>Ga0163152_10004943_pt1 | contig 16055 bp, 16 predicted proteins | sample OliLakLV19MP8IB2_FD_148635 | JGI IMG/M metagenome (GOLD analysis project Ga0163152, IMG submission 148635) | Freshwater microbial mat bacterial communities from Lake Vanda, McMurdo Dry Valleys, Antarctica - Oligotrophic Lake LV.19.MP8.IB-2 | ecosystem: Environmental > Aquatic > Freshwater >... | reverse complement strand
AAGGTGAGACCGGCAACATCTACGCCGGCCTCTACTACCCGATCGTCGTCGCCGGTCTCACCTTCGTGATCGGATCATTGCTGCTGGTCGAGACGCACCGGTACCGGATTTGGGATGAGGTGGATCCGCACTAAAACGACCTCAGAGGTCGTCGCCGAGCATGGACGAGGGGTCGAGGAGACGGTCGAGAGTGGCCGCGTCAAGCAGGCCGCGATCGAGGACCACCTGTCGCAATGTTCGCCCGGTCGCAAAGGCTTCCTTCGCCACTGACGCGGCGGCGTCATACCCAATCACCGGATTGAGCGCCGTCACCAGCATCAATGAGTGCTCGACCAACTCCCGGCAGCGCTCCTCGTTGGCCTCAAGCCCATTCACACACCGCTCGGTGAACACACGCGCGGCCGAAGCCAGACACCGAATCGACTCATGCAGCGTGTGAGCAAGGAGCGGAATCGTGACGTTTAGTTCCAAGTGTCCGTCGCGCGCACACAACACTGCCGTCTGCGTCAGGCCCTGCACGTAGAGTCCCACCTGGACGAGCATTTCGCTCATCACCGGATTCACTTTGCCCGGCATGATCGACGACCCGGGCTGCGTTTCTGGAAGGCGGAGTTCACCAAGTCCCGCACGCGGACCTGAACCCATCAGACGGATATCGTTCGCAATCTTGGTCAGGCTGGCGGCCACGGTCGCGAGTACGCCGGCGACTTCCGCGGAGTCATCACGCCCACCTTGTGCTTCGAAGTGATTGGCCGCTTCGCGAAAAGTGATGCCCGTCTCTCGACTGAGGCGGGCACACACCAGGCCTGCAAACTCCGGGTGGCCGTTGATGCCCGTGCCGACCGCGGTTCCCCCAATCGCCAGTTCCCCCATGGCCGCAGTGGCGCGGTGGACGCGCTCAACCGCCTTGCGCACCTGCGCGGCGTAGCCGGAGAACTCCTGACCGAGCGTGAGCGGCGTCGCATCCATCAGATGCGTCCGGCCGATCTTGATGATGGCCGCAAACGCGGCAGCCTTCCCTTCAAGCGACATGGCAAGACCTTCCAGTGCCGGCACCATGTCCCGCTGCAGCGCCACCGCCACACTCACATGCAGCGCCGTGGGCATCACGTCGTTGGACGACTGCCCCAGATTCACATCGTCATTGGGATGCACCGGCCGTTTGGCGCCAAGCGGCTCGCCGGCCAGCTGGCTCACGCGATTGGCGATCACTTCGTTGGCGTTCATGTTGGTCGAGGTGGCCGATCCCGTCTGGAAGACATCCAGCGGGAAGTGGTCCGTGAGATGACCATCGCCTACCTCGCGGGCGGCCTGCTGAATCAGGCGGCTCTTCTCCGCCGGCAACAGCCCGAGCGCCTCATTGGCTTCGGCCGCCGCAAGTTTGATCAGACCGAGTGCTTCGATGAGTGTCGAGGGAAGACGATGGCCGCTGATGGGGAAGTTGAGGACGGCGCGTTGGGTGCTTGCGCCGTACAACGCGGCGTCAGGGACCTCAAGATCACCAAAAGAGTCGCGTTCTGTTCTCATCTCAGCCTCCTGCGCTATCGGACATCTAACGAATGACGATCCCGATCGAGACACGACCGCCCGTCACCGCGTCGCCCTCGGTTTGGTCGAGCAGACCAGCCAGCTGAACGCGCACCCAGGCGCGTGTATTGAGATTGATGTCGAGCCCCCCGGCCAGTTGGCTGGAGAGTCGGGCGTCCTTCTGTCGAATCACCGTGCCGGCCAGCAACTGAAGGAACACTCGTGTGCGAGTGGTCGTAACCAGGGCGAACCGTGGGCCCACACGCGCGTGCCAGTCATTGTGGCCATCCCGGCGGGTGATGGTGCCTTCACCGGCGAGGGCGACCCTCCGACCGTGCAATGCCAGACCAAATCCCCCGCCCGGCCACGTCTTCGACGAATCCTCACGTCGAAGCCCGTGCACAGAGAGTGAACCTTCGAGGCGACCAGGGTCTGCGGGTGCCTGCGCCTGCACCGTTCCAACACTCAGCACAACCAACGTGATGCCAATGATCCAGGACCGCACCCAGCGAAGGTAACATGGGCCTCGGCCGGTCACTCGTCTGATTTGAGCGGTTGCGCGAGCAATAGGCGGTTTTTGGGTGTGATGTCGGCGGGGATTGTCTGCGTCCGCACGTGGTAGCGGTGTGACTCCAGGCGTGTGACGCGCATCACGTCGATCGCGAGGGACGCGTCCATCCAGCCGGTCAGCGACCCGGCGTCACACGAGTCCACGTCGTGGCAGCACGGCAGGACGACCACGCGGGCCCGCACGGCGACGGCACGCGCCAGTACCACATCGGTAAGTGCTCCGCATGCGTGACAGGACACGACAAGGTCGCTCGAGGTCAGCTCTGGTGATTCGACTCCCTGTTCGATGCACGTCACCCGACCTGCGAGCCGCGGCCAGGCGCCCACCAGCGCGGCGTGCAGAACTGCCGCCGACGGAGGAACCACGCGATCGATCACCAGCGCAGAGGGCGAGGAGTCATCGAGCAACAGGAGCATGTGCGCGACCAGACCGTGGCCGCCACCGAGGTCCACGACGCGACCGCCACGAAAGTGACGACGGGTGCGGCGCGCCACCTCCCAGGCTTCGTAGAGTTCCTTGCGAGGAAGACACGACGCCTCACAGACCACACGCGCCATGCGGTCAAACAGCGTGTCGCCAGGAAACCGTCCGAGATCGTGCGGCGTCAGGCGGTTGCGCGATGCGGTCGAGAACGTGGGCACCGCCATTCTCACGAAGGTCAGTCCGTATCGCGACCGGCGCCTTTGAACTGATCGCCCTCTTCGGCAAACAGCACGTTGAAGCTGGTCAATGATCCGTAACACCCGGTGATGTACCCCTGCACCTTCATCTTCACATCGTCTGGCAACTCAGAGGCGTTGATCTGCTGTTCGAGTGTGCGGAGTCGGTTGCGCAGCATGACGATCTTGCTGAAGAACGTTTCGATGGGCCACGACTTCTCCTGAAGGCCAGGCGTGCCGGGCTTGAGCACAAGGGTTCCGCCGCGCCACTTGTCGGCAGGCACGGTGGGCGTGAGACCCGTTTCTTCCCGGATGATTCGGCGAAGGAGCAACTCGAGATCGTCAGTGGAACCTGCAGACATGGGGGACGAGATCCTTTCGCGGTCGCTGACGAGCGGGAACGTGTCACGAGACGCACGTGGCGGTGCCGATGCCTCCGGCCGAGTCGCCGATGCGCGATCGCCATCCGGATCAATTCTCGGACCGCCTCGATAGTTGTGTTCGCTGCGGCAGTACCCGCACATCACGCGAATGGGATGACCGGCGCCATCGGTCGCCATCACGTTGTGGATGCGATCGGTCTTGCAGGCCCGGCAGAAGTCTTCAAGGGATTGGCCTGCGCGGTAGGTGCGAACGTCTGTCATATCCAGCAGCTCCGCAGGTTACCACGCCGGTGTCAGCTGGCCTTCTCGCTGAGAAAGACCGAGACGCCTTCGAGACCCGGCACGTGGTCACACACGGCCTTGGTCACCATCAGGATGGGCACCGCCAACAGCATGCCCGCGATCCCCCACGCCCAGCTCCAGAACGCAATCGACACAAAAATGGACACGTGGTTCAGGGAGGCGGTGCGACTGATCAGCATGGGCGTCAGTACATAGCCCTCCAGCGTGGTCACGGCGAGCGTGGCGGCCGCAATCAGCAGCGACATCTGGGCGGAGCCAAACTGCGCAAACGCCACCACCAGCATGACGGAGGTGACAATGAGCGGACCAAAGTAGGGGACCACGTTCAACAGGCCGGCAAACGCGCCCCAGAACGCAGGCTCACGGACACCAAACGCCCACAGGATCAGCGTGGTGACCACGCCAACCACAACACTGGTGAACGCCTGCACCCACAGGAAGCCCTTGATCTGACTGGCGATATCGTGGAGGGTCTCGATCGTGAGACGACGGTCACCTCGCGAGGCCATACGATTGACCAATTTTTGTTTGAAGATATCGCTGTCGTTGAGCAGGAACACCGTCAGGAACAGGATGGTGACAAACTGCCCGAGCATGGCCATCAGTCCGAGGCCGCTGTCCCACAACATGTCGGACGCCCGCCAGGGTTCTCGGACCTCCACACTGATGACGCCGGGCGCGTTGACGGTCGGCTCGCTGGCTTTGGCCGCCGCTAAATCAATGGCCTTGGCGGCCGCCTCGACCTTCTCCAGCGCGGAGTCTTTCGGGCTCCCCTTTCGCGAATTGAGCGTGGCCCTCAACTTTTCCGCACTGGCCGGAATATCCTCGACGACCGCCTCCACCTGCGGCCACAACAGGGTCACACTTACGCCAATCACGGCGACCAGGGCCAGCACGGTCGTGACCGACGCGAGTGGACGCGGAACCCTCCACCGCTGCATCCAGTCCACGACCGGCGACAATGCATAAAACAGGAGAACGGACAGCACCAGCGGCAACAGGACCTGGGCACCAAGTTTCAGCGCCGCCAGCACGGCGAGAATGGCCAAAACGCGTACGGCGGTCGTCACGCATCCATTCTTGGGTGGTGATTGGTCAGAGTGACGTACCCGATTGCACAGGGGTGGTCAGGCTGGCCGGTACGGCAGGTACTCCGGCGTCCACATGCTCATGTCCACGCGGCGTTCAATCTCGTCGGCTGCCAGCGGCGATGCGGCACCGGTGGCGATGAGTGACTGCGCCACCGCTATCGCGACCCGTCGTGACACCTCGCGCAACGACGACAGTGGCGGGTAGATGGCGTCATCGATCCCCGTGGATTCGCTGGTGAATGCAACGAGGGCATCGGCCGCGGCGGTGAACGCCTCGTCGGGCAGCCACCGCGCATCCACTGCCGTGGCTCCCAAGCCCACGCCCGGAAAAATGAACACGTTGTTGCCCTGGCCGATACGGCGACGGGTGCCGTTGAAGTCGACCGGCGGGAATGGACTGCCGGTCCCCATGACCCCTGCGCCGTTGGTCCAGTGAATCACCTCTGCCGGCGTCACCTCAACGCGGCTTGTCGGGTTCGACAACGCCAACACGATCGGGCGCGAGGTGCCGACCAACATGTCCCGGATGATGCCCTCGGTAAATGCACCCGGTTGGCCCGACGCGCCGACAAGCACATGTGGTGCGAACTGTCGCACGACATCAGGGAGCCGAATCGCCCCATCCGAGGATCTCGGCCAATGTTCGACGTGGCCCGGGTCGGCGGCGATTTCCCGCTTGGCGCCTTCAAGTCCCGATCGGTCCTTCACGATGAGGCCGTTGGAGTCGAGGCACAACACGCGGCGACAAAGCTCAGCCTCGGGCACGCCGGCCTCACGCATGGCCGCACGCAGGGCCAAGGCACACCCGGCGCCGGACGCACCCGCGCCATAAAACACCACGCGCGTGTCCGTCAGTGGCCGACCGACACGTCGCAAGGCCATACGAATGCCCGCAACCACCACGGCACCGGTGCCCTGGATGTCGTCGTTAAACGACAGGAGACGCTTGCGGTAGCGCTCAAGGACGCTGAAGGCATTGCGATTGGAGAAGTCCTCCCATTGCACCAGGGCTCTGGGAAACACCTGGGCGATCGCATCCACCAGTTCGTCCAGGAGTTCAAAGTACGGCGCTCCGCGCAGGCGCCTGGTCCGATCGCCCAAGTAGAGGGGATCGGCCAGCAACGCGGCGTTGTTGGTGCCCACATCGAGGTCAATCGGCAGACACTGCCCTGGGTGAATCCCCGCACCGGCCGAATACAGCGCAAGTTTGCCGATCGCAATCGGCATCCCGCCGACGCCTTGATCGCCGATCCCGAGGATCGCCTCGTTGTCGGTGAGGACGATCACCCGAGGGTCGGGAATGGTGGAATGTCGCAACAGGTCCACCATGCGCCCACGGTCCGCCGCCGAAACATACAGGCCACGCGCTCGCCTGAAGTTGTGGCTGTACTGTTCGCACGCTTTTCCCACGGTCGGTGTGTAGATGATGGGCACCATTTCTTCCAGATGCGCCAACACCAGTTGGGAGAAGAGATGTTCGTTTCGGTCCTGCAGGTCGGCAAGGAACAGATATTGTCGAATGTCGTCGCCCGCCTTGACGTAGTTGGCATACGCACGTTCGAGTTGCTCGGAGGAGCTTTGCACGGACGGCGGAAGCAGCCCGATCAAGTCGAGCTGCTCCCGTTCGTCACTGGTGAAACACGTGCCTTTGTTCAAGACCGGATCGTCTTGCAGGGCCGCGCCGCGGGCGTATACCGCCAGGTACCGCTGCCGTGTCAGGGGGTCGACCCGTGCCTCGAACCGCTTCACGTGTGTCACCTGACAGGACTACGCAAGGTCGATGCCGATGCGCGGGCCTGACAAACAGGCGCATCCGAGCCTGTCTGCTGGCGAACGCTCGACGAGTGATGGGGAATAGTCAGCGGCCGGCCAACGACTGGCGGACGAAGGCCTCGATCTGATCGGCCGGCATCGCGCCCGACTTCCGCCCAGCCACCAGACCCGCCTGATAGACCGCCATCGTGGGAATCGACTGAATCTGCAGGCGTGCGGCCAGATCCGCCACGGCCTCGGTATCCACTTTGACGACCAGCCACTCACCCGCATGTCTCGCCGCGACGGTGGCCATCTCGGGCGCCACCATCCGGCAGGGACCACACCACGCAGCCCAGAAGTCCACAAGAACCGGCAGGCTGGACCCACGAACCAGTGCATCGAAGTCCGCACTGCTCCCGGCATCCACCGGCAGACTCGGACTGCCGAGGTCGGTCTGACACTTTCCGCACCGCGTCGGCACACCCAGACGGTCATACGACAAGCGATTGGCCTGCCCACACGATGGACACGCGACAATGACGCCACGGGAGTCTGAACGGAGTGCGGCCATAGGTGTACCCATCTTACAATTCATGGCAGATGGCAGTGACCGTGAAACGGCCGGATCAGGATGGCGAAAAGCGACCGCTCAAGACCCTTGAGCGTGTGTTGTCGAAAGCCGGCCTTGGCTCACGCGTCGAAGCCCGCCGATGGGTGCACGCCCGCCGCGTCAAGGTAAACGGCACGGTCATCGAAAACCCCGATCACTGGGTTGACCTGGAACGTGATGACGTACGGTTTGACGATGCGCCGCTCGAGCAACGGGCGCGCGTGTATCTGCTGCTCTACAAACCGACGGGTTACCTCACGACGTACAAAGACCCGGAAGGGCGACCCACCGTCTACGATCTCATCGGTGACATCGACACGTTCGTCTCACCGGTGGGACGCCTGGACTTCGACACGTCGGGCCTCTTGTTGATGACCAACGATAGTCAGCTCAGCGAGCGGGTCACCAATCCGGCATCACATGTACCGAAGACGTATCTGGTGAAATCGTCACTCCGGCTCAGTGATGCTCAACTCGATCAACTCAGACACGGCATCACACTGGACGACGGCCCGACGCGACCGGCGACTGTCACCCGACTCCGGGATTCGGAAGAATACACCCACTTCGAAATCACGCTGACGGAAGGGCGCAACCGCCAGGTGCGCCGGATGGTGGAGGCGCTCGGCGCTCACGTGCTGAAGCTCGTCCGCGTCCGCATCGGCGACATCGCCATCGGCCCACTTCAGATCGGCAAGTGGCGCGATCTGACATCTGAGGAAATCGCCACCCTCTGATGGCCTTCAACGCTTTCAGGCGGGGCTGGCGTTCTCTGTTGTCGCGCGGCCTGACGTCGGCGCCCGTCGTGTCAGAAATCAACGTGCTCCGCCGTGCGTTCGCGCAGCACTCTGACGCTCACCTCTCGGAGGCGGCAAAGACAATCACCACGCTGCCTGAGGTGATTGCCTGCACCGCCGTCATTGCGGCACGGGTGCTCGGGATCGAGATGCACGACGAGCAACTGCAGGCCGCGCTGGGTCTGGCTGACGGCAAGATCGTCGAGATGCAGACCGGCGAAGGCAAGACACTCGCGGCGGTGCCTGCCATCGCCTGGTTCGCGCGTGGGCATCAGGGTGTCCACGTGCTCACGGCCAACCAATACCTGGCGCACCGCGACGCCGAGTGGATGCGCGGAATCTATGAACGACTGGGACTGACTGTCGCGTCGATTCGCCAGGGGATGTCCTCCGAAGAACGGCGCGAGGCCTATCGTGCGGACATCACGTACGCGACGGCGAACGAAGTCGGGTTCGACTATCTCCGCGACGGACTCGCGTACAACATCGACGAGCTCGTCCATCGACCACTGTCGGACGTCACGGCCGTGATCGACGAGGCGGACTCGATCCTCATCGACGAAGCGCGCATCCCGCTCGTGATTGCCGGCGGGTCGGGCGACCAGTCCACACTCCCGGTCGCCGCCGACAGGGCCGTGCGGCACCTCCAGCCCGGCGCGCATTTCACCGTCGAGAACACACGAGCCAACGTCGCGCTGACTGAGGCTGGGATCCGTCACGTCGAACAGTGGATGGGCATCACCAATCTCTTCGAGGCCGAGTACCTCACGGCGAACGCGGCGGTTCAAGAAGCGCTGCATGCACATGTGCTGCTGACCAAAGACATTGACTACGTCGTGCAGGACGACGTCGTGCTGTCCGTGGATGAAATCAAGGGGCGCATCGTCTCGGACCGGCGATGGCCGGCGGGGCTCCAGACCGCGCTTGAGTGCAAAGAGGGCGTGCTCATGCGCACGCAGGGCCGCGTCCTTGGATCAGTAACGGTCGAGAATCTCCTGGCGCTGTACGCACGCATCAGCGGCATGACGGGCACGGCCGTGACCCAGGCCGAGGAACTGCGTGATATCTACGGCCTCTCAGTCCTCCCCATCCCCACCCATCGTCCTCTCGCGCGCACGGACCTTCCGGATCGCGTGTTTGCAACTCGACGTGAAAAAAACGATGCCGTCGTGGAAGAGATTGTGCAGGTCCATGCGACGGGCCAGCCAGTGCTGGTGGGCACCGCGAGCGTCGAGGAGTCGGAGCAGCTGAGTCGGCGGCTGGACGCACTCCCCCATCACGTACTGAACGCGCGTCACGAGGCACAAGAGGCCGCCATCATCGCGAAGGCTGGGCACAAGGGCACCGTGACCATTTCCACCAACATGGCTGGTCGAGGTGTGGACATTGTTCTTGGTGAGGGCGTGTCAGCACTTGGCGGCCTGCACATCGTTGGCACCAGTCGCTACGAGAGCCGACGGATCGACAATCAGCTTCGGGGTCGCGCGGGCCGACAGGGGGATGCCGGCAGTTCCCAGTTCTTCGTCTCGCGCGAAGATTCGCTGTTCACCAAATTCGCCGAGGAGGACCCTGCGGTCGGCGTGGATCAACTGCAGCGCATGGCGGAAGGCCGGAGTCTGGACCTTCGACTCTTTCTGAAGAAATACGAGATGGTGACGGAGGCGCAACGTCTGCAAATGCGTGAGATGCGCGAGGCCGTGCTGGAGCAGTCGGCCGACGTGGAAAATGTGGCGAATGTGGCGAATGTGGAGAATGTGGAGAATGTGGAGGCCGAACGACGCCGCCGGATCACGCTAGAGACGATCGACGACGCGTGGGCGGACTTTCTCGCGTCAGTAGCGGAGCTCCGTTCGGGGACGGTATGGCTGTCGCTGGCCGGCAAAAATCCACACGCGTCGTATCTCCAGGATGTGCACGCGATGTTCGGCGAGATGACCGCGTCGATCGCCGACGAGGTGGAGACCAGGCTTGCGGCAGCGGACCCGGCCGACGATCAACCTCACCAGCGTGGTGCCACGTGGACGTATCTCACGACCGACGAACCGTTCGGTTCGATGACACAACGCATGTTGCGACATCTGGTGAAACGGTTGCGGCCTTCTACCAGAGGGTCCGGCAGCCGTATTGAGTAATCAGCGGATCCGGCGTGAGGATGGTGAGCTCCTGCACGATGGACTGACTGACGAGGAGTCGATCAAACGGATCGCGATGCAGGACCGGCAACCGCGATTGATGGAGCGCGGCGTCCTCCGTGATCTCCAGCGATCGAATCGCATGAGCCTCTCGCTGCGCGGGCACAAAACGCACGGGGTCGGACGGCAGCGGCAACTTGCCGATCGAATATTTCAACGCGATTTCCATGGCCGACGCGGCGCTGAGAAATACCTGGTTGCCGGGAGATCGGAACGCGTCGAGCACCGGTCCGGGCACCTTCGACGGGTCGGTCAGGATCCAGAGAAACGTACACGTGTCGAGAAGCAGGCGCATCGTTATGCGCCTGACGTCTCGGCGACCTTGGTACGCGGGTCGGTCCCCTCAAGACTTGGGTAAAACATCGCGACGACCTCTGGCGACAAGGGTTCGAAGAACGACTCAGGCACCACAAACTGGCCGACCGCGCCTCCCACAGGCCGAGGTGCGCTCGGCGCTTTGGGTTCGGGATCGACGGCGACCAACCGCGCGACGGGCCGATTGTGCCGACAAATCACGACGTCTTGGCCGCCGGAAGCCAGCTCCAAGTACTCCGACAGGCGGGCTTTAGCGTCAGCAATATTGACTACAGTCATGACCTGATTATGGTCACTATTTATCCAAAGATCAATCGAGCCTCGGCGTTGAACTCAGTGCGGCGCTATTTCGAACGAGAATAAGACCATGGTAAAAAATCTCCTCGCACTCGCGGCTGCGGCAGTTCTTTCCGTGACCGCCATTGGCGCTGCATCCGACTGGCCGCAGTGGCAGGGCCCAAACCGCACGCGCATCTCCCAGGAGACGGGACTCCTGAAGGCGTGGCCACCGGCTGGCCCCGCAGTCGTGTGGTCTGCCGGTGGGCTCGGCTCTGGCTTTGGTTCGATGGCCGTCGTTGGCGATCGGGTCTTCGTCCAGGGCACCCGCAATCGACAGAGCGTGGTCATTGCGCTCAATCGCGCCGATGGCAAGCAAGTGTGGTCGAAGGCGCTGGGTGCGGCTGGGACCAACGACCAGGGCCCCGGACCGCGCAGCACCCCGACCGTCGACGGCGATCGCCTGTATGTGCTGACGGAGAACGGCGACCTTGCGTGCCTGCAGACAGACGGCACGGCCGTGTGGCAGCGCAACATCCTCCGCGATTTCGGTGGCTCGCAACTGCAATGGCTCGTGAGTGAGTCTCCCCTCGTTGACGACGCCAGCGTCGTCGTCTCGCCGGGCGGACAAGGTGCAGGCATGGTGAAGCTGGACAAGATGACGGGCAAGACGATGTGGACGTCGAAGGAGTTGAGCGACCGCGCCGGCTATTCCTCCGTCATCGCTGCCGACATTCAGGGTGTGCGCACGTATCTCACGTTCACCGCCTCGGCCGGCGTGGGTGTGCGCGCGGCGGATGGCAAGCTCATGTTCCGGTATCCCCGGGCGGCCAATCGGACCGCGAACATTTCGACGCCGGTGTTTTCAAACAACAAGGTGTTCTTCACGTCGGGTTACGGCACCGGTGCAGGGTTGCTCGACTTGACCGTAAAGGGCGGCGAAGTGGCAGCGAGCGAGGTGTACTTCACGCTCAACATGAAGAATCACCACGGCGGCGTCGTGCTCGTGGACGGCTACCTGTACGGATTCAACGACTCGATCCTGACGTGCCTGGATTTCGCGACCGGCGACGTGATGTGGCGTGACCGCAGCGTGGGCAAGGGCACAGTGAGTTTTGCTGATGGGCATCTCTACGTGCAGAGTGAGCGCAACCTTGTCGCTTTGGTGGAAGCGTCGCCCAAGGGTTACACCGAGAAGGGGCGTTTCGAGATTCCCGACAAGGGCCTCTCGAGCTGGGCGCACCCGGTGGTCAGTGATGGTCGGCTCTACGTGCGCAACCAGGACACGCTGGTGGCGTACCACATCAAGGCCGGCACGACGCCTTGAACCGTCGAGGCGCAGCACGTGGTGTCCACGATGACGCTGGTGGATACGCTGGCCGAACAGGCGCTGCTTGAACAACTCCTGGATAGCAGCAAACCGACCATCCCTGCCGAGTGCCGGCATCTGCACTCCCTGCTGTCGACGCCTTTCCGTGATGGAGCGGTTTACCCATCGGGCTCGCGGTTCCGTCGCGCCGGACTGACGCCCGGCGTGTTTTATGGGTCGCAGTCGGCCCCGATTGCCATTGCGGAGATGGCGTTTTATCGCCTGCTGTTTTTTGCCGAGTCGCCGGGCCAGGCCGGAACATCGCGTTGCTCGCGTGCAAGGCATTCGCGGCGCGGGAACCATTCGAGCGGCAGGTCTGGCGCCTCCAGGTCGGCACGTCCGGCGTCCGCGCAATATGCACGTTTCCCGAGCAGCGTCTGGCGTTCGAGCGTACGGCGTTTGCCAACGATCCGCGCATCGCCGCGCTGCGATGGGCCCGGTAGGAGGTGGGCACGCGGCGACTGTCGTCGCTGACCTCCGGGTTCCGCCAGGCAATCGGCTCGAAGCCTTGAAGGGCGCCTTGGCAGGCCGATTCAGCGTTCGCGTCAACGATCAGTACCGAATCACGTTTCGATTTGAGGCCGGACAGGCCTGGGAGGTGCGCTGTGAAGACTACCACTCGTGATTGCACATCCAGTCGCGCGGTGGATCTTCGCCGTATGCGCCAGCCGCCGACGCATCCCGGCGAAATGCTCATGGAGGAGTTCCTCAGGCCCATGGATCTCAGCCAAGCGGAAGCCGCCTCGCGCATGCAGATGACCGCGAACCGCCTCAACGAAATCATCAAAGGCAAACGTGGTGTGACCGCTGATACCGCCTGGCGTCTGTCCACGCTTCTCGGCACGTCGCCGGAACTCTGGATGAACCTCCAGATGCACTGGGATCTCTGGCACGCGGCTTCCGCGCGACGAACAGCATAGGCGGAGTCACCGATGCGGGCGCGGCTTGACGCGGGGATTCGGAACCGCTCGCGGTGCGCCGAAGGCGCGTCGCGGCGCTTACCGTGGCCGACGGTCGCCAGCGTGAGCTAACTCGTTCCAGCTGTGGCCAATTGTTGAAGACGCTTGAGCATGTCCGGATACTTCCTGACGAGCAGGATAAGTGCGGCCGCCTGGTCGTTCGGTTTGCTGCGTCCCTGTTCCCACCGTTCGAGTGTCCGAGGGTTGACACCAATGCGGTACGCAAAAGCGGGCCTCGACATATGCAAACGTTCTCGTGTACTCCGGATGATCTGCTCATCGATCGGTGGCAGCGTGAGCCGCTCGATTTGGTGGGAGCGTAACGTCACGCGCTCCTCGCGATGCGATCTCATCGCAGAGACCCCTTCCATCAACTCTCCGAAGAGATCACGCTTTGTTCGTCTGGTTGCGGCCACGTGTTTTCCTCCCTTGTCGTCGGATGTGCAGTTCCTGTCGGCGTTTCAGTTCAACTTCCACTGCTGCGCGCAACTGTGCCTTCTGCGTCCGTGTCAGATCGTCGGTCTCGCTTTTTCCGTACAACGTGAAGCAGTCGCCAGTATTAGCTATCTGATTCAGGCTCTGACAGTTAGCCAAAATGGCGTTTGTCGTCCACTAGCGCTCGTTCTCTGGCATTGGCGAGGAGTGCCATTAAGAGTGCGCGAACTTCCTACGAACCGCTACGCGAACAGCTCAATCCAACGAGTTTGCCTTCTCTGGCCCTCGGGGAACAGCGTGACGCGTACATTCGATTGGCCGGTGCATCACGACTCACTCCACTTCAAAAATTGGACGTCTCTACTGGGCGTTTAGAAGAGAAGCGGGCGCCGCCTCGGTCGCTTGCCGCACGGGTTTCCGCAAGGCGATTATCGCGGCAGCCACTAGCGTTAGCCACACTCCCATGGCGGCAATGAACCCAATCTCTCCGAAGACGGATACGCCCATACTTGAGAGAAAGATAGTAAGTAGCCACCCGACACACACTCCTGCGAAGCTTGCCGGTAATATGGACTTTGCAGAATCGCCGAGCAGTACCATCGTCAATGCCTGACGTGGAGCACCAAGAGCCGCCCTGATGGCAAGCTCATGCTTTCGCAAGGTCCCCAAACAGGCGAGCAGCGCATATAGGCCGGCGACGGCGAGAAGGGTAGCAAAAGCTCCAGCGACAGCGGTAAAGCGCAGGGCTAACCTGTTAATGTACGTCTCTGACTCTTGAAGGTCACGACCGGACCTCACGTACGCGAGCGCAAGCTCGGGTGCGGCCTGTCTGAAGGCCTCTCGAATTGTTGCGATCGCTGTCTCCGGTTCGCGAACCCTGGCCGCCAGTAACGGCGGAGAGGAAGCTAGCCTCCATGGAAGGAAGATGGTACCGCGAGGTCGCCGATCCCGATGATGTAGGCCAAACTCCTGAACAACCCCGATAACCGTCAGGGTCGTGGCTTGATGGTTCCCAGGAACAACTACCCGGACTGATTGGCCAACCGCTGTAGACTGACCAAACAGGGCGTTGACTGCGCCGTCCGTAAGAATCGCTACGTCGGTCTCGTCAGGAAGAAAGTCTCGCCCTGTGAGCATCCGGAGGCCGAGGGTATTTATCACAGCCTCTGAAGATGCAATTGACATAAGGTTGGCAGCCACGGCCGGGCTCGATCCGACAGTCTCGACCCTTCTTGTCGGCACAGGCCCGGCGATGCCTGGGATGCCAGAAACGACCGTTGTGCTATGAATGGTTGACCGATCATCAATTCGGACCACGGCGTCACGAATGGCCCGCACCGACATCTCCTCAGCCATCTGGGGATTGGGGGCGGCTACGACTAAGTTATCCAGGTCGAAACTCTCAGTCGCCTGTGCCGCGCCTCGCGATGCATCGGCCACCGACACAGCTGCAACGACGACCGCGCTCGACAATGCAACCTGAAACACGGCGAAGCTGCGCTGCCACCGCCACATCGGTCGAAGGCGGCCAGCCCCCAAAGACTCTCGCCGACTAATGCCCGCGACAGCGCCTCCTGCGGTAGCCACAGCGACTACGAGCACGAAGAGCACGGCACCCGCGATCAGCAGAGTGTTTACGCGTGGCTGCATCTCAAATCTCACGCCCATTGGTAATAGAACCGCCATCGTAAACGTCTTCGCTAGACCGACAGCCACTCCGATGCCTGCGGCACCGCCACACAAGACGAGCAGCGCACCTTCAAAAAAAGGCACTCGCACTGCCGCCCACGGAGAAGCTCCGAGCGCGATTCGAGTCAGAATGTCACCTCGCCTAGCGAGGGTACGGCCAGTAAGCAAACCGGCAACGTTGACGCATGCAATCAACACGACGATTATGACAATAGACTGGGCCGCCGCCACTAGGTAGGTGCCTGCCTTGGTGGCCCCGTAGCCGAGCTCGACGAAGCCTTCTGGTTCGATAGACAGATAGGGTCTTGGAAGGTGTATACAGCAGGACGATGCGATCTGGGACACCTCTCCCTGGGCTTGGCGAACGCTCACTCCAGAACGAAGCCTTGTAAGTGCGTAGGCACGGGCTGGTAGACCCGCAACGGGTTTGGCGACCGCATCGTAACCAGAGTACGTCAGCCAAAGCGTTGCTGGCAGAACCGTTCCGACGCCCGGTCCCCTATATTCTGGGGACATGATGCCAACGACTCGAACCGGTCGACTGCCGACACGAATTGATCGCCCAACGACAGCAGGGTCGGCACCGAACCTCTGGCGCCACACGGCGTGACTCATCAATGCGACTGGTGAAGAAGCCGGGTCATCGTCGGCTGGAAACAGACTTCGTCCGTGTTCGACCGACACGCCTAGAAAGTGGAAATAGTCGCCGGTGACAACCTCAATGAAAGTAAGCTCGGCGTCTCGGGCCGGAACCCAATCAATGGACGCTCTTGTCCAACCGACAATCTCGGAGAATATTGAGCGATAGTCTCGAAGCGTGTTCAGGTCAGGAATGGAGATTTGGCCGCGGCTTTCCCACGGTCCATACAGCGCAACAATCTTGTCTCGGTCGGCCGATCCGTTGACGTATGCGTATGACGGTTGTAGCCCCGCTACGAACGCAGCGACAGTGGCCATTACGCAAGTGGCCAGCAGCATTATCGCCATGACGAACAGGCTGAATCGTGGTGCCCAGCGGAGGCCCCTGGCAGCTATGAAAACGTCGTTCACGTCAGCCTACCTCGTCAGCAATCCTAGCCCGAATAATTCACCAGAAATGATGCGCGGATAGAAACACGAGCGAC
>Ga0163152_10004940_pt1 | contig 16063 bp, 16 predicted proteins | sample OliLakLV19MP8IB2_FD_148635 | JGI IMG/M metagenome (GOLD analysis project Ga0163152, IMG submission 148635) | Freshwater microbial mat bacterial communities from Lake Vanda, McMurdo Dry Valleys, Antarctica - Oligotrophic Lake LV.19.MP8.IB-2 | ecosystem: Environmental > Aquatic > Freshwater >... | reverse complement strand
CCAGGACGTCCTCCTCTTCGTCGACAACATCTTCCGCTTCACCCAGGCCGGCTCCGAAGTGTCGGCGCTCCTCGGACGTATCCCGAGCGCCGTCGGTTACCAGCCGACGCTCTCCACCGAGATGGGTGAGCTCCAGGAGCGCATCACGTCGACGACGCGCGGATCGATCACGTCCGTGCAGGCGATCTACGTGCCCGCCGACGACCTCACCGATCCGGCGCCCGCGACCGCGTTCGCCCACCTCGACGCGACGACCAACCTCTCGCGTGCGATCTCCGAGCTGGGCATTTACCCGGCGGTCGATCCGCTCGACTCCACGTCGCGCATCCTCGATCCGCAGATCGTCGGCCAGGAGCACTACGACACGGCTCGTGGCGTCCAGACCATCCTCCAGAAGTACAAGGAGCTCCAGGACATCATCGCGATTCTCGGCATGGACGAGCTTTCCGAGGACCAGAAGCTCATCGTTGCCCGCGCGCGCAAGATCCAGCGCTTCCTCTCGCAGCCGTTCCACGTCGCCGAGCAGTTCACCGGCACGCCGGGCCGCTACGTGAAGCTCGCGGACACCGTCCGCTCCTTCAAGGAGATTCTCGAGGGCAAGCACGACGATCTGCCCGAGCAGGCGTTCTACATGGTCGGGGCAATCGAAGAGGCTCGCCAGAAGGCGGAGCAGATGGCGAAGGCGGCGGCGTAACTCATGGCCGAGGTCCAGGCATCGAAAGGAAACGCCCCCATCCGGCTGACGATCGTCACGCCGACGGGGCGAACCGACGGCAAAGTCGGCCCCGTGCTCGACACGTGGGTCGACGAAGTCACCGCGCCCGGCGCATCGGGCGAGTTCCAGGTGCTGCCTGGCCACACCTTCGTCCTCACGCAGCTCGCCGAGGGCGAGGTCTCCTACCGGGGACCGAACGGCACCGGCTACTTCGCGGTCTTCGGCGGCTTTGCCGAGATCGGTCCCGATCGTGTCTCGATCCTCGCGGAAGGCGCGGCGGAATCCGGTGAGATCGACCTCGCGAAGACGATCGCCCAGAAGGAGAAGTACGAGAAGCTCCTGATGGAGATCGGTCCGATGGACCCGCGCTACGACGAGACCCGCAAGGCGATCAAGGAATTGGTCGCGCAGATGACGGTCGCGCAGCGCAAGAAGTAGATCGCCGAAGTTCCCGTTCGTTCGGCGGTAGACTGGCCACGCCCATGGCGAAGAAACCCAGCAAAGCGCCGAAAGTCGCGCGCGTCGAAGACGACGAAGACGACGAAGTCGCGCAGCGCCGCAAGGCGATCGCTGCGGAGGCCGCTGCGCGTGGAGCCGAGCGCAAGGCCGCGTGGAAAGAGCACGCCGAGAAGAACAAAGACACCGAGGAGCGCCGGAAGGCCAGCGAGCCCGACAAGGCGTTTGCGGAGGCCGCTCGCAAGGCAAAGGCGCGTGCGGAGCAGGAGCGCATCGACCTCCACGCGAAGAGCTACGAGGCCGAGGCGAAGCGCCGCAATCCCGATGAGAAGGCGGAGAAGCGCTTCCGGGATAAACACGAGGACGTGCTCCACCGGCACATGGCGGCCTGGGCGAACATCCAGGAGATCAGCCAGGGCGCGGTGCTCGAGGAGACGCGCGAAGCGCTGCAGGTGATGGCGCGCTGCTGGAAGGAGAAGGAAGACATCCTCCTCTCGTTCCCGAAGAAGAAGAAAGCCGACGACTCGGTGCTGGAGGCCCGGACGGAGAGCTTGAAGGGGAAGCTCGTCGAGATGGAAGAGACGCGGAAGAAGGTCACACCGAAGCCGCCGAAGAAGAAGCGCCCTCCGCGCCGGCCGAAGAAGGACGAGTAGCGTTTGGCGGTCAAGGCCGAGCTCATCGCACTCCTCGTTGCCAGGACGGGCTGCTCGGCGGCCGACTGCAAGCGGGCTCTCCAGGAGAGCGACGGCAACATCCAGAGCGCCGTCGAATCGCTCCGGCGCCGTCTCGTCGCGAAGGACGCTCGTGTGGCCCAGCTTGCGCCGGATGGCGGGGAGACGGAGCCCTCGCGGAGAATCGAGGCGCGCGAGATCACGCAGGATCTCCCGAAGCAGACGCGCCCCGATCCGACCGGCACGTTCGTTCCGAAGGAGCTCTTCGATCCCGAGCACCCGACGGCACTCGCGATCTACTGCTCGGACGGGCGCTTCACTCGCGCTGTCGAGGAGCTGACCGACGTGCATCTCGGCAATCGGCGCCTCGACACGCTCACGATCGCGGGCGGCCCCGCGCTCCTCACGCACGGAGCGGCGCATCCCACGGAAACGGACGTCGTGCGCCGATCGGCGTCGTTCCTGATCAGGGGCCACCACATTCGGCAGGTGGTGATGATCGCGCACGCGGGATGCGGCTTCTACAAGGACCGGATTCCGGAGCCGCACGCGGACGACCGCATGAAGGCGCAGCAGATCGAAGAGCTGCAGATGGCGGCGCGGTGGATCCGCGTGCATCACTCGGGTCTCGAGATCCGCCTCTATTACGCCACCTACGACGGCGACCGGATCGCGTTCGAGCCCGTCGCAATCGACGATTGACTACCCGGGCAATCCGCAGCCCGTAGCGATTTGCGCCGAACGCATTCCATGGTATGGAAACCACCATGCGAACCGGAGAACGTGGCTGGCGAAACATCAAGGACGTCGGTGCAACCGGCCGGCGCTTCGCGCGGTATCCCGTTTCGATCTGGGCCGTGGAGACGATGAGCGAAGGCTCGTATTTCCACCACGTGCAGGATCTCTCGATGGGCGGCTTCTTCATTCGCAAGCCCATCCCGATCGCCGTCGGCACCGAGCTCGACGTCACGCTCGAGTTGCCGACCGGCACGCGCATCCAGGCGAAGGGCAAAGTGGTCCACGCCGTCGTCTCGCCCGATCGCTGCGGCAACGGTGTCGAGCTCGACCGCCTCTCGCACAACGACGCGACCGCGCTGCAGCAGTTCCTCGGCAGCGGCGACGCCTGGTTCAACTGATAGAATCGGCGGATCGACCTTGGTCCCCGCGGCCTCGTCGTAACCGCCGGTCTCCTGGCCACCGGTCTGTTCATCGCGTGCCGCGCTCCGGAGGCGCCGCCGCCGGAACCGAGCCCGACGCCGGAGGCGCCGGTATCCCCCACGCCGACGCCCGAGCCCACTCCGCCGTGGCACTACCTCGAGACCGGCGACCTCGACGCGCTCCGCGCGCACGGGAAGCTCCGCGTGCTGTTGCCGCGGCAGGGCGATCGCGGATCGCTACCGCGCGCGGGTTTTCCGCTCGACTACGAACGCGAAGCGGTCGGGGCGTTCGCGAAAAGCGCCGGACTCGACGTCGTCTACGTGTGGGTCGAGCGCTATGACGAGCTGACGCCGTGGCTGCTCGAGGGGAAGGGCGACGTGATCGCCGCGAGCCTCACGGCGACCGATGAACGGAAGAAGTCCGTTTTGTTCACCGTGCCGATCGACCACGTGAAGGAACAGCTCGTCACGCGTGCCGACGATCTCGCGTTGAAGACGACGAAGGGGCTCGCGGGGCGGACGATCGTCGTGCGCCGTTCGTCCTCGTTCTGGCCGACGGTGGAGGCGCTTCAGAAGACCGTGAAGGGTCTGAAGCTGATCGCGGCGCCCGAACATCTCGAGACGGAAGACCTGCTCGATGCCGTCGCCGAAGCGCGATACGACCTCACCGTCGCCGACGACAACCTGCTCGAAGCGGTCGCGACGTATCGCCGCGATCTGCGCCCCGCGTTCGATCTCTCGCGGGCGCGCCCGACGGGGTGGGCGGTGCGACCCGGGGCCGTGAACCTCAAGGGTGCGCTCGATCGCTTCTTGAACGAGGTGCAGCTAGAGCGGCGCGAGGAGCAGATCTACACCGACGACCTCGCGGGTCTTCGCAAGCGGAAGGTGCTGCGCGTGCTCACGCGCAACAGCGCGTCGACCTATTTCACGTGGAAAGGCGAGCTGCTCGGGTTCGAGTACGAGCTCGCGCGCGAGTTCGCGAAGAAACACGCGCTCGCGCTGCAGATTGTCGTGCCGCCGAGCCGCGAAGACCTGCTCGAGTGGCTCGCCGAGGGCAAGGGCGACATCGTCGCGGCGGGGCTCACGCCGACCGAGGAGCGGCAGAAGCTTTTCGCGTTCTCGCGCAGCTACAACTACGCCTCGCAAGTGGTCGTTGCGCGCGCCGGTGACCTCCGCATGCCGCGCTCGATCCAGGACCTCGCCGACCGGAAGCTCGTCGTGCGAACGAGCAGCTCCTACTGGACCTCGCTCGGCTCCGTGCTGTCGAAAGGCGGGGCGTTCGAAGTGATCCCCGCGCCGGAAGCGATGGAGACCGAGGAGATCATCGCGCGGGTCGCCGAAGGGACCTACGACCTCACGCTCGCGGACAGCCCGATCGTCGACATCGAGATGACGTGGCGCGACGACATCGAGCCCGCGTTCGAGCTGGGCACGCCCCTTCCGCAGGGGTGGGCTGTCCGCAAGAAGGACAAGCAGCTCCTCGCTGCGATCGACTCCTACTTCCAGGAGGAGTACCGCGGCGTCGCCTACAACCTCTACCACCGGAAGTATTTCCGGAATCCGAACCGCATCCGCGAGGCTGCGACCGCGCGGACGGATCGCAGTGGCGTGATTTCCCCGTATGACGCGCTCGTGCGCAAGCAGTCCTCGCGATACGGGATCGACTGGCGGCTGGTCGCGGCGCAGATGTACCAGGAGAGCCGCTTCGATCCGAACGCGACCTCGTGGGTGGGCGCGATCGGGCTCATGCAGGTGATGCCGAGGACCGGCGCCGACATGGGGTTCGCCGAGCTCGCCGTTCCCGAAAACGGCATCGAGGCGGGGGTGAAGTATCTCGCCTGGCTCCGCGACAAGTTCGAGGCGGACCTGCCGGTGACCGATCGGATGTGGTTCGCGCTCGCGTCCTACAACGCCGGGTCCGGGCACGTCGCGGACGCGCGGGCGCTCGCCCGCAAGCGCAAGCTGAACCCCGATCGCTGGTTCGGGAATGTCGAGCAAACGATCACGCTGCTCGCGAAACCCGAGTTCTCGAGCAAGGCCCGCTTCGGATACTGTCGCGGCGAAGAGCCCGCGAAATACGTCCGCGAGATCCGCGATCGCTACGACGCCTACGTGCGCGTCGCCGTCTCCGACCTCGCCGCGTCCGGCGCCGCCTCGACGCTCCTCCGCGGCGCCCTCAGCGGCGCGGCCGCGCCCGCCCCCGCCCCACCCTGAGGGCTGCGCTACACTCGGCCGATGGCCCGGGTCGCCGCCTTCTTCGATCTCGACGGGACGCTGCTCTCCACGTCCTCGGCCGTGCTCTACATGAAGTACCTGCGCCGGCGCCCGAAGGGGCCGACGCCGTTCGATCGCATCTCGCTGGCGTCGCTCTTCAAGACGCTCTGGTACCAGGCCCTCTACAACGCGAATCGTATCGACGTCGATCGCGTGGTCGCGCTCGCGACCGCGCCGCTGCGCGGCCACCCCGAGTCGCGAATGATCGAGCTCTGCACGCAGTGGTTCCGCGAGTCGGTCGAGGCGTTCATCCGGCCGGAGATGCCGTCCCTGCTCGACGCGCATCGCGGCGCCGGCCATCGGATCTGCCTGCTGACCGCGTCCACACCCTACGTCGCCGTGCCTCTTTGCGCGCGGCTCGGGATCGACGACTGGATCGCGTCGCGACTGGAAGTCACGGGCGATGGCCTCTTCACCGGCCGGCCGGTCACGCCGGTCTGTTTCGGCGCCGGAAAGATCCACTGGGCGGCACAGTGGGCGTTCGACCAGGACATCGATCTTGCGCGGTCGTTCTTCTACACGGACTCGATCACCGACCTGCCCATGCTCGAAGTCGTCGGGCATCCGGTGCTCGTGAACCCGGACCGGAAACTTCGGCGCGAAGGGAAGCGGCGAGGCTGGCCGGTCTACGACTTTGACGGGCGCACGCCCTTCCGTGCGCCGGACCTCGGGACGTCAGGCCGTGACGGCCGCAACGAGGAAGTCGTGGAGGGCGCTCGAGTCGGAAGTCGCCAGTGACGTCAGCTGAATTCCGTTTCCGGCCCACTCTTCGGTCGCCGTCGCGTGGACGACTTTGCCCGCAACACGAATCATGCGGTCCGCGAGCGGAAGCTCGAGGCGGAGCTCGCGACCGACAGCCAGCGGCTGATCGGTGAGGAGAAAGAGCCCACCTTCGGAGAGGTTGAGGACGGGATGGCGCATCTGGCCATCGACCTGGACCCACATCGACACGGCGCGGCGGGGATGTTGGCGTTTGCCCGGCTGCGGGCCCTTCGGACGGCGGGTCATGATCTGCACTAGGTATCGCACCCGGCCCAAAGGGTCAACTGGCGCGCGAAGGGTCGCGCCTATACATATGTAAAACCACGTATTTTCCGTTCCTTGACACCACCCCGCCCCTCCGTAAGATGCCGCCCCGATGAACGCCCGCGCCCAGGAACTCCAGACCGCCCTCGCCCATCCGCAACGTCGCAACCGCCGGTTTCCCGTGGAGCTTTGGGCGATCGAACGCACTCGCGAGACGACCTATCACCACCGGGTGACGAACCTGTCGGTGAACGGGATGTTCTTCCAGAAGGACGTGCCGATCCCGCTCGGGACGTCCTTCCGGCTGGAGGTCGCGCTGCCGAACGGCCGCGTGATCCGTGCCGTTGCCACCGTCGTTCACGCGACCGCGACCGACGACGGCCGCGGCAACGGCGTCGCGATCACGTCGATGTTCGAAGAGGACCGAGAGACCCTTCGCGACTACCTCGCCGGCGTCCCGCTTCACTAAGAGCTGTCCCGTAATGGCGTCGTCTACGCCACTTTTGGACAGGCCGGTTCGCGTCCTCGCTCGTTCCGACTTGGTCCGGATCGAAGATCCAGTCTCATTCGGGGTTGTGCGAGGCGAGAGCAATCCCGGCGCGATCTCGATCGTGGAAGACGGGGCGGGGCGCCTCAGCGAGGCGGCGGATCGCGAGGGCGCTCTGACGGTCGCCGCGACGGGCCGCCGCTCGCCAACGACAACGTGAGCCTTAGACCGGCAACACGCCGTGTTTGCGGCGAGGGCGCTCGACCGTCTTGTTTCGGGTCAGCTCGAGCGTCTGGAAGATCACCCGCCGCGTCTCGCGCGGGTCGATCACGTCGTCGATCATCGCCCAGCCCGCCGGCTTGTAGATGTCGATGAGCGGCTTGATCTGCTCGACCATGGCCTTCTTGATCGCGTCCTGCTGCGCGGGGTCGGTCGTCTGCTCCATCAGTTTCATCGTCGCGATGCCGACCATGCCTTCGGCGCCCATCACGGCGATCTCGGAGCCCGGCCACGCCACGATCAGGTCGGGGTCGTACGCGCGGCCGCACATCACGTAGTAGCCGGCGCCGTACGACTTGCGCAGCACGACGGTGATTTTCGGCACCGTCGCCTCGCTCACGGCAAACAACATCTTCGCGCCGTGGCGGATCACGCCCTGTTGCTCCATCTTCGAGCCGATCATGAAGCCCGGCGTGTCGGCGAGGAACAGCAGCGGGATCTCGAACGCGTCGCAGAGCCACACGAAACGCGCCGCCTTGTCGGCGGAGTTTACGTCGAGCGCACCGCCCAGGTGCATGGGGTTGTTCGCGACGATGCCGACGGCGTAGCCGCCCACGCGCGCGAAACCCGTGACGAGGTTCTTCGCCCACTTCGGCTTCATCTCGAAGAACGCGCCGTCGTCGGCGATCGTCTTGATCACCTTCTTCACATCGTAGCCCTGGCGCGGATTGTCGGGGACGAGCGCGAGCACCTTCTCGTCGAGAAGCGCCATCGCGTCGCCGGCGAACGCCTTGCGGTCGGGCTTCACGCCGCTGCAGGACGGGAAGAACGAGAGGTACGTCTTCACCGCGGCGAGGCACGCGTCGTCGCTCTCGACTTCCTGGTCCGCGACGCCGGAGACCTCGTTGTGGATTTTCGAGCCGCCGAGGTCTTCTTCGCTGATCTCCTCGCCGACCGCCGCCTTCACGAGCGCGGGCCCGCCGAGCGCCATCGAGCTCGTGCCCTTCACCATCGGGACGAAGTCCGCGAGGCCGGGGATGTACGCGGTGCCGGCAGCACCGGGGCCGACCATGGCGGCGACCTGCGGGACCACGCCGCTCATCAGCACCTGTTCCTTGAACAGGTAGCCGCTCCCGGCGAACAGCGACACCTGGTCGCCGTGGATCGAGTCCTGCGGCGAGATGCGGGCGCCGCCCGAGTCGATCAGCCACACGACCGGCATGCGCTCTTTCAGCGCGATCTCGCGGATGCGCGTCGCCTTGCGCTCGCCCGTTTCGCCGATGGAGCCGCCGAGCACGGTGAAGTCGTACGCGATCACCGCCGCGTAGCGTCCGTCGATCTTGCCGTAGCCGGTGATGCACGCGTCGGCCGCGGTGGCCCGCGCGCCCATCATCTGCGTGCCATGGATTCCGATCTCGAGGAACGTGTCTGCGTCGAAGAGCTTCGCGATGCGCTCGCGCGCCGTCAGCTTGCCGCGAGCGTGCTGCTTCGCGACTTTCTCGGCGCCGCCCATTTCCTTGATCGAGGCACGCCGCTTCGCGAGCTCCTCGGTCCGCTCCTTCAAGCTCACTTGATCGTCCCCGCCGCGCGAAGCCGCTTGAGCAGGTCGTCGAGATAGCCCGTCGTCGTGATGCCCTCGCGGAACACGGGGTCCTTGAGGATCTCCTTGTGGAGCGGGAGGCTCGTCTTCACGCCCTCGATCGTGAACGCGTTCACCGCTTCGAGCGCGCGATCGATCGCGGCGTCACGGGTGTCGCCCCACGCGATCAGCTTCGCGAGCAGCGGGTCGTAGAACATCGGCACGTTCGATCCGGCTTCGACGCCGGCATCGATGCGCACATGTTCCATCACCGGCTGGATCCACTTCGCGATGGTTCCGGGCGCGGGGAAAAACTTGAACGGATCCTCGGCGCAGATGCGCAGCTCGATCGCGTGGCCCTTCGGCTTCACGTCGGCCTGCGAGAACGGCAGTTTTCCGTCGGCGGCGATGCGGATCTGCGCCTGGACGAGGTCGAGTCCAGTGATCGCTTCGGTGACCGGATGCTCGACCTGGATGCGGCGGTTCACTTCGAGGAAGAACCACTCGGCCTTGCCGGACGCGCCGGGCTCGCCGGACACGAGGCACTCGACCGTGCCCGCGTTCTTGTAGCCGAGCTTCTGCGCGGCGGCGGCGGCGGTCACGGCCATCTCGTCGGTCGGCGCCGCGGGATACGGGCAGCGGGCTTCTTCGACCACTTTCTGGAAGCGGCGCTGCACCGAGCACTCGCGATCGACGAGGTGGATCACGTCGGTGCCGTCGCCGAGGATCTGCACTTCAACGTGGTGCGGAGACGGAACGAAGCGCTCGAGGTAGATGCGGCCGTCGCCGAACGCCTTCTCGGCGCGGGCCTTCGCCGCGTCGAACGCGGTCGCGAGCTGGCCAAAGTCGTCGATGCGGCTCATGCCGATGCCGCCGCCGCCGCCCGCCGCTTTCACCATGAGCGGGTAGCCGATGCGCTCCGCCTCAACCTGCGCGGCCGCGAGATCCGCGACGATCTCCGAGCCGGGAATGATGGGGAGGCCCACCTTCGAGAACGCCGCCCGCGCCGCGACCTTGTCGGTCATCGATTCGATCGAGCTCGCGTCCGGCCCGATGAACGCGATCCCTTCGGAAAGGCAGCGCTTGATGAAAACGGCGTTCTCCGAAAGGAAGCCGTAGCCCGGATGGATCGCGTCGCAGCCCGCCTCTTTCGCCGCGGAAAGGACGCGGTTCATGTGGAGGTAGCTCTCCGCGGGCGGCGGCGGTCCGACGGAGATCGCCCGGTCGGCGACCTTCACGTGGAGCGCTTTCGCGTCGGCCTCGGAGTAGATGGCGACGGTTTCGCAGCCGAGTGCCTTGGCCGCGCGGGCGATGCGAATCGCGATCTCGCCCCGGTTCGCAATGAGGATGCGCTTGAACATTTTTCCCATGGAAGACCGGCGAATAGACCGTGGAATTGACGCGACTGTCAATTTGCTAGGATGCAGCGCGTGCGCCTCTACGTCGGCAATCTCGCCAAGGACGTCACCGAGCAGGATCTCTCGGAGCTCTTCGCCGGCGCGGGGACGGTCGTCGGTGCCTCGCTCGTGATCGACCGCGGAACGGGACGGACGCGCGGCTTCGCGTTCGTCGAGATGGGCAGCGACGCCGACGCCGAACGCGCATTGCAGCGGTTCAACGGGTACACGCTCAAGGGACGCCCGCTCGTCGTGAACGAAGCGCGGGCGCTGCAGCCGAGGTGATAGGGTTCCTCGCGTCTGAAGAGGGGCTCCGCCCCTCCCCCGGAGGGGGCCCCCTCCCCGACTATCCATGAACGATTTCGTGATTCTCGCCGTTGCCGCCTTGCTCGCGCCCAAGGCCGTTTCCACGCCCGCTGCATGGGACTCGCCACTTCTCGTCGTCGAGAAGAACAACGTCGTTTGGGCCGAGAAGTGCACCGACGGTGCACTCCCCGAAGACGCCGGCATCCGCGCGACGACGGCGATCGGGACCGCGGGCCTCACGTTCGTCGGGAACGGCCGCGTCGCGGACGTCACGCTCGGCGAGGCGTTTTGCGTCGAAGGCGAGTGCAAGGCGACGCAGGTCGCGCTTCCGCTGGCGACGGGCGGCGACGCCGAAGCGGCGGGCGTGATCCTGCCGTCGTCGGTCATCGGCAAAGCGGACATCCACGCGCTCGAGCTCGCGGTCATCGAGGGAGCCGACAGCTACGGCGACGGCCGCCTCGTTGCGGGTCTCCGCACCGCGCTTCCCGAGTGTGGCGCGCCCGGGAAATCGGCGCTTCCCGAAGGCTCGATCTGGGATTGCCGGACCTATCGCGTGAACCGCGGCACGTTCGGCGTGCAGGTCATGGGCATCGGCGTTCTGCAGGAGAACCAGTACCCGCTCTACGAGACCGTGCGCTTCCGTCTGCTGGAGAAGGAAAAGAAGAGCCCGGAGTGGAAGCCCGGACCGTGGCAGGAACAGCTCCGCGGCAAAGGCACGCGCCTGCCGTCGCCCGTCGCCGTGCTCGCGGGCGCGAAAACGGTGACGCGCGTCGTGTGGCTCCGTCAGATCGGCATCTGCTGCCCGAGCGAGTCGAGCGCGTGGATCACCGAAGTCGGAGCAAAGAAAATTCGCGAAGGCGCCGTGGTCGAAGGCGGCCTCGGCCAGCCCTGCGACTAACGACGCTCGTCGCGGTACGCGCGCGAGGTCGGATTGATGACGACCGACGCCATGTCCGCGAACGCTTCGGCCTGCATCACCGCATACGCTCGCATCGCGCGCGAGCGGCGGCCACCTTCGAGCACGCCGATCAGAAGAGCGGGTAGTGCCAGACCGATCGCCGCGGTGAATCCGAGTGTGAACGGACAGGAGAACGGCGGATCTCTCGAGACTTCCGCGAGCAGCGCGGCGCGCTGCTCCTCGGGGAACCCCGCCGCGGCCTCGGTTGCGACGCGCTGTGCGTAGGCGCGTCCTCCGAACGCGAGGCCGAGCGGCACGGCGACCATCAATCCGAGAATCAGCATCCGCGCTTTCGTCGCGAGCGTGGTGCCGAAGCGGAAGCCCGCCTCCTGCGTGATGCGATCGGAGGCCTGCCCGCGATCGCCACCCGAGCTCTGCACGGCGATGATGCCGGCGCGACAAACCGCGAGGACGTCGTCGCTCTGGCGCCGGTCGGAGAGAAGGATCGCCTGTCCGATCGACCCCTCGATGAGAAGGTCCCGAACTTTCGTGAGGTCGGCACGGCGCTTCAGCGCCCGCGTGCCGATCACGAGGAGCCACACCACTTCGATCGCGAGGAGCGCCGCCGCGACGGGCGGGATGACGAGCGCGAAGACGCCGCCGTCGGGCACACACTCCTGGATGGTGGGGAAGCCGAACACCGCCGGAGAGCTTACACCGGCGCTGATCAGCCGCGCGGGGAGAGCACTTCCCGCGCGTGGTCCGCGCCGGGGAACGGCGTCGAACCGGGGCCGAACGGGATGCTCTCGAGGATGCGGCCGGGCTGCGTCGGGTCGGTCCCCAGATCGCTCGGGAGCTCGTCGACCGCCGCCTTGATCGCCTTCCACTTCGCGGCGAGCGGCCCGCCGGCCGCGATCTTCGCGTCGAGCGCGGCGCCCACGAGCGCCTTGTCCATCGCGAGCGGGTAGATCGTCGTTCGCCCGGTGACGAGCTGCTGCAGCAGAGCGACGGAGTCGTTGCAGATGCCGGTCTGGCCGTAGCCGCCGCCAACGAGGTGGTTCGCCGCAGCGGTCTCGTTCACGAGCTGGCGCCACAGTCCCGCCGCCGCGATCGACTTCCGCGCGTCCTTGCCGGAGTAGCTCTCGATGTCGCGACCGCCGACCCACGACGGGTCCTTGCCGAGCCCCTCCGCGAAGAAGCCGGTGCCGCTGACGCCCTGGAAGAAGCTGACCGCGCCCGTGACGTCCGGTCCGGCGATGCGGATTTTCAGTCCCGAGTGCACCGCGGGAACGACGACTTCTTTTCCGTCGGGCCCGACGAGGCCGGTGCGCACGCGAACGGCGCCTTCGACTTCGCAAAGCGCGCCGTCCTTCTGCACGAAGAGATCGAGGAAGTTCGCGATGCCCTGGCTCACCGTCGCGGTCACCGTGTGGCCGCTCCGTTCGAGCGCGTCGAGGAAGCCCTTCTGCGTGGTGTAGGTCTCGCCGCGGTACTTCACCTGGAAGCGATCCGCGTACGCCTTGCCGGTGTTGTCCGCGAGGCGGTTCATCACTTCGGCGAGCGCGCGGTGCGCCTTCACCTGCTCCGCGGGAAGATCGGACGCCTTGTCGCCGCGGAAGAGTCCGCCGGAGACGGCCTTGGGCGCGTCGATGCCGCCCTCGAAGAACGAGCCCGCGTTCGCCATGTCGACACCGCTCGGGAGCTTCCAGTCGGGCGGAGCCGGCGCCGACGGATTCGCGTTCGCGGTGGCCTGCGCTTTTTTCAGTCCTTCGGCGACCTGCGGAAGCGACACCGTCAGCATCGCCTCGAGCGTCGCGGGGTTCGCGATCGCGGCGTCGATTTCGGCCGAGGACATCTCGCGACCCGTTTCGCGGGCGAGGACGCCGAGCACCGACTTCACGAGGACGGCGCGCTCGGGCGTGTCGCCCGCGGCCGCCAGGGCATCGGCGAGCGACATCGGCTTGCCGCCGCACGGATCCGGGACCGCTTCCGCGGCGCCGTTCACGTCGGTGCAAAGCGCCTCGAGCCCGGGGTTCGCGGGATCGAACGCGCACCCGACGGCAGGTTGCGCGAGCGCGAGTCCGGGGGCGAAGACGGCAGCGAGGGCGAGGGAAAGCTTCATGCCCGGTGGTTACAGCAACCCCCATGCCGGGAGATTCGCCTGTCGGATCAAGGCCCTGAGGTGGTAACTGCCGTCGACGGGACGCGCATGTCCCGGACTCCTGCGGTCAGTCCAGCGCCCAGAAACTCGTGGCCATGCGCATGTTCACGTCGGTGGCGAAGGCGGGCGCGTCCTTCTCGATCGCGTCGATTTCGTCCTTGGCTTCCTTGAACCGGCCGAGCTCGTAGAGGGCAAGCGCGCGGTGATAGCGGGCGCGCATCAAAAGCATCGGCGGGATCGGCGGGTTCGAGCCGCGATACTTCTCGATGAAGAGGCGGCAGTCCTCCTCGGTTTCGCGAGGAAGGATGTTGTACCGATCGAAGACGCACTTCGCGACCTCTTCGCCCGCGATGCGCTCGATGCTGACCTTCGGGTTGTCCGCGAGCAGCTTCGCGATGTCGTTGTCGGTTTCGGCGTGCTCGGCCTCGCGCTTCTGCAGGTCCTGCTCGCTCTGCTTCCGGCGCTGCACGATCTCCTTCGCCATCATGTCGACGCCCGTGTAGCTCGGCCCGGCGGGGAACTCCTGCAAGTGGCGCTCCGCATATTGGAGCGCGAGGTCCTCGCGCTTCAGAAACTTGTGCGTGAGGACGAGGTTGTACGAAGACCACTCGTGCGGATCCATGTTCACCGCCGGCGGGAACTTCATCTCGTAGACCTTCTTCGCCTCCTCCGCGGCGAGCGCGAAGCGGCGCCGCTGGATGAGCTCGTTCATCAGCGACATTGCGAGCAGCGCGCGGTCGGCTTCCGGCGTCGCGGGGTCGTGGAGCTTCGTGCGCATGCTGCGATGGCGCTCGTCGAGCGCCTTGCCGGCGCGCGTTTCATAGGCGGCGAGCCGCTCTTCCAGGCGCGACAGCGCTTCGTCCGCGTAGACGAACGTCGGATCCACCTCGAGCGCCTGCTTCAAGTAGCTCGACTGCTGAGCGTCGGAAAGCGTGACGAGGCTGATCGCGTAGAGGCGGTAGGCCTCGACCTGTTTCGGCGCGGTCTTGCGCGGCGGCTTCGCGGCCACGGCTTTCGGCGTGAGACCGAGCAGCTTGTCGACGACCTGGTCCTGCACCGCGAAGACGTTGTCCATCGCTCCCGTCGCCTTCACGGAGTCGAGGATTACGCCGGTCTCCACGTCCACGAAACGGGCGTTGATGCGAAGCGCCTTGCCCGCCTGCTGGTAGCCGCCCACGACGATGCTCTTGGCGCCGACCATGCGGCCGACCCGCACGGCGGCCGCGTCCTCCGCACCGGTCTGCGTGTGGTTCAGGATCTCGGCGAGCGCGACCTGCACCTGGGCGCGCTCGACGAGCGTGTAGGTCTTCGCCTTGCGCAGGTCGGAGATCATCGTTTCGGCGATGCCGTTGCCGAGCCAGTCGAGGCCGGGATCGCCGCCGAGGTTCTTGAACGGGATGACCGCGACCGGGTTCTTCATCGGCACAGGAATCGGTGCCGGCGTGGGCGCGGCGAAAAGGATCGGGAAAAAGAGCGCGGCCAACGTCATCGGGCGTCCTCCGGCGAATCGGTCGGGAGCGTGGAGACGAGCCCGCGAACGGAGACGGCGTCGACGCCGTCCGGGGGAACGACGGCGAGAAGCTCGTGAGCGAAGGCCCGGGCGTCGACCGTGCGCCCGAGCTGCCAGCGCGCGAACGCGACGTGGGTGCCCGCGCGATGCGCGAGCTCCTTCACGCGCGGACGGGTGTCCGACGACCACCGCTCGTACACGGCGAGGCAGCGGGTCACGGCCAGCTCGTGGAGTTTGTGCTGCGCCGCCAATGCGCAGATGTCCGATTCCACGTCCGCGCGCCGCGGATCGCCGGCCGCCAGCGCAGACTCCTTCGCGAAGAGCGCGCGCAGCGCGGCCTCCTGCTTCGCGGGCGCGTCCGCCCTCGCCTTCTTCTCGTCGAGGTCCATCTTCAGTACCACCTGCACCGACGGCGCATAGTTGCTTCGCGGATGCCGCTTGAGGAACTGCTCCCCGGCCTGCAGAGAGAGATCGAGGCGCTTGAGCGAGCTGTTGCCGTGGAAGACCGCGAAGTCCGCCGCTTCCGCGATCGCGTAGTTCGCGATGGGAAGCGTGAGATTCGTGCCCGAAAGGCGCGTGGCGTCGGCGACGAGCCGGTGGAAGCGCCGCCCATGCATCATCGAGTTGAGCAGGTCGTTCGCGGCGGGCGCGCGTTTCTCGTTGGAGAGCTTCTCGTCGAACGCGATCGCGCGGAGCGCGGCTTCGTACGCGACCTTGTCCTTGTCGCGGGCCTCCGCCATCGCGGCGAGGCGGCGCTCGAGCGCGGCGAGCGCGTCCGCCGCGTAGACGAATCCGGGATCGAGCTCCATCGCTTTCCGCAGGAGCGGGGCGCGCTCGGCATCCGTCGCGACGGCGCCCGCCTGCGCGTAGAGCCTGTACGCGTCGGACGTCTTGGCGGTCGTCTTGCGCGCGGGACGCGCCGCAGACGGGCGTCCGAGGAGCTGGTCGACGACCTGATCCTGCACCGAGAACGGATCGGACGACGAGCCGGTCGATTTCGCGGCTTCCTTCACGACGCCGGTCTCGACGTCGACGAACCGCGCGTTGATGCGGAGCTGCTTGCCCGCTTGCTGGTAGCCGCCGACGACCACCGTGCGTGCGCCGACGAGCTTGCCGACTTTCGTCGCCGTCGACTCTGCACTGTTTCCAGGGGCTTCGCCCCCATGCGGCCAACCTGCGCCTCGCGCAGTCGGCGGCCGGCCAGCCC
>Ga0163152_10004939_pt1 | contig 16063 bp, 16 predicted proteins | sample OliLakLV19MP8IB2_FD_148635 | JGI IMG/M metagenome (GOLD analysis project Ga0163152, IMG submission 148635) | Freshwater microbial mat bacterial communities from Lake Vanda, McMurdo Dry Valleys, Antarctica - Oligotrophic Lake LV.19.MP8.IB-2 | ecosystem: Environmental > Aquatic > Freshwater >... | reverse complement strand
ATCCCGACATTTCGGGCCGACCATATGCCATATGGTGGCGTGAAAGATTCCGGGGTCGGACGTGAAGGAGTTCAGGCCGCGATCGAGGATATGACCGAGCCTCGCATGTTGGTATTGAACCTCAAACCACCTGTCGGAATCTAGCCGGACAGTGAAACGTCGCTCTTTTCACCTGTCAGACCGGGCGCGCTAAGCCGTAGCCTTACACATGGGGCGTTCTCAGGACCATGAAAAGAAACATAGGACTGTCAAGAGATCTTTCTCCGAACCTATTCATCTGTCATGTTTTAACGCTTCACGTCTCACCGATCGCTGGACCGACATTTGAGCATCCTGCGAGATATTTTTTGCGCCATCATCATTCGTACTATCATAGTGGGATTTGAGCTGAAACTGAGTGTGCTCGCAGCCTGTTAGGGAACAAAAGCGAGAGGAAGGAATAGTGCCGAATGCGGGGTTCGACGTGTTGGCCGCTTGAAGCGGAAGACCAACTCGTTTAAATAGCGCTGGAGATACCGGGACATCAATTCCATAATACGTGCCGTGAGCCAGACTTTTAGAATTGCTGAACAGGCGGTGGGCATGAGGGGCGACCTGATGGACTCGCTCGGGGATACTGAGCACTTACACTCGATGTGTATACTCACTAGGGCCTCGTCGGAATAACCAGGCAAGCCATCTGTTCGCATCGTTGAGCCCAACTCGACAGATCATGTGAGGCAGTCGCGCATGTTTGTGGCCACAGCATTGTCCACGGTCGAAAGTCGAAGCCTCCCAGCCCGCTCACAGCGCGTGCCCTGCTTGTTCTTGCAGACGAACGATGGCAAGGAGTCTGGAAAGCGCATGCGTCCGTTCATGCCGCGGACAGGTCTCTACTGATGCGTCGAAGGAGCCTGACTGAGGAGGGTAACAGGATGTTCCTCCTCAGTCCTTCCTTGGGCAAGCAGTACGACGACCTAAAGGTGGGACCGAAGGAGGCTGAGAACGAACCGAGCGTCATGGTTGAGCAGACGCAGGAAGGATTGTCACAAAGTCTGGCTCCACCGCCTGCGGGAACGGCTGGGAAAAATTGCTGTAGGACCGCCCCGACGCGTCGTCATGTTCTTGGAAGTGGGTAAGCGATTGGTCTGGGAACTCGCACTGTTCTGTGCTGGGCAATAGGGAGCCGCAGCTCGCCTGAATCTTCCTGCAGCGGACCTGAAGGCGGATGATGCGGGCGCGCGATCGTGAGATCGCACGGGGCCACATCCTTGGCAACGACAGCGGTCTGTTGAAGATACTCTTTTATCGAGAAGACCTCGGCGTACATGTGATCGGCATCGGCGCCACCGAGCTAATCCACATCGGGCAAGCCGTGCTGGATCTCAGCAGGGGCTGAACTATTTCTTGACGATGTCCTGCACCTATCCAACCTTGGCTGAATGTTACGAGGTTGCGGCGTTGGATGCGTCCAACAAACTGAACGCGTAGACTCCTGTTGCCTGCTTCGTTCGTGCCGTTAAAGAGCGTTGCACTGATCGCCGTTCAGCCCAGCTTGAGTGTACTGGGGATAGTTCTAGGTTAGCCCGGCATAAAATGAGGGCGAAAATGGAACGGACGATCCTAAGCGAGTAGTTTCTTCCGTGCCGATTCGACGATCGCCAAGACGGCGGGGTGCTTGAGCCGCCGTTCCACCGTGAGTGCATAGAAGCGCCGTTTCACAGATTCTAGTCGACCCACGATCTGCACCTGATACTGCCGGCATATTTCTTTTTCCATAACGGTGACGCCGGGGAATATCCCGTAACCTTCACGGCCAAACGCCTGCAAGGTCCCGCTGTCGTCAAACTCCCCAACGACGATGGGATGGAGGTTTTTCCGGACGAACCACTCATCCAGTAACTGTCGCAGTGTGGTGTGGGAGGTCGGTAGTAAGAAGGGAGCCCTTTCCAAGGATTTTGGAAACCGACCGCGAAAACGGGCCGCAAGCTTGGCGGTCGCGAACAGTGTGACACCCGACTCCCCCATTAAATGGCTATAGATATGTACATTGATGTTTGGAGGCACCATACTGTCGGCGATGACGAGATCCAGCCTGTGGATTGACAGGTCGGCCACAAGTTGGTTCAGCTTGTCCGCCAAGCACAACATGCGGATGGACTGCGACGGCTTGAACGTGGATTTCAGCAAATGTGAGGCGAATTGCTTGGGCACGGCGTCGGCGATACCGACGACCAGCCGCACGGGCCGACCGACGCTACGGCTTTTGATCGTGCTCATAAAATCCTGTCCGAGAGAGAAGATGTCCTCGGCGTATCTGAAAGCGACGTGTCCCATCTCCGTCAATACCAGGTATTTGCCTGAACGCAAAAACAGTTTCTCACCCAGCGTGTCTTCCAGCGCCCGGATCTGCGCGCTGATTGTCGGCTGAGTCAGGCGCAAGTCCTCGGAGGCCTTCGCTACGGTTCCGTGTTTGGCAACCGACCAGAAATACAAGAGATGGTGATAGTTCAACCATTCCATGGCGTAGAGTATACATCGAAATAGCCGATGACCCGTAGGTCAGTTTATCTATTTTCCAATGTGGCGATTCGTTGCTCTCGTGGTGACGGATAAAGGAGGTGCGCAATGAAGTTTCCCCGTAGCAAGCTGAGCCCGAACGAGTTTATCGCACAACGTCAGACTACGGACTGTCGAAGAAGCCTTCTGTTCTAGTTACTGAGCCGACCACTAAATAGTGCTTGAGTTCTAACTCCAAGTGCAACATTTTCTCCCAAAAATGTTGTATGGCAAATATCTATACGCAGTTGAGCCTCGAAGAACGCACCATGATTCACACACAACTGGAGATGGGGCTCAAGCCGACGGCGATTGCCATGGGGTTGAATCGTGCAGCCTCCACGCGGTCTCGCGAACTCCGTCGAAACGGCTGGACTCGTCCGACGACGCGTCTCGGTCCTGGCCGACCTCTAGCGGCAGGCGGCTATCGGGCCGTCGCGGCCCATGCGCGCGCCCAGGCCTGTACGGTCACCCCACACGTAGCACACCTCGTCAAGCGCGGCTTCATCGGGGGCCTGAATAACAAGATTCGCGTGATTCAACGGCGCACCTATGGCTATCGGAATGAGGAGTACATGCGGCTCAAGATTCTGACCGCCTTCTTGCCGTGGAAATGAGCAGCATTCACCCGCACGAATCTGCATTGAGCCTCCAAATATTATATGGGACACGATGAGTTCCATGAAAGCGTCTGTGGCAGGGGTTTCAAGAGTCATTATGATGTATAGATATTCTCTATCGATATGCAACAAAATATCAATTTGACCCATTGCCAATGGTCGGCTATCCTCATTACAAGCTCGCAGGATGATCCGTAGCGAGCTCGCTTCGCAACTATAGGGAGGATGTTATGAATGCAAAGAGCGTGTTCAAGATGGGGTTTCTGTCCATGATTGCCGCGACAGGCTTGTTTGGAGCGGCGAACGGATTCGCAGACACTGGGCACACCACGCACAGCTCCGAAGGTGTGACGGCTAATACAGGTGTGACAGCCGAGGCGCTTGAAGCGACGGAGGACCTGCCGGTTGTGGCGGACGACGTTCAGATTCCGGAGACTCCTGCGCCGCGTGACCAAGTGGTTGTTCCCGAAGAGAACATCAATCGCCTCACCCCGCCCCAGACGAACGATGGCAAGGAGTCTGGAAAGCGCATGCGTCCGTTCATGCCGCGGACAGGTCTCTACTGATCCGTCGCTTGACAGACTACAGAACACTGGATAAAGTGCCTTTTAGATTTCTACCGTCTTTTTTGCAGCTTGAGTTCTAACAGGAGGGGGGCAATGATGTTCAGCAAGCTCTACCGTAGCGCGCTCATTCTTGTTGTGCTTGGGATGTTCGTGAGTGTGCCCATGGTGAACGCCCGGCCGTCCCAAGCCGGTCACGTCCATCAAGCGGTCATGCACGCGCAGGATGCGGTGGACCATGGCAAACAGGGTGATGCTAAGGGGCTCGTGAAAGAAGCGCAGCGGTCGCTGTACCATGCTGAGAGGGGAGGCCATAATAATCCACAATTGGCCGCAGGGATTATATATCTAAAAGAAGCCATTACGCATGGGAAAAAGGGCCACGCCGACATCGCCAAGGAACATATTGAAGTTGCTCTCAAGCATCTGACTGAAGCTGGAGAATAAGAATAAGGTATCCACGCCTACGGCGGAGGAGGGTGTATACGAACGGGCAGGGGGAGAATACCCCTGCCCGTTTCTTTATGAATTGGCAAGGCCCTCATAGAGAACCGGCTGGAGGACCGGCTCAAGTTACTGACCCCGCCTCAGCTCTTGATCATTGATGCCGGCTATATCCCATTGATCGGCAGGGCGCCAACCTGTTCTTCCAGCTCATCTCTTGCCGCTATGAGAAGGGCTCGATTCTGCTCACCAGTAATCAAAGTCTCGGTGCCTGTGGCGAGGTCTTCGGCGATCCCGTCATTAGCTCGGCGATTCTTGATCGGCTCCTTCACCATTCCATCGCGGTCAATAATATGCCGCCGTCTTCGTGTGGCTTAGGCCTTTTTCGGTGTCAGGCTCAAAGGCCAACGCCATCCGCGCGTGAGTGCCTGCATGTCCATAGGCGACTATGGACTGTCGGATATTTAAGGAAACATTGCGGTTGCTCTTTCTCCGAAACCTTCAAATTTTCAACTGCTTAAACGATTCACGTCTCACGGATTGCTGGATGGCCATTTCGAGCACCCTGTAAGCCGTTCTTCCGCGATCACCATTTGTTAGATGAATGCATTGGGATTTAAACACATTGAGCTTGCAGAGGATATAACGGATGTGATAATGGATACGCCGACAAATCCAAAATTATATACAAGAAGGGCTTAGCCAAATGAAACTTCGCGAATGAGCAACGGAATCATCAAATAGGCAAGGGAGGCTGTCACCATGAAAATAGGTGTGGAAGGATGGAGGAAAATGTTTGTGGTTGCCCAGGCCTCTATTGCACTCGTAGCGGGGATGGCTTTCACGCTGCCTAGTGCTTACGCCTCCGGCCTGATCAAAAGCGCCGACGATGAAAAGTGGATTAGCCTCGGAATGGGTCTTAAAACCCAATTCTCAGCTGTGGAAAATCAGTCAGCGGACGGTCAGAATTACAGCAAAATATTCGGTATCCCCAACGCTCTTATCTATATAAACGGGAAGGTCCATAAGTACGTCGGATTCGAGTTCAACACCGAATGCTTTAACTGTTCTGTATTCGGGGGCGGAAGTTCATTCGGGGGTAATTCTACGATCGGCGTAGCCGATGCGGTCGCAAAATTCGAGTTTAATCAATACGTGAACCTCTGGGTCGGGCGTATGTTGGTGACAGGAGAGCGTAGCGAACTGAATGGCCCTTTCTTCCACGGGCTCTTCGACACCTTTAAGATGCCGTTCACCCCTGCAGACTTCAGCCCGAACTTCGGCCCAGGTGGGGCTGGTCTCTTTAACCGTGACAACGGCGCGACCTTCTGGGGTCAAATCGATCCAGGATTTGGCCACCTGCAATACTCCGTGGGTGTGTTCACTGGACTGCGGTCTTCGGCAACCGCCGGCCCCAATCAAGCAGACAGCCTGAAGTACGCTGGACGTCTGACCTACAACTTCCTGAACCCAGAAAAGAATCCGGGTTACTACACCCAGGGTACCTACTTCGGTACAGCCGGTGATATTCTCGCGATCGCGGTAGGTGGAGAACATCAGAAAGATGGAGCCGGCTCATTCGATCATCGTTCCGATTTCACCTCTTTAGCCGCCGATCTCCTGTTTGAGAAACCATTCGGTAACAACATGGACATGGGCGTGCTCACGTTCAACGCTGAGTACAAACGGTACTGGGCAGGTTACAACGACCTTGCCTTTGCGGCCCCTGTAGGCGACTGCTTCTGTATGTTTCGCGGACAGTCATATACCACGTACGGAATGTATCTGCTCCCGCAAGAGGTTGGGATCGGAAAGTTCCAGCCCTATGGGAGATATACGTTTGTTCAGCCTGAGAGCAGCGCCAATCGCGATGAAGTTGAAGCTGGCGTGAACTACGTTATCGATGGTATGAATGCGCGCATTTCGGCATATTGGCAGTACGGCAATCTCGAAACCATTAACAAGCTCAATTACGCCCCCGGCCTTGCGCTGGGCGATAAGTTCAGTGCATTCAGGGTAGGCCTACAGATGCAGTACTAAGAAGATGGGATTCACGAAAACTTCTCCCCATCTGGAAAAGCCTGAAACCTAGAGTGCGGGCGTCGGCTTTTTGTCGCCCTTCTCTCTATCGCCTAGATCCTTGTGTTACTGATTCACCTTGCGGGGAATGTCTCGCTATCCAATTAACGGTTGCGAACGAAGGAGCCGCACAAAACCACTATTCTGAGTTCTGCATGCTCGAGGAATTGTTGCCAAAAGGTTATACGACGAAGCCTGTCGGCCTTGGGCTTAGGCTCGATGTCGCGCAGACTCTCGTGGTAGGTTCAGTTGCGCAAAGGCCTTCGCCCGGCATGGCTCGGTACAAGCGCGCAGCTTCGCATAGCGGTCGCCCCCATGTCGATCGAGGATGCGGGTGAAGGTCGTCCAAGGCAGAACATCCCCCGGAGGCGCACACAGCGTCTTGCCGATGGTCTGGGTTCCAGATCATGGGCTTCGTTGTAACTGGGCACTACTGATGGCTCACGCCACGCATTTCCGTTTCTGGGCTATTCCAGGTCTGCTGTTCGGCGCCGCCATGTGGGGGCTGATCTGGTATCCCTACCGGCTGTTGCAGGATGCCGGAGCTGGTGGGGTGGCGACCTCTTTCCTCGCCTATCTGATGCCGCTGGCGCTGACCCTGCCCTTTACCTGGCGCCATCTGCTGACCGCCCGATCCCACCTCGTTTGGCTTGCAGTTCTGGCGCTGGCGGCAGGCTGGGCCAATATGGCTTTTGTGCTGGCGGTGATCGAAGGCGAGATCATGCGCGTGGTGTTGTTGTTTTATCTCGCGCCAGTGTGGACCGTCTTGTTTGCCTGGACGCTGCTGAGTGAAAAGCTCACGTCCTGGGGTTGGGCCATTATGCTGTTATCGATCGCTGGCGCGCTGGTCATGCTGTGGCCTACAGACGGTGGACTGCCGCTGCCGGCCAACCGTGCGGAATGGATGGCGCTCTCCGCAGGCGTTAGTTTCGCGCTGGCCAATGTAGTGACGAGAAAAATCGATGAGGCTGACCATTGGGCCAAATCGCTCGCAGTGTGTGCCGGAGTATGTGTCGTGGCTGGGTTTGCAGCCGCGTTTGTCGCGCAACCGTTCGCATTTCTCGCCACAGTCAACACGCCCACTGTGCTGATTTTGCTTGGTGTGGGCCTATGCACCGGCGCGATGACACTGGCGGTGCAGTATGGTTTGTCGCATACTCTGGCCAACCAAGCCATCATCATCTTTCTGTTCGAGCTGGTGGTGGCAGCGTTTTCGTCTTGGTGGTTGGTGAACGAAACTCTTAACGTGCAAGAATGGATAGGCGCGGCGATGATCATTACCGGCAGCCTGTTTTCCGGACACCTTGAAAAGCTTCCCACACTCGAGAAATCCCATGCCCCTTGACACCGAACCGGTCCTCACGGCTTTGCTGCAGGCCGAGCTTCTGGTATCCGACCTGTCAACCGCCCGCAGCTCCTACGAATCGGCTCTCGGCCTGACACCCCTGCCAGACCGTCCTGCCTTGCCCTATGCACGCGAGTGGCATGCCTTGAATGGACATCAGCAATGCGGCAATGTCCGCTATCAGATCACGGGCTTGATTGTGTATGGTCAAAAGGTGGATGCCGTTTGGTTTACGGATACGAACGGAGAAGCCGCGCAAAAACTACTATGCTGAATTCCGCGTGCTCGAGGAATGGTTGCCATTAGTTTAAACGACGTAGGGGTGGGACACTAATGACCCTGTATACTGTGCCTATCTGGTTGACTCCGAAGGGCCCCATAGGTGGGCTTGGAGGAACGGCAAGGAGTTTCTGCGGTAATCACGCGAGGGAGTTGTGCTGAGGAGACTTTGAAACGACTCGAGAATCCGCTGCCGCCGATGTAGTCTTGTCCGTTCGTTACGAGTTTCAGAGCGGAAGTGCGTAGGGCCTATGGCATCCGGTCATGGGATCTGGTTGATGGGGTGATCCAATGAAAGAAAGAAAACATTCAAGTCGCAGTACGTCGATTATCTCGACACTAAAAAGCCGGATTATCGGGTGGGAATACCCGCTCGAATACCGGCTGACCGAAGAGGTCCTCTGCAAGGAATTCGGTGTCAGCCGAAGCCCGGTGCGCGAGGCGTTGCGTGAACTGGCGACTCACGGTTTTTTAATACACATGCCCCACCGCGGATATGTGGTCAAACAACTAAACCCTCAAGAAATCCTGGAAATATATGATGTTCGTATGGCGTTGGAATTGTTTGTGGTGGAACAGTTAGCCCAGCGTGGCGAACCGATCAAGGAGATAGAGGACCTGAAGCAAACCTGGACTGCCTTGTTGAATGACCCTCCTCCCAAAGTTGAGGAGCTTGCTGAATTAGACACCAGGTTTCACGAAACACTTGCTCAAGCGTTGGGCAACAAAACACTTTTGGATGAGCTCCGCGTCCTCAACGAACGGCTATTGGTTTTTCGCATGAGTGACTTCGGCAGGCCGGAACGGACTCACATCACATGTCATCATCATCTAAACATCTTGGCTCGTATCGAAGACAAGGATATGGCGGGCGCGTGCAAGGCCATGCGAGAGAATATAGAAGACGGGCGTAATTATGTCAGTTTGGCCATCAAGGAAGTCTTGGCCAAAACCTATTTCATGAAACACCCGTAGCCCACATAGCTCACGAACCCTGGCGAACAAGACGGGCTGGAAGGGGCCGAAACAGAGGGGAATTTGAGAGCATAGGAGGCAGGATTCTTCAAAATTTTCTGAAAACGAGGATGGAATTTTCAAAAATTGATGGAGGCACCCGACATGACACCCAAAGGAAATCAGGATGTTTTCCCTTCGGCAACTCCCACGATTGTTGGCGAAACCCTTAAGCGCAGCCTGAGTCTTTGGAATAGCTTTACGATTGGCTTTGCCATGGTGTCGCCAGTGGTGGGGCTCTACGCCATCATTGGTGTGCAGACGGCGGTGACGGGAGGCGGCTGGTTTACCGCGCTGGCCATCTGTCTCGTGATGCAGCTGTTGGTGGCCACCGTCTATGCTGAACTCTCCTCGCAGTTTCCGATTGCAGGCGGGGCGTACAAGTGGGCCCGACAACTCGGGGGAGGCGCCACCGGACAATACGCCGGAGCCATCTACGTCAGTTCTACCATCGCCATGCTCACCACGACCGCCTACACCGGCGGCATCTGGCTCGCCATTTTTTTCGGGGCGGGGGGGGGAAGCGGTGTCATGATGGTGCTGTGGGGCGCCGTATTTTTAGCGATCTGTATGGTGCTCAACCTGGTGCACGTTAAGGTGTTCAATCTGGTCATTGCGCTGGGTGTGTACGCCGAGATTATTGGCTCGGTCGGCGTGGCGCTGCTGCTGTTTTTATTTTTCCGGCAGCATCCATTTTCCGAATTGTTCCAGCATCTGGGTACGGGGAGCGCACCCAGCCAGACAGCCGCGTTTCTGGCCGCACTCGCCATTGCGGGCTGGGCCTTCATCGGGTTTGATGCCTGCTCCACCATCGCCGAAGAAACCCACGAGCCCAAGCGGGCGGTTCCACGCGCGATCATGTTTTCCCTGTGCAGCGTCGGGACCGTGGTGCTGTTCAATTCTGCCGCCCTGACGTTGGGCTTCAACCACGACACCCTGGTGACCACCAGCGCCACGTCCGATCCGATCACTCCGCTGATTAGCAGCAGCTTCGGCGCGTGGGCGGAGAAACCGTTTCTGGCGATCGTCATGGTAGCGTTTCTGGCCTGCGGGTCCGTTGTGGTGAACTACACGTCGCGTATTGTGTTTTCCATGGCTCGAGAGGGCAATATGCCCTCTCTGTTCAGTCAGGTGACGGCCACCAAGACTCCGCGCAATGCCGTGATCTGCGTCGTGCTGCTGGCGGGGCTCGGGCTGCTGTTCGGGCTGAACGATCAGGCCGTGGCCACGATCATTGCCTTTGGGACCGGGGGGTTATACGCCATGTTCGCCATGACGACCGGGGTCGGGCTCTATACCCGCCTCACAGGCCGCTGGAACCCGGCCCTGGGCGAGCTGAAGCTGGGTGTCTGGGGATTGGCGATCAATGCAACGGCTTTCCTCTGGTCCCTGTTTGAATTCATCAACATCGCCTGGCCGCGGGCCTATGCCATTGCGCCCGATGCTCCCTGGTGGCAGCTCTGGGCAGTCCCGCTGGTCATGAGTATTATTTTAGCGATCGTGACGGTGCAAGTCTTGACCGGCAAAGCCAGCAGGAGTGCATCGACGGGATGATTCGATGACGAGAAAACGTGGATGAGCCAAAACAATGACGCGTCCCGCAGTACAATGCGGGACGCGTCGTTTCAGGGGTTTGTATTGCTTATAACTTCTTTTTCCGGTTTGGCAGATGGCCGGAGCGCACCTGGCAGGCCAAGACATCCATGATGACGCGCGTGGAGATGAGGGCGGTGATCTCCGCTGCGTCGTAGGGCGGAGAGCATTCCACGATCTCCATGCCGGCTAACGGCTTGCTGTCTGCGATGACCTGAAGGAACTTCAGCACTTCGCGCGGTAAGAACCCGCCTGGTTCTGGCCAGCCGGTGCCAGGCACGAAGGCGGCGTCCAAACAATCCACGTCGAAGCTCAACCAGACCGCATCGACGCCGTCCCAGGCCACCTCGAGTGCGCGCTTGGCGGCAGTTTCAATCCCCATCTCCACGCAATCGGTGATGGTCATGATGGTGGTCTGGCGTTCACGTCCGGACTTCACACCGGGCCGCGGAGCCTGCCAGCCGCCGATCCCGATTTGCACGAGATTCTTGGCCGGCACATTGGGAAGGTTCGTGGCGTGAAACCAGGGTGTGGTATGCATGCGTTCGTCGAGATCGGTCTCTTGTGTATCCACATGCCGATCGAAGTGAATGATGCCGAGCTTCTTGCCGCCAAGGAGATTCTGAGCGACTCCACGCGTCGTCGGGAAGCCGAGGGAATGGTCGCCGCCGAGGACGACGGGGAACGCACCGCTGGCGTACACGTGCGAGACGCCCTTACTGACCTGATCGAACGTCTTTTCGATGTTGGCGGGAATGGTAAACACGTCCCCGAGATCGCATATGGAGATCGATTCCCGCAGATCCACGCCGAGTTCGAAGCTGTAGGAACCGTAGAGCGCCGAGATCTTCCGAATGCCCTGTGGGCCGAAGCGCGTGCCGGAACGATAGGTCGTGCCACCATCGAACGGCGCCCCGAGAATGGCCACGTCGTACTGGCCGCACTTGCGTACATCTTCGACATAGGGGGCTTTGACAAAGGTGTTGATCCCGGCGAAGTGGGGGAGTTCCCCTCGGCTGAACGTGGGAATCCGTTTATCCTTAATGGAATCGGCGCCGGGCAGGCCTAGTTCAAGGCCCCGGGCGACTTCTTCTTCCCACTTCGTGGTGGGCAACAGCGCTTCGGCTTCGACAGCATATTTGGCTTCCGGACCATAATTGTCATGCAGGGGAACCTTACCTTTATATTTCCGCTCTTCAGCCAAAACGTCACCTCCTTCGTATCCGCACGGTGGTATCGCTGCGAGATGTATACGCTAATGTATCCACTAAAAAATTTAGTGATGTGAACAATAGCACATGTGTAAATTTCTACGCAAGCCCTTAATGGCACCCAAATCCAGAGATAGAACTTCCGCCATGTTCATTGGGTAGGTTATCTATCTGGGTTGTAACCGGTTCCCCTCGTTCGTCTCGTGAGCGGAGTGCGTTCACCCTGGCGGGCTCTCTTTTGCTGGCGAATGTCCGTCACTGACGACACGTGGAGACGCACCGCTCCCGGCCCGCCACGCTTCCCCCGATGTGGTCACCGTTCGCGTCAGGTCGCCACGGCCAGTGCCCCGCATCGCTGACGGATCGTGTGCCAACAGGTGAGCGCGTCGGCATCCAACACGAGCCGCAAGACCACCTGCCCCGCATGGCGGAGAATCCGTCCGGCCACCTGCACCAGTTTCCCCCGCACGGTGGCGATCGTCTGCGATGCCCATGCGGCGGGGCAGGCGAGGCGTTTGAAGCCAATGAAGAGGTTGTAGGCCAACACCCCGATCCTGAAGAACACGGCATTGGCTCCGGAATCCCCACAGGGCATCTGCTCCAGTCCCAGCCCGTGTTTGAGTTCCTTGTTGAAGTTCTCGGCCTGACCGCGCTGGTTGTGCCAGACCAGCACCTCGTGCGCCGACTTCTCCTCCTGCGGCCAATTGCTCGCCACCACATGATACGCGTACGGCATTGTGACCTCGTCAAACAGCTCGCCCTGATGCCGCTCTTCACGCTTGATGCTCAGCCGAAATGCCGTCTTCGTCTGGTTCATCGTGTGCACCGCTTCCGCAACCTGATACCCACAGCCCACCTCCGGTTCCTGCCAGGCCTTCGAGGGAATCCCTTGAATCACGGCTTTGACGGCCACATCCTGATCCGCCGTGATCGCCCACCGCACCTGATCCGCCTCCAACTCATTGATCAGCGAGGCCTGATACGACGCACTGTCGGCCCGATACCGCGCCAGCCGCTTACCTGCAGGCATCTGGGCCCGACACTGCCGGTAAAACTCGAGCTGTCCGGCCCCCGGCGACACATTGCCCTCGCGAAATTCGTCGACCAGACACACGGGCGTCTCCCATAAAAAGCCGAGCAGCGGCATATAGCCACGCACGCCGATGTAGCTCCAGTGCGCGTCCCGTTTTTCCCCCTCGATCAGCGTCGCATCCGCATCCAACGTATAGGTCGTGTGGCCATCGCGTCGCAAGAGCCGCGCTGTCAGCGTATCCCGCACCCGCCCCAAGCCGACCAGTCCAACTTGCCCGGTCTGCGGATCGCCCATTCGTCGCAGCCAATCGCCCAGGGTATCCGGATCGGGGATGCTCGCCCGGTCCAACAGCCGCAGCAGCCCGGCCTCCCGGCGCAACTCCCGCAGATCCTCCAGGCTTCGGCCCCCAGCTTGGAGCATCAGAATCAGCCGGTCCACAAATACCGAGGGGACATAGCCACGATTACTGCCAGGCCCCGGCACGTACCGATCCACAAGGGAGCACAGCCCCAGGCCGTGATTGAACTCCGCCAACAACGCCAACCCGCCATGCGCAGTCAAGGTTTCCTCGGTCCGTTCCAGTTTGAATCCCAACACCGTTTGTCGTACCATCATGCCACCTTGTCGGTTAACGGGTGTGTTTGGCGATACACCGTCTATATCCGCGCCCAGCGCGGCCGGCAAGGTCTTTTTCTGCCTCCCAACCAATTCCTATCTCTGTTTTAGGGTGGCACTGGCGGTTTCAAGTTCACGGTGCAACGGATGGCGGACATTACAGCGTTGATAAGGGTCTGACGAAGCTCGTCACAATTCATGGCCGCGGTTGCGGCAATTGTCGGTGTCCAGCGAGCGACCTGAGCCTGTCCGGTTCCAATGTCTGATACTGAAAGGCATATCCCTCGGAGAGCGCCTTCGCTGGAGTGACTCGTTGGCCCGTAGTCATGAGTGTCCCTAGTTCACCCAGCGACAGGTGCAACGCGAAGCCCGGCACAGGAAGCCGGGATGGCCGGTCGAGCACTCGTCCAAGCACGTCGCAGAACTGGCGCATTGTCACAGCCTCCGGAGCCACCGCATTGACGGGACCAGAGACCCTCGGCGTTGTGAGCAACCACTGGGTTCCCGGCATGATCGGGCCGCCTGCGAAGAGCCGAAACGGCAACAGCATCTTGGGCAGGGCATCGCCGTCTTGTTCGAGCACCATCCCAGTCCGCAATAGGACGACTCGCACGCCGAATTCCGCCGCCCGTAGTGCTTCTGTTTCCCACGCGAGACAGAGATCGGCCAGAAATCCTTGGCCGCGCGCGGCTCCCTCATCCAACACACGATCGTCGCGGGCTCCGTAATAGCCGATACCGGACGCGCTGATCAGCGTCCGAGGTTTCGAAGAACAGCGCGACAGGGCTTCTACGATTAGACGAGTGGAACGTATACGGCTTTCCGTGAGGACCTGCTTGCGAGCATCGGTCCAACGTCCATCGGCAATCGGTGCACCGGCGAGATGAATCACGGCATCGGCGCCGTCGAGACAGTGCTCCCAGGCTCCCGCCTCTTGGCCATTCCACTCAACGACCGTGACGGTTGAGTCACCGGATCGTTGCGCTTCAATCCTTCTGGTGAGGAGGAAGATCTTATGCCCATCCTGACGGAGAGCGGCACATACGGGCCGACCGATGAACCCTGTTCCGCCGCTGACTACGATGTTCATGGAATTACTGCTCTCTGGTGGAGCCAACAGACCAATTCTCTTGCGCATGCCTGCGCTTTCGCAAGGTACGGAAGGAATCTGCCCTTGAAGAATTCCAGCATGATGCTTAATAATCCCCAGCGGCCTTCTCGCCTCGCTCTCAAGAACCGTGAAAGGTGAACAATAGGACTGCCGAGGCTTTTTCTCCGAAGACTTTTGCACTAAGGAATCACGCCTCACTGGGCAAGCTTTTTGAGCGCTCAGCGGAGTCCTGTCCTGTTGTCCAGGACATGCAGACCATTGGGTGTCCAGCAAGTGACATCGTTTCCGCATCCTGCGAAAGAAATAACCCCACAGGATATTGCGAAGCGGCGCAGATCTTGGTACAACAGCAAGCCTGTGCCTCGCATGAGGTATTCATGAGGTATTACTGTGGGACTGCCTTTCAGTGAACAAGGCACCCGTCACCAGATTGGTTGGATCAACTAAGGAGAGAAACGATGGTACCTTCGCATATATTTCTGACGCGAGGCGTCGGAGTCCACAAAGAAAAGCTGGCTTCCTTCGAGGAAGCCTTGCGCAGTGCCGGCGTCGCCTATTTAAATCTCGTCACCGTGTCGTCGATTCTTCCACCGAATTGCAAAATTCTCCCGCGTGCGCGCGGCGAAAAATTATTGAGCCCCGGTGAAATTACGTTCTGTGTGATGGCGCGGTCGGAAACGAATGAGCGGAATCGACTGATCTCCGCGTCGATTGGGTTGGCGGTCCCGACCGATCGTCGAACCTATGGGTATCTGTCCGAGCATCATGCGCATGGCGAGACCGATGAGGAGACCGGTGAGTATACAGAAGACTTAGCGGCGCAGATGTTGGCCACGACCCTCGGTGTCGAATTCGATCCGGACATTGCGTGGAAAGAGCGGGAACAGGTCTTTAAAATGGCCGGGAAAATCGTTCGGACCCAAAACATCACCCAGTCCGCTATTGGAAAGCCCAATCGCTGGACGACGGTAATCGCATTGGCTGTGTTCATCCCACAGGAAAATGTTCCGAAGCGGCGTCGATAGCCCAGCTGCGTGAGTATACGCCCATGACACTTCCCGCCGGTTGGGAGGGCATCGACCAGAACTTTCTCGGGCTCGATGAACCCTGGTGCCACCCCGATCAGGCGGGTGTCTATATCCTGCCCGCACCCTACGAACACACATCGAGTTATGTGCCAGGGTCAGATCGTGGCCCATCGGCCATCATTGAGGCGTCTCAACAAGTCGAGTTATACGACGAAACACTCCGGTGCGAGCCATATCGCGAATGGGGAGGAGTATCTACCGCTCGCTCCCTCGATCTTGACGGCAAAGTCGATCGACTGGCTGTAGATGCGATCGACGCGTTTGTCGCTCCCCACGTCGGCACCGGGCGGTTCATCGTCACCTTGACCGGTGAGCATACGGGAGCGCTCGGAGCCATCAGAGCTCATGCCCGGCGCTATCCCGATCTGTGCGTGGTCCAAATCGACGCGCATGGCGACTTGAGGAGGGCCTATCAAGAGAACCCCTACAGCCACGCCAGTGTCATGGCCCGAGTGGTCGACGACGGGTTGCCGCTCGTTCAAGTCGGCATTCGTTCCATTTCTCCCGAGGAAATCGATCGCGTTCAGAGC
>Ga0163152_10004937_pt1 | contig 16068 bp, 16 predicted proteins | sample OliLakLV19MP8IB2_FD_148635 | JGI IMG/M metagenome (GOLD analysis project Ga0163152, IMG submission 148635) | Freshwater microbial mat bacterial communities from Lake Vanda, McMurdo Dry Valleys, Antarctica - Oligotrophic Lake LV.19.MP8.IB-2 | ecosystem: Environmental > Aquatic > Freshwater >... | reverse complement strand
CTGTGTTCCGTAGTAATTAAAATTGTCAAGTCCAGGAAGCAAAGGTTTGGCATACCAATATTATTAATTGTAGTCGCTGTAACCGCCCTCATGCGCCTGCCGGGGAGGGAGACAATTGAAAAGGAATTTCTGCGCGGTTTCAAAGAAAATGTTTCAGGGGAAAAATTGGCTGTATTCGAATCTTGGGCGCAAAAATGTTTAGCGCAAGAAAGCATCATCGTGGATAGTTTAGTTATTTTTCCGGATAAAATGCCTCGGGAAGTGAACAGTTTGTTTCGAGGAAAGCAACCTACCGCTTACGGGAGAGTTTATGAAGCTGCGCGCCGCTTAAGAGTGTCGTGGGGTGGGCCATTTTTCAGGTGGGGAATGGAGTATTCATCAATTGAACTGGGGCCTGGTGGTCCTGCCGAATTGCGGCTTAATACGAATGTCGTTTTGTTTATTCTAAATTAGGCCATAGGGGTCGAGTCTCAACATTATGAAATCATCAAAATACATTTTCGGTTTTCTCGCGCTTGGCGGAATCGCGGCAGCACTTTTGAGCCCGCCGAGATTCCAGGCCAAAGATCAGTTGACCGAGGAGGATGAGGTCGCGGTTGTGGTTCCCGACGATCCGTTTTATCATGACGCAGTTGAAATCCGCAAAGCCGGTGAACGCCTTGATCTCTCGGACAAGGAAGTGAGGTAGGGCGCGTCACTCCGTGCGCGCCGGTCAGTCGGTCAGTAGGGTTTTGGTGCAAAGAGGCGGCGCGCACGGAGTGACGCGCCCTACCGCCCTACCGGGGGTCTGAATTGTTTCGGAAGCAGCGCGTTCGGAATGATTCGCCCGGCCTGGGGATTGGCGCTCGTGGTTTTTATGCTATTCGCCGCTTTCCCTGCGTTTTCATTCAACAACGACGGCAAACCCGACATTCTCTGGCGGCATACCGACAACAATGACGCGGTTTGGTATATGAACGGCGGTTATCGAATCGGCACCAATGCGCTGATCGCGATAACCGACCCCCATTGGAGGATGATCGGTGCCGGAGATTTTAACAACGACAGCCAACTGGACATTCGTGGTTGTCCTTTCGTAAAGGACAAACGTATCGTCCTTTATGCACCAGCAGGGCCTCGATATTTGACATGGGGGTGGAACTTCGGGGATAATCTGGAGGAACAACTTCATCCTACCGTACCATTTTTTTCTGTCCAGCGGACCCCAGATTCACCGGTTCAATCCCGTTCACTGGCTCAGACAAGTGGAGCAGTTCGAACCCGGCCACGGGCACGGTACGCTGAAAAAGCGTTCGAGTCCAAGTCCCCCAGGATCGATGGTTTAGCGTTACCACCATGTCCAGGTTCCACGGGTTCCACGGGAATACAAATTCGAATATTCCGGGAAGCCTACACTGTATGTCATATTGAATTTTGAGAAGCGTTTTTCTCGGCCCCCTTGGAATCACTTCATTGCTTTCCCCGCAATTCTTGGCGGAGCCGGCTTAAAGTGGATACTGTGTTTAGGGTGGTCGCATCCACGAAGGAGCCGTTCGGCCTGGAAAGCAGCTGAGGGAAAACGAGGGACAACAGCAAGGCGGCATTTTCCGGCAACGGCATGTCTTTGGTTCCTTGCAAAGATTTCAAGGTTTCCAATGAAGCGAACCGCGGATCTGGATCAAAGCCGCGAATCTGTCCTTGCATCGCCGAATCAATCAAGCCGGGAGCCAGCGAGGTGAAATGTGTGCCTTCATTTTCCGCCGCGTACAAGGCTACCATCATGTTCAAGGCAGCTTTGGACAGCGAGTAACCGTTCCAGCCCCGGAAAGCGTTAACGGACGCACCAGAAGAGATGGCGACGACCTGCCGGACCAGACGACCGTTCGCCAGCAACTGATCCAGAACCACCTTATTGGCCCAAAGGTTCGTCTCCATGGTCGCTTTCATTTCAGCGACACCAGTTTCTTTGAGGTCTGCAATCCTCCCAAGCACTCCAGCATTGAGGATCACCAGATCGAAGGAGAGGGTGTCTCCAATCAACCGGGATAAAACCGGGGGAATCTCGTCCAGCTTGGAAAGGTCGAGCTTTTGAAAATGAAATTTTTCAATATTTGCCAGATTCGGCGGTTCTTTTCTGCTCAGGCCATAGACGGCATGGTTCTGGTCCAGAAAAAGTTTCGCCAATGCCAAGCCCAGGCCGGTGCTGACGCCGGTGATGAAAATTTTTTTCATGAATCAAGCCCCGCTTTTACGGCGGTAAAATGCGAAACCGGTAATAACGTTCACCTGACAAGGAGCGGTCGTCCACCCAGTTGGTGATGGATGCAGCTGAATAGTTCAGAAATCTTGGCGGCACAGAGAGTGATTTCCACTCGGGCGAAAGGAGCGAGTCGGCGAATTCGATAAAAAATCCAACACCCGCGGTTTGTTCGTAGCTTATTCGAACGCTGTCAGCGGTTCGGGAAATATCCGGTTTCCAACCGTCCGCCGCGTTTGGATTTTTTCCCAGCAAGAATTCCTGATGATTGATCAGTCCATCGTTGTCCGGGTCTGAGGCGGCCTGGCTCTCGGGGCTGGATTGTGAACCGAAATATTGGAGCTGCCACCGGCTGAAATTCTCCATGTCCAGAGTGGAATTGGTCAGATCCAGCGCGATCCATTCTTCCATCAATTGAATCGCAGCCAGATCCAGGACGCTGGTTCCGAGCGGAGGCATGTGCTGGGCACCCGGTTCCTTGATACGCTTCAACAGCATCGAAAGTTCAGGTTGCCCAGGCTTGACCACCCGAAACCGCGGATCGGATGAGGTTAACAAGGTTCCCTCGATCAATCCGCTCTGAGCGAGCGACAGGGAATGGCGGGCGTCCCAATGCCCCCTACCTGTGCCTCCCGGTTGGTGGCATTGAACGCAATTGGATTCCAGATAGGATCGGACCCGGGCTTCACGAGTGGCGGACAGGTCGTCCGGTGCCGCCAGCCGGGGCAATGATGCCGGATCAGGCGATGGCTGCGAAAAATAACCCGCATCCGAGTAAGCCTTGATCTGGTTCCGCGTGAAATTTCCGAACTTGTGGTCTTTGTTGAGCTGCGCCGTGTTGAATCCCAGCGCGAAACCACCGACGCTGGTGTGACAAGCCATGCATTCCGCCCGGCTTGGATAACGCCAGACCTGCTTGAGTGTTTGGCCGTGTTCAAGAACTTCGATCTCTTCGTCCATTCCGCCTGATCTGACCAGTTCGGCTTCCGTCGCGTTTTTCCACCTATATGTAACGCCGTAACCGCCTTCAGAGTTTTTCACCAGCACACGCGTTTCCAATCGCCTCTTTGAGCGCGGATCACCGCGGCGCAACTCCAGCTCGAAATGTTTCACCCAGACCGTGCCTTCTGGAATTTCCCATTTTTCCTGGTTGGTATTTCCAATTTTGTCCTCTAACCGGGGGATGCTGAACCATCGGGTTTTAATCGCGTGATCGGACCAGAATGGGACGTTGAGGGAGTAGGGAACGATTCCCGGCTGTGGCTGTAGTGTCGTCAAATCAGCGAAGATTCCCGTTTCATCCAGCATCTGCGGCAGGTTTGACAATCCATTTTGCATGGTCCCCTCCAGCCGGTAAATAGCGCCCTCCTCATGGTCCACCATCAGGACATCGCCGTTGCGAGGGTCGATGCCAAACCCGGCGATGCCCGGATTGTGGGTCAGCCGGATCGGCCTGGAATTGGTTCCGTCCTCATATTTTGTGGCCCAGATATTGCCGCTGACATAATCCGCAAATATGTAGAATCCGTACAACTCCGGCATGCGTGACCCTCGGTAAACGACCCCGCCGATCACAGAAAACCCTTGGAAAGGACCAAACCCAGTCCCGTATTCCAACAAAGGGGCACGAACCTCGACCCCCGCTGGTACCGCCCCTTTGGGGCCCGTCAACGATCCTTCGCGAAAGGCCCAGCCATAATTGCCCCCATTGACGATGATGTTGATTTCCTCGCGACCGTGCTGCCCGACGTCGCCCACGTAAATGGTCCCAGTCAACGAATCAAATGAGAATCTCCAGGGATTGCGGAGTCCGATGGCAAAAAATTCGGTCCGGATTTTGTCCGCATCCACCGGCTTCCCGTTGAAATTGGTCAGTCCGATGAACGGGTTGTCGGCGGGGATCAAATAATTCCTGGCGCTAGCAGGATGAAGGTTTGGGACTTTGTTGGTCGCCCTTTTATCGACATCAATCCGGATCATCCCGCCGAAAAAATCGTTGTCGATCTTCTGCGAGTTGTTGAAGTCGTCACCCTTGCCTCCATCTCCTTCGTCGCCAAGCGCGACGTAGAGGTTACCGTCGGGCCCGAAATGCAGGTCGTTCCAGTTGTGCCCGTCACCTTCATCTTTCTGGGTCAACAACGCCATCTCCGATCCGGGAAGGGCCACACTATAATTCTGGGTCGAGCGTTCAAACCGTGCCAGCCGGTTGTGGTTGCCGATCCCTTGCGAGCTGTTTGTTTCCAAAGTGTAGGTGACATAAAAAAAACGATTTGTTCGGTATCCCGGATGAAACGCCATGCTGCTGAGCCCTTCCAGATACTTGGTGTCGTAATCGGATGAGACCCTTCCGCTGATGTCGAGAAACAGGCTTTTGACCGGACTGGCCATGTTGGTGACGGTCATGATGCGTCCGGATCGCTCCACGATATAGAGCCGGTTGGTTTCGCCTGGTGCGCTGCGAATGGCCACAGGTTTGTCGAAGGTTAGATCGAAGAGTTTGACGGTGGAATAGGAGATGCCGGAAAGGTTGTCCTTTGGTATCAACGGCATTCGAATCGAGCTGTTGGCTTCACGCTGAAGTTGAGCTCCGGCCCTGGTTGGAAAAACCAACAGGAACCAGCAAACCGCAATTTTTGCCGTCAATGAAAACAATCCGCCATCCATAGTGATCAATACCTGCATCCAAGTATTTGCTTAACCGGGTTTGAATTTATAGCCTTGATGGATCGTGGCAATTAGGGTGGAGGCGGAACCGGACAGTAGGGTAACGGAAGGCGGTAGTTCATGGAATGCCTGATTCCAAGATTCCAAGGGCGTGATTAAAAACGGGTGAAGCCCCGGACCGCGGCTGTATCGTCCTCGATCAGCGGCAACCGTCGGGTGTTGCGACGTTCTGGGACCTTCAGTTTTGCCAGGTGCTGCGGTTCACAGAACCGCGATCCGTCAGCAAACTCACCCGGATTTAATCACGCCCTGATTCCAACAGGTTCCGAGAAAAAACTTTCGCAGCTTCCGACCCCGGTTATATTGACTTTCCAATGAAATGAAGCTTCAAGGACGTTCCGCCCTCATCGCCGGTTTTATTTTGCTATTCGTTCTGGTTGCAGGGACGGGGGTTTTTGGCCAGCGCCGGAGCACCGAGACCGCTCCAGACCCAGAACAGAATAATTCAAAATTCATCAAGGAACGGGGCCCGGACTATCGCAAAGGTGTGCCGGAATGGGAACGCGAAAAACTTTTTACCGGAGACACTTTCACTTTTGTCCGGCTCCGCTATCAGAATTCCGGCCGGGAGTTTTACGGACGGGGGGGCTGGAGGACCGATTATCCGGGCGCGGATCTCAATTTTTCCTATCGCCTGGCCCAGCTCACTTCGATGAAGGTCGATCCCCAAGGATTGGTCATCGACATTGATGATCCGCAATTGACTCAGTTTCCATTTGTCTTCATGAGTGATCCCCGGAGCCTTTATTTAAGCGATCACGAAGCCGAGATCTTGAGGAAATATCTTTTGAACGGCGGTTTTCTCATGGTGGACGATTTCTGGGGAGACAGGATGATGAAGCACCTTTTGGAAGAAATGAAAAAGGTTTTTCCCGATCGTCAACTGACCTCCCTTCCGACCACTCACCCGATTTTGAATACTCCGTTCAAGCTCGATGAAATGCCACAGATTCCGAGTGAGGATTCGGCTCTTAGACAAAAGTACAAGAAGGGACTTGAACGCACCTGGGAAGATGAAATTGACGATGAAAATCCGCAGCCGGCCGCGTTGAAGGCTTTCCTGGACGACAAAGGCCGGGTGATGATGTTGATCTGTTGGAACACCGACCTCGGGGACGGATGGGAGGAGGAGGGAATAAGCGAATGGTTTTTTGAGACTTATTCCGAAAAATCGGCTTATCCGCTCGGCATCAACATCGTCTTCTACGCACTGACTCATTAGACTTTGGATCTTGTTGATTGGAAAGGTGAACGCGTATTCCGTGCACCAAAGCGGCACCGACTTCAATTCAGCCAGATTCATCGACTTCGTCAAGCTGGCTCCCTCCGCGAAATATTATATTGCCTCCGATGTCTGGCTCCATGATATTCGCCTGTACGAATATGAATCGTTATGCAGCGGAGTTTCTTGGCACCTTCAGCCTCGTGTTTGCGGGTACTGGGGCCATTGTTGTGAACTCTGTCAGCAACGGTGCCATCACCCATCCCGGGATCGCGCTCACTTTCGGCCTCGTCGTTCTGGCGCTGATTTATACCTTCGGCGACATTTCCGGCGCGCACCTCAATCCAGCTGTGAGCATCGGTTTCGCCTTCGCCGGAAGATTTCCGTGGTCCCAGGTGCTGCCTTACTCGATCAGCCAGTTGCTCGGGGCTTTTGCCGCCAGCGGTCTTCTCAAGTTTCTTTTTCCCGGCCACAAGACCCTGGGAGCGACGCTTCCGTCAGGTTCGGTGTCACAGTCTTTCGTTCTCGAGCTGGTCCTGACCTTCCTGTTGATGCTGGTCATTTTGAACGTCTCCACCGGGGCCAAGGAAAAGGGAATCACTGCTGGAATTGCCGTGGGCGCAGTCATAGGACTTGAGGCGATGTTCGCCGGCCCGATCTGCGGGGCTTCCATGAACCCCGTCCGCTCCATCGCACCGGCTGCCGTGAGCGGATCGCTCCAACACCTCTGGATTTATCTGGTGGCCCCAGTGGCCGGTGCCTGTCTGGCCCGGTTTGGTTTTATGGCGGTCCGTCCGGAGGCGCCATGCGAGATCCGGAATTCATCATCGTCCGAACTTTGATTTTTTTATGAAACTTTCTGAAATAAAAGCTGAGCTGAATGAGCATCCGGAAAAGCTGATCCAGTTTGTGTTGCCGACCGGAACAAGGATTCCAGTCCACGCCCATGTGACAGAGGTGGCGCGCGTTGAAAAGCGGTTTGTTGATTGCGGCGGGACTTTCAGGACGGTGGCGCATTGCGGTCTTCAAGTCTGGCTCGCTGACGACACCGAACATCGGATTTCCGCGAAGAAGCTGCTCAAGGCCCTGACGAAGGCTTCTCCATTGCTTGAAGGCGAGGATATGGATGTGGAGGTTGAATGCGAGACGCCGTTCGTCTCCCAATTTCCCGTCGTCTCCACAACTGTTGAGGAAAATCTTTTAATGGTCCGCCTGGGGTTGAAACATACCGCATGTCTTGCACCCGATGTCTGTCTTCCACCGGTCCCAAGGGTGGGGATTGATTTTAAGCCCTTGCCCAGCTTTCAGAAAACCAAATGTTGCTAAACCTCTCCTTCCATCTTCCATCATGACCAAGACCAAACCGACTGTTCTGATCCTTTGCACCGGGAATTCCTGCCGCAGCCACATGGCGGAAGGTTTGCTGCGACAGGCGGCGGGGGATATTCTCAACGTTGAAAGCGCGGGATCCCGTCCTGCGGGTTATGTCCATCCCATGGCGATCGCGGCCCTCGCTGAGATCGGAGTGGACATTTCCAAACACATTTCCAAACACATGGACGGTTTCCTTGACCGGGAGGTTGAAACAGTGATCACGGTTTGCGGAAACGCGGACCAAGTCTGCCCGGTTTATCCCGGGCAGGTGAACCGGCACCACTGGCCATTTTACGACCCGGCACACGCGGAAGGTGATGATCAGTCCAAGATGGAATGTTTTCGGAAAGTTCGGGACGAAATCCGCCAGGTATTCACCGCGTATGCCGATGGCCGGAGAGATCAGCTGAAATCTTCGAACCAGTGATGCCATCGGCCGGCTTCAGGCTTTGCGGCGCAAACGGAGGGCCGCAAGCGTTGAGCCCACAAGCATCAACATCCATGACTGCGGTTCTGGCACGGCGGTGAAACTCACGTTGTCTATCGCCAGACCGTCATCCGCTGATGCGGAATCAAAATCTGACCAGCGAAAAGTGATGGTTTCACCCGGTGCCAGCGTGAATCCGGAAATAATGCCGGAGATCGACGCCCTGTTTTCCGCAAGATTGCCGTCGAGTGCTCCGACGCTGGAATTGTTGACGGAATTAAAATTGAGTCCGGCCAGCGCGACGAAAGAGACCGAGTCGAGCGCTTCGCTGTTTTTATTATAGGAAAACTCCAGCCGGTCCGTGCGATCTGCGGTGCCCGAACGCCATTGTTCACCCGAGTAGGAGAGCTCAAAGGCTGTGATGGGAACATCGGTGTTGTTCTGGAAGGTAACGCCGATCCGGCTGACCAGACTTCCTGACCGCAGGGTGCCGAGCGCGCGGTCCTCACTTCCTGTGGTTCCATAACTATAGGTGTTCCCGCCGGTGTTGCTGCCGCTGTTGGCATTGTAAAGGGAGTCCGCGCTCGTGCCTGTTTCCAAAAATTTCCAGCCCATGGGAATCGTGGAGGAAGATCCCGAGCCGGACAAAGTATCAAAGTTTTGGAAGTAGGAGGAATTGGGACTGTTGATCGGCACCACGTCGGCGTGTGACAAGGTTGTGGAGCCGAGGATCAAGGCGAGAGCAGGTTGAATGTATCTCATGGATTTGGCTGGTTTGATTTGCGATGAGGATCGTTGGAGTTTGTACAAATCCGATGACGGGCCGGTTACGATTACGTGAAGAGAAAAGAAAAGCGGAGATAACTCTTCGCGTTGCTTGCGGTGTCTTTGTTTTTTTCGCAGGCTCCTGGTCATGGTTGTGGAAGGCAGAACTGAATTTTTATCGGGAGTAATCGAGGGGTTTTACGGGCCGCCCTGGTCACAGGAGGAGCGCCTGGAATTGTTTCAGTTGATGGCCGGATGGGGGCTCAACACCTACCTTTACGCGCCCAAAGACGACTTGAAGCATCGTGCCATCTGGCGGGAGCCTTACATAGCCTCGGAAGAAGACCGGTTCCGCACCCTCATCACGGCTTGTGAGCGTTCAAACATCCACTTCATCTACGCCCTGAGTCCTGGATTGGATATTCGTTACAACCAACCGGAAGATCTTCAACTTCTCCAGGACAAATTTGATCAGATGATCCAGCTTGGATGCCGGGATTTTGCGATTCTTTTCGATGATATTCCGGACAGGCGCGATCCGGAGGAGCTCAAACGATGGGGTTCGACCGCCTCCGCACAATGCCATGTGGCCAATGAATTGTTTCTGTGGACAAGATCCCGCTCCGGCACGGGTCGTTTTCTCTTTTGTCCCACAGCTTATTGTGGACGAATGGCCGAACGTGGGCTCGGAGGCGCGGATTACCTCTCCACTCTCGGCATGGAGTTGAACGCGGAGATAGAGATCCTCTGGACCGGACCGGAAATTATTTCCCACGAAATCACGGCAAACCATATTGCGGAACTACAGCTTATTTTGAAAAGGCGCCCGGTTATATGGGACAATCTTCATGCCAACGATTATGATGGACGCCGCTTTTTCTGCGGACCATACGCCGGTCGTTCGCCTGAACTGCGTGAACTGACCGGAGGTTTGCTGTTGAACCCAAACACTGAATTTCCATTGAACTTTGTGCCGGTCAGAACCCTGGCAAAATTTGTCCGCGGGGAAGCGCCCTGGGATCCTAGAAATGCTTACATTTCGGCCATGGAAGAGTGGTTGCGACGATTCGAGACCATCAGCCTTGGCGTCTCGCTTGAAGACCTCGTCCTTTTTGGAGATTGTTATTACCTGCCGCATGAAGAGGGGCCTGAAGCAGAAAAATTGATTGAGGATGTTCTCCAATTATCAAACGGGAGTGATCCGGAAATTTCCGGAGCTTTAGCCGGTTTGAAAACACGATCGACACGTTTGAAAAAATTCTGTCTGCAAATGACTGAACTTAAGAATCGCCCACTTTTTTATGCGCTGAACAGCCGCATCTGGGAGTTGCGTGAGGAGTTGGATTTATTGGAGCAAGCGGCGGAGGCGCGGGTTGCAAATCTGGCGTGCCGGTCGGATGCCCATCTGCCCGGCACTTACCGGGGGGGCATGGTGGCCCGGTTGCAGAAGATGGTGATTCAACAACCGGACGGATTGTTTTTCATCGGGCCGACGGGCGGCCATTGATTGAGAGCCCTTAAAATTCAAAGCAAAATGGTCATGAAGAACTGTATCATCCGTGCAGCCCGGGCTGACGACCTTGCGGGAGCCTGCCATGTGTGCATGAAAACCGGGAATTACGGGCAGGACGGAGAACCCTTTTACAGGGATGACCCAGACGCTTTGGGGCGGATATTCGTCGGGCCCTACCTGGCTTTTGAACCTGGATTCTCTGTTGTGTTGGAGAACGACGAGGCGGTTTGTGGTTATGCCCTGGGGGCTTTTGACTCACGCAATTTCTACGCCCGTTACGACCGCGAATGGCGCCCTTCACTCTGCGCCCGGTTTCCAGATCCCACAGGTGATTCGGTTGGGTGGACGCGGGTTCAGCAGGTTTATTCGTGGTATCATCATCCGGACTATTTTTGCCCGGAACCGTATGAAGTTTATCCATCCCACCTTCACATCGATCTTCTTCCGCAGGTTCAGGGCAAGGGGTATGGGCGCCGAATGTTGGAGCAGGTCATGGACGGACTGGTGGCAAAGGGATCATCAGGCGCGCATCTCGGAGTGAGTGCCGTGAATATTTCGGCATTTGGGTTTTACAAAAAACTTGGGTTCGAAGAACTGATCCGCGTCGGGGAAGGGAAGGAAGGATGTGTTTATCTGGGCCGGATATTTAAATAGGGTCTCCCCGAGGCCCGGCTTCCTGTTGTTCTGATTATAGTTATGGTGTTAAGCTGGTATTCAACCTGACAAATGCGGAAGTGGTGCGCAAAAAAGCCCTTGGATCCACAAATGAAACAGAGTGGGCGTCGCTGACGGCGTTTTCGCCGCGCTGAAACCGTAAACCCACCAGGATTTAAGATTACAATCCGGTTAAAAAAACGGCACTTCTTAGGACGGCACTGCGGCGCTTATGAGTTCAGCGCAGCCGGATGAGCGCCGGCTGCTTCAGCCAGCGCGATCTGTTCGTCATCGAAAGAGAGGAAAGCGTCAGCCGCGGTTTCGATGGCGATGGCGACGTGGAACAGGTCCATCCCTCGAACGAGCATCTTTAGCGAATGCTCGGCGGCCAGTTCACCGGCAGTGCGAACGGCCTCGGTCCAGTTGAACTCCAGATGCAGCCAGTAACCGAGGCGCACCTCCTGTTCGAGCACGCGCAGGAGTCGGCGTGACTCACCGGGCGCGACCAATCCGGCGCGTTCTGCCTGGCGAAAGGTGTTGAACACTTCTACGCGCTGCCATGGCGTCCAGATTACCTGCGCGTCTGGCTCGCAGTCGAACAAGGTGACGGCACGGGGATGGTGAAGGTCACGTCGGCTTTTTTAGGCGAGCCACCAGGAGGTGTCCGCGTAAACTCTCATTTCCTGAGGGTGCGCAGAAAGGCTACGCCGTCAAATTTGGGCGCTTTGGGATCCCCCACGGCGCGCTTTTCCGCGAGCTGCCGGGTCATACGCAAGCCGCCGGGTTTCGGCTGGGCTTTCGAGCGTCCTTTGGCTGGAGCCATTGCGGTTTTCATGCGGGAAAAGTAGCCCCGGTTGGAGGCATGAGCGAGAAGTTTCGCTGCGATGAAACTGGTCATTTTCAATCCTGATTTTTTCTTTGGTGAGTTCTTTCTTCACACCCGGGTCATAAAACTTCATTTTCCCTCCTTTTCCAAGGAGGCTGACCGGACTGGCGTTATAAGGCTAATGCAGGTGTTCTGGATTCCTTCCAGCCAGGGAGATAACTCCTTCACTTCTCAAGTTGCAGTCTGGAAATGACGGTCAGGTCGATGCTGTTTCGGTCTGGTGAAATTTGGGGCAGGATGTCAATGGAGTGGCCAAGTTCATAGTTCTGGCCTTGGATGCTTTTTTGGTTGAACACACTCACCTGGCCTTGTCTTCCATCAAGTGTGGTTATTCTGGGAGAAGCACGGATATCTACACCTGTGGACTGTTCCAATGTTTTGAAAAGGGCGTCAATCTGACTCTTGCTCATCACTGTCTGGGCCGAACTTTGTTTTCCTTCCGAAATCAGGCCCTCCATTCCGAGCCGGGACATCACTTCCTCCGGAACCTCCACCACTCTTGACCGGATGGTGACTTGAGCCGGCTGGCCCGGCGTTCCTTCGATGCCCGGCTCAACGAAAACGAGAGCTCTTTTTCCGCCGGGCGTTTTCCATCCTCCGGTTACAAGTGTTTCCTGCGGTGCAAGGACCGCGCGAGCATTAGAGACAAACTTGTCCACCGGTCCGGGGGTTTCTTCCAGATCGGCCTTCGTTTCATCGGGCTCCGGGGACTTTTGTTTTCCATCCGGGGACTGAGCCAGCCTGGCTTGTCGCCGCAAACGTCCGACCTCGTCGCGCAATCTCAGCAGTTCGACCTGGTCGTTTTTTATTTGTTCCGATTTCGCCGGGTCAGGTTTTTCTTCTATGCGCTCCTTTTGATCGTTCGACTCTTGCAGCTCCGACAATCGCAATTCCAGACGGAGATGTTCCTGGCGCAGATCCTGGAGTTTTTGGTGCTGCCAGAAAATCACTCCCAAAAACAGTCCCAGCGGGAGGATGATGGCAGTTCCGAATTTCCGCTTTGTCATGAGGAACGATCGTAATCTTTCCAAGCGGTCAACGGAATCAAATGTTTTGGCCTTATCCTTTATCGAAGTCAAAGAGCGCAGTCCGTTACGAACATCCGGGCGTGGCGGAGTTCGGGTGTTTGTCCGCTGCTTTGAAACAGAACAGCGGGCCTCTCCCGGCTCATTATTTCTTTAATTGAGGAGGGGTTGGGGAAAAACCTTTGAAGGTGAAACCTTGGGAATCATAATTTCCGGAATAGACTCCAAAATGGAAGTATTTGCCGACCTGTTCGTAAGGTGGAAGAAGATTGAAATCGAACCATTCCTTGAGTTTGGAACTTTCATTCTTGGTTTTTCCAGCCAGCGGATTCATCGAAAACGAATTGCTCAAAAAGTCCGGGTCCTTTTTCAAGGTTTCAAAGAGGAATTTCACCTCTTCGGCTGGATTGTTGAATCCGAACATGCCAAGGTTCATGCCCCCAACTTCCTGTGCCGCCTCGGGCATACCCGTGGTCTGGGAGAGACTCCGGGGTTTGTTTTCTGCGGAGCGCAGAAACTCCTCCAACAATGAAATGTCCGCCGAAATCGCCAGGTAACCGCCGCTGGCTGTGAGGTTCATGCCGCCCTTGCCTTGCTGGCCCGGTGTGGGGAGTGTGTATATTTTTTTGCCCGCCACCTCCCGGTCTTTGCCTTGGCCTGAATTTCCCAGGGTCGCCGTGAGAACTTTGATGGCGTTGAGAAGTTTGTCCGAGTTGGGGGAGCCGATCAGAATCAGCGTCGGTGGAGTTTGAAGTTCCACCAGGGAGGTTCCGCGCGGATTTTTTTCGTAAGTGATGAGATCATTTCCCAGGTTGCCGAAAAGTTCCCGGCGCAGATCAAAATTCGGGTCTTTGTCTTTTCCCGCCGATTCAAAAATCAGTTTGAAAGCTCCTGCGGCCTGGGGGGAAATGGTGGTCGCCAGACTCTCCAGATTGTTCCATGCTTGGGAAAGATTGATGCGGATCCTTTGAAACTTGACTGAATCCTGGGGGACGAATGGAGGAGGGGATGCGTCGGTTTTATCGAGGTTGAAAATCTTGAACAAGCCCTGGCGTTGCGATTCGGGGATCGCCGCCTGAAACTGGATATAGGTTCCAGCCGGCACGTTTCGGGCGCTGAATGCCAGGCTTTGCAGGTGCTGCAATCCGACTGCTTCCAGCATCTTGCTGTTGGAAGGCAAAAAATCGGTGCTGCTTTCCTGGTTCGATTTGTTCCGGGTGAACATCTCGATGAAAGGTTTTGGATTGATCCAGACCCAGGCATGGGCCTCGCGGAACTGCTGGTTGTAACTCGCTTCAAAACTGGCGAGCTCGGAGACGGTTGGTATGCTTCCGCCGCCCTGCCGGATGATGATCTTTTCCATCAGCCTGGGTGCATTTCCGATCAACAAAAGCGAATCCGATTGACCGATGGTGATCGCAAACTTTTTCTCTGAATCCGTCGTTTCAATCTCCTGTTCCTCTTTTTCGTCCGCGTTGCGGCGCAGTTTGGACATTACCTTGCGAATGTCCCCGGCGGTTATGAATATGGTGGTGAAATCGAGATTGTGGACCTTCTCGGGTTTAAGGTCGCGACCCGAGGTCTGCCATTTTGTTTTCGCCTCGTCGAGCCGCGACTTCAACAAATCCTTTTGAGTCTTGGAATCGAGCATGATCACAAACTCCGGCGTGTTTGTTTCCGATCCAGGCCCCGTTTTGGGCGGTGTGACGGCCAAGCTCATTTGTCCCTTGAACAACGTCTTGTAATCCTTGAGTTGAACACCCAGCTCTTTTTCCAGCGGTTCGATGATTTCCGTGGTGAGTTTTGTCATGAACTTGGTGACAAACGGTTTCATCGCCGGATCCTGAAAAAGCTGAAACTGAGCCGTGGTGTCGTAGACCGATTGCACCTTCTCGAAATCTGGAATGGTCACTAAAATGGCGACCTCTCTTGGCACCAGTTTTTCAGCGGGTAATGTTTGGGCTGAGACGGAGGCTGGTATGAGCGTGGCGAATAGGAGAAGCGCGCGAAGGAACTTTTTAAGTAACATAGGGGTAATCAGATTATTTGAGTGTGACGGTGTCTCGCTGCGCCGGCTGGCCTTTTCCCGGTGGTGGCAGGTAACGATAAGCATTGCTCGGATTGTCGTTGTCGTAGGCGTAGGCATCCCGGTGGTTCAGAAAGTATTTCACAGAATCAATGGGAATGGCGAATCCGAGGCCTTCGCCGAAAACGATCTTCATGTTCGTCACACCAATGACCTCGCCTCGTAAATTGAACAACGGACCTCCGCTGTTGCCCGGATTGATTTGAGTGGTGGTCTGCAAATAGAGTTCGCCTTGCATCTGGCGGGTCTTGGTGCTGACGATCCCTTCCGTCACCGTACGTTCCAGTCCAAGCGGGCTGCCCACCGCAAAAACTCTTTCACCGACACCAAGCAGGTCGGTGTCACCCAGCATGGTGTAGGCGAATTTCGGAGCGCCCGTATCTTCAATTTTCAGCAGGGCCAGATCGGCAAACTTGTTCATGGCCACGATCCGGACCTGCCGGTAGGAGCGGCGGTCGAGCTGTCCGTTGGTTTGGTGATAAACCTCGATTGAAATCTGGGTTTCTCCCTCGATCACATGGAAATTGGTGATCAGGTAACCGTCTTCATTTAGAAAAAAGCCCGAGCCAAGCCCTCCGGGAGTCCGGACCTGCACTACCGCGGCCCCAAGTTGATGAACTAGTTCCTTGACCGTGCGCTCTGCAAGCGCCGGGGTGTTGGAGGCGAAGATTCCACGCTCCAGGGCGTTTGATTTTGTGGCCTGCTGCGGGACGGACGGGACTTCGGGTGCGGCGGCCAAGACCTCGGAGGAAACTGCCTTGGTGCTCGACTTTGATTGCGGCTTCTCCGCCTCTTCCACGATCCGGACGATCTGGTTTCGGGGAATCACCAGCACGGTGTAACCGACATCCAGGACAACCTGATCTTTTTTTTGAGCCAGTACCTTGCCCGAGACGGAGGCTTTTTCCTTCAGCTGAACCGTGGTCAACGCCGGTGCCTCCAGAGAGGCGGCCAAAAGGACGAACGTTGGGCAGAGCCATTTTAACATCGGGCTAAGTTAATGGTTTTGATTTAAAAAACAAGATGCTGAACAAACTTGAATGTGCGATTGGCGTGGAAATTGAAGGTGAGGCTCGTCCCGTATCCAGGTTTTCGCAAGGCCTTAGCAGATGATTCGACACCATTTCAAACTCCTCCAGCATTCCGAGTCAAAAAG
>Ga0163152_10004935_pt1 | contig 16069 bp, 14 predicted proteins | sample OliLakLV19MP8IB2_FD_148635 | JGI IMG/M metagenome (GOLD analysis project Ga0163152, IMG submission 148635) | Freshwater microbial mat bacterial communities from Lake Vanda, McMurdo Dry Valleys, Antarctica - Oligotrophic Lake LV.19.MP8.IB-2 | ecosystem: Environmental > Aquatic > Freshwater >... | reverse complement strand
TGAAGAACCGGCGTCACCTCCGACGAGCTCTCGCCGGAGGTGACGCCGGTTCTTCACGCGCTCGCCGGCCGCTCGGTCGACTTCCGGAACCACATGAGCGCGAGCAACGCCACCGACTGGAGCTTCTTTTCGATCCTTCACGGCGCGCTCCCTCCGTACTACGTCTCGCGGGCGCGCGAGGGCGGTCCGCCGCTCTTCACGCGTGCGCGGCAGCTCGGGTACCGGGTGGGTCTGTTCTGGGGCGTGTCCGCGAACTTTTCCGCGGAGGCGGAGCTCGCGTCGCTGGATCCGCGGGACGTCCACATCCAGACGAGGACCGGCGACGTCGTGGCTCAGGACCGCTGGGCGGTGGATCGCTTCGAGGCGCTCGCGCGCGACGTTCCCGCGGGCACGCCGCTGATGGCGGTCGTCTTTCTCGCCGCGCCGCATGCGCCGTACTGGTTCGACCCCGACGAGACGCCGTTCCAACCGTGGGAGGAGAACCTGCGGTACGCCTCGTTGAAGCTCGACGATCCGGAGGCGATCCAGCGGGTGCGCAACCGCTACCGGAACGCCCTCCGTTTCGCGGACGGGCAGGTCGGCCGCATCCTCGCTGCCTTGAAGGCGAGCGGCCGCCTCGACGGCGCGGTGCTCGTCGTGACCGGCGACCACGGCGAGATGTTCAAGGAGCACGGCGCGTGGGGCCATGGCCGCGGATTCAGTCCGGAGGAGCTGCACGTGCCCCTCGTCGTGCAGGGACTTCCCGGGCTCGAGCCCGGCACGGTCGTCGACCGCGCCACGTCGCACGTGGACATCGCGCCGACGCTGCTGCGGCTCCTCGGCGCGCAGGACGAGCCCGGCGCGTTCTCGAATGGACGCGATCTCCGCGACTCCACGCCGCGCGCCGAGCGCGCCGCGTGCACCGACACCCAATGCGCCGTCCTGCGCGACGGGGGCGGGGGGCTGGTGGCCGACCACTTCGCGGGGACGGCGACCCTGCTCGAGCGTGACGGGAGCGAGCGCAACGCGCCGCTCTCGTCCTCGGACCGCGCGTCGCTCGAGCACTTGCAACGGGAGCTCGAGCGATTCTTCACGGATCGATGAGCTCGCGGCGTACGCCCGGATCGCGCAGCCGCCAGATCACGTTGTCGATGAAGTAGTGGTGCACGTTGACGAACACCAGCGCGGCCGTGACGAAGAAGTAGGTGCGCGTGCGGGGTACGACGTCCAGGGCCACGTTCAGTTTGTTCGGAATCCAGTCGAACGCGAGATACCCGGCGACGCCGAGTCCCAGGATCACGGCGATCGAGACGAGGAATCCGATCTGCGGCGGTCGCGCGGCCGCGCGACCGGACTCCACGCGGTAGACGAAGGCGAGGTACTGCAGGCCGTGGAAGAGCGGCACGAAGAGGAGCACGAACTCGGTCTGGCGCAGCGGCGGAAGAAACCACACCGCGAACGCCAGCCACGGAACGACGAAGCACGCGCTGGGGCGCCGCCCCGCTCGCAGCCCGGACCGGATCACCCAGAGGAGCGCGACGACGCCGGCGCCCACCCCGACGAGCGTCGCGATGTACAGGAGCCGCGGGAAATCCAACCCGTAGTACGGGACGCGCATCACGTCCTGCGCCGAATTGCTTAGGTTCAATCCGACGAAGGCGCATGCCCAGATCGAATGAAGGCTCCAGCGCAGCGCGGTGCGCTGCCGGTCGTCGAGCGGGTACCCGTCGTAGCGCGCATAGACCATCATGCAGCCGTAGGCCTGCTTGCTGTAGTGCCAGCCGACCGTGAGGAACATCAGGTGGAGCAGCCCGCCCATCAGCGCCTGGCCGGTGGTGGGCGAGGGGCCGGCGGGCGCGCCGAGACCGAGCGCCAGGAACGGCGCGCTCCACCCGGAGGCGTCCGCGCCGAACCAGGTCCACCACGCGGCGACGATCCACGCGAGGAGGAGGGCGGGGACGATCACGAGCTGGAGCGGGTGCGCCTTCACGAAGGGGAACCCTCGCCGGTACGCGAGGAGGTACGAGGCCATGAAGTGCGGGTTGTTGACCAGCAGCGAGAGCGAGCCGCTCGTGGCGGCGAGGTTCGCGTAGTGAAGGTCGACCGTTGTTCCGCCGGGCACGCCGCGAAAATGCTGGCCCATGACGAGCACCCACCAGAGAACGAGGCTGGCACCTCCGAGGAGCCAGAAGTCGAGGGTTCGGGTGGTGAGCGCTTCCCGTGGCGGAGCCACGGCGAGGACCTGCTGCATCGCCGCGACCGTACGACTTTTTTTCCGGGCCCGCTACTTTTTAGCCCCCTCCTTCCATTCTAGACCTTGGGAAATCCAGCACTTGGCCGGGCACCCCCGTTGCATCCCTGCTGGATGGAATGCACTCCCGCCGTCAGTCCGCCTTCACCCTCATCGAGCTCATGATCGTCCTGGCGATCATCTCGATCTCCGCCGCGCTCGCGATCGGCGCCATGGCGGGCAATCAGCCTCGGACGCGCCTGGTCGCCGCGATCAGCGACGTCCGGATCGAGATGCTCCGGGCCCGGACGGAGGCGATGAAGTCCCAGAAATACGCGAAGCTCTGCTTCTGGAACGACGCCACACCCTTCGACGCGAACCCTGCCGGCCTGATGGTGCGGCTCGAGTGCCGCGTGGCCGGCGGCGCCGGCTGCGTCCAGGAGCGCGACGTCTGCCAGGGCTCGGCGGCCGCCCCCACCTTCAAGGCGAACACGGTGGATCCGAACTCCAACGTCGTGAATGCGGCGGGCGTCTGCCTCGCCAACTTCTGGTGCCTGAAGAGCGGCGTCAGCTTCGGGGCGACCGCGCCGTTCACCCTTTCCGGAATGCCCATCGAAGCCCGCGGCAGCGAGAAAGTGAGCATCAACCGCTTCTGGACGGGAGCCGTCAGTGCCCCGGGAGCGCAGGGCACGGCCGCGATCCTGGAGACGACGTTCGACTCGCGCGCCTCCGTCAACGACCTCCGCAGCACCGCCACGGCGCTCTCCGGCGCCGTGGAGATGACGAACTCCGACCAGTGCCTCAGCGCGACGGGCAGCCGCGTCCCCGCGGGAGGCACCTGCGTGAATTTCCAGAACCGCATCCGCGCCAGCTACACGTTCGGCGGAGCCGTGAGGATCCAGGAATGAAAACGACCCTTCGACGTCGCGGCAAGCAGTCGGCCTTCACCCTCATCGAGGTGCTGGTCTCGCTCGGTATCTTCGCCATCGGATCGCTGGGTGTGCTCGCGATGGTGACCACGAGCCTGAACCTCAACAACAACTCGCGACAGATCCAGGAAGCGAGCCTGCTGGCCCAGTGGAAGCTCGAGCAGATCCAGCTCATCACCACCACCCACGCGTTCATCGCGAGCTGCGCCACGGGCAATGGGTGCTGGCAGGACGGGACGTCCGCCACCCCGGGCGCGAGCGCCAAGTGCGTGCGGCCCACCGACGTGCTGGGATCCGGCGTGGGCTCCACCGCCTTCTATCAGCTCAACTGGCAGCAGACACCGTTGGCGGGCGCGAACCTCGGGATGCGGTACATCCGCGTCACCGTCTTCTGGCCCCGCAACCATCAGCAGATGAGCACGGACTACTCCTCGGCTCTGGATTGTCGGGCCACCCCCACGTCTTGCCGCAGCGTCGAATTCCACGTCTACAAGTGAGATGAGAACGCGCATGACCCAGCAACGACAACGCGGCATGACGCTCATCGAGTTGATGGTGGCGATGGCGCTGACCCTGGTCGCCGCCGCGGCGAGCTACACGCTCTTCGTCGGCCAATCCCGGCTGATGAAGCAGACCCAGTCCACGGTCGAGATGCAGGACAACGCACGCATCGCGACGGAGATGGTGACCCGCGACATCCGCAACGCCGGCTTCATGGTGCCCACGGCCATCGCCGTCCAGATCGAGGACGACTGCGGCAACACCTCGAACGACCTCAATTACAACTCCGTCACCAGCACCTTCAACATCGGTGGAGCCGGGATCGCCGCGGTCACCGACGGAGAAATCCTCGGGACGACCGAGATCGACCGCTGTCCCAACGGCTCCGACCGGCTCATCGTCGTCAGCCGTCCTCGCATCGACTTCGCGCAGGGGGCCGGCGGACCGGGAAACAGCCTCCAACTCGACGTGAACTGTCCGGGTAACAACTGCAACCTCGTGTTCACGAACGGCGGGATCACCGGCACCGATTGCACCACGCCGGGAACGAGGTCCGACCCGGTCACGCTCTGCTCCGTTGGAGATCCCTTCTCCTGCCAGGAGGTCACCGTCGAGCCCAAGACGGGCGCCGGCGGTTGCAGCGCCTGCACGTACGCCACCTGCACGCTCATGGTCTACGCGTATCCGTCCGGGTCGCCGTTCCAGGCCAATGCCGACTGGGACGCCATCGGCGGAAAATACGGCGCGGGATTTCAGGCGTGGCAGTACCGCGTCTATCAGCTCATGGACGTGGACGCCGACGGCTCCACGGAGCTCGTCTTCTCCGACGACGCCAACGCCCTGATGCGCGCGGGCACCGCGGGCGCCCAGTCGGCGACCTGGAACGTCATCGCGAACAACATCGACGACTTCCAGGTCTCGTACGCCAAGAAGTCCGCGCCGCTGACGTACTCCAGCAAGTCGATCTTCATTTATCCGGGGTGCAACGAAGCCGGAACCGGTGGCTGGAACAACGGCTACGACTGCGGCACCGAGGTCGATTCCGAGGCGGGCGACGATCCGATCGGCGCCGTCCGGGTCAGCATCGTCGCCCGATCGCCGTCCAAGCAGCGCACGCCCAACGGCGGGTTCGCGAACTACGAACGCGGCGGGGTGGAGAACAACGCCCCGGCGAGCGCGAACGCCAACAACGTCGAAACGACGGCGGTGGCCGGCAGGGCCCCGGGCTGCGGCACCCCGATCAATTTCGCGACCTGCACCGGCAACGGAAACGCGCCGGGCTTCAATCGACGCATCATCACGCAGGCGATCACCACGAGGAACACCCAGTGAAGACCTCTCTTCGTCGGGAGCGCGGATCGGCGCTCATCATCACGCTCGTCGTGCTCCTGGCGCTCACCGTGCTCGGACTGGGCACCATCCTCCTCGCCGGTTCCGGGCAGGAGGTCGGCGTCCATTCCCGCACCGGCGACCAGGCGCTCTACGTCGCCGAAGCCGGCATCTACTGGGGTGCGAAGCAGGTCGACGCGAACACCGCCCTCATCGATGCACCGGGGACCAATTTCCCCGCTCAGAAGATCAACAACGGCTCCGTCGACATCGACTTCCCGGGCGTCAACCAGCCCGCCGAGATGACGGTTTCGGTGAGCGAAGCCGCCGATGCGAACGGCAAGATCATCCAGTGCGGTCTGCTGGGCTTTTCCGATCGCTTCGGATCGAAGCGCTTTCAGGTCCTCTCCACCGGCAAAGGGCCGGGCGGGGCGCTGCGCCAGATCCAGGCCATCATGATTCTTCCGCCCCAGGAGGGGATCTGCCCTCCCGGCGCGAACGTGGCCGGTTGTAGCTATCAAGGCGGTTGTTGAGACCCCGGCTGTCGAGACCCTTTGTTCTCCGCTTTTCTCCGTCCTCACAAGAGGTCCTCATGAGCGCGTCCAGCGGTAGCGTCTTCTCGTGGAAGTCCCGACTCGCTCTTTCCGTGGGCCTTCTCGTCCTCGGGTCCAGCGGCGCGCGTGGCGCGAACCCGCTTCCCGGCGTGACGATCCAGAACGTCAAGCCCGTGGTCGTCCTGCTCCTGGACTACTCGGGCTCCATGCAGTCGAACTGCGACGCCGCACCGATCGGCGACCTCGTGCCGCTCGCAGACCTCCGGCAGAACCTGGCCATTCCGTCGGGGACCGTGGGGCACTTCCTCTTCGACCCGCGCGAAAACACGGCCGACGACGTGAGCGGCTTCGGCAGCCCCTGCGACAACGACAGCAGCACCACGGACAACGAGCGCGGCGGCATCAGCGTCGGCGCGGACCACACAGACACGACGACCGCGTTCCCGATCAACCGCTTCGAGGCGCTCAAGCTCGCCGTCTCGAACATTCTGGACGCCACGGGCGACGGCGTCATCGACGGGGCGGACGAGCTGGTGCTCGACGTCCACCTCGGCATCGCCAGCTTCAGCGACAGCTTCACGACCGGCAGCTACGCGATGCGCATCGAGGCGCCGATCGGCACCGATTTCGCGACCGCCTGGAACAACATCAAGAACGACGTGGCCGGCGGCTACACCCCCACGGGTTCGGCGTTGGCCGGCGTCCGGGCGACCATGATGGAGCCCTGCTACGACGGTCTCATCGGCACGCAGTGCGGCGCTTCCGCGCCGCGGCCGATCTCGGCCGAGCTGGCCGGGAACGGAGACGACGCGTCGCTGAGCTGCCGCAGCTACTTCATCATCAACGTCACGGACGGAGAGCCCACGGCCGGAGCGGCCACCAACGTGAACCTCGGCGTCAACGAGGACCCGGTGCGGGTGGCGTATGCGCTCAAGAACAAGCTGAGGGTGCTCGGCACCGAGGTCCTGCCGCCGGTCGAAGTGAAGGTCATCGCCATCGGCCTCGGCGCCGATGTCGACGATCTCGATTCCGACGCCCGAGGCAGCATCAACTGCACCACCTACTTCAGTGGTGCGGACGCGAACTACGACGGCGACAACAACCCGCTGACCATGCAATCCGGTGTCTCGTTCCCGAACTTCCAGGACGCCGAGGACATGAGCGACAACAACGGCTCTCCGTCGGTCATGACGGTAACGCTGCCCACCCACGCGACGGGCGACATCCTCGCCGTCATGGTCAACCTCGCGGACCTCAACGACGTCGTCACCGCTCCGGTGGGATGGACGGCGCTGGCCAACACCCCGTTTTCGGGAACGACCGGAAAGTACTTCGTGTTCTGGAAACGGGCCGGGGCGGTGACGGAGCCGAGTCCGGCCATCACCCGCACCCTGGTCATGCCCAACGGCGGCAACATGGTCACTGCCGCCGTCAGCTTCCGCGGGGCGAAGTCGTCGGGCGACCCCTGGAGCGTCGTCGGCACCCCGTCGACGGGAACGGCCTACAGGGGTCCGATCACCGGCTTGACGACCACGACGAGCAACAGCCTGGTCGTCGGGTTCGTCATGAACAACGACGACAAGCGCACCGACATGTTCATCTCTTCGCTCGCGACGTGGACCGAGCAGTACGACCAGGAGAACGACAACAACAGCCCGGACTACGGCATGCACGTCTGGACGGCGCTCAAGTCGACCGTCGGCAACATCGGCAATACCACATCGGCGGAGTGTTCCCTCACGGCGAACGCCGCGTGCGTCAAGTTCTCCGGCTCGAATCCGTGGGGCGGCATCCTGGCCGCCCTCACCAGTGGCGCAAGCGGAGGCCCGACGCTGGTGGGGACTTCGTGCACCACGAGCGACAACGCGGGAATGCCGGCCGGCTTCGACGACGACGCCTACAGCGGGAGTACCTGCGTGGGACCGGACTTCGTGTGCGGCGTCGGCAACGGCTACTTCGCGTCGAACGCGGACTCCATCGGTGACGCCGTGAAAGACGCGTTCGCCTTCGCGACGACGGGCAGCTTCTCGGGAAGCCAGCCCACGGTGCAGTTCAATGTCGGCGGCCTTTCCGCCGGCAACGTGGTCTACGCGACGTTCTTCGACGTCGTCCCGAACCAGTTCCTGTGGCGCGGCCACCTGCGGAAATACCGGTACAACGCCGCGCTCCTTCCCGCCGCGGACTACGTGGACTGCGACAACCCCGCCGTCGCGGTCTCGGTGCCGGAAGCGTGCTGGGATGCCGCCGGCTGGCACTCGGGCTCGCTCTACCAGGTCGTCAACACCGCCGGATTCACCGTCCGCGAGGAAACCGGCACCATCTCCCACCACGGGCTCGCGGAGCGCCATTGGAGCACACGGCGCATCTTCTCCGTGAACCCGCAGAACATCACCTACAACCGGGACGTCACCGTCGAGCAGAGCACCCGGCCCACGCTCGTGCCGAACGGCACCCAGGTCCGTCGCTCCATCAAGGGCGTGGTCGCGGCGCTGATGGCGGGCACGGGTGTTCCCTATCCGCCGTCGACCGGTGACGTTGCGCTCGACACGTCGGGCGATCTCCTTCGCTGGATCACGATGGCGAGCATGTCGTCGACGACCCAGACCCACAATCTCACCGACACCGCCGCGACCCTCGGCACGACGAAAGTGACGAACGCCCTGAAGGCGTTCATGTTCGCCGCCGGGCGGCCGACGTCCCGCTACGCCGACGACATCACCCAGCGTTGCCCGCTGGCGCCCAGTTGCACCGATTCGGTGCCCACCATGAAGCTCATGGATTCGTACCACTCCCGTCCCGTGTTGGTGGGGCCTCCGGCCGGCGTGAGCACGGATCCAACGTACATCGGAACGTTCTTCGAGCAGGCCCTCGCGGCCTCCGCGTACAGCGCGTCCCCGTTCCGGGAGGACGTGGTCGAGTACAACGTGAATCAGTATGTGTTGACCTCCAACGGGACCCCCGGCGTGGCCTCGATCGCCGACCCGTGCGCGGGCGTCGTGCCGTGCAAGGTGAAGACGCGGCGGAAGATGGTCTACACCGGCGGCAACGACGGCATGATGCACGCCTTCGACGAGAAGAGCGGCCACGAGCTCTGGGCGTTCATTCCGCCCTCGAACCTCCGGCGCTTGAAGGAAATGCGAGCGGACCGCGCGGTGTATGTCGACGGCGCGTTCAGCGTCCGTGACGTGAAGTTCCGCTCCACGGCGCAGAACTTCGCCGACGGCAACTGGCACACCGTCCTCATCTCCAGCCAGGGTCTGGGCGGCAACTTCTACTTCGCGATGGACATCACCAACCCGGTGGACCCGACGTTCCTCTGGGAATACCGCAGGCCCGCCAACCTCGGCAACACGGTCCCGCGCGCGGTCATCGGAGAGATCATCGCCCCGACGACGGGGACCACGGACGCCAACCCCGGTTCGGTGGTATTCGCGGCCGGCGGCTCGATCCCTACGTCCGTCAATCACTTCTTCACGCTTCACGTCAACACCGGACTCCGGCTCTACAGTGCCGCCACCAGTCCGTCGGACCTCGTGTCCGCGAGCACCGCGCCGGTGGGCATCCCCAACTCCATGATCGGAGAGCCGCGCGCCGTGGACGCGAACCTCGACGGGAAGATCGATCGCGTCTACTTCGGCGACGCGGAAGGGCGCCTCTGGAAGGCCTGCAACATCCTCATGGACGGCACGTTCACGCTGGAGATGTTCTTCGACCCGGCGACCTACGACACGGCGGCGCCGGGGCAGCCGATCGCCGGCAACACCGCCGACCCGACCAACAACGTCGTGACGACGACCGTCAAGGTGCCGGCCGGCGGCACGGCGGCCGACCGCAAGACGCTTCGCGGACCGATCTACTTCCCCGCGGACGTCACCCATGACGGCAACGGCCGGCTGATCGTGGCGTTCGGCAGTGGCAACGTCTTCGACCCGCTGACGGCCCCGGCGGGCTACAACAACTTCATCTGGATGGCCGAGGACAACGAAGCCGGAGGTGCCGCGAGCTGCGGCGCGCCCCTCGCCAGCCGGTGCGCAGGCGCGACGGCGGACAATCGGTTCACGGCGGCAGCGTCCACCTTCAACGGCGTCCTTCCCGTGGACAAGCTGCTGACGGGTCCGCCGCTCATCTTGAACAACTACCTGATCTATCCGGAGTTCGAGCGCCTCGGCACCGTGAGCTCCTGCACGGCATCCGCGTTCGAGTCCCGTATCGTGGCGCGCGACATGACCTGCGGCATTCCGGGTGTGCTGCCGTTCCGCGATTCGTCGAACAACCCGACGAACGTCATCACCTACCAGAACACGCTGGTGACCGGCATCCAGGTCGATCCGCGCTCGGGAACGCTCTTCGCCCAAACCAGCACGGGCTCCGGGCCTCCGGCGGCGACCAACGTTCCGGCTCTCCAGGCGCGGCAGAGCATCCTGGGCTTCCGGCTCCAGTAGCGACGGGGGTTGCGGACGATTCTCCTTCAAGGGATCCTGGGGCCCGCCATGCGCCGCCACTGTGCCATCTCACTCCTCCTTCTCGGCCTGACCGGCTGCGAGAAAACGGGTCCGGTCGAAGCGAACGAGCTCGCGCACGTCGTTTCTCGACTGGAGAAGGGCGCCTCGGCGCGCGAGGCGGCGGAAGAGCGTTTCGCGCTCAGCTCGCCCTACGTCACGTGGAAGCTGCTCGTGCCGCTCATCGAGAAGAGGGGCGCGTCCGGCGAGGCGCGCGCGGCGGCCATTCGCGCCGTTTCCCGCTCGCAACAGGATCTGGGGCTTCCCGGAGCCGTGGTGCGTGCATCCACCGATCCGGAAGCGACGGTGCGAGGAGAGGCCATCCGCGCTCTCGTCGAGCGGGCCGATCCGGAGTTCTCCCGTGCGATGGGGATCTTCGCGGAGGCCGCGGCGAATCCCGCCGTGAAGAGCGACCTCGAAGCGGGGCGCGTCGCCGTGAAAGCGCGGGAGCGCGACTGGTTTCGCATGCGGATGCTCAAAGCGGAGCTCGCGGAGGAGCGCGCTCTCGCGGTTCGCTCGCTGTCGGAGATCGGCGTGGAGGCGGATGTCGCGGCGTTGATCGCGGCCTTTCGCGGCGCCGAGCAGCTCTTCCAGCAGGAGGTGATCCTCGCACTCTCGAAGATCGGCGGCATGGAGGCGAAGGCCTTCATCCGCCAGCAGCTCTCGTCGCAGGACCCCTTCATGCGCGGGATCGCGGCGTTCGCGGAGACCCGCGTCGAGGACCCGGAAGCCGTCGCCGATCTGGAACGGCTGCTCGCGGAAGAGAGGGTCGGAGACACGCGCGTCTCCGCGGCAACCGCGCTCGGGCAGATCGCGACCGAGCCGGCCAAGGCCGCTCTCGCGAGGAGCTGCAAGCTCGGAGAGCCGGACGTGCGCGTCGACCTTGCCTGCGCGCAGGCCACGAAAAAAGACGGATCGAAGATCCGCTAGCGCATGACGACGGCGCTCGCGCTCGTTCCCGACGAGATCATCCCGCGGCTCCAGGGGGCCCTCGCGCGCAGCGGGCTGACGATGGTTCGGCACGCGGTCGACGCCCCCGCCGCCCACGTGTTCGCCGCATGCTGCGCTCAGGCCGTTCACGTCGTCCTGGTGACGCCGCGCGAAGGAGGCGGCGAGGCCGAGGTCTCCCGGCTCTTGCGAGCCGTCGGGTTTCCGGTGCTGCTCCTCTCGAGCGCGACGAACCCGGTGCAGGTGAACGCGTCGCGAAAGGCGATCGGCGCGAGTCTCGCGCTCGGAGCTGCCTTCACCGATGCGGATCTCCTCGCCGCGATGAAGACGCTCGTGCCCGGAGGTGCGCCGGCGGAGCGCGCTCCGGTGAAGCTCCCGATGTCGACGCCGGCCGCGGAGAACGATCCCGCGTGGACGCTCGCGCGCTACTGCGTACGGCGGTCGACCGGATTTCTCAAGCTCGCGGCGGCGAACGGTACCGCCGAGGTCACCATCCATCTGCTCGACGGATCGCCGGTCGTCGCCGTCACGAACGTGCGGGGTGCGCGACTCGGAGAAATCCTCGTGCGCAGTGGAAAGGCCACCGCGGAGCAGGTGGAGCGCGCGATGCGCGTCGTCGAGCGAAAGAAGGACGTGCGCCTCGGCACCGTGCTCGTCGACCAGGGTGTCGTCGCGCGAGACGCGATGTTGCGCGAGGTCGCCGCGCAGTACGCGTCGCGCGTACTGACCACGTTCGCGTGGCCGGTGATCGTCCCGCAGGTGCGCTTCGAGCCGATTCCGACGGACGACGCGCGGATCGCGCAGACACGTGAGGCGCTCTTCCTCGATGGCCTTCGCACGAAGTACGACGCGATGCGACTGAAGGCGCTCGTGCCCCTCGACGCGGTGTACGAATTCACCAAGGACGCCGCCGTGCGTCTCTCGGCCTTCGGATTCACGGTGCCCGAGGCCAACGTGATCGCGAGCATCGACGGCACGCGCAAAGTTTCGGAGGTCGTCGTGAGAACGGGCCATCCACTCGAGGCCCTTCGCGCACTTTACGGCGCGTACTGCCTCGACCTGATCCGCCCGCGCGGCCAGGCCTGAGTCGGAAAAAGTGGGCTCGAAGAGCCTCCGACAGCCCGCCCAGAGGCATCTGTCGTCCAAGTTGCTGCAATTGCGTGCATTTTCCTTGCGACAGAGGCCTATAATTAAGCATCAAAGAACCATAACAATCTGCAAAAGATACTTGACATCGTGTGGACGATCCGCGAAGATGGAGTGCGTTATGAGCAAGAACAACGTTCGAAAGCTTCGCGAAGAGTTGCTGATGAGCAAGGCGGAGCTCGCCCGTAAGGCGGGAGTGTCTGCGCTCACCATCGATCGCATCGAGGGCGGCAAGTCCTGCCGCATGGACACGAAGCGCAAGATCATCCTCGCGCTCGGTTTCAAGCTCGCCGACAAGGAGAAGGTCTTCGACAAGACCGAGAACCTTGCCAAGCGCGACGAAGAGGGCGGGCCCGAAGCGGCCGCCAGCGACGACGAAGCCACGACCGAAGAAGCCTGACAGCGCCCCTTTGTCTCACGCACCTTTCGTGGAGGCACCTCTAAGATGGGTCTGTTCTCGAAGAGCAAGAGTCTGATCGGCCTGGACATCGGTTCGTCCTTCATCAAGGTCGTGGAGATGTCGGAGCGGGGGAAGGGCTTCCAGCTCCTCAACTTCGGCATGGCGCCGCTGCCGCCCGAAGCCATCGTCGACGGCGCGTTGATGAACGCCAACGTGATCTCCGAGGCGATCAGCGAGCTGATCAGCTCGCACAAGATCAAGACGAAGGAAGCCGCCACGGCGGTCTCCGGTCACTCGGTCATCATCAAGAAGATCTCGCTCCCGTCGATGACCGACGAAGAGCTCGAGGAGTCGATCCAGTGGGAGGCGGAGCAGTACATCCCCTTCGACATCAACGACGTCCACATCGACGTCCAGCGCCTCTCGCAGGGTGCGAACGAAGCCGGCCAGATGGACGTGCTTCTCGTCGCGGCGAAGAAGGACATGATCAACGACTACACCGCCGTCATCTCCGAGGCGGGGCTGATGCCGGTCGTCATGGACGTCGCGGGGTTCGCGGTCCAGAACCAGTTCGAGCTGAACTACGAAGTGGTCCCCGGCGAGACGGTCGTCCTCGTCAACATCGGCGCCTCCATCGTGAACATCAACATCCTCAAGGGTGGCATCACGAGCTTCACCCGCGACGTGTCGATGGGCGGCAACCAGTTCACCGAAGAAATCCAGAAGCAGCTGAACGTCTCGTACGAAGAGGCCGAGGCGCTCAAGCTCGGCGGCGACATGGGCTCCGAGAGCCAGGCCGTCGTCCCGCAGGAAGTCGAAGGCATCATCGCCTCGGTCTCCGAGAACCTCGCCGCGGAAATCCAGCGCTCGCTGGACTTCTACGCGGCGACCGCGGCCGAAGACCACATCACCAAGATCTGGCTGTCCGGTGGCTCGGCGAAGGTGCCCGGCCTGACGCGCGTGTTCGAAGCGCGCACGAACATTCCGGTCGAAGTCATGAACCCGTTCAAGAACGTGACGTTCAACGAGCGTCAGTTCAAAGCCGAAGAGCTTGCCGCGCACGCGCCCATGGCGGCTGTCGGCGTCGGACTCGGCATGCGCCGCGTGGGAGACCGTTAAGCCATGATGGTCAAAATCAACCTGCTTCCCGTCAAGGCGAAGCAGCGTCAATACAACGTCGTGTATCAGATGGTGGTCGGCGGCGTGGTTCTCGCCGGCGTGTTCGCCTTCTGCGGCATCTGGCACTTCCTCCAGAAGCGCGAGGAAGCCAAATACCGGGGCGAGATCGACTCCCTCAACAAGGAGATCGCCGAGCTGAATCGCCTCATCGGTGAGGTGAAGCAGTTCGAGGAGAAGAAGGCGGAGCTGACCCGGAAGCTCGGCGTCATCGACAGCCTCAAGAACAACAAGGTCGGCCCCGTGCGCTTCCTCGAGGAGCTCTCGGTCACGATCCCGAAGAAGGTGTGGGTCATCTCCGTGAAGGAGAACACGATCCCTCCCGGAAACCACCAGGTGCTCATGACCGGCGAGGCGATCTCGGACGAGATCATCGCGGAGTTCATGACGAAGCTGGAAGAGTCCGACTACTTCAGCAACGTGAACCTCATTCAGGCGGCCAGCGCGGGTGAGCGAAGTGGCATCCCCGTCCAGTCGTTCTCGCTCACGTGCGAGTTCATGGTTCCCCAGGTCGTGAAACCGGCCGGACAACAGACCTCGTTGCCGGTGCAGATCGCCGCCGGGCAGGGAGAGTAATCATGCAGCCCTATCTCGACAAATTCGCGAAGCTCCCGGGCTCGACCAAGATGATCGTACTGGTCGTCCTCGTCGTCGCCGTCGGCTTCGGCTACTACATGATGTTCCACATCCCTCAGCAGGAGACGCTGGAGGCGCTCCAGGGACAGATCTCCGGACTGCGCGCGGAGCGCGACAAGAACGCGAAGATCGCCGAGCACCTCGACGAGTACAAGGCCGAGGTCGCCCGTCTCCAGGAGGACCTCGAGCGCGCCAAGGCGCTCCTCCCGAACGACCGCGAGATCGACGACCTGCTCAAGTCGGTCGCGAACCTCGGCAAGAAGGTGGGACTCCAGTTCCTCCTCTTCCGTCCGCTTCCCGACGTGCAGCGTGACTTCTACGCCGAAGTCCCCGTCGAGATCTCGATTTCCGGCGGCTATCACGAGGTCGCGCTCTTCTTCGCGAAGGTCGGCCAGCTCAAGCGCATCGTGAACATCCAGAACGTCTCGATGTCGTCCCCCATCGAGAAGAACGGGAAGATGCAGGTCACCGTCACGGGGCAGGCGGTCACGTTCCGCTTCCTGGAGAACGTTCAGTGAAAAAGCTCTCTCTCGTAGCGGTGTGCAGCGTCGTTCTCCTCGCAGCCTGCGGCGGCGACGAAGTGCCCGTCGTGCAGACGGCCGCGCCCGCGGGCGCGGATCCGGCAGGCGCCGCGGTTCCCACCGACGCGACCCCGACGCCGACGGCGACTCCCGAAGAAGCCAGCACCGAGGAGTACAACTACAACCCGATCGGAAAGCGCGATCCGTTCCGGTCGTTCCTCGCGGACGAGCTCGCCCCCGACACGCGCAAGGTGGTCACGCCGCTCCAGCGGTACGACCTCGATCAGCTCCGGATCATCGGCATCATCTGGGGCATCTCCAGCCCGCGCGCGATGGTCACGTCGCCGGACGGCAAGGGATACGTCGTCCAGAAGGGGACGTTGATCGGGAAGAACTGGGGCAAGGTCTCCCGGATCACGCAGGACGAAGTGATCATCTCCGAAGAATATCGTGACTTCGAAGGCAAGCTGATCGTCACCGAAGTTCCGTTGAAGCTCCCGAAGGACGAGATCCAGGACCTCGAGTAAGCACTCGTTGATCTCTCGAAGTGAGCATCACGCGTCCGGTTCGTCTTGGTCGACCAATTCTTTAGTTACTCTGCAGCATTTCTACGGAGGCAGCACATGCTCGGTTCCAAGGGGTTGAAGCAGTCCATTGCGACGCTCTGCATGGTCGCGACCGTCGCGTCGGGTTGCGGCCCGAAGAAGACGGACTCCGATCGCGCAAAGCCGATCACCAACCCGGCCGAAGGGGACATGGGTGGCCCGGCTCCCGTCCCGGGGCAGCTGACCGTGATCGGTGTGAAGGTCTCCGAGAAGGAGGCGACCTCTCTCGTGCGAATCGAGACGAGCGAAGCCCCCGGCGAGAACTACACCGTCTTCAAGCTCACCGATCCGATGCGTGTCGTCGTCGACATGCAGAACTCGGCGATGGGCGAGGTCGGCGGCCCCTACACTGTCGGTAACGGCACGGTGAACGAGGTCTCCGCGTCGTTCTTCGAGGACGAGGGGAACAAGGTCACCCGCATCATGATCGGCCTCGACAAGATCGTCGAGTACACGGTCCAGGTCGACGGCAACGCCGTCGTCGTCGAGATCCCGCGCGAAGGCGCGGTTCCGGCGGTCACCGAGATGGGCACCGGCGTCGGCGGCACCGGCGTCGCGATGGCCGAAGCGTCGCCCGTCACGGAGGCGCCCGTCACCGAAGCGCCCGTGATGGAAA
>Ga0163152_10004930_pt1 | contig 16080 bp, 12 predicted proteins | sample OliLakLV19MP8IB2_FD_148635 | JGI IMG/M metagenome (GOLD analysis project Ga0163152, IMG submission 148635) | Freshwater microbial mat bacterial communities from Lake Vanda, McMurdo Dry Valleys, Antarctica - Oligotrophic Lake LV.19.MP8.IB-2 | ecosystem: Environmental > Aquatic > Freshwater >... | reverse complement strand
ACCCAGTACTGACCCGCGGCCGCGCCCGCGGGTCAGACCTGGGTCGTTGACTACTCGGCACCCAATACCGCCAAACAAATGCACGTCGGGCATCTGCGGTCAGCCGTGATCGGCGAGGCCATTTGCCGGCTGCTCGAGTTCACGGGCGCGAAGGTCATCCGCGACAACCATCTCGGCGATTGGGGCACCCAGTTCGGGAAGTTGATTTATGGATACAAGCGGTGGGCCGACCCAGCCGCCCTCGCCAGCGACGCGATCGAAGAACTCGAACGGCTCTATAAACTCGGCAACAACGCCACGCCTGACGGATCTCCGGAATTGGACGAGGCGCGACGCGAGTTGGTAAAGCTGCAAAACGGCGACCCTGAAAACGGGGCGCTCTGGCAGACGTTCTCGGACGTGAGCCTCGCCGCCTTTCAGCAGATCTACGACCGGCTCGGCATCAAATTCGACTACAACCTCGGCGAGAGCTTCTACAATAAGCAGGTCGACCGGGTTTATCGTGAACTGGAAGAAACCAAACTCGCGCAGCAAAGCGACGGCGCCCTCGTCGTTTTTCATCCCGAGCATCCGCGGTTCAACACCCAGCCGTTCATCATTCGCAAGGCGGACGGCGCCAGCAACTACGCCTCCACGGATCTCGCGACGGCGCTGTATCGAGCGCAGCACTTCAATGCTCACGGCATCGTCATCGTGACCGATTTCCGCCAGACAGATCACTTCGAGCAGCTTTTTCTCACGGTGAAGAAATGGTTCGCCGCCAAGGGCTATCGCTTGCCCGAGTTGCACCACGTTATTTTCGGCGCGGTCACCGGGGAGGACGGCAAGGCACTCAAGACGCGGAGCGGCGATGTCATCCGCCTGAAAGCCTTGCTCGACGAAGCGGAGGAGCGCGCGTTTGCCATCGTGACGGAAAAGAACCCGGATCTCCCCGAGAACGAACGCCGGGAAATTGCGCGGCTTGTCGGCGTCGGCGCGGTGCAATACGCCGACCTCGCGCAAAACCGCAGCAGCAATTACGTCTTCTCGTGGGACAAAATGCTCGCCCTCGACGGCAACACCGCGCCCTACCTTTTCTACGCCGTCGCGCGGATTCACTCCATCTTCCGCAAAGCGGGCGTCACGCCGGGCGACGCTCAGGCGGAGAGCGCCGCCACCGCACCGGAAACACCCACCGAAATCAATCTCGCGCGCAAGCTGACCAAGTTTTCCGATGCCATCCGGCTCGCGACGGAATCCCTGCGTCCGCACTACCTGTGCCTCTACTTGTTCGAGCTGACGGGAGATTACAGTTCCTTCAATAATGCAGATAAAGTGCTGGTGGACGATGCCCCGGTCCGCGCCCGCCGCCTCCTCCTCTGCGCCCGTACGCTGCTGATCCTTGAAACGGGACTCAACCTGCTTGGCCTTAGGACCTTGACGCGGATGTAAGCGAGGGGCAGGCGCGGCCGGTTTCGGCCCATGAATGGCGGCACCGGCGGCCTTTTTGTAACGCCGCCAGCGAACGCCAACGGCCCCTCCGGCGAGCGCAGCGCCCTAAAACGCTCTTGCCGCTCAGGCGGAGCGGGGCCACCGTGCGCACCCATGTCCACCCAGGAACTTTACATTCGCAACGCGACGGAGACGGAAGCTCGGGGACCCTTCAATGTACAACAAGTGGCGGATCTGGCTGATGCCGGCCACGTGACGCCTGAAACGTTGGTGTACGATTCGACCGCCGAACAGTGGGTGGTTTTGTCCAGCAAAGAGGATCTGATCGCTTCCATCTTTCCCATTAGGCGCAAGCTGGGACTCAAGCAGAAAGAGATCCAAACGCTGAACACCGCCGAGGCGGGCACCAAGGCCATCACCGTAAATGACATGCTCGATGCGGCGGAAGGCCGTACGCCCGAGACCCGGGACAAGGCGGACCCGGAAATCGCGATGATGCGTGCTGCCCGAATCGGTATGATCGCGGCGATCGTGACCCTGGTCCTGGCCGCGGCGGCTGAAGCCTTGCCGAGCACGGCGGCCCTGATGACGATGGATGGAACCGCCCTCCTGGCCAATCCCCTCGCGTTGTTGGGTGTCGTCGACCTCATCCTGGCTGTGATGCTGGCATTGGGCGTGACCGCGCTGTATCCCCTTGTACGATTCCGCGCCGCGTTGGGCCTCGGCTTTGTCGGATTCATTTTCTACGCGCAGGGCGTCTCGTCCGAGCTCATGTTCGCAGCGATCGCTGGCTCCATTGGCCTCTATCTTTGTACGCTGGTGGTGCGGTTGCCTTCCGCCATCCTGGCCGCATTGGCGGGAATCGGCGGCATGGGCCTGCTGGCGTGGCGGCTCCTCACCTAAACTCGTGGCGCCGGAAAGCACGACACGTACGTCCGCGTGGATCCGGGTCGGTGACCTTTCCCGCCGGCTGGTTCATATTTATGAGCGGGAAATCTGGCAGTCCGCTTACCTGCGCGATCGGTCGCTCAAAGGCACGTTGTTCGCAATCCTTCGGGTGGTTTCCATCACGGTGACCGTTTTCATGGAGTCGCGGATCGCGACTCGGGCCGCCGCGCTCAGCTTCAGTTCACTGCTCGGGTTGGGTCCATTGATCGCGATCGCGGTGCTCGTGGCCGGATTTGCTTTGGGAGAAAACAGCACCGAACTCGTGGCGAGCACCCTCAATCGGATGCTCAAGGTGATAGCCCCGCAGATCGAGCAGTACGAACACATGAACCTGACCCAGACGGATCCCACCCTCGTGGATCCCAACCTGGTCGACATCATCACCAACATCGTCAAGGCGTCCAAATCAGGGTCCGCCGGCGCGCTTGGTATTTTCACCCTGCTCCTCATCGTACTGCTGTTGTTCAAGGCGATCGAGGACACCTTCAACGACATCTGGGGCGTTCGCCAAGGGAGGTCCGTGGTGACGCGTATCGTCTTTTATTGGACGATCCTGACGCTCGGCGCGATTTTGTTTTTCACGGCGGTGGCGCTGCTCGGAGCCGGCACGTTCATGAGCGTGTTCGCCGAGAAACTTCCCGGCGGCTCCGGCGTGCTCAGTTTTTTGTGGCTGCTCTTTTCGTTCACGCTGCTGACGACGATGCTGCTGGTGTTTTACCGGGTGATTCCCAACACCCGCGTTTTCTGGAGCGCCGCCCTCTACGGCGCCCTCGTCGTCGCGGCCCTGCTCGTGTTGAACAACTTCCTCGCGTTCATGTATGTGAAACGCGTGTACCTCCAGCGCAGCCTGTACGGCGGCTTGGCGCTGCCGTTGGTCATCATGTCCGGAGTCTACGTCTTCTGGCTGTGCGTGCTCACGGGGGGCATCGTCAGCTACGCGATCCAAAACGTGCACTTCCGGAACAGCCAGGCGGCGTGGAGCACCCTCACGCACGCCATGCGGGGACGACTTGAACTCGTTGTTTTCCTGACGATCTGCCGCCGCTTCCGCGACTGCCTCCCCCCCATTTCGGCCTCACATTTGAGCACGATGCTCAAGGTCCCCGCGCAGTTGCTCAACGAGTGCCTAAATCGCCTCGTCCAGCTGAAGCTGGTGACGACGTTGCGACCGGACGTGGAATCGAACGTCACCGAGGATCAGTATCACCCGGCTCGCCCTCTTAATCGCATCACGCTCTTCGATTTCAAAACCCTCGACGACAATTTCGGCGAAGACCCGATCGGCGCTTCACTGGAACGCATTGATCCCCTCATCGGCCTTTACGACGGGGCGCTGAATCGCTTGGGCGAAGCCGAGTTCTTCCAGAAAACGGTGGAGCAGCTTTTCAACGAACACCCATTCGAAGAGTCCCGTCCGCCGTTTGCCATGGGCGCAAACCGGGCCCGCAGCTGAACGTGGGGCCTGCGTTGGGCGGGGTCGGCCGGCGTTCGCTAAACCCTGCAAACGGGCAAACCCCCGCTTTTATGGGCCGACTTCGCCCTTGCCACTCACTCGGCTCAACCTAGGTTTCGACCTTTCTCCCCATGATTTCTTGGATTCAGAAATACTTCCAGACGCACTTCCGGATCATCTTCACGGTGCTTCTCGGGGTACTCATCATCTCATTCGTCTTCACCATCGGGGCGGCGCCCGGAATTGGTGACGCCCAACACCGGGGGCTAACTGAACGCCAGTTCTTTGGGTATAATCTCGCTTCCCAGCGCGATCAGGAACGCCTGATGGGCGACGCCGGATTGAGCGCGAATCTCCGCGTCGGTCCCTTCGCCGGACTCGATGCCGCGCAGATTCAAAACTACGCGTTCCAACGCGCCGCCGCCCTCCATCTCGCCAGCGAGTGGGGCGTGCCCGCCGCGACCTCCGCCGAAATCGAGGCGCAGGTTAAAACCCTCCGCATGTTCGCTGGCCAGGACGGCCAGTTCGATCCCAAGGCGTACCAGAATTTCCGTGACAGCCTCAAAACCAATCCCCGGGGCGCGACGGAGGCCGACATCGCCCGCGTGCTCAATGACGACGTCCGCGCCGAGAAGGTAAACAATCTCCTCGCCGGTCCCGGCTACGTGCTGCCCGCCGATGTGAAGAGCCAGGTCGCTCGCGCCGATACCTCTTGGACCTTGGCCACCGCTGCGGTCAACTACGCGGCTTTCAATCCCGAGATCAAACCGGGCGAAACCGATCTCACCCAGTTCTTCGAACAAGCCGGCGGCCGCTACGACATTCAGCCCCGTCTCGTCGTCAGCTACCTGGACTTCCCGGTCAGCGACTTCCTCTCCAAGGTCACAGTAACCGACGCCGAAGTCCGCGCCCATTTTGATGCCAACCCGGCGCGCTTCCCGAAGCCGACAGATGCCAAGGCTCCACCTCCGGCACTCGCCGCGATTGCGACGGACACCAGCGCCGACTTCAACGCGGTTCGCCCGCAAGTGGAAGCTGCGTTGAAACGCGAGCGCGCGCAGCGCTTGGCCGACAAAAACGCGAGTGACATCTCGCTGGCGCTGTTTGAAGCCAAAGCCAATTCGCCTGCCGCCTTGGAGACGTTCCTGGCCTCGCGGAATCTGAAGGCGCAAGCCGCCCCCGCCTTCAGTCGTGAAGCGGCCCCCGCCGAGCTCGGGAGCTCACCTGCCGTTGCCGCTGAAGCGTTTCGCTTGAACCAGGATCGCCTTGTCTCCGACGCGATTTCCACGCCGAACGGCGCCGTCATTCTGATCTGGCGCGAAACTCAGCCCACGCGCCGCCCCCTTTTCGCCGAAGTTCGTGACCGCGTCCAAGCTGACTTCATTGAAAACGAAAAACGGAAGCGTTTCGTCGAAGCGGGTCGTAACGCCAAGAGCCAGATTGAAGCGCGGCTCAAAGCCGGTGATACCTTCGACCAGGCTGCCGCTGCCGCCAGTTCCAGTACCGGGTTGAAACTCGATACCAAAACTCTGACGCCGTTCACCCTTCGCAATCGCCCAGCCGATGTCGACTTCACCGTCCTCGGCACCCTGGAGCGCCTCGGTCCCGGCCAAGTCTCGGACATGGCTGTCACCGGTGAAGCGGGTATCTTCGTTTACGCCGTGGAAAAGAAAGCTCCCGATTTGACCGAGGCCAATCCTGCTTTCGCGGAAACGCGCAAACAACTCGCAAGCTACACCTCGCGGTTGGGCTCCTCGGCCTACATCACCGAAATGGTGGAACGCGAGCTGCAGAAGACCGAGCCCAAGTCGTAACCTTCGGAACTGAAGGGCGTCCTCTCCACTCCGGCACCGACCGTGACGGCAGCGGCACATCACCCTTCAGCTGCTCTTTCGCCCGTGCCGCCCTCCGCGCCGCACGGGCTTTCTTCTGTTTCAAATCCGGTGCATTACGTCTGAATTCCATGCCGCTGCACTTTTATGCCCCCCGCGAACTGCCCTGCCGACTGTGCGGTGCCGGGTTCGAATTTCGTCAGGAAAAAGGTGCTCCCGACCTTTCAAACTGCCCCACGTGCGGCCAATCGGTGCGCCCGGTCCCGGTCCAGCGCGTAAATTCCCCGAAACTTTCAGCACCGGTTTCCGTCTCGCGCGCCAGACAGGCCGGTTTCACCGTGCTGAAACGCACCTCCGGGGGCGAATACGAAAAGCAGTAACTTTCCGCTGTCACCCAGTGTTCTTCAGCATCCTCCAGCCCGCTCGCCCCTCCTCTTTTTAGTCATGCTTCGTACCACCGCCAGTGCCCTGCTCGTTCTCGCGCTCACCAGCGTATCCGTTTTTGCCCAGACGCCGTCACCGACGCCGGCTGATCAACGGGGACAACCGACGCCGGCTGACCAGCAGGGGCAACCAACGACGCCGGCTTTCAGTCTCGAAGAAGCGATCGCTTTGGCGCTGCAAAAGAATTTCGACCTGCAACTTCAGGCCTACACGTTGGAAAACGCCCGCGATCAGGTGGCCATCCAGGAAGCCGCCTTTGATCCCACGCTGACCGCCAGCGGCGTGCGTTCCCTCAACCAAGCCGCTTCCGCTACGAGCGCGCTGGACGGCACGACCCGCGAAGGACCGCGCAACGACAACACCAACTTCCGCGTGGGGGCCACTCTCCCGCGCATCCCGGCGACCAATGGTACGCTGAGCGTCAATACCAACCTTTCCCGCGGGGCGACGAATTCGACCAACGCCCTCGTGAATCCAAGCTTCGGGAACAACATCTCGGCCAATCTCAATCAGCCCTTGCTCCGCGACGCCGGCCGTCATGCCGCAACCGCCGCTCTTAATCGCTCCCGCCTCGGCCTCAACGTTGCCTCGATCAATTATCGGAGCCGCGTCCTGTCCGTCATCTCCGACGCGGAGAACGCCTACTACAATCTCGTTGCCACCCGCGAAACTCTCCGCATCCGGCAGCTGACACTCCAAAACAACCAGCGCTTCCTCGATGAAAGCGTGACTCGCCGCACCACCGGCGTCGCGACTGACCTCGATGTGCTCTCCGCCGACGTTCAAGTAGCGAATGGCCGCCGCAGCGTCATCCAAGCCGAACAAAACGTCCGCGATGCCGAGGATCGCCTGCTCAATCTCATCAACGTACCCAATTTTGAAGTACGCGTAGGACCGGTGGCCTTCGAAGATTACAAAGCCGGCGCCCCCAATTTCGCCGCCTCGTATCGCCGCGCCCGCGCCTTCTATCCTGATACGCTTTCGGCGGAAGAGACGATCAAGCAGCTCGCAATCGATCTGGAAACCGCTCGCCGCAACACCCTGCCGACGCTCGACCTTGTGGCCTCCGCCGGCTATTCGGCTCGCGCCACCAACGAGGGCTATCAGCAAGCAATCTCCAACCTGCCCAACGATCATGGCAACAACTGGCAGGTAGGTCTGAATTATTCGATGCCGTGGGGTCGCAATGCCGACAAAGCTCGCTACCGGATCGCCCAGTCCAATCTCAACTCGCAAAAGGTGCGCTTGGAACAGTTGGAGCAAACCTTGCTGATCAACGTTCGCAGCTCGGTCCGTGCCGTTGAAACCAATCTTGCCGCCGCCGAAATCGCCGCGAAAGCCACCGAGCTCGCCGCCCGCCAATACGATCAACAAAAAGCCCGCTTTGACGCCGGCCTCTCCACCAGCCGCCTGGTGTTGCTCGCTCAAGACGATCTCGAGAACGCGCGCTTCCAAGAGTTGACCGCCCGCCTCGCCCTCCGCCGCGCCGCCGCCGAACTGGCCCGCCTCGAAGGTTCCTCCCTCGAGCGCTTCCGCATTCAGCTGCCAGAATAATTCAGAGCGCCCTAGCCCGGATATTTCACCCTCAGATTTGTCATCGCGAGCCCGAGGAACGAGGGCGTGGCGATCCAGCTAGATGGATTGCTTCGTCGCTGCGCTTCTCGCAATGACAAGGTAATAGTAGACGTGCACAGCGCGTAGAGCGTTCACGCCAGAGTGTGAAATATTCCGGCTAGGCACCCTGGCGGCACCCGGATCCAGCCGCCTTTGCAAAGAAGGCGGACGAGGGCGCCCGCGGTCCCAAGTGCAAGCCCGTACTTTGATCTCCCGGCGAGACGTGAGATCGATAGATTGAGGTCGATGGATTGGGATCGATGGATTGAGGTCGATGGATTGAGGTCGATGGATTGAGGTCGATGGGACTGGGATCGATGGGACCGCGGCCGCCCCCGGCCGCATTTTGGAAGTTTGGAACGACGCGGCCGTCGTCCTCCCGCGCCCCCACCCCCAGCGGACTCGGGCGCTGAACTCCATCCTCGCTCCACAAACGCCGCCGCGCCTACGTTCTGAACGATGTCCGCTGATCTCATCGTTCGATTGATTTTTTGGTTCTGGTTCGCTGGCGCAGCGGCCGCCGGTCACTTCCTCCTGCTGCAACGCGTCACGCCCGTCGCGATCTCCGCCCTCGCGCTCGCACTCGCCGGCCTGTTGCTTTCCGCCTATTTCCGAATTCGTCCGCTTCGCGCCTGGGTTGACGGTCTGGATCTCCGTTCGCTCGTGCTGGTGCACGTAACCCGCTTCGTCGGGATCTATTTTTTGGCGTTGTATCAGCGCGGCGAACTTCCCCGCGACTTCGCCGTGTCCGGCGGTATGAGCGACATCATTGTCGCGACCGGCGCGCTGGTCGTGGCGTTCGCACCCCTGAAAACGAGTTCACGCCGACGCGCCATCGTGATCTGGAACGTCTTCGGGTTAATCGCCGTGCTGGTGTCGCTCTTCAACATCACGCGACTCAATCTGAGCGACCCAACCGCGCTGAGCTCGCTCACCCACCTGCCCTTGAGTTTCCTCCCGACGATGCTCGTCCCCCTCCTTCTTACGACGCACGTCATCATCTTCGTCCGCACCGCCCAAAACGATTTGCCCGAACCCCGCAGCTGAAGGCCAGAACCGCGTTCGGCACGAGGGCGAGAGCCCCAACGGGGGACGTGAACCGAATCGTCACCCGAACAACTCGCGCTCGCTCTGCAGCCCCGCCGCGTCGATGACGCGATGCGGCGGCAGCTGATTGCGGAACCACGTCCGCTGCTTCTTCACCAGCATGCGGGTATTGCGCGCAATTGCGCCGGCCAGATCGGAGGCCGCAAGCTGGCCATCGAGCACGGCCAACACCTCTCTATAACCGATGGCCATAGCCGCACTCGGATTTGATTCGAGTCCCTGCGGCCGCAGACGCTTCACCTCGTCGACCAATCCCTCCTGCAACATCGCGTCCACCCGCCGCTCGATCCGCGCCGCTAAATCATCCGAAGTTCGATCCAGCCGCGTCAACGTCAGCTCATAATCCGCGAACGGGGACGGCTGCTGCGCAAATGCGTCCGCCATTTCCAGCACCGTGCGGCCCGAAGCGAGACAACGTTCCAGCGCGCGCGTCACGCGGCGGGGATTGTCTACGTCGAGTGCACCCAGCCCTTGTGGATTCAAGGTCCGCAGCCGCTCCAGCGCCAACGGTAGGGGCAGCGCTGTCACCTCGGCGCGAATCTCGGAAGGCACTCCGACCTCATCGGCCACCGGCGCGAAAAAGGACTTTAAATAAAATCCACTTCCTCCCGCAACCAACACCCGACGCCCACGCTGCCCCAAGGCGTTCACCGCCGATCGAGCCGCGGCAACATACCGGGTTATGTCCATGCGCTCGGTGACTTCACAGATATCGATCAGATGATGCGGTACGCGCGCCCGTTCGGCCGTTGTCGGTTTGGCCGTGCCCACGTCCATGCCCCGGTAAAACAGCAACGAGTCGCACGAAACAATTTCCGCCCCATTCCGCTCCGCCCAGCGCAACGCCCACTCCGTCTTGCCCACCGCAGTAGGCCCGGTCAGGACGTGGATCACAGGCTTCATTCCTCCACCCAACGTCATCTCGTCCCCATCGGCGAGCGAGGAGTTCATCTTGCCTCGCGCCGTGAGTCACACGCTTTGCCGGCGAACTTGGCATTGCGGTCCGATAAAGGTCCGTGGAGCGTCGCAGCTATTCTCTCCCCACTAAAAACGCGCTTCATTGTGAACCTCCACTCGCGGGGCGGCGCCACCCGGATCGCCGCCGTGAAAGAATTTGCGCAAACGCGCGGAGCCGAGGTCAGGACGACCAAGCATACGGGACACGCCTTTATGCTGGCCGGCGAAGCCATCGCCGAGGGATGTGAACTTGTCGTGGCCGTCGGCGGTGACGGCACCATGAACGAAGTCGCCACGGCGCTGGTGGCCACCCCGGCGATCCTTGGCTTGATCCCCGCGGGCTCCGGCGACGGCCTCGGTCGCCATCTGGGCCTGCACGGCTCGGTTCGGCACGCGCTGCACGTCATCGGTCACGGACGCATCCAGTTAATCGATACCGGAATCGCTGACGGCCACGCTTTTTTCTGCGCGGCTGGCCTGGGCTTCGAGGCGGAGATCGCGCAGCGCTTCAACCAACTGCGCCGCCGCGGATTTCTCCGCTATCTGCTGACGAGCGCGCAGACCCTGCGCAGCTGGCGCGCCCTTGAGTACAGAATTTCCAGCGGAGACTTTCAGACCACGCGACGGGCCTTTACCCTCGTCGTGGCCAATGCCTGCCAATACGGCAACAACGCCCGCATTGCCCCGCGGGCGCAGGTGAACGATGGTGAACTCGATCTTAGTGTTGTCCCCCCGCTGACCGCGTGGAATGCGGTTCCCCTCGCTACCCGGCTGTTTTCCGGATCCATCGATTCGGCCCGCAACATGATCTGCCGCCGGACGACCCACGTTGTCGTCGAACGCGCCGAGCCCGGTCTGCTCCACACCGACGGCGAAGTTCATCAGGCCGGCACTCGCGTCGAATTTTCGATCCGTCCGGCCAGCCTGCGCGTGCTCACGCCTGCTTGAAGCCTGCTCCGGCCCACCCGGTACCAGCGCAAGAACCCCAGCTGTATTCGATCGCTGGGACCGCGGCCGCCCCCGGCCGCATGGTTCGGAAAGCGGCCGAGGGCGGCCGCGGTCCCAAGGTCGGCACCAATGCTGGTTCGGCTGGGAGCCGACTCATCTAAACTCAAAACCTTCGACCGCGGATGACGCCGATTACGCGGATAAATTCAACCCATCCAAATGCTTCATCTGGACCTGAAGCCACGAGTACCCCGGACATCCGCTTAATCCGCGCTATCCGCGATGGTTTTTCCGAGCGTTGATAGTGATATTAACCGCGCTTGGTGCCAGCCGACAAATCAGCCGCCCGCGCGCCGATCACGGGCACGAGCTGAGTGCGATTCGTCAGGTTGTCGCGGATACAGTTCACCAGCGCGCTGCCGACGACAACGCCGTCGGCGTGGGTGGCGACCTGGGCCACCTGACCGCGCGTACCAATGCCAAACCCCACCGCTACCGGCAACGACGTATGCTTCCGAATCCGCGCCATGGCTTCGGGGATGTTACCGGCGACCTGATCCCGGACCCCGGTCACGCCTTCGCGCGAAACGTAATAAATGAAACCCGTGGTGCTGGCCGCAATCTGATCGATACGCGCATCCGGCGTGGTGGGCGCGATAATGAACACCGTATCCACTCCCTGGGTGCGGCACGCCTGGGCCATTTCCTTCGACTCCTCCGGCGGCAAGTCGAGCGTGAGAATGCCATCCACCCCCGCCTCCCGCGCTGCGCGCACGTAGGCATCGACCCCGTTGGAGAACACGAGGTTGTAGTAGGTATAAAAGACGATGGGTACCTGGCTGAATTCACGAATTCGCCGCACCAATTCAAACACCCGCGCCGCCGTCATGCCACTCTCCAGCGCCCGCTGCGCGGCCAGCTGATTCGTCAGTCCATCCGCCAGCGGATCTGAAAAGGGCACCCCAAGTTCGAGCACGTCCACGCCATTGGCGAGCAACGCGCGACACACCTCGAGAGAGGTCTCGAAATCGGGATCACCCGCGCAGACATAGGCCACAAAGGCGGCACGGTTCTCGGCACGGGCGCGGGCAAACGCGGGCTGAATTCGGGACATGGAACGATGACAGTGGCGGCAAAGCCGGGCGGAAGGCACCAAAATTCTTCAGGTCCCTACCGCGATCAACCAGCAACTTTGCCTCCCCGCATCGCTACGACCGCTCCGTGAGAGTGGAGGCCGTTTTATCGGGCCCGCTTGCATTCGCGGGAATTCGCGCGATTCGCGGGCACCTCACTAGAAATCAAAATCCACCGCCACCGGCAGATGATCCGACAACATCGACCGGACGATCTCGCACCGCGCGTGCACGCAACCCGCCGGCAGGAACACGAAATCCAAGGCGCGTTGCGGCAGCGGCGAAGGAAAGGTCAGACCCGCCGCGGGGTGCATCACATAATCGCAGTAATCCGAAAGGTGACTCAATAGGGAAGCTGTGGCATCGTCGCGGGTCCCGGGATTATTGAAATCCCCACAAATGATCGGCGGCACCACCCACGATTTACTGTGCAGCCGGTGCTTTTCCCGCAACCACGTGAGCAGGCGTTCGAGCTGGAGCAGCCGCTGCGCCCGCGAGCCAAAATGGAGATGCAGATTAACGAGCGGCAGACAGCGCCCGCCCACGTCCAGCTCGACGTACAGAAACCCCTTTTCGCCCAACCGCCGCTGCCCGAACACCACCGTCTCGGCCGCGCGAATGGAATGCCGGGAAAGGACCGCGTTGCCGTAACTTAGATTGAGTAACCCGGTACGACGATTGTTGATCCCAAAGACCGAATGCGGAAACCGCGTGTGGACGCGCAGGTAATCAAGGTGGTCAAAATTTCCCGCCCAACGCGACCGCTCGTCGATTTCCTGCAGCGCCACAATGTCGGGGGCGAGTCGATCCAACAGCGCCGCAATCCGCCGCAGATTAGACTGCAACTTGCGCTGCGTGGTGAAGCCCTGGATCGGGTTCAAACCGCGACCATGCGCGATGTTGAACGTGACGATACGAAGGCGCGGCATAGTGGGTGGATGGTAGAAATGAAGCCTCGTCCCAGCAAAGGCAAACCTGGGAATCTCCGCCGCCCGTCGCATCGCTGACTTCAACGGTGCGGCTAATGTCAGCCGCGTCGGCGACCCTATCAGGGGGTTTTGCTTGGGCGTTCGCACCACGTCCGAATGCCGCCAGCCTCCTCAGTTCGCGCTGCGCCTGCTGCTTCGCTTTCGTTGGCCTACGGTGTTCGGTTGTCCGGAAGTTGATTCCCCGGAACAGTCAGGCGCCCGACCGCCAGCGCTTCGTTGGCGGACGGCAGCAGCTTGGGCAATAACGTCGAAAGCTCGTCGGCGTTGGAGGACTTCACCAGATACGCATTCGCCCCGTGCGCGGAACAAAACGCGACATCCGCGGGCTGCGTCGACGACGTGAGCATTACCACCCGCAGTTCCCTGAACTCCGGCCGGACACGCACCCATTTCAACACCTCCAACCCCGACACGACCGGCATTTTTATGTCGAGTAACAACAGAATCGGAAACGGAAATTTTGTCCGATCGGCGTACTGTCCTTCAGCGGACAGATACTCGACGGCACGCAGGCCATCGGGGACAACGCAGAGGCTGTGGCGTCCATCCATTTTGGCGAAAGCCCGCCGCATGAAGAAAGCGTCGTTCTCATCGTCCTCTGCATATAAGACCGTCGGCAGGGGCATACAAATCAGGTCTTCCGCGCCGGTTTCAACTCGAGTCGAAACGTGCTGCCTTTTCCTTGTTCAGACACCACGCTCACGCTTCCACCCATCCGTTCCGCTGCTTTACGCACCACCGCCAAGCCGATGCCAGTGCCACCCCGCGAAGGGTCGATTTGATAGAACGTGCCAAAAATCTTTTTAACCAAGCTCTCGGAAATCCCCACTGCATTGTCCCGGATGAACAGCTGAACGGGTCCACCCGGCGACGTCTCGGTCCAGACGCGGACGTGAGGCTGCACCCCAGGGGCCACGAACTTGATCGCGTTATCGAGCAGATTGGATACGCATTGAGTCAACGCGGCGGGATTCGCGCGCACGGCTGCGAGCGGCACGGCAATTTCGATTCTTGCATGAGCCGCATCGAATTGTGGATACGACTCCACAATGCCGGCAACGAAACTGCCGAGCTCAATACGCTCCGTCGGCATCTCGGTCCGAGCCAGTCGACTGTAGACTAAAACGTCTTGAATCAACCGGTCCATTCGCTCCGCTGCCGTCGCGATTCGTCGGATATACTCCTTGCCGTCGTCTCCGACCCGGTCGCCGCAGTCACTGTCGAGGATAAGCGCGAAACTCCGAATCGCCCGCAGCGGCGCCCGCAGGTCATGCGAGATGCTGTACGAGAACGATTCCAATTCCGAAATCGTGTCCTGCAGCTTGGTCGTACGTTCAGCCACCTTGAGCTCGAGGGTTTGCGCATGGAGCTCAAGCGCCGCGCGCGAATCCTGCAGCGCCTTCTCCACCTCGTGCACACTCGTGATGTCCCGCGAGACGCTGAGGATCTGAATGGGCTTTCGATCCGGGCCCAAAATAGGCGAGACCACCACGTCCCACCAGCGCGGATTACCCGCGCACGTTAAACAGAATCCGCGCATGCGGCCGACGCGCCCGTCGCGCGCCGCATTTAGGGCGTCGAACGCAGCTTGCCGAGTCTCTGGTTCTTTCCAGAACTCCGGCCAGGATGCATTCTGGATCGCGGAGAAATCACCGACCTCCATCACTCCTTTGCCGTTCTCGCTCATCCACTGCACCCGGCCGTCCAAATCAAGCACCTTGATGCAATCCGCCGAAGCGTCCACGATACTGAACAGGAAGGCCTCACTTTCGCGCACGATGCGCTCAGCGTCCCGTTGCTCGGTGACGTCCACCACGACATCGATCACGCCGGTGCATTTCCCCGTAACGTCGAATAGAGGATCGGGATGAGGAATGACGCGCCGCTTCGTCCCGTCAGGGCGCACCACCAGCGCTTCGACGTCGCGGACCGAGCGCTGCTCTCTCAGCGCTGTGGCCGCCGCACCTTCCTCGAGCGGGAGCGGCTCGCCCTCGACCGTCTCCATCGCCATGGAACCACCCCAGCGATCTTGGCCGATCTCGGGCGCGCGCCCCCACAATAATTCGGCGGCTTGATTGAAGAACGTGAGCCGGCCTTCGGCATCCAGCGTATAGCAAGCGACCGGAAGCCGACTGAGCATGACGCGATGCAGGGCCTCACTTTTGCGGAGCGCATCCTCGGCGTGTTTACGCCGGGTGATGTCACGAAATGTCCACACCCAACCAAGTCGCGCATCGCCATTCCAAATCGGCGAGCCGAACCGCTCATAAACCCGTCCATCCTTCATCACGAGCTCTTCCCTCACCGTCTTCGCCGAACCCTGATAAACCGAGCTCACTCGTGAAATAAAACCGTCTGGATCAGCCGTCTGTCCCGCCGCCCACGCCAGCGCGCGTTCATCGGAACGCTCTTCCAGGATCTCAGCCGGAAATTTCCAGATCTCGAGAAAACGCTCGTTGTGGTGAACCATCTTTCCTTCCGGCGAAACAATCAGTATTCCATCGAGCACACTTTCCGACAGCGCTTCCAGAAGTCGCTTTTGTACCTGGATCGCTTCCTGGGCGCGCTGGCGCTGCACCCACTGCGAGATACCCGAAGTAATCGTCGCCACTTCGTCAACGATCGTCGCCGAAAAAGGCTCTTCTGACATGATCGCCAGCACCCCCAGTGCCTGCCCGGATTCGGCCAGCGGGAACCCCGCGAAATGCGCCAACAGGCCGGCGCCGTTCGCGCGCGAACTCGCTTCCGGGTCAACGGGCGAAATCAACCGCGGTTCGGTGCCTTGAGCGATGCGGCCAATCAGCCCATCGCCCAGCGCGATTCGATCGGGAAGCGCGCGCAACTCCGGATGCGCACCCGCGGCAGCCTTTCGCTCCAACCCCGCTCCGGATTCCCCGATTGTCCAGATGCATGCTGACATGCCCGGTGGATGTCGCGCGAGAGCCTCCGCGCATAGCTGCAAAACCGTTGGAAGCGCCTGATCGCTCACCAGCGCCGCCGCTATTTCCACTCGCAACGCAGCCAGCGTGACTCGCTCATGCAACGCGCGATCGGAGCGAGCACGTTGGACCAGAGGCCAAACGCGCGAGACCACATCTTCGATGAGCCCGAGATCATCCGCACTCCAGCTCCGAGGAAGATTATCGGTGACGCCCAGGACCGCCGTCACCTCGCCTGCCTGCCGAAACGGTTGGACGGCATAACTGCGGATGTCGACGGCTTCA
>Ga0163152_10004923_pt1 | contig 16100 bp, 18 predicted proteins | sample OliLakLV19MP8IB2_FD_148635 | JGI IMG/M metagenome (GOLD analysis project Ga0163152, IMG submission 148635) | Freshwater microbial mat bacterial communities from Lake Vanda, McMurdo Dry Valleys, Antarctica - Oligotrophic Lake LV.19.MP8.IB-2 | ecosystem: Environmental > Aquatic > Freshwater >... | reverse complement strand
TAGTAAGCCTGCTCCATGAGCCGGCGGATCATTGGCCAGTCTTTGTCCCGCTGAGTTTTTTTCGCGAGCACCAAATCCGGCAATGACAACATTTCCACGCTCTCAGTGTCTATTTCGACGGTCGTCCTTCGAAGCCATAGCGATTCAAAGTCGTCGACCCCTCTTAGTTTGGACATGATGTCGATGCGAAGGCCTTCGACGCCGGGGAGGTTGCAGCGGAAATGCACAGCATGGCCGCGGCGAAGGAAGTCGAACGTGAAGGGGGGAACTGCGATTCGTTCCGCTTTCAGTTCCTCGAGTGCCAGTTGGAGTTTTTGAAGATTGACTTCATCCAGAATCTGAATGAGATCCAGGTTGCGGCTAAACTCCGCCGCGCCGTAAAATACGCAGGCTTGGCCGCCCATAAGCAGACAACTCACGCCACTCTTCCTCATCGAAGAAAGGGCTCTGAGTATCGGGTTCAGGGGCGAGTGATCCTCCATGGGCGAGATAAGTTTGCCACAGTTTTTCGGATTCGAGCCACCTTTGCTTGGGCGTCATGAAATACCATTCGGCCCATTCGGCTCCGACGAGGTCTTCGGCTTGCTGACGAAGGTCCATAATTCATCATAGTCTCAGGTTGCGTGAGTCGATTGTTTGGCGCAGGCTCCCGAGGAAGGATACGACCGAACCCGGTATCTTTCCCCGAGGTGGGATCGAATAGGGACTCAACAGCTCCTCGCGCCACTTAGCAAATGACGGCGGTTCCCTTATCATAGCCGGGCGTAGCGATGCGGAAGCTCCGACGCGTCCAGCCCGTTCATCCCGAAATTGCGTTGATCCGCACTAATCGAGAAAGTGGGCATCAGTCGCTTGCCTTTACGCGTCCGCTTGTTTGAGCCGGCAGCGGGAGCGGGTGAACTCCCCATGCGTCTCGCGCAAGACTTCGCCGGCTCAGCCCTTGACAGTGACGGAAGAAAAAGTCAAGCTGATGGTCAGGGAAGGTCAGGGAAGGTATAAAGGCCGGAGCCTTGCTGCAATCCGAGCAAGAAATGGTAGAAGGTGTATGCAGACTCACCGACCGCCGCGCATTTGAACTCATGCAGCCCCGGCACTCGCTCGGATGCACACCACAATCAGGCGAGTATCTTGGAATCGAATTAGCAAGGTGCTGGTGCAACTGTTGGCGGAGGATGTTGCGGACGTTCTCCACTCAGCTAACCACGGTGAATTAGCGGACGCCGCCCGGCCAATTCAAGTTGATGGAGAAAACTCTTGATTGGACCTTCCCGAAGGCGAAGATTCGTAATTGTCTGAACAGAAGCATATGGATAACAACAACTCAGGGTCCATGAGGCTAGCGCAGGCAACGCTCGTTATCACGGCTACTGCGCTTTTACTTATTGGACTCGCACTACTATTCTGGGCTGCATTTGATGTGATTCTGCTCTTGTTTGCAGGTGTACTGGCTGCTGTCTTATTGAGCGGGATCTCGGGAGCTTTGGCAAGGCTTACTCGCCTGAGTTATCGGTGGGCGCTCGCTCTGGTGCTGCTCGCCGGCACTGCAGGGATCATCGCAGTTGCCTGGTGGCTCGCACCGGGGATTGGCGACCAAGTGGAAGAGCTTAGGCGGAAGTTGCCCGAGTCTTTCGATCGTCTGCGCACCCATTTACAGCACTACGGCTGGGCAAATGAACTCCTCGACAGCGCTCCGTCGCAACGAGAGCTACTGGGCCGGCAGACCGACATCTTTGAACGGGTTACGGGTGTGTTCTTGGTAACGTTGGGTGTTCTCACCAGCTTGCTCATCGTGCTCTTTCTCGGATTGTTTCTGGCTGTTGCGCCCTCGCAATACCGTTCCGGTCTGCTTCATCTTGTTCCAATGAAACGCCGCCGCCGCGCAGAAGAGGTGCTGGACGCCGTAGGCAATACCCTTTGGTGGTGGCTTGTCGCGAAGATCGGGTCCATGATGGTCGTTGGTGTCCTGACCTGGCTTGGTCTATGGGCCTTGAGTATTCCGCTCGCGTTTACACTGGCGCTGCTCGCTGCAATTCTAACGTTCATCCCCAATCTCGGCCCCTTAATCTCAGCGCTTCCCGCCGTCCTGCTTGGGCTCCAGCAGGGGCCGTCAGCAGCCCTGTGGGTCGCACTGCTTTTTTATTGCAATTCAGACCATCGAAAGTTATTTAATCACTCCCTTGTTTCAGCAGCGCGCCCTGTCTCTGCCGCCGGCGCTTGTTATCGCGGCGCAGATACTTATGGGAATCCTTGGTGGGGGTGTCGGACTTATCGTGGCCACACCAGTTACGGCGCTGGTCTATGTCCTGGTGAAGGAGCTTTACATCAAAGACCTGCTCGGTGACACGCTTCCGGAAGAATAGGGAGGGCTCTTGCCGATGAAGCGCCGCCGTATTGTGGCGAACGTTGTGTGGGACCTGTCTTGGCACTATTTTTTACGTGAGCGGTATTGGCGAAGAAGCCTGAACCAGGAACCAACTAAACGATTCATGCCCTTCGTCTCAATCAAAGTCACCTGAACGTATCGCGATCTTTGCATGCTGAATTGGTTGCCGAACTCCTCTGCGGCCCAATGCGATGGCCTCAATGGCAGATCAAGTGCTGGAGATAATCTTGGGCGAGCCGTTTTTCCGCCCCTAGGAGCAAACATGCTGATGATAATCTTCGCGGTCTTAGTGGTGTTGTGGATTTTGGGCTTCACGGTGTTTCATGTCGCGAGCACCCTGATTCACTTGTTGTTGATTTTCGCGGTCATCTCTCTGGTGATGCACTTTTTTCGCGGTCGCCGCGCCTCCTGATACTGTTCGGCGCGGCTACCGGCAATGTTCTTATGACGATGCGACGGCGACGGAATCAAATCCAACCGAGGCTCCAGGATCAGTGGCACTGAGCGCAGCCGAAAAGACTCATCCCCCTCGGAATACCCAGAAGAGCCAATTCCGCTCTCAGCTGAGTGAGTAATCCAGGCGTCTCCCGAGGCGGGTACGGTCCCACATCTGAGAACACAAGACTCAGGGTGAGAGCCATACGCGGTTGGTTCTGGTCCTTCGGCGCGGGTGGATGTAGCGTGTTATAGGAGGCTGGCATATCCAGAGCAAATCGAGCATGAGACCTTACGCGCTGAACCAAATGGTCAGCGAGGCCAATCAGAAGTAGTGAGGCCATGCGATTCTCTGGATGGTCATTCGGCCGATGTTCCGCGACTTCCAGATGGAGAGCGATCTCAAACCACTGCACTTGTGTGTCCTCGGTCTCCCCAGGAAGCTCGGGGTAAATCTCGTAAAACAGCCGAAAGCGGTGGAGATCCTCCAGAAGCGGCTGGCAGTTGAAATACATTTGTTTTTGAGTCATAAGTTTTGAACAAGCTAAGTGTGGCTTCGGATCCAACTTCTGTCTTGATAGCTATTGGAACTCCTCGGGAGTTAAATGCCAGTTGCCGACACCGTTGCACTCGTAAATTGAGTTGTCCTCCATCGCCATTAAGTAAATCCAGTTATTTTCCACCAGGATTCGAATCTCTGAGCTGTGTCGTAGCACCTTGTCGATTCGCTCACGAGGAGCCTCGATGAAGACCTGCAGCCGCAGCGGTTCGTGCATCCACTTCTCACCGTCGTGAAGAGATTGGAGGGGAAGACCCGTTCTGAGATCCCCCCCATTTCCTTCCCAGACTCCAAACGCACCAACGACGTTGTGGAGCACTTTGTTGCCACTGCCGAAGAGCTGGTTGTTGACGGTGGATCCAAAGTATTGAAGGTTGATCCAACTCGCGACGATGACAGGCGCCGTTAGAATTAGTGCTAGAACTGAGGCATCCTGGTCGGCGAGCGAGTCGTATTCGTGTAAGAACACACGACCCTCCAGGTTGAGATGTTTGGTTCTGGACCGAGGGGCGGCGATAAAGGCGGCATTGCCGGCCAGACCCCATTCCGGACGAACTTCCGACCAGTCCGCGCTGCGCTGTTGCATCTCCTGTTCCAGTTGAGAATGGGCGTCAGCCGAATCAGTGACCAGTAGGGCGCGATTGCGCTCCTTACGCGCTGACTGTGAGGCAGACTTCAGCCAGCCTTCGATCTCGACGCGCTGCTGCTCCGTCAGAATCATTTCGCTGTCGTAAAGAAGGACCTCATCGGTCGTCGTATTGTGAAGCCCGCCAACAAAAACGCTGTCCTCCGGAATCAGGATGCCTCTCTCTTTCAATCCCTCGCGGACATCAGGATCATTCATCAAAGCGGCTGCGAAGCGGGCGTTTATGTCTCCCTTGTGTCCACCGCACGCACCGCAATCCAAGCTCGATCCGTAGGGATTGTTCTCGGTACTACTGCCGTGACCGCAGAGCAATACAACTTGCGCAAGCCGGTTTGTGTCCAGGCTGATGCCTTTCAGCGCGGCTGAGGCGAGTTCCACCCGCTCGAGCAATGGAATCGCCCAAGTCAGACTTTCTGCCTGGGGCAACTTTCTGGGGCCTTTCTTAAACTGCTGAAGCAAGCGGAATCCAAACCATGCTCCGCCCACCTCCACTGCTGAAAAGCACGCTGAAGCCGAATCGCAGAGGCGCTTCCATACAACGCCGGTGTGGCGGTCAAACCGGGTTAGCGATGAATCACCGTGCTTCGCAGCCACTTGATAACTCGGAGCGATGAGCACCGGACACCGTGCGGAGGATGAAACTTCGAGCGGCATCCCGAAGAATCCGGCGAAGCCTAGCGTTTCGATTCCCGGCGACTGAGTTTCCAGTGCCCGCCGATAGACCTCAGACCGAACATCGATGCAGAAAACTGCTTGGAGGGCCTTTCGGGACGAAGAAGGTCCTGGGGATGGGGCCTTTCGCAGTCTCGTTATCATTCCTGATCGGAAGGCATCCTCCAGCGCCAGTTGCGCGATATACTTCGACTCTGTAAAATCTGAGACCGTGGTCGCGCCGCTGATCTTGCATTGCCACGTCGTGTCCAAGGAGAACAAGGCCGCATCGTAGGCAAGCCGGATCGCCAGGAGTTGGCGGACAGTGTTGTAGCCGAGGCCTTGTCTATCCTGATACGCGGCATACGCGCTCCAACCGAATACAGTCATCAATTGCCGGTGCAGGAAGTCGTTCGTCAACTCCAATGGAACGTTGAGAACACCCAGGGCGTATTCGATTGAGTCATCTTCCGATTCCGGCAGTTCTCTCACGTACCGTCGAAAATCTGGAAGTCCCGACACTTCCGGGTTAGCGTCTAGCTCTGCCGCGCGCCTCCAAGCCTGATATAGGGGAAGGTCTTTCCAAGGCATCGCCCAAGAGCACTGCCCGTGGTCGAAGTAGGAGGAGCACCATTTGGAGACCTCATCCACTACAAACGCAGCCCAGTTTGTGGCGTGTGTGTGATCGAGCCAGTCGGCTACGGAGAGGATTCGCTCTCGACGAGTGCTCTCTTGTAATTGCTCTTCGAGCCATCGGACGGGATCGGTAGGTTGGACGACCCCTCCATACTGCTGCTTAAGCGCATTACTGATGTTCCAAGGGGAGATGGACCCATTTCGTAGCTTGTCCAGGTAGTATTCCGTGTCCATCAACATCGTTCCGTGACCGACACGCTCAATCAGACGAGCAGCTTGCTCGAAGGGCATTTCGACCAGCCCCAGAAAGGGATTGACGGCCACGAAGTTTTCAAGGGGCCAGAGTGGCGGAATCCGACTGCACGCCTCCTCCACCGCGTAGTCGGTCGTTTGTTCCTCAATCGAAATCAGGCCTAGAGCCATTTAGATCTCCTCCCGGAAAAGTCTTGCGGGCCAGAGTGAGGCCGTGATGCGATTCGCCAGTGTATTGACGTAGAAGCCGTTTCTGGCGTGAACGTACAGCATCTGTCCGAGCGAGGTCTGGCTGAGCCGTGGCAATTGCGTTTGAGCTACGGCGACTAGCAGTAGCAGGCAAGCGATCAAGATGCCAATCCAGTTCGCATTGCTTCTCATGGGCTTGACGACCAGTTGTGCAATTCCCTCCAAGCCGAAATAGATGAGGCTCAGACTCACACCCGAGATCAGGCCCAGCGGAACCTGCCATGGGCGGCCAACTATGCTCACCAGGCCCCACAGCATTTGAGCCAACGCGATAGAGAATATGAAGTTCAGTGCAGGTTGATCCAGAGGATCTACGCCTATTGCATGCGCAATGAAGAAATTGAGAGCAAAGGCGGCGAGAATGCAGGAGGCGACAGCCGTTAAATTGTTGGGACGGTCGGGCACCTCCCGCTTCGTTAACACGGCGCTACCGGAGGAGAGGAATGCGTAAGCCTTATACATAGAGTGAGCTACGAGGTGAACCAAGGCCAGGTGAAATGCTCCCAGTCCGCATTCGAGCATCATGAATCCCATCTGGGCCACGGTTGAGAAAGCGAGGCAGCGTTTGATGCTTGCCTGAGTCAACATCACGGTTGAGGCGAATAGTGCGGTGAATCCTCCTACGAGGCAGAGCGTCAGCATGGCGGAGTCAGAGAGGCTGATCAGTGGGCTTAAACGGATGACCGCAATCCCCCCGGCGTTGATAATCCCGGCGTGCATGAGGGCCGACACTGGAGTGGGGGTTTCCATGGTGTCGGGCAACCAACTGTGAAAGGGGAACTGAGCCGATTTCAGAAGGGCCGCGAATACGAGCAACCAACAAATCCAACTGAGAGAACCTGGAATGTTTTCAGGGCCGGCAACTTGCAAACGTTCAGCGGCGGCGAACATGTTCTGAAAATCCCAGGTGCCGAGTTCCTGGTGAGTCAACACCAGAGCCGCGATGAGCGCCGCATCGCCAAGGCGGCTGATCATGAACTTCTTTCGAGCCGCGAGCAGAGCGCCCGGGCGGTCTTTGTAGAACTGGAGCAATTGGTGCAGGCTAAGACTGATTCCGCACCAGGCGATGGCGAAGTGCAGCAGGTTTCCCGACAGAATCAGGGCAAAGACGAAGGTGCTGGTCAGCGAGAGCCAGAACATGAAGCGCGGCTGTCCCGGATCCCCCATCATGTACCTCTCGGAATAGCGGCTGACGATGCCGAACAGGAAGGTACTGAGGATCAAGAGGACGCTCGTGAGCCGGTCAAAGAAGCCGATTCCAGCCAGCGCGGACAGAAAGCAGAGGGCCGCAAACCACTGCGCCCCAATCGCTGCCCGTCGTCCGGCCGCCTGTGCGGTTGCGTCGTGAGATCTCATACACTACGCAGGATAGGACAAGCGGCACGGTTCTTTCCAATAGATGTTTTATAACGTATCGTTCTATCTGCTATATCTAAAGAAAACGTATGCTCATGAACTATCACCATCTGCGGTACTTTTGGGCGATTGCGCACGAAGGTAATCTCACTAAGGCGGCAAGCAGGATGAATGTCGCGCAATCCGCGCTCAGCATTCAGCTTCGCCATCTGGAGGAAGCACTGGGGCAACCTCTATTCGTTCGCAAGAATCGCCAACTGGTGCTGACTGAGGCTGGCCAGATGGCCTTGCCGTATGCCGACTCGATTTTCCGATCGGGAGAAGAACTCGTCGACGCGCTGAAGCATCGTTCGCGGCCGTCGCGCCAAGTATTGAGAGTTGGGGCTGTGGCGACTCTCTCAAGGAATTTTCAGTGGGAGTTTGTGAAGCCACTTCGGAACAGGAGAGACGTTGAACTGGTGCTTCGATCGGGTGGCCTACGGGACCTTATGTTGCAACTCCGCAATCATGAGGTGGACGTGGTGCTCTCGAATCACGCACTCCGCCGGGACGCCGAAACGGATCACTACAGTCATCTGCTTGCCGAGCAGGAAGTGAGCTTGGTGGGTCCGCCGACGCGAGGGAAACGACATTTCCAGTTTCCCGAAGATTGCCGGCGGACGCCTATGATTCTGCCAACCCTGGAAAGCGACATACGCACCGGGTTCGACCTCATACTTCATCAAGCTGGAGTTCGCCCAATCATCGCAGCGGAAGTCGACGACATGGCCATGTTGCGTGTCATGGCGCTTCGCACAAAGGCCATTACGCTGGTGCCGCGAGTTGTAGTGAAAGACGAATTGCGAGCTGGGTCGCTTGTCGAGCGCCACCGGCTCTCCTCCTTAAAGGAGAGATTCTTCGCCATTACACCTAGCCGTGCATTCCCCAACCTCCTCGTCAAGGAGTTGCTCACGCATGCCAACCGGAACGGTTGAAGCGAGCCAGGAGGTTATTTCTACTTTGTTCTTTGCAGGCAGGTTTGTGAAACTCTCTGCATGAGTGGTTCCCTGGCTTCTATCGCCCGTCGCGATATTTGGAGTGGGCTGGCTCTTGCAGGCTACTCTTGGCCACATTCCTCGACGGCGGGATTTCGTCACTCATTACGACTCCCGCTATCCCCAGTTGGTACTCGACTATTTCCAAGCCAGGCTTCACTCCTCCAGCCGGGATCTTCGCGCCGGTCTGGACTCTGCTGTATTCGCTTACGGCGATTGCAGCCTGGCTGGTTTGGAGGCGTCCACGATCAAACAGGCGCTCCGTGGCGCTATGTTATTTTGGGTCTAACTGGCGTTCAACTTTGCTTGGAGCCCGATTTTCTTTTGCCAACAGATGCGGCGCTGAAGAACATGCAAGCAAGTCGGAGGTCGGATCGCTGCCAGCTCACGAAAGTGGGGCACCCGGAATTAGGAGTATTTTCAGGGCGGCATAGCGAGCCGGATACGGTTCCCACGCAGGGCTGAGCTCCACGAAGGAGGAAAATGCGGAGTTTCATGGCGACGACAACGTTCTGTTGCGCAGTGGCGTTGAGGGTTGCAGCCCTTCAGGCAGCCGAACTGCCGGGGACCAGCATGCCGGATGTGGTCACCATCTCTGGGAAGACGCTCCGGCTGAACGGCGAGGGCGTACTCAAGAAGTTTTTTTTCTTCAAAGTCTATTCGGTAGGCCTCTACCTACAAAACCCGACGCAGGACGCCCAGGCGGCAATTACGACAGACGAGGCGAAGCGCATTGTCATTGAGATGCTGCGCGATGTCAGCCGCCAAGATTTTGTTGATGCTCTAGAGAGGGGCATGAAGCGCAACTCCCCACAAGCGATGCCGGCGTTGCGCGCGCGGCTCGATCGCTTGAAAGATGTCCTCCCCGCTCTCAAAAAGGGGAATGTCCTGGACTTTACGTACCTGCCAGGCGCTGGCACTCTGCTGCGCGGCCAAGTTCGGGAAATTACGATTCCCGGCAAAGACTTTGCGGACGCTCTATTCTCGGTATGGCTCGGTTCGAAGCCAGTCGGTGACGGCCTGAAGCGCGAGTTGCTGCGCGGTGACGCGGCGACCAAGACAGAAAAGTGATTGCTAGTGATCCGAGGAGCCCGGGCAGGCACTACCGCCGGTTTGTTCATCGGGTATCTCTTAATTCTTGCAGACACCTGTGGACCGCGTGGCCATATTGCCTTCCCTAGGATTTGCGCTCTTTCCAGTCTCTTTTTCAGTTCGGCGAGTATGCGCAGACGGCTTTGCTCATACTTGCCGATCCAGCGCTCGGCGATCTAGAGTATGGGAACTGGATTGAGGAAGTGGAACTTCTCGCGGCCGCGCCAGAGCGGGACCACAAGCGATGCTTGTTCGAGCAGTAACAAGTGCTTGGCGACAGCCTGGCGAGTCATTTTCGGGTGCGTGCACAGTTGTCCCAGGGGTTGCCCGTTGTCGGCGTGAAGCCTGTCGAGCTGGTTGCATGTAAATGCAGAAATTGTGAACTGTACAGCTACGCGCCCTTCGAAACTATCATTCAGGTTCGGCGTTCAGGTTCGGACAAGTTGGCCGATGCGAAGGCTGCGAGCCCGGTTCGAATCTCGTCCCTGACGCGGCGGAAGGCGGCCTGTCGCTCTTCGGTTGAGCCATGGGTTGCGGCGGGATCTTCAAAATTGCGATGGATACGATTGCCGTGGCCAGGAAAAATGGGGCAGATCTCCCTGGCGTTGTCGCAGACGGTGAGGACGTAATCGAAGTTTTGGTGCTTGAATTCATCGACGAGCTTGGAGCGATGGCCGGAGATGTCGATTCCAATTTCGTTCATTACCGCTATCGCTTCGGGGCGGACCAAGGTGGCACTGGCGCCGGCGCTTTCGACCTCGAGCTGGTCTCCGTGGTCGTGACGGGCCAACCCTTCGGCCATTTGCGATCGCGCGGAGTTGGCGGTGCAGAGGATGAGTAGGCGCTTCTTTTTCATGTTGTTTCCTTTAGGAATTCAGGCATGCCTGGGGAACCAGTGGCGGGTCCGATTGCAGAAAGCGCAAACTGTCAGCATCACTGGCACTTCCACCAGGACGCCGACGACAGTAGCGAGGGCAGCGCCAGATTCTGGACCGAACAGAGCGATTGCTGTTGCGACGGCCAGTTCGAAGAAATTCGAAGCGCCAATGAGTGCGCCGGGAGCGGCGATGCTGTATTCGGCGCCGATCATGCGCATTAAGCCGTAGGTGAGACTGGCGTTGAAATAGACCTGAAGCAAAATTGGCACCGCGATCAGGGCAACGTGGAGAGGTTTTCCGGTGATGTTGTCCGCCTGGAATGCGAAGATGAACGTCAGGGTTGCCAGCAGCGCCGTTATGGTTAGGGGGGCGAGGCTGGGGAGCAATTGCTGTTCCAACCATTCGATGCCACGGGTTCGGATCAGGAAGACCCGGAGAAGCGTGCCCATGACCAGAGGCACGACGATGAAGACTGCTACGGACACGATCAGCACCTGGAACGGGACGGTCAAATTCGAGGCCCCGCTGACCAGAAATTGAACGATGGGCACGAAAAGGAAAAGCATTATCAAATCGTTGATGGAGACCTGAACCAGTGTGTAGGCCGGGTCTCCATCGGTGAGATGGCTCCAGACAAAGACCATGGCGGTGCAGGGTGCGGCTGCGAGGATGATGCAACCGGCGATGTACTGGTCGGCGTCGGTGGGATTGAGAAGGTCGGCGAAGACAACTTTGAAGAAGAACAAGGCGAGGGCAGCCATTGAGAATGGCTTGACGATCCAGTTCACGAACAAGGTGACGATCAGGCCTCCCGGCCGGCGTCCTACACCACGGATGGATCCGAAGTTGACCTTCATCATCATCGGCGTGATCATGAGCCAGATGAGGACAGCGATCGGCCCGTTTACCTGACTGCCTTCGCCAAATTCCAGGCTTCTGATTCCCGCTGTGAGGGCAGGCCATAGCTTGCCTATGAATACGCCCGCGACCATGCACAGGGCGACCCAAAGCGTGAGGTAGCGCTCGAAGTAGCCGAGGCGCTTTGAGGCGTGAGCATTTCTAAGCCCAGTTGCGTTGGACATTGCTATGCCTGGCGGGGCCGCAATTGCTTTTGGTAGAGCTCGGTGAACTTCTTTCGAATGTCGTCGCGGACCTTGCGGAAGACGGCCAGCTTTTCGTCATCCGTACCGGTTGCTTTGGCTGGATCAGGAAAACCGATGTGGAGCCGTTTGCCGACTTTGCCGCGAAAGTTGGGACAGTTCTTGTCGGCGTCATCGCAGACGGTGACGATGTAGTCGAAGGAGTCGCCGATGAACTCGCTTACGCTTTTGGGCTTGCCGGCGGAGATGTCGATGCCGACTTCTTTCATCGCTTTGACGGCAAAGGGATTGATGCGGGCGGCGGGCTGGGTTCCGGCGGAGTAGACGTCGAGGGCTGGGTCGAATGAGCGCAGGAACCCTTCGGTCATCTGGGAGCGGGCGCTATTGCCCGTGCAGAGAATGAGAATGCGGGTCTTTGGGGCAGTAGAGCTGCCCTGGGACTGGCCCGCGGAATTCGTGATTGCGAAGGCGATGAGTAGATTGACGATGAGGCGCATATTGATCTGGATCCTGGGTTGTTAGCTGCAGCAGCCGGGGGCGCAGCAGGGCTTTGTTGCGGGTTTAGTGGCGCGCACGAAGGCGCTGAAGAACTTGCCGTCGACCTGGGGGGCGATGGCATCGACATCGATTCCCTGACCGCTTAGAAAGGCGCGGGCATCTTCGAGGTTGTAGACGCGGGTGGGTTCGAGTTCGACATCGGTGAAGCCAGCGGCGGTGAGGCGGGCGAGGTAGTCGTTCTCCTCGAGGGCTCCGGCAATGCAGCCGACCCAGAGCAGGACCTTGGCCCGGATCTCCGGCAGCATCTCGCCTCTGGTGACGACGTCGGAAACTGCGAAGCGGCCACCGGGCTTGAGCACGCGGAAGGCTTCTTTGAGGACCTTGTCTTTATCGGCAGACAGGTTGATTACGCAATTGGAGATGATGACGTCGACGGTGTTGTCGGGTAGCGGGATGCTTTCGATTTCGCCCTTGAGGAACTCGACGTTTTCGATGCCGGACTTCTTTTGATTTTCACGCGCCAAGGCGAGCATCTCGTCGGTCATGTCGAGGCCGAAGGCCTTGCCGGTCGGCCCGACGCGCCTGGCGGAAAGGAGCACGTCGATACCGCCGCCGGAACCGAGGTCGAGGACGACCTCACCCGGCTTGAGTTGAGCGAGGGCGGTGGGATTGCCGCAACCGAGGGAGGCGAGGATGGCTTCCTGGGGGAGGCCCTGCTTTTGCTTCTCGTCGTAGAGGTTGGAGGTGATGGGATCGACATCGGTACCGCAGGCTGAAGAGGCTCCGCAGCAGGAGCTACCGCCGGTTGTTACGCGGAGGGCAGCCTGGCCGTATCTTTCCTTGACGATTTCTTTGATGTTGGATGTGGTGGCGTTCATGGGGTTCTCCTATTTGCAAAGGGTGATGATTTTTTCGGGCGCGATGGCCTGGTTGCGGGTGCAGCATTCGGCGTAGAGGAAGCCGAGGAGCTCCTGGAGGGTGTCGGTGTTGGCGGAGTACCAGAGATAGGTGCTCTCGCGGCGGACGCCGACTAGGCCTTCATTTTTCAGTTTTTCGAGGTGATGAGAGAGGGTTGAGCCCGGGATGCCGAGTTCGCCGCCGATTTCACCCACGGTGAGGCCTTCTGGATGGGCTGAGAGCAGGAGGCGCAGGATGCGCAACCGGGCTTCGGTTCCCATGGCGGAGAACATGTCGGCGTAGCGGGCGACCTGATCTTCGGATGATTGCTTTGGCATTGGGTGTGCTTTCTGGTGGGCTTGGATTCGAGCGCCGGGCCTGTAGTTTCTATAATTCGATAATAACAGAAATATAGAAGGTCTTCAAGTGGATTTTTTAGATGGTTTATAAGGGAGGTGAAAACGGAATTGCTTCTTCAAACGATGTCCTCGTTGGAATTACGGGTAGGAAACTTGGAGTTTGTTCCATTGCGGGTTGGTGTATGCGGTGCTGGGACAGGATGAAGAGGCCGTGAATTGTGTCGAGCGGGCTGTTAAGGATGGTTGGATGGGGGTGCGCCACTTCTGATGACTGCCTGATTGACCGACCAGCACAAATGCGTGCGCCTTCAGTATCCTGGCAGCTTGATCAGCGGTCAGCCTCGGGGTACATCGCTCACCCAATCGTGACCTCAGAAAGCTTCGCCGTATCTGGCAAAGTGATCTCGACTGGTGCCAGGTCGAGCCGGATCGCCTCTTCGATGTTGACTCGGGCCTCGTCCTCCGTCACGCCTGCCGAGGCACATCCGGGCAACTCGGGACAGACGGATGAGTAGCTGTCGGTGTCCGGGTTAAACTCCAGCACAACGCGAAACTTCATGCTTCAATTCTATGCCTGACGGTTCTTTTCATCAGGCTTGTAGGGATTGGGCGGGCGTTTTGGCGCTCTTCGCGGCGAAGTCCAGGACGGTCTGGATTTGATCACGCGTCACGTGGGAATTCTCGAGGATCTCTTCCCATGGGCGAGTCCTTCAGATTCTCAAAATCCCCACAAGGCGGCTCGCACTTCAGTCGGCGAAAAACCTTTGGCGGAGTTCGGATTCCGCAAGAAAACGGCATGCCTGCCGGAAGATCGCGTGAAGGGTACCGCGGTCGATTTCCTTGTGATTTGGGATGGTGAGTGTTTGAGTTCGGCCCTGCCCGGTGATTCGACGAACCTTGATATGGCTGTCCCGTTGAGAAAACGGCTGGAAATCAAACTCGGCTAATATCCCCAGTACTTCGCTTCCAGACAGGGTCCGCAGCTTCGGCATCAGGACACAGCTTCGAGTTCCATGGTTGCCAGCACAGTGGGATTGCTGGCAATTCCTAACGAAGCTAGATCCTCGCCCTCCAAGTGAAGGCCAATTGCCTCGCGGATATTGTCGAATAATTCATCGAGCGTTGGGGCCTAGTTGACCACTGGCAGATCAAGGCACTCGGCCACGAATTGGCGATCCCCTCTGCTGACCCGCACTTGAATCGTTTTCTTCATTCTTGTTCCCAACTTCTTTATTATGGACCAACCGCGCAGCGATACACCCTGGGATTCCTTCGGGATTGTGGAAGACGATCGAGCGTCCCGCCGATAAGCCTGAGTTTGACGCCAAGCGATACAATGCGGGCATCATGTCTTGCCATCACCCTTTGTTCTCCATGCTGTTTGCCTTTTTGATCGCTGCCGGATTGCTTACGGCGCAGGTGAAGCGAACGGAAGTTACCAACGCTACTACCGCTGCTGCTGACGGAAAGCCGTTGACGCCGGATATGGCGGATTCGGTTGCAGTATCTGCGCCGATTACCCGAACTGTCACGATTCGATTTCGCAACCAGGCCGATCTGCTGGTGGGGCTTGAGAAGCATGTTGCGGCGGAGAAGATTCGCAACGCTGTGATTCTGACAGGGATTGGGTCGGCGATTGCGACTCATTATCATGTGGTGTCGAATCGCAGTTTTCCTTCGAAGAATGTGTTTCTAGATAACCCTACTGACGCTGCCGATATTACGAATATCAATGGTTACGTGCTAAATGGGCGAATCCATGCTCACATACAGTTTGCGAATGAGCACCATGCTTTTGGCGGTCATCTGGAGAAGGGCACCAAGGTGTTCACGTTTGCGATTGTGACACTTGGGGTGCTGCCGGATTCGGTGGATATGTCGCGGTTTGACGATAAGAGCTGGCGGTAGATCGACGCGGTGGTTGCGCGCCTAGAGCCGGGATCGCCGTTAGTGGGTCAGGCGACGGAAAGCGCATTGGCTGAAACGAAGAGATTGCGTTCGCGAAAGGCTGCGGGGCTTTCAGTCAGGAGCACTGCGCGGAGATGGCGACTGGGGGATGCGAACCAAGGCTCGCGGAGAATGCGCTCAGGCTCTCGTGTCCATTTTGGAGAGGTCGACCCGAGTGCACTCGATAGTGCGACTGCTACGGCTGCGAGATATGCGTCCTGCACTTTGAGCGAGGGGTTCAGATCCTGCAGCAAGATTGGTTTCTCTTCGAGCATGGAAGTGTGGCCACGGAAGTTGAATTCATGGAGGAAATCTGCAAGTTCGAACTCGAAGGAGTTGCCAACTAATGCGCGACTCGCGACTTCTGCCAGTGAAGTTGGACGTGGATTCATTTGGAGTTGATTTCCTCGAGGATCTCGTCCACCAGGTAGAGTGAGCGAGGCAGGAGTTTGGATGGATCGTAGTACCTGCTTACGATTGTCATCACCTCGTCTGAAGTCTTCAAGTCCAAAAGCCGGATGAGAAATGCAATATCGTTGGCATCCCCGTGGCCAGGCGAAATTGCGACTCGCGAGGCCAAGACTTTCATTGCAAGCGTGTATTCGGGAGTTGGCGCGAGAACGCGAAGGTTCGGCAAATCGAGGACTGCGATGGGCTCAAATTCACCTGAAGGGGAAAGAAAGCCCTTGGCTGCGTCGTTCAACCAATCTGCGGGAAGATTCAATTGAGCTGCAACTCGCGATGCTGCTGACCGGACTGCCTCGGTTGGCTCAAAAATGGCATCCACGTCTTTTGTCGAAAGCCTGGCGTTGAAGGCCAAGACCATCGCTGTACCGCCTACCAAATTGAGCTCTCCAATCACTGTCTGCTTAGACAACTCCGTCGAGAGTTGGGTCAAGGCCGAGATGATGGTTTCTCGCGAGAGCATTGGGTCACTTCAGTTTATGCTGGGCGTTGTCGTTAGAGATTCGTAGATCGCTTTTTGCTTGAGGCCGATTGCGGTCCAACTGTAGCGGGATTCGGCGGTTTGGCGGGCTTGTCGTTCTAGCTGCTGGCGGAGAGGGGCGTTCTGTTGGAGGTTGGCGATTGCGTTTGCGAAGTCTTCTGGAGTGGTGGCTAAAAGGAAGT
>Ga0163152_10004921_pt1 | contig 16106 bp, 33 predicted proteins | sample OliLakLV19MP8IB2_FD_148635 | JGI IMG/M metagenome (GOLD analysis project Ga0163152, IMG submission 148635) | Freshwater microbial mat bacterial communities from Lake Vanda, McMurdo Dry Valleys, Antarctica - Oligotrophic Lake LV.19.MP8.IB-2 | ecosystem: Environmental > Aquatic > Freshwater >... | reverse complement strand
GGGAAGGGGTCTGGCCCCGCGATGACGTCGCCCTCGTAGTCGCGGAATTGCGGGGTCGGGGCGCGGAAGGTGGACTGCTGGACACGCGCACAGACGGGGCACCAGCCAGTGGTGGAGGTGCAGTTCGGATGGTAGCGGTAGGCCGCGAACATGTCGGGGGCGGGGTCCGGCCTCTCGTCTCGGGGCACCGGCTCTTTCGTCTTCGGCGACGCGATGACCGCATCGCGCAATTTCGCCGCGTCTATTCTGCACGACGCACACGCCGTGTGAGCGATGATGCGGTTCAGCGCTTCGATCTTCTCTGTGCGGGTCATCTCGCCTCCTTCTCGATTTGCGCGATGAGCGCCAGGATCTCAACATGCGAGGCGTGCATTTCTTTGTCCCACGCGCATGTCCAGTGGCCGGCGCTCGCGGTTTCCATATTCGCGCAAGCAATCATCCACTCCTTGTCCGCGATGGCACTACGGAGCCGCAACAGTAAAAGACGCCCGGTCATCTCAGCCATGCATCGGCTCCTGCTTCAGCGCGGACGCCACCGCCGCGAGCGTCTCGCACCACTGCTGTTCCTCCGCGGTCATGCGCCGGCCGCGGTTCATCATCTCGTTGATGACGTCTTTGAGAAGCATGATTTGCTGCGCTTTCGTGAGGATGGGGTCAGCGGGCATCGTCGTCTCCTGGGGCGCGTTCCAGCCGCTCATTCCACGGGTTCACGGCCGGCACTGCAACTGCACCATTGTTGCGGATGTCTGCCCATGACCACGGTTCCGCTCCCTGCACAATCAGCCGGAACTGGACCTCACCGCCTGGGAGTTCGGGGTGCCCTGTCCCTTTCAGAATGCCTTGTACCGCTTCAGCGATTTCACGCTTTTGGCGAACACTAAACATCGTCGTCTCCTGTCTCAGGTGGCGCGACGAGCACCCTGGTCCCGCAGCCGTGGCAGTAATCCATGCGGTTCTCCACCGGGCCGTCATCGGTGAATGTCCACGCCCGCCCGCACGCCGTGTGCCACAAGCTGCTATCGCCCCACTGGTCCACTTCGAGTCTCCAGACGCAGTGCGCCGCTTCGCGTTCCAGCGCCGCCGCGCCCGCGAGCAGCGCCTGGGCCTCAGCCGCAAGCTTGGCCGAATGCACTTTCGCTCGTGGATGCTCCCGCGCAGATTGTGCCGCGGAGGCATCCGCCATGCCGCGCAGCCGTGTGATGTGACCGATCATCGTGTCACCTCGTGGATCTCGATACCGTATTGCGCTTTGAGCCACTTCTTTTTCAGTCGATACATCGGCGTCTTCATGCCCTTCACGTCCTCGATGACCATCTCACCGTGCGAGGTCTCATAGGCGAAGTCCGCGATGTAGGTGGCAATCGGGATCGGACAGCCGCCCGCCATCAGCGGGAACTTTGGCTGCAACGTGAGCCCGCGAATCTCGCCGGACCTGACAAGCATCATGAGATCGACATACCGCTTCGACTCGGCCCGACTCGCGAACACGATGCCGTCGACCACCGTCTTGATTGCCCCGAATTTGCTTGCGCGTATCATCCCACGCTCCGCACCGTGGACGCGAACGGACGCACGCGCGCCGTGGCCGCTGCCGTGAGCATCCCATTCCTCCCGAGTGTCGGCTTCGTCGCGTCCACTTGCGCGCCGATTGCCCGCGCCTCCGCGAGGGTCCGCACGTGCGCGAAGTATCGCCCATCGCCGTCGAGGGTGAGCCGGTAGCCCTCACGTCGCGATCCTGGTCTGCTGTCCGCCCACACCCAGGACGAGACGCGATACCCTCGGCGCGGGGAGAGGCTCAGACCGCTCAGGAGCCGCACATGGAAGAATTCGAGTTTCATGGCTGCCCCTCTTTGGCGCGCTCGGCCGGGTGGCGTAGCATCACGCACTCCCCCGCAGCCACGCACAGGTCCGGCCGGGTCACCAGCCGGCCACAGGGACACGGCTGAGGATTCGCGCGTCGCTCATCGTAGGTCTGTGTTTCTTCCATGAGATAGATCCCGCCTCTACCTGTCCCTGCACTGGGAATGGCTACCATAGCATCTAGGCTCCCGAGACCTCCCTGCGCGTCCCTCACCGAGTGGCGGCTGTGCGCCTCTCGACTACCATTCGCAGCAAAGTGCCGTGACTACCTCGCCAGCTTCGACAGACGGCGAGTCAGGTTTTAGCGCGGGTTGTTAGGCGGTCGAACAGCGCCCGCTTGCCACAGCACACGAAGCATCACCGTCTACCGACGGCTGTGGCGTCTACTTCCGCCGGTCAGGTGCGCTCAGGCTGCACTGCGCCAACCGACGCGTGCGATAGGGGTTGTCATTGGGTGGCAATCGGCTACACTGAGTGAGCCGGTTGCGCGCCAGTGGCCACACTGTCGCGAGTCGGTGAGCCTGGCGGGAATCACCCCCGCCAAGCTCGATTCGTATCCTACCCCCAGCACGCGCGGCCGGTCAAGCCTCTTCTCATCCGAACAGCTCCCCCTGCGCCGAGGGCCGCCACGCTGGCGGTGGCGCGTCGCCGGCCCAACTGATCACCCCGCTTCGTGTGCACGCCTCGCACTTCCAGACGAAGTTGTGCGGTGAGAACAGCCGATGCACCGCAACCATCTGCCCACACTCGCAGCGCATCCGGTCGGATTGCGTCGCCTCGGTCGCGCTCATGCCCACCCCCAGCGCGTGCGGCTCGTGCTCGGCCCGACGCCGAACCGCTGCACCACGCGGTCCACCGCGATGATCTTGTCGCCCCACTCCGCACGCCTGGCGTTCACGCTGCTGAGCGAGACGCCGAGCTGCTCGGCCGCGTCGTGGTCCGTCACACATCCGCCATCGAGAAGGAGTTGCCGATACCGCTCGCGCAGCGTCGGCCCCAGCACCGCCCCACGGTGACGGCCAGAGGCGCGGGACACGTCACGCTCGAAGTTCAGCACGTCCTGCGTCATGCCACCCGCTCCCGCTCAATCTGATGCACTCGCGCGGCGATCACTTCGGCACACTGAGGGACGACCGCGTTTCCCGTCGCTTGGAGCGCGGCACGGCGCCATCCAGCCATGTCGTGGGAAACCCCATCAGCGCCAGCACCCAGCGCGGATTGAGCACGCGTGGATCGGATGCAGCGGGCGGGCTCCCAGTTGTGTTGTGGTTCCCCTGGTCTCGCGGGCCAATCTGCGCTACGAAGTTGTTCAACTGCTCGCCCTTCGTGCCGCCGCCCCGCTCCGCGTAGGGTAACCGGTTCGGGCTCCGGTAGTCTCGGGCCGCGGGGGCTGCGCCAGCACGTCTCGACAGAAGGGGTCCGCCTCACACTGCCAGCGCACATCGAATCCCGCGCGCTCAAAGCCGAGGTCGAGCCCGCCGATGCCTGAGAACATCGAGCCGACCGTCACGTTGTCGGCTTTCGCGCTTTCGGACGTCCGCCCTTCGCGCCATTGATCCGCGCCGAGACCGCCTTACGCTCCGACTTCACCTTGCCGCCTTTACGCCCCAGCGCAACAGCTGCGCGGTTCTTTTTACGCGACACGCAGCGGCTCGGTCTCGTGCGCGTGCAGCGCCGCGGACATAGCCTGCACGACCACAGGCGCGAGATGCAGTCGTGAGCCCGGCAGGTGCGACGTGCAGACCTGAAACCAGCGCCCCATAGGACGCGCAGCAACGGCCCGCTGGCGGGTGCGATGCGTCGGCGTCTCACGGCATTGGCGGCACTGGCGAAACAGCGGAATCAAAGTGTCCATGTCGACTATTATAACCGAAGCGGTTCGGTTGTCAAGCCCCCCGCTCCCGCCGCTGTTTCTTGTAGCCGGCCTGATAGCAGCGACGGCCATACCGCCGGATCTCCTGCTGCGCGATCATCGGCATCCGCGGCCACAGCCGCACAATCATGGCGATGGCCTTCGCTTCACGCGCCAGCCCAGAGGCTCGGCCACCCACACGGCCACCTGTGACACACTCGGCCGGCGTGAACGTGTGCCGGTTCATTCGCGTTCCCCGAGGATGCGCGCGGTGATGTCCTTGCCGGCCATCCGTTCCAGCCCGCGCGCCTTCGGCTTCGGCATGACCAGCAACCGCACCGTGGGCGCCTCAAGCACGTCTGGCGGGCTGTCTAGCCGCTCGAACGCCGCGCACGGCTCGCACCAGCCGATCACAGGCTGCGAGTCGCTCCGGCGCCACCGGCTCCCCACCAGCACCTCCCGCGAGCACCGGTGGCACCGGTCCTTGCAGCGGACCATCTCCCAGCTCATGCGCGGTCCCGCTGCGCGAACGCCTTGAACTGTTCGAACGTGATGTTCGCACCATCGTCGCCGTGCTGTTTCTGCCAGACTTCGAACTGCGGATACAGCGGGTCGCGCGTGACAACCGAGACCTTGACCGCCTGTAATAGATCAACTGAATCCTTCCAGCGCCCTTGCTTCAACCAGGTGCGCGGGTGAGGCACGAATTGCCCGCCGTCCTTCAGCCACTGCGGACTCTGTGATTGCGCGATCACGGCTGCCACCATGCTGTTGAGCACGTCGTCGGCCGGGCGAATACGCGAGAATTCAGCGAACGCCGCGTCTTTCCCGACTTTGCGCGGGAAGGCCTCCCAGAGACGCTCGAAGCTGGCGCGTAGCGCCGTACTCTCCTTCCTTTCCTGATCCATTCCCTTCCCTTCCCTTCCTGTCGGAGCGTCACCGTGCTCTAACGGTGCTGTAGCCGTTACGCCGATCGGTGGCGGGAAAATGCTCAGCATTTCCGTGTGATGTGGCCGCTGATGCTTCGCCCACGTCGGAATGGCGATCAAGCGGAGTCCGTTCCCTTCGTACCTGAGGATGAGTCCCGCGTTTGCAAGACGGCCGAGTGATTCATCTACATTCAGGTCGTCATAGGGGAATAGTTCGCCCTTGAGTCGCTTCGGGCGGTCTTCCAGGCGCCCGTCCCTATCGGCTTGCGTCCACAAACCGATGAACAGTAGGCGATCCTCATACGGCAGGTCCGCTAACTGCTCATTCCGGAAGCACTCCGGCTTGACTGACCGAATCCTCGGCACGCCCTACCCGCGCCCTTTGTTCGCCGCGAGCCATGCACAGCGTTGGTCCGCGCTGCACTTGGCCCACCAGTGCTCGACGTGCTCAATCGGCGTCTTCTCCGTCCGGAATCCAGCCGTGATCGCGGCCCGATGCGCACTCAGGGTGCCCGCCGTGACCAGCGCGAACAAGTCGGGCCGGTCGCGCTTCAAGCGGGAGAGCGTGTAGGCCCGAGAGGTGCCGCGCTCGTGACTGATGGTGATATTGTCACCATCAACACCGGGCGCATGCCGCTTGTGCTTGGCCGGCGTCATCGCCTCACGCCACAGCGCCAGGAGTTCAGCGTCGTCGCGAATGACGGCCTCGATCTTGGCGGGGTCCTCCCCCCAGCCCAGCTTCGGTTTGCTCGTCACTAGCGCGCGCAAGTTCGGCAGGCCCACGATGCCATGGCCAGGCACCTGGCGACATTCCCAGAGGCGATCGTCAATCACGCGGCGAAGGAGCCCGGGAAACTGTTGCAGGCTCCCCGTGCCATCCATGAACGCGCGCACGGTATCGTTACAGAGATACTCAGCTTCGATCGGATTCAGCGTGGTCATCGCGACGCCTCGACGAGCATCTCTACGATCTTCGCCAATTTCACTTTCAGTGCGTCAGTCGTCATCACCTGCTGGCGTGGCCACTGCTTATGGATGTCTCGCACGTCACATTTGAGAAGCCTCGATAAGCGGAACGCGCGCTGGTTAATCGTTCTACGGAGCGCATCCTGGCGTTCCTCCTCGGTCTCTAGAACACCAGAGGCAGCCATCATGGGCGGAGGTGACACCTGAGGCGACATCCCGTAGCGCGTGAACACCTTCGCCGCCTGCGCCATCGTGATGCCGACATCGACCGCAATCTCATCGATGCGCGATTTTTCGTCCTGCGTGTAGGACTTCCCGCCGATGACCACCATCTCCGTCCCGTCGTGTGTGCTGCCAAGAAAGAGACGCGACGACGCGACGCGTTCACTCGGACTGAGAGACGGGACCGCCTCGTCTGGTTGCTCCTTTAGCGCGCGCAGTTGCGCCTCCTCGATATTCTTGGCGTGCGCGATAAGTCGAGGGTCCGCTGGTAGGAAGATGAACGCTTCGAGGTCGGCCTGCGTCGCCTCCTCCGATGCGGTCTCCCGTTCCTGGTAGCGCACGCGCGACACTCTTCCGATGAGTTGACGGAAAATAAGTTCAGTCGTGGAGTTCGTCAGGTAACACAACACCTGTAAACGCTTGATGTCTGTGCCCTCTGACACTTGACGCACCGACACAAGCCACGGCTGACGCCCATATCGGAACGCATCGACGTTATCGGTGGCGACTTCTTCATCGCTCACGACGATGCTCGGATGGCATCCGGTCTCGCGTCGGATAATATCCGCCACGCGTTGCGCGTGGGTAATGTCCATGCAGACGGCCATCGCTGCCGCGTCTGGGATGGATTGCCGCGTCGCCATTAACCGCGCGTGAGACATCCGAATCATTTCAGTGACGAACGCCCCTGAGGGCGTCAGGATTTGGCGCAAGCATTCCCCCGCCTGCTCTTCGGAGATGTCGCCATGGAAAACCATCGACCGTTGCGCGCCCTTGAAGATTTCCTCAAAGGACCCCTGCGAGTAGTCGAAGCTGAGCGTCCTTACGATATTTTCCTTCAGCGCATCCGGATAGTCATACCGGAAATCAGGAAGACAAACACCGCCGCCGTCATACTTCACAAAGGGAATCGGTTGCCCATCCGTCCGGAACGGCGTGCCACTCAGAAGGAGACGCTTCTCCGCGAGTTCGAACGCGTGACGCGCCTTTGTGCCCCATGACGCCATGTCTCCACAATGATGCGGCTCGTCCAGCACCACAAGCGTCGGCCCGGTGGCGCATATTTTCCGGAAGAGGTCCGCGCTTGTGTCCATCATGGAATACGTGGCCACCCCACCCGTAAAGCCCTGCTTGAAATTGGTCCCAAACTCTTTCGTTTGAAGCTTGATCCCGAACCACTGTTCCGCAGCCACTTGCCACTGTCGGCGTAGATTGATCGTCGGCGCCACAATCAGCACGCGCCGGTCAGACGCGGACGAGAGGAACCGCTGCATCACCGACAACGCCGCGATGGTCTTCCCGCCGCCAGGAATAGCGACACAGAGGAAATCTTTGTCTTGCACGTTCGTCCAGTGCTTGACGAACTTCTTCTGCCACGCGCGAAGTTCGACCACGTGATCGGATTTCATGCGATTTGCATCGGGGTTGAGGAATTGCAGGTTCGCGACATCATCGGTGCCTCCACGGCTTCTCGGGTAAATGTGGTCCGCTTCGACCGTGACGTCTGGCGGGATGTCTTGGTAGATGCGCGCAGCGTCCCGTTGACGCTTAGTGAAACTCATGTCACACGCCCCACGGCAGGTGATGCTCCACGAGAAAAGGTTCGGCGGGCGTGGTGGCGTGGAGTCCACCGTCGGGTTATCACCCTAGCCCGCCGAATGTGTTGTGAGCGGCACTGTAGCACAGGCCGCACACGTCCTGTCAAGCGCCGACTCTTGCGGCGACGGTCTCCGCCAGCGCCGCCTGCTGATAGACGTTCACCATGTCCCCGTGGTGGTCCTCCCGCCTCAGCTTCTGGCCGACAATCACGAGCTTCCTGCGGAGCGCCTGAAATGCCACCGTCACCTCGTACGGCTCGACCTGCAGCAGCCTACAGATCTCAGTGAGCGTGCGCGGCTGCGCGAAGAGGTGCCAGGCCTTCCACTTGATCTCGTTGCGCGTCACGAGCTGATGATGGCGTTCAGTGACCACGCCGACCCGCGTCGGGTGCTCGGCCACGAAGAGCAGGCGTGATGTCTTTGGCGTGCCGTCCCAAACCGTAACGTAGGTCATGCCGGCACCAGATCGAGGAATTGGCACCCAGGCGCGTCCATCTCGATCAGAATTTGCACCACCGATTCGGCGAACGCGCCGAGCACGTGGTGCAGCCCTGGTGCGTAGGAAGCCTGTGTGACTGCTGTTGCGGCGTCGGTGGCGGCTTCGGCGGCGGAAGTACTCGCGGCGGCGTCACCAGCGGCAGTAGCGGCGGCGGCAGAGTAGAAGACGCCGGCATCGTAGGCGACGTTGAATGCATGCTTCGCCGCCTTCCGTGTGCCCTCGCACTCACAGCGGTCTGCCGCCGCCATCAGCGCCACACCATGCGCGGGTTGCCGCTGTGCAGCCGCGCGGAGCATCTCTGGCACGACCGTGCGGATGGTCATCTCCACCACGCGCAGCGCGAACTCACTGTCATCGAGCACATCACGGCTCCCCAATTGCGCGACCGCGAGACGCCGCAGCCCTGCGGCCCTCGCATGGGGCGACGGCCAGGACGCATCGTTGAGTTTGATCTTCAGCGCCCGTAAGGCTGGCAACACGCACCCAGGATCATCCCCGTGCGGCAGTCCCAGCGCGTAACAGACCGCCGCTTCGACGCACATCTTTCCCAGCTCAGGGAACCCGAGACCCGAGACAAGCCCGGCGTCCACCACGTCCCGGACCTTCGTCGCTATCTCTCTCGTGATGACCATCATGCTACGCCTCCTGAATGTGCCCGAATCCACCACGAGCTCGGGCTATCTCCATGTGACTGAATTCCATATATTGCTGATAGTTTTACGACTCACACCGAATCTTGCAGCGATAACATGAACAAAGTCTGATCCACGAAGAGTGCGAATCTCTTTTACTTGTTCTTCCCGTAGCTTAGCGCTAGGTGCACGCTCCCCTCTCGCGCCACCCCCTTTCTGACGCCCTTTCGATACCATGTCTGCGTTATTGTCTGCCTTCGAACCAGTGAACAAGTGCGCAGGATTACAACACGGAGGGTTATCACAGTGATGGCAGACGCACACCGCACTGACGAGTGGCCCGTGTAAGCTAAACCACACAGCCCGAGAAGCAACCATTTTGCGGCCTCCATAGGATGTGCGGCCGTAACCGTCCTTATCCCTCGCTCCACGCCATAACCAACAGCCATCAACAGTGCTGTCTACCTGTGACCATAGGCGCGAATAAGCAGACTCGTTTATTGCGCTGTTCGACCGTCTCTCCGCTGAACGTAACGCCCTAATCGCCGACCACTTCGCTCCCCACTGAGCCGCTTCAGTTGGGCGCATTTTACGATGACCATAGATGTAACTTACTGGATGGCCTCGCTGTTGTCGGCGTGCGGCTCTATTTTGCGTAGAAATAGGCGCAAGTTTGCCGCAACCGCATTGGCAGAAACCGTATGGGGTAGAATTCTGGCTAGGCATGTCGTCGCGGCTCCTTTCCGCGTCGTGTGCTGAGGGGCAGTCGGGGTGTTTCCGCACCTTCGACTGTCCCGCCTATGCTACCACACAGTCCGATGGTCTTGGCGACCACTGGCGTGAAGCTGACCGGCCCATCCCCACCCGCAGGCCCGGCGACGATGCGGACATGCCCACTGTGGACGCTACGCGGCCCCTGGTGGCATCGATGGCATAGGGTAATGAAACACTCGGCCCGGTCGCTGCGAGAGCCGTCAGGGTTGCCGCCAGCGCCGGCCCCGTGGATGTGCGCCGCTTCCATGCTCGTCGCCTCCACGCCGCACCGCCGGCACGTGTAGTGGTCACGCTGCTTCGCCTCAAGCTTCGCCCGGCGTTCCCGCCGCTTCGCGCTGGCGGCGCGTTGCCGCTGCGTCTGCGTGGCGACTTTCGGGAAGCGCGTCACGCGCCAGGCTCGTTCGGCTCTGGGATATACACACCGAGGAACTGATGCGCCCATAGACGCACTTGTGCGACGTATTCCCAGAAGTCCACTGAGTTCGTGCGTGTGGACTTAGCGATCACAAGCCCGGTGGTCACATCCTCACGCCCGCGAAACTTCGCCTTGATCGCGTCGTGGCATTCCTCGGCGGTGTAGCCCAGTTCCTTCGCGAGCAGCGCCATGACCACGCCCCAATAGTATTTATTCGCGGCAGACGAACGCGTCTTCGCTACCTCAAACTCGCAGCCACAGTGGGGGCAGGTCATGGCGCTGCTCATCCCACTCGCCGAGGGGGCTTGATGAGCCCGAGACGCTCAGCCAGCAGCCGCGTCAGCATCACGTCAGACTCGCAATGCTTCTTGATCGCGTCCCAGTTCTGGTCCTCGTAGAGCCCCGCAATCTCCTTACCGCTGAACGCGTCGTCTGTCGGTAAGCCGAACCGCTTCGCGAACCACGTCAGGGAGCGCGCCGGAATGGCCCCACGGAACGTCAAGATCTGCATCATGTCGGGATGTGGGCTCCGGTAGCGGTCGAGATTCAGATCCGGTGCCGACACGCCCAGTAGGCGGCTACGGGCCATCAGCACCGGCAAGTCGAAGCCAAGCCCGTTGTAGGTGATGAGCGGCTCCACCGCGCCCGTGCGGGCATCAGCGACGCGGCCCCAGAAGTCGCGCAGCATCACCGCTTCAGCCGCTTCGCTGTTGACGACCTTCACGGTTGGCAACTCGTCGCCCGCCGCACAGTAGCCGAGCGCAATGACCCGCGCCGTCCACGGATAGAGCGCGGCCTTCTCTCGCTGCGCCTTCTCGGCCTCCGCGATGTAAGCCGCGATTTTCTCAGGGTCTCTGAAGTTGGCAGGCGCGGAGACTGGCTCTGTCGCCACGCCGGCTACCGCGATGGTTTCGAGATCGAGGATGATCATGCCCAGTTACACCGCGTAGGTGAGCGCGCCGAACAGTGGCAGCACGAGCGGCAGCAGCCACGCGAAGGGGATGTCCCCGTCGTCGATAGCCCCGCGCCTCGCGGGCGGCGCCTCTTCATCCGCTGGCTCGGGCGCCTGCCGCTGGGGCCGCGACGGAGCGACAGGCGCACGCGGCGCCGGCTGGTCATCCACACGGATGGCATCGACGCGCTTGCCCTGGTAGTCCACTTTCGCCGTGTAGAGCGTCACCGTGTGCCCCGCCCAGTCGTCCGAGTCCGGTGAGCCGCACACCTCTTCGAGAATGGCCCAGTTGGTCTTGTTCAGCACGAGGCCGCGATCCTTGCCGCGGAAGTGCGCGACGGCGCGCCGCTCCTTTTCCTCGCCGATGTCCTCCATCGTGACCGAATCGATCGTGACGCGCACGCGCACGCCTTGTAGATCTGCGGCCTTGAGAAACGCACCCTTGAACACGTCGCCTGATTTCATTATGTGATCTCCTTGTCCCGAATCTGGTCCAACTTGTCGCGAAAGAACATGGCAAGCGCCTCGCTGGCCTGCGCCGAGGTGAGGTCTATTTCTTCCTGGTGGCATGGCCCGCATGACTCTTTGCGGAGGTGATGTTCAAAGCACCAGTCGATGTCCTCTGGGTGCTCCCCTTCGCGTGGGTCTCTCATGGCTTCACCGCGTGCCGTGCCGCGAGCACAGCGGCCTTGCGTGCTAGCATTTCCAGCCCTCCGTCTTCGTGGATGCAGTCCTCGCTGTAATACTGTGCCCCGGCCTCATACCACCAGACGGAAAACTCGTGGATGAACGCGATGAGGTCAGCGTCAGCACGTCCCGTCTCACCCCTGCTAGTGACGCGGGAACCTGGAACTGCGCTTGAACGCGTCATGGCTTCACCGCGTGCCGTGCCGCGAGCAGGATCGAGATGGCTTTCAGCGTGTCGTGGTCGATCTCCCGGCTCAAGTGCGTGATGGCCCGCGAGATGACCGTGTGCGCCAGCCGATAAACATTGGCCGTGTCCATGGGATCACTCTTCAAAACCGAACACCTCGCGCGCCTGCTCCAGACGCTGCACGTATCCCTTGTTGCGCTTCGCCGCGGTCGCAGCCATGCGGTAACGATGCCCCGGAAAAACCTCGGCCTGGTCGAACACTCCCGCCAATACCAGCCGCAGCGCATGCGCGCGCGCCGTCCGTGGCGCCACTCCAGCTCCAAGGGTAATCTGCGCTGCGGTCACCCACCCTGGCGAGCGCTTCACAAATGCGTACACGTGGAAGAGGTGCGCACTGATCTCGTTGGATTCCATGGCCGAATCATACCACAACGCGCCAGCTCGCGCCATTGCTTCGTGTGGTCAGTAGTGCCAGAGGCTCGGCGCGTCGAACGCCATCAGCGCCAGCGCGGCCACCGCGACCAGCAGCAGCAGCTCGACCTGCCACGGCACGAGGTCGAGCGCCATTGGCTCGTCGTCGTCGCCCCAGAGCCTCATCGCGTCACCGCCCACGCGAGATAGCAGCCAGTGAGCAGCAGGGTGTTCACGGCGGCGATCACCACCAGGGACGCCAGCATCGCCAGCGCGGCCACCGCAGCCACCGCGACCAGCAGCCGCAGCTCGACCTGCCACGGCACGAGGTCGAGCGCCATTGGCTCGTCGGCGCCCCAGATCACCACCCCACCACCGCGACGAACGCCAGCATCCCCAGCGCCCATAGGGCCGCGCCCACCGCCATCGCCGCGACAATCATAATCACGCCGCCGTCGCCGTCCGTGTCCGATTGCTCGTCCATCATGATGTAGGCTCCTTGACAATACGAATGGGCTTCTTCTTCTTCAGCGCGTTGACGCGGGACGCGGCTTGCTTCGCTGAGGATGTGGACTGCCCGCCCTTGCGCCCGATCTCCGCGAGATACCGGCGCATCGCGCGGGTCGGCTTCGCCGTCATGGACATGCAGCGCCCTCCCAGAAGATCGTGATCGTCACACCGCCATCATCAGCCCATCGCACGGTGAACGCGCACCCCACCTCCCGCGCCACTCTCGCGATCTCGGTGTAGTCCACGAAGCGCGCGTGGTCGGCGGTAAACGTGAAGACGCGAAACACTGAGAACGCTGAGGTCACCATGCCGTGAATAGTAAGCGGCTTTGATATTTCCACGCAAGCAGTATTACGCGCGAAATCATTCAGTAAATTACGCCGTTACGGAGATATGCGTCACGGCGCGTCTACGTGTGATGCAGGCCGCGCACGAGGCGATACGGGCCATAAGCCGCTGGCACGGCTGGCACGCCCGCCTAGTGCGGCATCAGCGTCTCGCTGGTCACCGTCGGCGCGCGCAATGTCTCGGCGTCGACGCCGGCGGCTCGGAGCGCCTCACTCGACACGCCGGCCACGCGGAGCTGATCGGCCACGATGGCCAGGAGGCGGATCGTTGGGTCGCCCGTCGACGTGGCCAGCAGCTCGAGCAACGCGGCGACCGACAGCGTGAGCGCGGCGCGTGCCTGCTGCTGGCCAGCACCTCGACGCCGGCGCCGGTGGGTAGCGTGACGGCGCCGAGTCCCGTCTGGGCCGCCGACGGCGTGGCGAGCCCGGTCAGGGCCAGCGCCAGCGTGCCGGTCGACAGCAGCCGCGCCGTCACGTCGAGATTCGCCAGTATCGCCAGCGCGAGCGCCGACGCCTGCGCCGTCTGCGGCGCGGCACTGAGCCCGACGCCGGCGAGGAACGTCTGCACCGCGAGTGCGAGTTGGAGCGACGTGACCGCCACGGTCGCATGGGCGGCGAGTAGCAGGGTGACGCTAGTCACGCCCTCGTCGGCGGCCAGGGCCGTGAGTTGTGCCTGTGCCGCGAGTGCCACGAGGGCCGCGGCCACGACCGTGCCAGCCGGCGTCAGCGACGCGGAGACCGCCAGGGGGACCGTACCACTCAGGGTCACCGAGCCGGCCTGAGTGAGGCCACCGGAGGCGGCTAGGGCGAGGAGGCCCAGGGCTCGCGCTAGCGCCTGCGGCGTCACGAGCGTGCCGGTGAGTGCCAGCGGGGCCACCCCGATCATCGTGGCGCGGCTCGTGGCGACCTGGCTCACGGCCGCGACGAGGCTCGTCACCGCCGCCTGGAGCTGCGCGATCGCCGTCGCCGTCATCGCGGCGGACGCGCCGAACGTGGTGGCACCAGCGAGCGTGCCGAGCGACCCAGGCCCGGCCGTCGCACCGACCGACAGGCCCGTGCTCCCACTCGCGGACAGGAGGCCCGTCGGCGTCAGGCCCGCCGCCACCGCCAGCGTGAGCGAGACGACCGTAGTCGTAGCGGACGGCGCTTTGACTCTGGCGCGGTCCGGCGTCCACAGGAGATCCCACCGCGTGCGCGGATCGACGAGCTCCGCGACCTCGCTAGGGCTGAATGCGCGGGCCCAGACGCCGATCTGGCCAAAAAATCCATAGGTCGCGAGCGCGACCGAATCCGCGTAATTGCCGATGCGCGAGAGGGTGAGCACCGCGCCGGCGGTGGTGAGTGTGCCGCGGAGAATTCCGTCGACGTAAATGAGCACGTCGGTCGCGGTCTGCACGTAGGTCACGGCGACGGCCTGATCGAGCGGCGTCACATGGCCGCTCGAGTAGTCAGTGCCGGCGGCGGAATAGCCCAGAGCGCTCGTATTGTTGTACTGCTCGCTTCTGACGCCGATCGTGCTCCCCGTCTTGCTCGTCATCACCGCGACCGACGTTCCGGTGTGCACCCGTTGCCACCAGAAATTGAACGTCCAGGGCGCTGGCAGATCCGCCAGCCCAGCGATAAGCATCGAGTAGTTGTTGCCCGTGATGGGCAGGTAGAGCGAGTGGCCGAGAATCGGATGGCCATCGAACCGGTACGACGACCCAGCGTTCATGGTCAAGGGTTCGCCCGTGACCAGATTCCCTAGGTACGATCGCCCGTCGAGTGGCCACAGATGCCGCAGCCCGACCGCCTGCGCGGACGACCAGTCAATCCCCTGGTATTCCTGGGGCCTGATGGTGTCGCGCGGTCGATGGCGTCGTGGCATGGCGCCTACTGCACTTCGTCAACGACAGGCGTGAGGGAGAAGCCGAAGTCGCCAGCGGTGGCGCTGAGGCTGTTCGCCGTGCGGTTCCAAAAAAACGGGCTCACGTAACGCTGCTCAATGAAGACGTGCCCGCTCGACACCATGGTGACGGCCGCGTTCTCGTCGATGATGATCGGCCGCACCCGTCTCAGGTTGCGGATCTTGTCGACGCTACTGACGGCAATGTCGCCCGTGCCATCGTCGTTGTCAGGCGACGTGCCGTCTGAGGTGATGAGGCCGACCTCGACATACTCCCCCACCACGCGGGTCGCGCCGGGCTTGATCCAGGCCCGATAGGCGAACCACCGGCCACCCTGGGTCACGCCGAGATCGTGGTAGGCGCCCTGCCGGCCAGCCGCCGCGCCGAGCGACGTCGGGGTGAACGCTGCCGACCCGCCCGTCGACAGCCATGTGATCGCGCTTTCAAGGACTTGCGTGATTTTGTTGGCCATGGGTGCCTCTAGCTCCGGAGCGCGATGAAGTCGTCGAGTGCGATGTCGCCTTCGACCCTGGCCGTGGCGGCCGTGCCAGGGGCCGCCCCGTTGCCATTGTTGGTGTTAGCGAACAGCTTCTCGCCCCGAGTCGCGACACGTGCCAGGATGGCGGTGACTTGTGTCCACCCGGCCTGGCGCACGTTCGAGCCCGTGCCGCTCGGCAAATCGGTGAGGGCGTCCTGCAGCCCACTCCGAAGCGATGCCTTGGCCGCGTCGATGGTGGCCCGGCCGACCAGCAGCGTCTGCAGATTGAATTGCTTTCCCTGGCAGGCGAGTGAGCGATTCGCCCACAGTTGCGTGTTGTCGGGCGCCGTGTTGGGCGTCATGTTGGCCCAGATCACCTGATCGAAAATCTCGTCGGTTGGCACATCGCGCCGGTAGACATAGAAAGCCGGCGCCGACGCGGCGTTGTACCAGTCCATCAGCAGCGAGAACGAGCCGAAGATGGGCGACTGCGAGTCGATCAGGATCGGGGCCAGCGCGGGGATGGCCAGGATGTCATTGTGGAGTGTGGTTCGTTGTGGATTCGTGAGAGCCATGCTGAGTGTCCTTCCCTACCTGGTGATGCGATCACGCGCGGGTGGCCGAGATGGCCTTGACGAGAAGTTCAGCCATCTATTGCTCCCTCACTGGGAGCGCCCGGTCCAAAAAGTAGCTCGCCGGAATGGCCGACGGCGCTGGCGTGCGAATCCCCAACAGCGCGTCTGTATTGCCGAACTCAATCAGCGTGGATGTCACCACGGGGTCGGCCGCTTGCCACCACTCCCCCGGCGCGTAGCCGAGGCGATAGATGGCTTTGCTCGTAGGGTTGAACGTCGGCCCATCCTCGCGGACCCACCCGGCCATCTGCCCCGCGTCGCCCAAT
>Ga0163152_10004919_pt1 | contig 16111 bp, 18 predicted proteins | sample OliLakLV19MP8IB2_FD_148635 | JGI IMG/M metagenome (GOLD analysis project Ga0163152, IMG submission 148635) | Freshwater microbial mat bacterial communities from Lake Vanda, McMurdo Dry Valleys, Antarctica - Oligotrophic Lake LV.19.MP8.IB-2 | ecosystem: Environmental > Aquatic > Freshwater >... | reverse complement strand
ATATAGGGCATATCATTCATATGCTGTTTAATTTTAGAAATTAATTCTTCATATTCTTCTTTTGTATATTGTTTGTTTAAAATACAGTATTGTTTTTTACCAAGACCGTTACAACCGAAAATATTTTGAACATCTCGACAGTTACGTGAATATTCTACATTAAGGGAATTAGTTGAAATCATATTACTAAATTTTACGTTAGAGGTATTTTTACTAGCTGTAAGAGTTTCATATATTTGATCTACATTATTACCATATCCCGTATAATCCCAACAATCCTTAGCAGTAGGAATCATAAGCCACATTGAGTATTTGCAATTTTGTGCTCCAATCACCATATAAGAATTTTTTACATCCTTTGAATTATAAATGTAGTCGCCAATGGTATTTATATTTTGTTTACCATGAACATATCGCTGTGGAGTATTCAAGTAAATTTCTCTCACCTTTGATTCAATTTTAGAAATTTTATTATAATCTCCATCACTCAACTCTTTTATTTTTTCTTGATAATCTTCTTTTGTATAAGATTTATTAAAAATGTGATAATTTTTATTTCGAAGCGCAACACATCCAAAACAATTCATACATCCAATTAAATCATGAGAAAACCAAATATCAGAAGATTCAATACAGTCAGAAGAATAAAAAATTTTATAACACTTTTGACAATTTACATTTCCATAACTCTGCTCACACCCATTAATCATGGTGTTGTCTACGCAATCCTTACAATTTTCAATCTCTGAACCATATATGCAATTTTCACTATAATCTGAATTATATATCAGATAACAATTTTTTAAATTACTTGTTAAATTAGTATAATCACTATTTATTAAAGTAGCATAACCACCAGATTTTGCTCGAGTTGGGACTCTTTTCATAAGTTTGCCAAATTGAGTAAAAAATGGCTTTGAAAAATCATAATTTACCCCATAATCCATTGGATCCCAATCATCACTTCTGTAACAACTTGGACAATATATAACATATCCACTATCTTTCGTAAAAGTAGAGAGAGTTGAATCACCACAAAGTCTACAATTAACCTTTGATAGATATCTGTCATTTCTCCAAACCAACCGTCTAATTAATCTACATTGTGGACAAAAAGTCGGTGATGGAACTTGCAGTTTTTTATAAAAATTAAAATCCTCGGGCTCTATGGTAAAGCTTTTACTGCAATTTTGACAGATTCTGATTTCACTATCCATGTTTTAATAACCTTAACATAAAAGCTATTTATTAGACAGGCTGTCGAGAACAATAGTAACCGGAGAAGGAGGTAGTTCTCCTTCAAGATTTAAGCATATGATTGAAATTAAACCTGTTTTCATAGAAATATCTGGAAAAAGATTAGAACGCAGGCATGGGCGCGAAGTTTCTGTTAAATCTAGCTTAATGCTGAAATCTGCCATATAATTGGCTTATTGTCAGTCATTAAAGCGGTTCTGATGTCGTCCACTAGTCCGCGCAAAGAAAAAGAGCCATAGAAATATGGTTCTTTTTGCTACGGGTGTAGTGGACGTAGAACTGTGATATTATTTAGATATGATAATTTTTATAAATGGTTCAATAAATTCAGGAAAATCAACAATTGGTAAATTGTTGATAAAAAGTCTTCCAAATACAGCCTTGGTTGAATTTGATTCAATTAGAGCCATGTTTGAATGGATGCCACTAGAAAAAGCCATTTCCATAACCATAGATCTTGGAATTAATTTAATAAAAGATTTTGTTAAACATAACATGTCAGTGGTTGTACCTTATCCGACTTCAGAACAAGGATATAAGTTAATAACTGAAAGGTTGTCAGATTTAAATCAAAAAATATACTTCTTTACATTAGCACCAAAATTAGAAGAAATACTTAAAGATAGGGGAACAAGAAAATTAAATGAATGGGAGGAAGGCAGAATAAAACATCATTACAATATAGGTATCCATAATCCTTCTTTTGGTATTATTGTAGATAACACAAAACAAACCCCAGAAGAAACAGTTAAGGAAATATTAACCAAAATTAATATATAAAATATGATAAAAGCTATTATCTTTGATTGGGGCAGAACTTTATTTGACCCTGAGGCAAAAAAAGAAATTCCTGACGCAGAAGAGGTTTTGTCGTATTGCAAACAAAAGGGATATAAAATATGTGTAGCTTCTTTGGTAAGACCACCCGCTACCACAAAAGAGGAAAGGGAAAATCAGATAAAAAATTTAGTTTTAGGTAAATACGTTGATATTTTTGAGGTCAGTGAAGATAAAGAGAAAGATAAAATTTTAGACAAAATGATAGTGGAATTAAATATTCCAAGAGAGGAAATATTAATAATTGACGACAGGATGGTAAAGAGTATTAAATATGGAAACAAGAATGGTCACCCAACTGCTTGGCTGCAAAATGGAATGTTTGCCAATGAATTACCAAATCCTGAAACAGGAAATCCGACCTATATAATTAACTCTTTATTGGAATTAAAAAATATATTATGAAAATATATTTTGCAGCACACTCTACAAGTAAAGATAATGAAGCTAAGTTGGCATCTGGTTGGAGGGATGTGGAATTATCTGAATTGGGCGTTAAGCAATCAAAAGAATTAGGAAAAAGATTTAAGGACATAAAAATAGATTTGATTTGTTGTTCTGACTTAAAGAGAGCAGTTGATACTGTAGAAATAGCATTTAAAGGTAAAATACCAGTAATTATTGATAAAAGATTAAGAGAGCTTAACTACGGTGATTTTGATGGTAAATCAAAAGATCTAGTTGGCTCCATGAAACAAAAAGCTATAAAAAAACCATTTCCGAATGGCGAAAGTTATGAGCAAGCTATGGCAAGAGTTCAAGAATTTTTTAGAGAATTAAAAGAAAAATATCAGGATAAAACCATTTTGGTTGTTGGACATCGTGCTACTCAATATGGCTTGGATACGCTTACCGGCAAAACGCTAGAGCAATGTTTAAGTGTTCCTTTTAAATGGCAACCTTATTGGGAATATAATTTATAATCGCAGTTCCCACTTCGTACATTCGCCTTGCTACTTCGATTTTACTCAGCACAAGTCAGTACCTTTGGTCCATCTCAGACCCTGAGAGCCTTTGGCTCGTAGGACTAGTCCGCGCAACGAAAAAGAGCCATAGAAATATGGTTCTTTTTGCTATGGGTGTAGTGGACTTGAATTGTGGTAAAATAATAAAATGCTAGACAAACCTTTTTCGGGGTTACCAACAAATATAAAAGAACAAAAGCCAGAAGCCGTTGGTGTTAGAATTATAGGAGAAGTTGACCCCAGAACAATCACTCGAGAAGTTTTTGAAAAATCTCCAGAATTATTATTTCATGGTTCTCGAAAACCCATAAATTTTTCACCTGAATTTAACTATGGTTCAAAAGAATATCTTACTGCAAGTTCAAGTGCAACTCTGGGTCTTGGTTTTTACGCAATAGCTGATAGAAATGAAGCGATTAATTATTCGAATGTAAGGCCGAGTTTAAGTGGTTCTGTGCAAAGAGATGTTGCACACATTTTACCCTACAAAGCTAGAATGTTAGATTTACGAAGAAAAAACAAATTAAATGAAAATGCTCCTGTACCAAGAGAGTTGGTAATTAAATGGCGAGAAAGATTTCTTGCTGACCTTAAAACAAAAACCAGAACAGAAAGTACGGAAAGCATGCTAGAGGAATTTCAAGACGAGTGGGAAAATGAATATACTGAATTTCTTAATCAAATAGTTACCAAAAATAGAGAAGTTGATTTAAGAACTTTATTAGATACCGTAAGGTATCCTTCACCATCTTGGACAGCTTTATTTTCAGATTTTATGAGAGAAGAAGGTTATGATGGAGTTGTCTATAATGAAGGCGGAGAGAGAAAAGAAGGGAGAGGTGGGGCATCTTATGTATTTTATAATTTAAGCAAAATAGGAACTTACGAGAATTGGAATAAATTATAGATTTGATATAAATATATAGCCTTGGTGTTCCCTTATCGCAGTTCCCACTTCGTACATTACGTTGCGCAAAGAAAAATTGCCTAGGGGCGTATTTTGTGTTAGTATATCATCGCGGGGTAGAGAAGAGGCATCTCGCAAGGCTCGACATAATGGGCCCCTCAGCAAGAAATTACTGAGTGCGTATTCGTCAAATTCGGAGAAGTCCTCCTCGCTCAAAACGAGAAGATAATTCCGAGCTAATCCCTCGACCCAGGTCGAGGAGAAGGTGTAGAGACTAGACGGCGAATTCCTTAACCTTTCACAGGAAAGGAAATGGTATAGTCCAGACCACAAACCCAAAAATATTTTTGGCAGTAGCGAAAGCTATAGTGGTAAGCATAACCTTGAGACTCTGGTTCGATTCCAGACTCCGCAACAATTTTTGTCTTAAATAAAGCCAAACTCTCTAAAGATTTGCTCGTAGAGAGCAATGACTCTTTTGGCTTCATGAGAAGAAACATCAAAAGATGAGCCTTCGTGGGCTATCTTGTTTCTGATATTGTGCACCTCCCACGCAGCAGTCAAATTACGAAAATTTTCTTGATTTGCCATTTTCAACTTCTCTCCCAAGGTATCAGCCTTAAACCCAAGGTCATTCATCAGGCTATCGAGCATAGCATCGGCTTCAATGATGGCGAGTTTCCAATCAGCAGAATTTACAGAGAAAATATAATCTATCACCTTTCTCCATCTTTCATTTTTAGACACACCCTCCCCTTCTTTCTTCTTCTTTTCTATTTCAACTTGGTGGTGTGCGTATTCGGCAATCTCATGTTCCAAATGTTTTTTTTCTTTAGCGCGAATTTCAAGCAAACGCACAGAAGTATAGGCAATAACGGTAAGGAAAAAAACAGCGAAGCCAATAAAAATATCATAAATCAAACCCTTGGTAATAAGAACTTGCCAAAGATACTGAAAAAACTCAACACCATGGGTAAATAAATATTCTGGATTAAAAAACTTTGAGCCCAGAACGGAATCTTGAACGACGCTATTTTGGGTTGAATATGGATCCATATCTTTATTATATAACAATTACAAAATATATTATTCTCTAATTTTCTCGAACTTCTTCCCTATTTCAAAAAGAGCGTTTTCATTGAAATGACTCGCCATAAACTGAATCGAAAGCGGTAGGCCCTCTTTGGTGTGTCCAGAAGGCAGAGCAATGCTGGGCACGCCAGACAGGTTTGCTGGAGCTGAGAAAATATCACACAGGTACATAGAAACTGGGTCATCTAGCTTTTCTCCCAATTTAAAAGGAAGTATGGGTACAGTCGGAGTGGCGATAAAATCCACCTTCGTGAGGGCTTGGGTCACCTCTTCTTTTATTTTTTCTCGAACATTCACCGCTTTGTTGTAATAGGCATCATGGTATCCATGTGAAAGCACATAAGTACCCAAAAGTATTCTTCGGCGTGCTTCTTTCCCAAAACCATCCCCTCTGCTTTTTTTATACACTTCTTCGAGATTTGCTCCATCAGCACTAAAGCCATAACGGATGCCGTCAAAACGAGACAAGTTTGTAGAAACTTCGGCCGGCATAATAATATAGTAAGCGGCGAGAGAGTATTTTGAATATGGAAGTTCTATATCAACAATTTTATACCCAGCATCTTTTAATTTCTCTATTGATTGTTTAAAATTTTCTAGCACCACTTCATCCACTCCTTCTTTAAACAAATGCCAAGGAATGCCGATACTTTTTTTGTTGGTGGTTTTTGCATTACGCATTGTATCAGGAATAGATGTGCTATCTTCTTTGTCATATTTTGAGAGCATATTGAAAATAATCTCGACATCACTCACCTTCTTGCCAAAAGGAGAAACCTGGTCCAATGAGTTCCCCATTGCGATAATTCCATTTCTAGAGAGTGCTCCATAGGTAGGTTTCATCCCCACCAAACCACAAAAAGCGGCCGGTTCGCGTACAGACCCGCAAGTCTCTGTACCTAAAGACACAAGCGCCATATCGGCAGCCACAGCGGCAGCAGAGCCTCCAGAAGAGCCCCCAGGCACGCGAGTCATATCTAGGGGGTTGCGAGTCACTCCAAAGGCTGATGTTTGGGTAGAAGAGCCCATAGCAAACTCGTCCATATTGGTTCTTCCGATTATCACCGCTCCGGCTTCTTTTAGTTTTTTTATTACAAAAGCATCGTAGGAGGCAGTATAGTTTTCTAAAATTTTTGAACCAGCCGAAGCAATGTGTCCAGAAAATAAAATGTTATCTTTTATGGCTATCGGTATACCCGTCATCACTGTGGCGCTACCGTCTTTAAATTTTTTGTCTGCCACATCTGCTTGAGCAAGTGCATCTTCATACACTTCAAGGTAGGCGTTGATTTCAGGATTTTTTTCTTCAATTACTTTTAGATACGCTTCGGCCAATTCTCGACAGGTGTAAATTCCCTTTTTTGAAGTCGTCGTGAGCTTTTTCAATTGTTAAATTCTTTAAGTTTATCATTTTTTCTTTATAACTTTATAACTTTATAACTTTATAACTTTATAACTTTATAACTTTATAACTTTATAACTTTCTACTTTATGACTTATAGTATTTTCTTCACCTTCAAAAATCCATCCTGAGAATCAGGAAATTGTTTTTTGATAAGTTCGGCGGAGAAATCACGAGCTTCTACTACATCTTCTCGCCAAACATTGGAAATTTCGTATTCTGCCGTTCCGCTTGGCACATCCACTGCTTCGATTTGTTTTACATAATTCAAAATACCCTCCATATCTTTGAGTAAATCTTTCTTTTCTTCTTCAGTTAGCTCTATTCTGGCAAGCTCCGCCAGATTTTCTACGTCCTTTACATACATACTAAAAGTATACCCCAACACTTATTTTAATCAAAATAAAAATAAGTGTACGGGTATGGCAAAATAAGGAGCAAAACGAAATCGAGGTGTATTATTTACCCATCAAGGCCCCTACTCGCTCCTCAGTCGGCGGATGAGTGGCAAAAAATCCAGCGACTTTCTGGCCGAATTTTGAACCTTTCGGATCTGCGATATAAAGATGCGCGATAGCTTTTGATTGCCTATTCATCGGTTGGGAATATTTTGAAATTTTCTGAAGCGCGCCAGCCAGGCCTTCTGGATAACGGGTAAGTAATGCACCTGATGCGTCCGCGAGAAATTCCCGCTTGCGAGAAATAGTGAGTTGAATCAATATGGCAAAAATTGGCGCCAAGATTGAGAGAACAATACCAACAATCATGAGCACATTGCCTCCTTTATTATCATTCCCTCTTCCTCCTCCAAAAAACATACTTCTTATAAACATATCCGCAATAATTGTTACAAAGCCCACCAGCACAACCACAACAGTTGAAAGCAACATATCGCGATTGCCGATATGCGAGAGCTCGTGCGCGATGACGCCCTCCAGTTCATTTTTTTCAAGTATTGCGAGAAGTCCAGTCGTCACTGCAACCACTGCGTGGTTCTTGTCACGACCAGTGGCAAATGCATTAGGTGCTTGGTCAATTACTACATATACCTTTGGCATCGGCAGTCCCGCTGTGATGGAAAGGTTTTCCACTGCATTATATAAGTCAAAATATTCTTCTCTTTTAGCCAATTTTGCCCCGGAAATCTTAAGAACAATTTTGTCCGAAAACCAATACGAAACGACATTCATAATAATACTGAATGCGACAAAGAAATAGAGAATGTTTGGATTGCCGTAGTAATAGCTAAAAGACCAACCGAGCCCAATAACCACTACAAAAAACAGACTCATCAAAACCCAAGTCTTTGTGATATTTTTAGATTGCTGTGTGTATAATGTGGCCATTTAAAACTTAACTTCTACATTTTGCTGTGCGACATCATTGTCCGCCAAATCAAAGAATTCCATTTGAGAGAAGTGAAACATTTTTGCAAAAATATTTGAGGGGAAAATTTCTATTTTTGTATTCAAGTCACGAACATTCGCATTGAAAAATCTGCGCGCAGCTTGAATTTTATTTTCAGTATCAGAAAGTTCGCTCTGTAGAGCCAAAAAGTTTTGATTCGCTTTTAGGTCTGGGTAAGCCTCGGAGAGAGCAAAAATTGACTTGAGTGCTCCCGTGAGCATATTCTCTGCCTGTGCGTGTTCCGGCGTAGGGCCCTGGGCCCCCATCGCCATAGATCTTGCCTTAGTTACATTCTCAAACACCGAAGACTCGTGTGTGGCATAGCCCTTCACTGAGTTTACAAGGTTGGGGATAAGGTCGTATCTTCTTTTTAATTGCACCTCAATGTCTGCCCAAGCCTCTTTTGTTCGGTTACGCAAAGTTACCAAGCCATTAAAGACAAATACTGCCCATAAAACTATAACTACTATAAGAATTAAAATTAATTGCATATGTTTATATTATATCACATTATATAACAGATTAATAAATTATTTTTTCGACTTTTCCACTTGCCATTCTTCGACCAAGACCAAGAGTGGTGGAGCAAGGAAGATGGATGAATAAGTACCGAAGAACATTCCCGCGGTCAGCATCAAGGCAAAATATTTAGTCGTCACCGGCCCAAAGAAGAACAAAGAAAGCAACACCAAAATAACAGTCAGAGAGGTAGCGATAGAACGCATATAAGATTGCTCTAGGCTTCTACCCACCACTTCTTGAAAATTGGTTTTGGATATATTTTCTTCTTCTTTCAAGTTTTCTCTAATTCTGTCAAAAATAACGATTGTGTCCGCAACCGAAAGACCCAAAATAGTAAGTACCGCTACCACAAAGAGAGTGTCTAGCTCGACTCCGTAAAAATGCGAAAAGATAGTGAAAAGTCCAATAGGCACAATAACATCGTGAATTAAAGAAACAATAGCTATAAGACCATACCTCCAAGAAGAAACGGGACGAGAGACTTTTCTAAAAGCAAAAGCAATAAAACAAATAATCGCAAGCAAAACTAAGACAACAGCAATGATGGCCTTGCGGGTCAACTCTCGCCCAACCGAAGGACCAATAGAATTAAAATTTGTTTCAGTAAGTGCGTCTATTTTGCCCATAGACAAAGTTTGCAATAGTGCAGAATGTTCTTCTTCACTCAAATCACGAGATTTTATAATCAATCCTTTTTCGCCAGTTGGTTGAATTAGCACAGCACCCAAATCTAGGGGCTTTACTATTTCATTCAAACTCTCTTGAGTCGGACGTTCATCAACATACACTACTTCCACAAGAGCACCGCCCTTAAAATCGATACCGACATTGAACCCCAATACAAAAAAAGAAAGTATCGAAAGACCAACCAAGGTGGCTGATATACTAAGAAATATTTTTTTGTGTTTTATGATAAACATATTTTTTATTTACTAAGCCCGCTCGAAAATAAAAATCTTGCGACCCTTCCTTCTCCGATAAAGTTAATTGTTGAAAGAAAAATTCTAGTAATGACAATCGCCGAGAACATAGATACCAGTACCCCCATGCCCAGCGTCAATGCAAACCCTTTAATCAGAGATGTGCCAAACCAAAATAAAATCACAGCAGTTAAAATGTTTGAAATATTAGAATCACGAATAGCAAGCCATGCTCGAGAAAACCCCACATTCACAGCCTCAACAATCGTACGACCCAAACGCAATTCCTCTTTTACTCTTTCAAAAATAAGCACATTGGCATCCACTGCAATACCGATAGAAATAATAAAGCCAGCGATACCCGCAGCTGTCAGCGTAACTGGTATAAGTTTAAATAACGCCAACATAATAACGATAAAAATACAAAGTGAAACAACTGCGATCAATCCAGGCAGTCTGTACCAAAGAATCAAAAATAGAGCAACCAATAAAAATCCTACAATTGTAGCTTTGACTCCAGCAGCCACTGCATTATCTCCTAGGGTCGCTCCAATGGTTTGTTTCGATAGCAGACTAATAGGCACAGGTAATGCGCCGGAATTCAGTCGCCCCACAAGCTGTTTTGCTTCAGCAGGAGTAGAATTCCCAGTAATAACCGCTTGTCCACCAGAAATTTTACCCTGTACTGTTGGAGCATAGAAATCGCGGTTATCAATGATTCCATCACCCGTTGTGTCAATTATTGATTGTCCGTCTAGGAAAATTGCCAATGGTTTAAGAATATTCTCTCCTGTTATTTTTTCAAACAATTTTGCACCTTCTTCGTCAAATTGAAGATTTATTATCGGTGCACGAGTATTTACATCAAAATCTAATGTCGCTTTTTCTAAATATCTGCCGGTGAGTTCGGTAGAAACAAATTGCGGCCCGAGGTCTACCGTCCCCAAATCTATCTTACCGTCTGCGCCCACTTTTACTTCTCTGGGAGTTCCCTCTGGGGCTTGGATTTTGAATTCCAGAAGTGGTGTTTGACCTATCATTGCTATTGCCTTTTCTACATCAGTCACACCTGGCAGGTCGACAATGAGCTGGTTAACACTCCCAGAAATAAACCCACCGCCCTGTATTTGCACAACCGGTTCAGAAACTCCAAAAAGGTTCACCCTTCTTTCAATAACATCTCGAAGTGCATCCATTGAGTCTGCGACTTCCCCTTCGGGCACACCACTTACATCTGCTTCATAAACCAAATGACTTCCACCAGAGAGATCCAAGCCTAAACGAAAGGGATGTTCTTTTAAGAAAGCTCCCTGATTTTCGAAATTTTTGTTCAATCGTGCTTCAGATTTAAAGACAAAAAGACCGACCCCGGAGCCCAGAATAAGTATCAAAACAGAAAGGATTATTTTCTTCAGCATCTTTTTATTCATAAATATAAGGTAATTCTATACGTTTTCTGGAGAATATGCAAATTTATCATAAAAAAACTTAACTCCATAAGACACAATAAAACCTAAAGCAAAACCACCCAAAATATCAATTGGAAAATGAACCCCCGTGACAATCCGAGCCAAGCCTATTAAAAGAGCAAAAAAAATAAAGTAATACCCAGCTTTTTTGCTTCGTCCCGCCGTAACAGTAGTAGAGGAGGATAAAAAGAAAGTTGAAAAAGCTAACGCTGAAAAGAAAGCAGTATGACCAGAGGGAAAAGCAAAACCACTTTCACTAAAAAGACTTTGGACGTTTTGCAAAGCGATAAATGGACGGTCTGTGTGAATTAATTTTTTTAATATGAGAGCTATAACTACGGTAATTCCAGAAGAAAAAAATACTAGGCAAAATTCTCTCAAAGACTTGCGGTAAAAAATCAAAAATAGTCCAGCAAGTAAAATTACAATAAAAGGAAAATAAACAGCAAAAAACACAAACAACTTATCTAATAAAATTGACTGATGGGTAAAATTATAAAAAAAATAGAAAATTGCGTCGTTCATATTATTTAGGCAAAATCATGTCGTGCATCGTCCACTTTAGCACGACGCTTCGCTACATTTAATACATTTTGTAAAAGCATGGCCACCGTTACTGGCCCCACACCCCCAGGAACTGGCGACAAATACCCTGCCACAGCTTTGACGGATTCCACATCCACATCACCCACTATTTTTACCCCGCCATCGGCGGGGCCGTCGTTGAGTTCAGAAGTGCCCGCATCAATTAAAACAGCACCTTCTTTTATCATATCACCTATAATGTATTTCCCCTTACCCATACCAGAAATAATTACATCTGCTTCTTTGATTAATTTTTCTTTATCTCGTGTCTCGCTGGTGACGACACCAGGATTAAAGTTTCTAAAGCGAAGTAGTGCTGTGACGGGTTTTCCAACCAGCATCCCCTGCCCCAAAACAATTATTTTCCTTGTCCTGAGCGCCGTCGAAGGATTGTCATCCAAATTCAGAGAATCAACCAGAGTCATACAAGCTAGCGCCGTAGGAAAGCCTGGATTTATATTACCATTATAGAATTCTTCACTATTTGTGGTACCCAAGCAGTCTACATCCAAATATGGATCAATGGCGTCGAGCACCACCTGTTTCTCAATAGAAGAAGGTAGAGGTAATTGAATAATGACTCCACACATATTTGGAATTTTATTTAAAATTTTTATCTCTTTGATTAGTTCTTCTGTGGTAATTGTAGAAGGAAAATTCGCATTATGAAATTTTATACCAACAGATTCTGCGGTTCTTGCTTTCATTTTTACATATTGTACCGATGCGCCGTCTTCCCCCACCAATACATCACAAAAAACTGGTTGAAATGGCAACAGAGCCACTTCCTTTTTTATTTTTTCCAAAATCTCTACGCTGATTTTTCTACCATCAATTATTTTCATCCCGTACGAAATAGGACGCGTACGCTTACGCTTCGTTGTCCTTTTTATTATTTATAATGTATTTAATCAATTTCATAATTTTTTTATTTTATGCGTCCGCGATTTCGTTCGGGATTATGCTCCCAAAAATTCATTTTGCATATCATCACGATGCACAGAGCGAGAATATTTGCGCATACCCATCAAAATTCCCAAGCTCATAAACTCAGTCAACAGGTGCGAACCTCCGTAGCTCATAAATGGAAGGGGTATCCCGGTTACGGGCAAAAGCCCCAAATTCATCCCGATGTTTATGAGTATATGGCTCATAAACAAAATAGCAATACCTAACCCGAAAAGTATTTCAAAGTTTGAAGCTCCAAATGAAGAAAAATAAAGCATCCGCCAAATCACAAGAGCAAATAAAATTAGAATAATGAGTGCGCCAATCAATCCCCATTCTTCAGTAAAAGCGGCAAAAATAAAATCAGTTTGATATTCTGGTAAAAATTTCAATCTAGATTGTGTGCCAAAACCAAGTCCTTTGCCCAAAATTTGCCCAGAACCAACAGCGATAGTGGACTGAAAGGCGTTGTACCCAGAACCACGAACATCTGCAAGTGGATTTATAAAACTAGAAATACGAGCTTTCTGATAGGGTGCAAAAGCAAACACCCAAAGCGAAATAAAAATCAAAACCCCAGACATAAAAACAAAGAATAAGTGCGTTTTAGAAATTCCTGAAACAAGCACCATTCCAAGCCAAATAAAAAATATAATCATAGCCGAACCGAAGTCTGGTTGTAACATAACCAGCATAAAAGGTATAAAAGCATAGAAACCAGATATAAAAATATGCTTGATGTTGTGTATTTCTACATGCCGACGAGAAAAGTATTTCGCCAGGATAAGCACCAAAACCAGCTTCATCATATCCGCTGGTTGAAAAGAAAACCCGCCAAAACTAAACCAACTTTTGGCACCATTGGCAACATTACCAAAAACAAAAAGTAGCAACAAAATTCCAGAAAATAGGCTAAATAGCCCCACCAACACATCTGTACGTTTTAAAAATCTAAAATCAATAAAAGAAAACACAACAAAGACCAGTAGAGATAGCCCCACCCAGATGATTTGTTTGTTAAAAAAATCCCCTGCCCCTTCCTCTGGAGCAAAAGATCTCATCGTCACCAAACCTGCCAAAACTATCGGCAGAATAAAAAGAAACATTAACCAGTCTACCCCGTTGGATATTTTTTTTATGGGGTTTGTTAGTAATTCCATAGTATTTATTTTAGTTTAACTAAAAAAATGTCGTACATCGGAATTATTTCTTTAGCCACTACTACGCCAAGTATGGGTTCTGGCCAAGTAAAATTAATTTCTGCCACCTCTTGCCCATCCAGTTTATCTAAATAAGTACGACTTGCTGATAAGACGTTGCCGATTGCGTCATATAAAACAACAACAAAACTTACTTCCGAAATAATAAAGAAGGAATTGTTTTTAACTGTGGCAGAGAGTCGTGGACTCGTCGTTTCATCTGCAAGCTGAATATCAGAGACAACAATTTGGAGTTGTCGTATTTTTTCTTCTGAAACTTGCAACCACTCTGGTTCTTCACTCCATTCAAAAGTAGTATAAACGGGTATCGAGTGCCCCACATCTACCGCTGGTTCAAAGATGGCAAATCTGCCAGCTGGTGGAATGAAAGTACTACCTTCTCTTTTGCCGAGATAAATATTGTCTTGGTCGGCAAAACGAAATTTATAATTTATTTTTTTGACGGCTGTATTTTTGTTTTGATTTAACAAATAGGCTACTGCATTGTAGCGCCCCGGCACAACCTTAAAAACCCGAGACCACAAGACAGATACAGGCTCCACTTCGGTGGTGCAAGCGTTTTGGCAAGAGCCACCGCAATCTACTCCTGTCTCGACACCGTTTTGCTTACCGTCCATACAGGTCGGCTCTTTCTTTAAAGAAGGAAAAACAATAAGAAAACTAAAAACAGCAAAAAAGGTTAGAAGTACACCAACATAAAAGATTTGTCTTTTCAGAGCCCAAGTCATAATATTATTATAACATACAAAAATTCGTCGTAGGCGTACTTTTTAGAGAGACTTTCGCAGGGCGACGGCCCGAGAATGAGCAAATTTTTAGTAAAAAATTATGAGACTCTATAAAAAGTATGCCAAGAAAGAATTTACACCGCATCTAGCTCTACAAAGAATGTAGAGCCCTTTCCTGGCCATTAACTCTAGACCTATTTCTTGGTCGGTCTTAAAATCCCCAAATCATCACTTATCTTCTTTACTAAGAAATTATTAATTTCACTATGCCTTGGTATAGTCGAAGACCGTTTAGTAAGCGGATTGAGGAAAACACTATGTCTTGCTCCTTCACGAATAAACACACAACCTTGCTTGGTCATATGTTTTATAAAATCAACACGTTTCATCTAATTGTTAGAGGTTAGTAGGCAAAAACTAAAGGTTCTTTGATCAGACCTTTTTGAGTCGTATTTAACAGACGATTGGTTTCAATAATAAGTTGGGTTGCTTCCAATAAATTTTCTTTTGTTTCTTTTAAGGTTCTGCCTTGAGTATTGATGCCTGGAATTTCTTCTATCCAGCCCAAAAACCATTTACCACTTTTCTTATATACCGCTGTAAAATTATGCTTTCTCATGTTCTTTAATTGTATCACAAGATAACAAAAAAAGAAACTATTTTTACTACACCGCATCTAGCTCTACAAAGAATGTAGAGCCCTTTCCTTCGGTAGAATCTACCCACACCCTACCCTTATGCGCCTCGACTACGAGTTTGACTGTGTAGAGACCATAGCCCGTACTATCTACATTTACTTTCACAGAATCTTTACCCCTACCCCCTTCGCTAAACAAATTCTTTTTATCTTCTTCGGATATTCCAAGACCAGTATCTTTTATAGAAAGCACGATTTTGCCTGTCCCTCTATCGGCGGAGCCGTTTTGTTTTTCAAGCCCCACAGTAATGGTGCCAGTCTTGGTATATTTCACAGAGTTATCAATCAAATTACTTGCCACTTCTTTGAGCCAAAACGCATCACCCAAAACATTGTAACCGTCGTCTGTAAAATTATTTTCCAGTTTAAGCCCCTTGGTCTGTGCTGGACCTTTTTTCTCAGCTAAAACTTTTAGAACTACCTCTTTTAAATCAATTACCTTCATGTCGTATTTGACTAGGCCTTTTTGCATATTGGCAGCGTTTAAGACCAAGTCTACTGTTTCGATGCCAGTATTGTCGCTCTCCAGGCCCTGCTCGGCGTATTTCTTAACTTCAGGAGAAATTGCGCCGAAAGTACCATCTAGCATACCTGCAAAAATGTATTTTGAACGCGTAAATGAACCCTTAACTTTATGGGTAACTAAGTGCACCAAGCTCTCTCTTTGCTTGATTAAATCTTCTAAATCAATATTAAGCTTTGCTAATTCTTCTTTTTGTTCTATTTCCCTCTTCACTCCTCGAATTAATAAATACCCAATTATAGTAATAAGCACAAGGGTGGCCCCCGCAACAATTCTAACGTTTTGAATAGTACGAACAAAAACCATTCCCAAAACTAAAACCCATAAAGCAAATACCAGAACTTGTGCTCCAATAACTTTTGCATTAAAAGTTTTAAACTTCACAGTTGAATACGCCAAGAAAGCTGCAAAAATTGGCATACTGAACAATCCCACTTGAGCCAATGTCCAGTTCTCAGTAAAACTTCCAATAATGTTTCCAGAAACAAAGCTGAGTAAAAACAAAACCACCCCAATTGTGATAAAAACTAATTGTTTTCTCATCTCTGGAGCAACCTGTTTGTATTTCTTGAAAGAAAAATGCAAAATCCAAAACAAGTAAATGACTTCAACAAAATATATATAGTAAGTTG
>Ga0163152_10004917_pt1 | contig 16114 bp, 6 predicted proteins | sample OliLakLV19MP8IB2_FD_148635 | JGI IMG/M metagenome (GOLD analysis project Ga0163152, IMG submission 148635) | Freshwater microbial mat bacterial communities from Lake Vanda, McMurdo Dry Valleys, Antarctica - Oligotrophic Lake LV.19.MP8.IB-2 | ecosystem: Environmental > Aquatic > Freshwater > Lake... | reverse complement strand
CGGGGGCGGGGCGGCGATGCCAGCAGGTTTCCTAAAATCCAATGCCCCCGGATTACTGGCGAAGTGCGGGTGGCGTAAGACGTGACCGCCAAAACACTCCCTTGCCGCAACAATCCGCCGCGATGCGTTTCCGGCGTGAGCGAAACTTTTCGGAAATGACTTCCTTGAATTCCCGGGATTTCATAATGCTTCGCAAGCCGCTCATTCAGGTAAGTGTAATCGGTTTTGATCAAATCAAGGATGCTGCGGTCATCCCTCAAAATACTTTCGAAAAACAACTCCGTCTCACGGCGAAACGCCTGGCGAAGGTTATCATCAAAATCCGGAAACAATCGCGCGTCCGGCGTCAGCGAATCGAGGTTGCGCAAATAGAGCCATTGGTCGGCGAAATTACTGGCCAAACTCCGGGCTCGAGGATCTGCAAGCATCCGCCGGGTCTGTTTGGCTAGAACCTTCGGCTTGCTCAACTCGCCCGCCACCGCTGCCTCCAGCAATTCATCATCCGGGATGCTGCTCCAAATAAAGAACGACAATCGCGATGCCAGTTGCAAGTCGGGGATTTTATACGCCGTTCTGGGCGCGACACCCTGTGGATCATCCTCGACGTGAAACAAAAACTGCGCACTCACCAGGATCGAACTCAACGCCGCTTCAATGCCTGCTTCGAAATTCTCCTCCGCGCGAGCCTTGCGGTAAAATGCCATTGGTTGCTCAAAGTCCTCTTTATTCACCGGGCGTCGATAGGCACGGCGCATTAAATTGGAAACAATCTTTTCCGCGCAAGCCGCTTCATCAGCCGCGATCTTTGGCTCTGCAACGAGAATTTTCCGCCGGCTGGGCGTGTCTCCCGGCCCTTTCGCATTATACGGACCATTAATCGAAACCTGATAAATAGCCGGGCTCAACCGCGGATGCCGATGCATATTGAACGCCACCTTGTAGGGCTGCCGCTTCCTCTCCAGCAACGACGACGTGTTCTTTAAAAACGTCACCCCCACCTCATGCAATCCCGCCTTGACCGGCACGCGGACCTTCAGCTTCCCATCGACACTCTCGTAATCCTTGATCCCTTTCGGCGGTGAAACGCTGAACAATTCCATTCGCTGGCCATCGATCAACAATTCCAATTCGTAAGTCCCATTGAGCCCTTCAATTTCCTCATTGCGATCGCGCGCCAGTCGGATTTGAAATTCATACTCTGCATCCAGCGGAAATGTATGCCGGATCAAAGTTCCGCCGCGCGTCCCGATCGGCAGGCCTTCAACCTGCTCCTCCTGCGTCACATCCGCCGCGACTCGATAAGTATCCCCGCCAGTTTTTTTGCGTGGCGCGCCGATCGCCAATTGGCTGATCTTCTGCGCCGCAGTGATATACCGATCCAGCAAGGTTGGGGAAAGCATCCCCACCGTTACATTATCAAAACCGTGGCTCGCTTCATCCTTCGGCAACATCGCCGTCGCATCGATTTCCAGGGCCAGCAAATCCCGGATCGCATGTTGATACTCGGTGCGATTCAACCGTCGAAAAGTCTGCGTCCGTCCTGGGTTCGGTTTCTTGACTGCGGCTTTGTCCAACGCTCCCGCAATTTGTGCCAGCGCCGACTGATACACTTTCTCATCTGGCCGGGGTTTGCCGATCGGCGGCATTTGGCGCGACTGCATTTTTCGAATGACCTTTTCCCAGGTATCGGCGGCCGCGGAAAATTCCTTCCCCGCAAGAGCTTCGAGGTTCAGATTGCCTTTCTTCGTCTCGCTGTCGTGGCAATCATAACAATACTTCTTCATCACCGCAGGAGCACCGCGATGCTCAGCGGGATAGGCGTAAAGCGCCATGCCAAAGACGGCGACAAATTGGAACAATCGAATCATTGGGTAAACTCATGTATGCCATCGAACCCCTGGTCTGTCACCGAATCGTTTGGCCTCGACCAAAATGGGGCGCATCTCACTTTTTTGACGACTGGCCAAACGCCAGGCAGACAGTGCCGGGTTGAGAAAATCTTAAATCGCAAGGAATACAGCCCTCAACCCAGCATTGAGCGCGTAAATGTTCGGGCCCGGGCCTCAGTAAGGGTTTGCCGCCTGGTCGATGGCGCTTTCCAGGCCGGTTCGGATGGCTTCAATTGTTTCTCCCCTGCCCTGAATGGAGTGTTCCAGGCCCACCTCACGAGGTTCATGCCATCCGAGCCAGACCGTGCCGTCGGTTTCCTGCCAGACAACCACCCGGAGCGGCAGATCGAGGGCGATGCTGCTGCGGCTTTGCATCAGCTTGGTTCCGATTGCTGGATTTCCGAAAATCAAAACTTCCGAAGGGCGCAGTTCCAATCCCTTTTTTGCCGCCGCCTGGGCATGATCAATGCGGGCCGAGATTTCGATCCCGCGGCTTTTGAGGATGTTTTGCAGCCGGTCAAAAGTGTTGGAAACGGGATGACAACTCTCCCGCATTCGCATGGTTGGAGCGCCGGAGGGAGGACCGAGTTTGCGATCAAACGCACCCGCAATCCGTCGAGCCAATCCCGACAGGTCCACTCCCTCTTTGTTGGCGCAAAGTGTGACGCAAAGCAGCTCCGATTTATCGGTGAACCGGCTGAGGTAGCTGGAGAAACCGGGAACGTTCCCTTGAATATCCATTAATCCACGGTGCCCTGGAAAACGCCAGCCGGCATTGGCCGGAACGGTCGTGCCATCCGCGAGACGGATTCCCTCATGCCGCTGGTCTTTTCGATGACCTGTCCCAGGAGCAAATAGTCGGTGGCGCTGGCGGCGGCCCGGGTTCCAGCTTTGAAGACCAGCGGTTTTTCGCGGACCAAATCCAACAATTCTCCGGGGCTGTAGGTTTGCGACGGAATGAACTTTTCGTGGGTTGAATAATCTGGCAGGCCGGATAAATGCCCCGTGAGCTGTCCAAGTGTGATTGATTTCCAATCCGCCGGCAAGTCGTCCAAAAAATTTCCGACGGAGTTTTCCAGAGCGAGCTTTCCCATTTCGAGAAGCTGCATGATGGCAACCGCGGTGTAGGCCCGCGACATCTGTCCAACCGCCCAGATTGTTTTGGGAGACGCCAGGAGACCTTTCTCGCGGTCGGCGAGTCCGTAACCGGTAACTCTGGAGATGTAAGGGGCCTGCACAATCGCCAGCGTCATTCCAGGAATCCCTTCTTGCTTCATGAATTCACCGATCATCTGATCGATGGCTTTCCCTTCGAAATGAACTTCGGGATTTCCACGTTGTGCGAGCCCTGAAAAGCTGCCTAGGAGAAGAGATAGGGTGATGCAAGACCGCAAAATTAATGGTCGGTAAAACCGGGCGACCGGTGTCTTGGGATAGTTGCGCATGAAATGAAGTCTGGGGAGGTTGAAAATCGACGTCAAGCGGCGGATCGGATGGTTGCTCCGGAGCGGAGTTAACCTTACGGAGCGCCAGTTCCCCGCGGTAACAGTTTGGCTCGTTTTGGGTGGATCTTTTCCTTTGGCGCGGCGGGCCGAGGCTTTTTTCTTTTTTCCGCAGATCTTTTTGCGAGCGGTGGGCTGGCGATAAAATGGAGCTTGAACCACTGCGGCCGGCCGGGTCCACAAGGTTTCCAGGGCCGCGCGAGGATCGCGCCGCTGGTCGCTCCGCAGTCATGATGAGACTGGTCATCATGGCCTGCCGCCGTGCTCCTGCCGGGGAACGAAGGGTTATCTTGCGCAAAATCACGCTGCGCCGCAGCGATTGCTCGGCTTGATTGTTGGTCGGCTCCACTTCCGGGTGGTGGATGAAGGTCAGCAAATTTTTCCGCTGCTTGCGTAACCGGGAGCGCAACTGTTCGTCCGGTTTGCACGAGAGTCTGGAGTGCACACACCCGTGTCAACCTTCCGAGAAAACGGTCTTTTGAGTTTGTCGGTTTCCTTTTCCGTCAACGGCTTCTCCGTCATTCATCCGCTTTCACCCCTTTTTGGTAGGCCGTGTAAAGGTAGATCTGGATGGTCAAGGAGCCGAGGTGCTGCTGGATCAGCGGTTCGACCTGGTCCCATTCCAATCCACCCACTCCAGTGGCGAGGCGGGGTAGGGGGGTAGGGGGGTAGGGCGAGGCTGGTTATTTTTTCGATCACGACCAGTTTGTGCAGTTCGCGCAGACAATGTGTGACGTTGTGGTAGGTCGCTTTACCGGGATGCGAGTGTTCTCCGGCCGCCGGTTCCTGGGTGAAGAGACTGATGATCCGACGTCCGTTCGCGCCTGACCAGGCCTAGAGCTCGCCGGGTTTGGGATGGGCGGTGTGCAGATAGTGTCGGAAATCTTTGTAAAGCGCGGGCCAGTCCTGTCGCAGACTCAGCGCCAGGCCGGTGGTGAAATGATCGTTTGGAGCGATCCCGTGAGCCAGAGCCCGGGCGTTGCTGAGCAGTATATCACCTCTGACATTTTGTATCATTGGACACCTTTCGGTATCCGGCTCGCCATTCTGCCGCAGTTTCCATTTCAGGTCCTTTTTTATGAAGGGGCTGCCAACTTCAGCATGGCGCGACTGATCCTGACCCTTAAGAAACTTTAAGGTTTTGTCCTATGGTTCTTCCATTCTCCGGCTGTTAGTTTTTCACCAGTTTTTATCCTTAAACCTGACATTCAAATGGCAACGTCTCGCTCCAAAAAAAATCCTGAAACCGCCAAGTCGAAAATTGCTGTTTCCCCTGTTGAATCCAATGGAGAACAGCCCGTTGCAGCTCCTATCGACATCACCCTCCACGATGTTCTGGTAGCTCTGGTGGCGGCGCGCAGCGGCGATTTCACCGTCCGGCTTCCTGCGGACTGGGTGGGGCTAAACGGCAGGATCGCAGATGCCTTTAACGACCTGGTTTCCTCCAATCAAATGATGGCCAAGGAACTGGAGCGTTTGAGCCGGGTGGTGGGCAAGGAGGGGAAAGTCCAGAACCGCGCGAGTTTTAAAGTGGGTGAAGGTTCGTGGCGCGAGATGGAGGATTCCTTGAACGCTCTCATCACCGACCTGGTCCGGCCGACGGCTGAAGTGACCAGAACGATCGGTGCCGTGGCCAAGGGGGATCTCTCACAGAGCATGACATTGGAGGTGGATGGACAGGCCCTTCAAGGTGAGTTTCTGCGCAGCGCCAAAATCGTCAACACCATGATCATGCAGCTCGGTGTTTTCACCTCCGAAGTCACACGTGTGGCCCGCGAAGTCGGGACGGAAGGCAAACTCGGCGGGCAGGCCCAGGTGCCGGGTGTGGCCGGAACGTGGAAAGATCTGACCGACAACGTCAACTCCATGGCCAGCAATCTCACGGCCCAGGTGCGTAACATCGCCGACGTCACCATCGCCGTGGCCAACGGGGACCTTTCGAAAAAGATCACCGTCGATGTCCGCGGCGAAATCTTGCAGCTTAAAGAGGCCATGAACACCATGGTCGATCAGCTCCGGTCGTTCGCCGCCGAAGTGACCCGCGTGGCGCGCGAGGTTGGAACGGAAGGCAAACTCGGCGGCCAGGCCGTGGTGCCTGGCGTGGCCGGGACCTGGAAGGATCTGACCGACTCGGTCAACGCCATGGCGACCAACCTGACCTCGCAGGTGCGCAATATTGCTGAAGTAACCACGGCGGTGGCCCGAGGCGATCTCTCTCGCAAAATCACCGTCGATGTGAAGGGGGAAATCCTCGAACTGAAAAACACCATCAACACCATGGTGGACCAGTTGAACGCCTTTTCATCCGAAGTGACCCGCGTGGCGCGCGAAGTCGGGACGGAAGGCAAACTTGGCGGGCAGGCCCAGGTGCCGGGTGTGGCCGGAACCTGGAAGGATCTGACCGACAACGTCAATTCCATGGCTGGTAATCTCACGGCCCAGGTGCGTAACATCGCCGATGTCACGATAGCCGTGGCCAACGGGGACCTTTCGAAAAAGATCACCGTCGATGTGCGCGGCGAAATCTTGCAGCTCAAAGAGGCCATGAACACCATGGTCGATCAGCTTCGTTCGTTCGCTTCCGAAGTGACCCGTGTGGCGCGCGAGGTCGGAACGGAAGGCAAACTTGGCGGGCAGGCCATCGTGCCAGGCGTGGCCGGGACCTGGAAGGATCTGACCGACTCGGTCAACGCCATGGCGACCAACCTGACCTCGCAGGTGCGTAATATCGCTGAAGTAACCACGGCGGTGGCCCGAGGCGATTTGTCGCGCAAAATCACCGTTGATGTGAAGGGAGAAATCCTCGAGCTGAAAAACACCATCAACACCATGGTCGATCAGTTGAACGCTTTCGCCGCCGAAGTGACCCGCGTGGCGCGCGAAGTGGGGACGGAAGGCAAACTCGGCGGACAGGCTCAGGTGCCCGGTGTGGCCGGAACCTGGAAGGATCTGACCGACAACGTCAACTCCATGGCCAGCAATCTCACGGCCCAGGTGCGTAACATCGCCGATGTCACGATAGCCGTGGCCAACGGGGATCTTTCGAAAAAAATCACCGTCGATGTGAGGGGCGAAATCTTGCAGCTTAAAGAGACCATGAACACCATGGTGGATCAATTGCGTTCGTTCGCTTCCGAAGTGACCCGTGTGGCGCGCGAAGTTGGAACGGAAGGCAAACTTGGCGGACAGGCCCAGGTGCCCGGTGTGGCTGGAACGTGGAAGGATCTGACCGACTCGGTCAACGCCATGGCGACCAACCTGACCTCGCAGGTGCGCAATATCGCTGAAGTAACCACGGCGGTGGCCCGAGGCGATTTGTCGCGCAAGATCACCGTTGATGTGAAGGGGGAAATCCTCGAATTGAAAAACACCATCAACACCATGGTCGATCAGTTGAACGCTTTCGCCGCCGAAGTGACCCGCGTGGCGCGCGAAGTCGGGACGGAAGGCAAACTTGGCGGGCAGGCCCAGGTGCCCGGTGTGGCTGGAACCTGGAAGGATCTGACCGACAACGTCAATTCCATGGCTGGTAATCTCACGGCCCAGGTCCGCAACATCGCCGATGTCACGATAGCCGTGGCCAACGGCGATCTTTCGAAAAAGATCACCGTCGATGTGCGGGGCGAAATCTTGCAGCTCAAAGAGGCCATGAACACCATGGTCGATCAGCTTCGTTCGTTCGCTTCCGAAGTGACCCGTGTGGCGCGCGAAGTCGGGACGGAAGGGAAACTTGGCGGACAGGCCATCGTGCCAGGCGTGGCCGGGACTTGGAAGGATCTGACCGACAACGTTAATTCCATGGCGAATAACCTCACGGCCCAGGTTCGTAATATTGTGGAGGTGGCGACCTCCATCGCCAAGGGGGATCTCTCCCGCAAAATCACGGCGGATGTGAAAGGCGAAATCCTTGAGCTGAAAAACACCATCAACACCATGGTGGACCAGCTCAACGCGTTCGCCTCCGAAGTGACCCGTGTGGCGCGCGAAGTCGGGACGGAAGGCAAACTCGGTGGACAAGCCCAGGTGCCCGGTGTGGCCGGAACCTGGAAGGGTTTGACCGACAACGTCAATGTCATGGCGGCGAACCTGACCGACCAAGTGCGTGGGATTGTGAAGGTTGTGACTGCGGTGGCTGACGGCAATCTCAACCAGAAACTCACCGTGATGGCCAAGGGGGAAATTGCGGCGCTGGCGGACACCATCAACAACATGACCGATACCCTCGCGATTTTTGCCGAGCAGGTGACCACGGTGGCACGGGAGGTTGGTGTGGAGGGGCGGTTGGGTGGACAGGCACATGTGCCTGGGGCTTCAGGAACATGGAAAGACCTGACCGGGAATGTAAATTTGCTGGCGGCCAACCTGACGACACAGGTCCGTGCCATTGCGGATGTGGCCACGGCGGTGACCAAAGGGGATTTAACACGGTCGATACAGGTTGAGGCTCGTGGTGAAGTGTCCGATCTCAAGGACAACATCAACGCCATGATCAGCAACCTTCGCAGCACCACCCAACAGAACGCCGAACAAGACTGGCTCAAGACCAACATCGCAAAGTTCACCCGCATGTTGCAGGGCCAGCGCGACCTCCTGACCGTGGGCCAGATGTTGCTTTCCGAACTCGCGCCGCTGGTCAACGCCCAGCAGGGTGTGTTTTACCAGATGCAGGACGACAGCGACATGCAGCTTGAACTTCTGGCAAGTTATGCCGATGTGCAGAAGACCGCCGGGCGCTTCCGTTTCAAGCTCGGCGAAGGTCTGGTGGGACAGTGCGCCTTCGAAAAAAAGAGGATACTGCTTTCAAACGAAAAATCAGACCAGATTGTCATCAGCTCCGGTTTGATGGAAATGAACCCGGCCAGCATCATCGTCCTTCCGGTGTTGTTTGAGGGGCAGACAAAGGCGGTGATCGAGCTGGCATCCATCAGTCACTTCACCACGGCACATCTCACGTTCCTGGATCAGTTGACGGAAAGTATTGGAATCGTTCTCAACACCATTGAAGCCACGATGAGGACGGAAGGTTTGCTGAAACAATCCCAGGAACTGGCCGGCGAATTGCAGACACGGCAGACCGAACTTCAGCGGACAAATCAGGAGCTGGCGCAGCAGAATGAAGAAGTGGAACGTAAAAACCAGGAGGTGGAACGTAAGAACCGTGAAATCGAACAGGCGCGGCGTGCCCTCGAGGAAAAGGCGGCGGAGCTGGCTTTGACTTCGAAATACAAGTCCGAATTTCTGGCCAACATGTCCCATGAACTCCGAACTCCGCTGAACAGCATCCTGATCCTGGGCCAGCAGCTGAGCGACAATCCATCTGGCAACCTCAGCATGAAACAGGTGGAGTGGTCCAAGACCATCCACGGCGCCGGCACCGACCTGCTCAATCTGATCAATGACATCCTGGACCTTTCGAAGATCGAATCCGGGACCGTGACTGTTGAACCGGAGGAGATCAGTTTTGTGTCGTTGCGCGACACGGTGGAAAGAAACTTCAGGCATGTGGCGGAAACGCGCGCTCTCACTTTCCAGCTCAATCTCGATTCCCATCTGCCTAGGTCAAGCACCACGGATGTGAAACGGCTGCTGCAAATCTTGAAGAACCTGCTTTCCAATGCCTTCAAGTTCACATCGCAGGGGAATGTGAACTTTACGATGATGGTGGCGACCGGTGGATGGTCTCCCGACCACCCGGCGCTGAATCGCGCTCCGGTGGTGATTGCTTTTGAGGTTTCTGACACCGGCATCGGCATTCCGGTCGAAAAACAAAAGTTGATCTTCGAGGCCTTCCAGCAGGCGGACGCCGGCACCAGCCGCAAATACGGCGGCACGGGGCTGGGGCTGGCGATAAGCCGCGAACTTGCGACCTTGTTGGGTGGTGAGATCAAGCTGATCAGCACCACCGGTGTGGGCAGCACGTTCACCCTTTACCTCCCGCAATCTTACACCGGCCCAGTGGCCGCCAAACGGGATGAAACCAGGCCGATGATCGTCAAGACGCTGCCGGCTCCAAGTCAGACGCAGGTCAGGGATGATCGCGAAAGCATTTCCACCGGGGAACCATGCATTCTAATTGTGGAGGATGATCCTCATTTCGGACGGGTACTGCTGGGCTTGGTCCGGGACAAAGGATTCAAAGGTCTGGTGGCGCAGAAGGGGAGCCTCGCGCTGGCGCTGGCCAGGGAATTCAAGCCCATCGCTATCACGCTCGATATTTTCCTCCCGGACATGTTGGGCTGGACGGTTCTGAGTCATCTCAAAAAAGATCCTTCCACACGTCATATCCCAGTGCAGATTGTGACCATTGAAGAGGAGCGTCAGCACGGCCTCGAAAGAGGTGCCTTTGCCTACATCAGCAAACAGGTCAAACCGGAGGATTTGAGCGCGGCGTTTGATCGATTGAATCAATTTGTCAACCAACGGTCCAAACGTCTGCTCGTGGTGGATGATGATGAAACCGAACGCAACAGCCTGGTCGAACTGCTGGGTTACGAGGACATCCAAATCACTACGGCCGCGAGCGGCGAGGAAGCGTGGAAAATGATTCATGATTTGCCGTTTGACTGTATGGTGCTCGATCTCCGCCTCCCCGACATGTCCGGTTTTGAATTGTTGGAGAAGGTCCAGTCCGAGCCGGCGCTGCACGAGCTGCCGATCATCGTCTTCACCGGGAAAGATCTTTCCCCGGAAGAAGAGTTGAAGATCCGGAAAATGGCCAAGAGCATTATCATCAAGGGGGTTCAATCACCCGAACGTCTCCTGGATGAAACCGCCCTTTTTCTCCATCGTGTCACCACCGATCTGCCGCTGAACAAACAGCAGATGCTGGAACGGCTGCACAATTCCGACGCCGCGCTTGCCGCCAGAAAGGTGCTGGTGGTGGATGATGATGTGCGTAATATTTTTGCGCTCACCAGCCTGCTGGAACGTCATGAAATGCAGGTGCTCACGGCCACGAACGGACGTGAAGCCATCAATCTTCTCGAGCAGACCGAGGATGTTGCATTTGTGCTGATGGACATCATGATGCCTGAAATGGACGGTTACGAAACCATCAAGGTGATCCGCAAGAATCCCGAACATAAAATGCTTCCGATCGTGGCCCTGACCGCCAAGGCGATGAAGGGTGACCGGGAAAAATGCCTGGAAGCAGGGGCTTCTGACTACATCGCCAAGCCGGTCAACACCGAACAACTCCTTTCCTTAATGCGAGTTTGGCTGCACCGTTAAGATTCGCCTAATTCTCATGAAAAAAGAGGAAATAATCAGACCCGGTGTGGTGGAACCGCCTCCTGTGCTCCATCGAACGGAACATTTCAACGCCGTTGAAAAACAGGATTACAAGGTCAACATCCTGCTGGTGGACGATCATATATCCAAGATCATCGCCCACCAGGCCGTGCTGGCGGAGTTGAACGAAAACATCATCACCGCCAGGGACGGCCGGGGTGCGCTGGAATGTCTGTTGAAGGACGATTTCGCGGTGATCCTGCTCGATGTAAACATGCCGGAGCTGAATGGATTTGAACTGGCCGCGATGATTCGTGAACGTCCGCGGTTCCAGCATACGCCGATTATTTTTCTCACCGCCTACAACACAGGCGATCTGGACAAGCTGAAGGGGTACAACATCGGTGCCGTTGATTATCTTTATCTTCCCGTGGTGCCTGAGGTGTTGAAAGCCAAGGTCAAAACTTTTGTTGACCTGGCAAGGCAACAGATGGTGATCAAAAGGCAGGCGGCATTTCTGGAGGAAAACAACAGGCGACAGCAGGAGCAAATCCGCATCATCCAGGATTTAAATTCCCAGCTCAGGATCGCCAACGAAGAACTTGAAACATTTTCTTACAGCGTTTCCCACGACTTGAGGAGCCCACTCCGCGCGATGCAGGGGTACTCCCAGGCGCTCTTGGAAGATTGGGGGGACAAGCTGGACAGCGAGGCGTCCGACTACCTCAACCGCATCAGCAAATCCGCCCGCAGAATGGACGGTCTGATCCAGGATATCCTGGCCTACACGCGGGTTTCCCGCATGCTGCTCAACACTCATGCCATCGACCTCGAAACGCTTCTCAACGACATCATCAGGGACAACTTGAGTTTGCGTGAGTTTGAAACCCACTTCATCATCCAGAGCCCGCTGCACCGGGTCGTGGGCCACGAGGGGTGTCTGACCCAGTGTTTTTCCAATCTTCTGGAAAATGCGGTGAAATTTATGCGAAAAGAGACCACACCGAGGGTTGTGATCAGCACCACTTCGGAAAACTCGAAGGTGAGGATCTGGATTGAAGACAACGGGATTGGAATTGATCCCTCGCATCATTCCCGGATTTTTCAGATGTTCGGACGTGTGTATGCTGAGAATCAATACGACGGCACCGGTATTGGATTGAGCATTGTCAAAAAGGCCGCCGAACGGATGGGCGGCAGCGTTGGGGTTGAATCGATCTTCGGCCAGGGCAGCCGGTTTTGGATCGATCTACCGCAGGCGAATTAAATCCGGACGACTCAGTTTTCGATAATTCTGAAAAATCGCTCTTGATCGGAATCATTCACCGGGATTGCCAGTTCGATCCGTTGATCGGAGGTCGGTGGCGTAATGCCTTGTGCCGTCTGCCAGGAATCCGCTTCCAGGTTTTCAGATACCTGAAGGATGTAAGCCACACCTTTCCGGCCCCCGAATCCAAGCCGAACAATGTCCGAATCCACACGCACCAGCTGGAGCTGCACTTTGGGAACTGGATTCATGCGTCCCGGAGATCCTCCGATTTCCAGGCTTTGACGCCAGTTCAGGCCGGAGCTTAAATCCCCCGAAGGTTTGATTGGTTCAAGCGACTGGCCATCGCCGTCCGGCACTGTCGGCCAGGGAGTGGTTGTTCCATACGTAAAATCGAAAATCGAAGCGGAACCTTTGGTCGCTTGAATTCGTTCTCCGCTGTTGTCCAGTTTTCCGGTGTATTCACCGGCGACCGGAAGTCCGGTGCCGTAACGGAATTCAAACGCCGCCCGGTTCTTTACCAACAGCAGAATTTCGCCGCCCTTTAATCGCTGAATTCTGGATTGGGCAAAGTCAAACTGAATCCCGGTCACAAACTTGACCTGCGAAAGCTCATAACTTCCGGTTCCGTTGTTCATAAACTCGATGAACTCAAAATCATCTTCATCAAGAAACCCGGTGCTACGCTCTGCGGCTGAGATGTCTCCGGGATGATAATGCAGTTCCGTGATCACCAGGGAAGGCGAGCCGTGGACGAACGACGCCTCGTTCAAGGCGCTCCACTGTGCGCCGCTGAGAGCCCTGGTTTTAACCTGCGTCTGGTCGTTGATCGGGATCGGTCCGGTGTAACGGATGGCCGTTGCCACCACTCGCGGATCGGTTCCGTTGGTGGTGTAATAAATGGTTCCCGCCCCGGTCAGCAGCAGTTGAAATCCAGGGGTCACGCTTCCTCCACTCACGTTCATCTGAGGAGGATCGATGGTCGGGTAAAGTCCGGCGGATTTTAGTTGTTGAAGCACGATTCCGGATCGGCGCGGAAGATAGTTCGCCAGAAGGGAGTTCCGGGCGGTCAGCCAGTTCTCGTCCCGGGTAAAAGGTGAAACTCGCAACTGATCCCCCCAGCGCGCGGTTTCCCCCACGATACCACGTCCGATTTGTTCGGATAACGCGAAAAAGCGTCGGGCCGGCTGGTTGTTTTCCGGCAGCGCGGGATTCCAGGCGGGTGCAGTGCTGTTGACGTAAAAGGTGCCCCCGTGAAAAAAGTGCCGGTAAACATGATCGGCAAATCGCAGTCTAAAATCCGCATTAGCCCTCAACACTGCGTAGGGCCGGGCAACCGCCCCATCGACACCGGTTACGTTGGCGTTGATATCCGTGAGACCCAGCGCGGTTTCACTGTCCCATGGATGAAACTTAAAACCGTCGCCGTTGTTCCGGTCCCTGGAACTCCACCAATTCCGACCCGGCCAGTCCCCGTTGCCGATATAGATGTTGAGGATCATGTAGTCGATCAAGTTGTCCACGTCCAGCAGGTCTTCGTATGCCGGGTTGCGGGTTCCATCCGGATTGTTTCCCTGAATCCGCTGATAGACATCGGTGCTGGTAAAATCCTGATTCAACTGGTTCATCATCCGATTCCAGGCCAGGTAGTTTCCGTCCGGGGCCGAGTCTTGATTGATGGCGTCCCAATTTTCTTTCTCCCCGCCGTAATACGAAGCGGAGAAAGCCGCATCAGGCCTCTCCGCTGGATTGTATAAACCCCAGTAAAATCCGTTGATGTAAAGATGAACGAAGGTCGAATGGGAGGAGACGATTCCCATGGCTCTCGCGCTTTCCATGGCGAATGAATCACGGACATAGACGGCATTTCCTCCTGCGTAAGGCCAGGCATCATTGCTGTTGGCCCGCAGGACGAAGTTGTTCAGCCCGGAGGCGGAACCCGGCCCGAACAACGGATATTTCAAGGTTCCCACGCCGTATTTTCCCCTGAAAATCACCCGGAACGATTTTTTCAACGTGAGATCAAAACGACGGAATGCCCCCCCTTGAATCCTGAAGCCTGCATCCGCTTGAAATCCCGGACTTTTATCCGGATATAAAAGCTCGATCGATCCCGGGCGTTCCCAGCCTTCCCCGTGATTTAATGGATTGGAATAAATCCCCTGCGCCCCGAATAGATCCTCCATGCTCATGACGATTGACATGGTGGGAAGCGCTCTCAGATCGTTTGTGATGGACCGTGCGTATTTCCCGCCATAACTGTCGCCAGGTCCCACGATCCGTTTATCGAGTCCGTAATCCGCCGGCTGACTGTTCCAGGCCTGAGGAAATCCGGCCGCCAACGCAATACCCTGGTTTTGTCTCACGACGTCTCCGAGGAATATGTAACTCGCCGTGGAAGGTTGCGAAGATCTCCAGCCCTCCTTGATCGCCACCGCCCGCAATACAGTGGTTTTGTCGATGCGGATCGGACCGGCATACGTAATACCGGTGGCGATGTCGGGCAGGCTCCCGTTTGTGGTGAAACGAATCGTCGCACCCTCGGTCGCGGTGTGAATGGTCAGATCAAACGGTTGTTCAAACAAGCCGTGCCCGACGCTGTTCGTGGGGGTTGAGACCAGCCCGGCTTTTGTGATGGAGTTTTCCGCTCCCGGACTGGACTCGTCGAAATATCCCGCCGCCCCCAGGATCTGGCGGCTGTTTTGAAAGGTGGCTTCCAACAGAAAATCCGGGCTGTTGGTCCGGTCATTCCAGCCTCCGACGGCAAGCACGTTGGCTCCTGCAGTCAAAAGTGAGGAGAACTGGTTCAAATCAAATCTGACCGGCTGAGCGGCGTCTCGACGGAAATGATTGGTCGGTGCCAGTCCGTTGTAGGAACGTGTGGCGGGCGAGTTCGCACCGGCCACCAGCACCCCATTCAACCATGCGGCAAATCCGTCGTCGTAACGCACCAGGAGATCGAGGTCGTCCCAGGACCGGTTGGTCTCGACTGAGAAGGTGAAACGGGAATAAAGCGACACACGGCCTTTCTCGAACAACTCGTTCTTCAGATCGGTGCGGATGAAACCGGAAAGCGGGACCGCACCTGCACCCGTTTTTCCGAGGAACTCGATTTCGGCAATTTGCATGGCGACGGCGGAAGCCGCGTTTATTACCGTGGGAAAAAGCAGTCGATACTGAAGCCAGGCTATGGTGTTGGTGAAGGAAACCTCCACTGAGACGAAACGTCCGGAGAAATTTGGAATTGTTCCGCGCGAAATTTCAAAGAATTCCTTTCCATCATTCGATCCAAAAAGCACGTAGCTGGTCGGATCTCGTTCGGGTGCGTCGTTGGCTGAAGTCAGGCGCAACCCAGTGATCACGGAGGAACCCTTCACCGGGCTGACGGTCAGGCCGGCGTTGAGTTTGTCGAAATTCAGATATTTGGTGGCGGTGTTGTTGTCGATGGCGTTTCCGACTCCTTCGTTCCCCGGAGAGTTTGAAGAGGTGGCCAGCACCGGATCCCCCGGCTTTGTGACATCCTCAAACGCGGTGGCAGGTTCAAATGGATCACCTTCACCTACGGGCAGATTGTCGTAACCTAGACCGTTCATGGCCGGCCTCCAGAATGAATCGTCAAAGCCCTGCAAGTACCACGATTGCCGGAGGGAATCATCGGACGGCACGAGGATTTTGCCCGAGTGATTACTGGACACCAGCGATTCCAATTCGCGGCTCATGGCGAACCCGTATGAAACATCTGACAATTGCCGCGGATAGGCGGAAAAGACGGAAGCCAGGGAGTTGTCAGGCCGGAGAAGGGCGAGGTAACCGCCGTCCCGGTTCAAGCGGAAATTGGTATGGAGATTGGTCCTGGCATCGGTCCGGTTTTTGCCCGAGGCAAAAATCACTTTAAATCCTCCGGGCGGAACGGGCAGATCAGGAAAGGTCCAAACAGTCAGGCGGCGGGCGTCGTCGGTGAGCTTCCAGCCTGCGAGTGAATTCGTGGATTTTCCGCCGTTATGGATTTCGATCCAGTCGCTGTTTTCCCCGTCTTCATCGGCAATTCCTGAGGAATTGGCCGACATGAATTCGGAGATGATAAAATTTGCCCGGAGCGGTTGTGCTGTTCCGAAGGCCAACAGAAGAGTTGAGGCGAGGAGTGAAACAATGCGGAAGTGCAATAAATTCATGCTCGATATTTAAAAGTGCTGCGCCGGAAAAACATCGCGAGAAAGTAGCATATG
>Ga0163152_10004916_pt1 | contig 16121 bp, 12 predicted proteins | sample OliLakLV19MP8IB2_FD_148635 | JGI IMG/M metagenome (GOLD analysis project Ga0163152, IMG submission 148635) | Freshwater microbial mat bacterial communities from Lake Vanda, McMurdo Dry Valleys, Antarctica - Oligotrophic Lake LV.19.MP8.IB-2 | ecosystem: Environmental > Aquatic > Freshwater >... | reverse complement strand
CCACTAAAGGATTGCTCATACCGCGTATGAATACCACCCAGCGATTAGCAATAAGTTCACCGGAACCTGGACTCTTAGTTTTTGATACAGATACAGATCAATTCCATTATTATAACAATGAATCCTGGATTACTTTTCTTGGGAATAAATATGGTATCAATTTTAATGATAGAAATGTAGCACTCGGAGATTCAGCGCTGATTAATACAAATAGCAATTTGGGACTGGATAACAATGCGATTGGTTGGAAAGCGCTCTATTCCAATACTACAGGTTACGAAAATATAGGAATAGGCAAGCAGGCACTTTTCTCTAATACAAATGGATCCAGAAACATTGCAATAGGGTTAGGAAGTTTGAGAGACAATACCAATGGTAGTTTGAATGTGGCTTTAGGTTATCAATCTTTACAATACAATAATGGAGATTATAATACTGCTGTTGGACAAAGTTCAATGAAAGATAATTCATCTGGGTCTTCTAATACAGCTGTTGGAAGTTTTTCTTTGGCAAGGAATACGACTGGTAGCTCCAACTGTGCGATTGGTAATTTAGTTTTAAAAGAAAATACATCAGGTCAATTTAACGCTGCGGTGGGCTATAGATCAATGGAAGAAAATAGACAAGGTACACATAACGTAGCAATGGGTTCATATGCTTTGCATTATTCTAATGATGGATCTGAAAATTCTGCTTTCGGAGCAGGCGCGTTAATCTTTAATTCTACTGGAAGTGGTAACACAGGAATTGGAAGAAGTGCAGCTACCTATATCACCACAGGTAGTTACAATACAGTATTGGGATATGACGCAGGTGACGCAATCACGACCGGAAATCATAATACAGCCGTTGGTTATGATGCTGGTGTTGGCGTTGGTGGGGGTGCCTGGAGCAATACAACCGCTATAGGATATAATGCGACTGTATTAGCAACAAACCGCATCGTAATTGGTCATACTTCTATCAATCAGATTGGTGGATATGAACCTTTCATTGATATTTCGGATGGTAGATTCAAAAAGGATGTACATGAAGACGTCCCAGGTCTGGAATTTATTCGCCTGCTTCGTCCGGTCACCTACCATCTGGATGTAAATTCCATCGCGGATCATATCAAGGAAGATTACAAGCAGGATGAAAACGGAAATATCGTTTACGTAGCACCTGATCAAGCGCTGATAGAAGCCAGACAAGAAAAGTCAGAGAAATTAAATACAGGCTTTATTGCACAGGAAGTAGAGGCCGCTGCAAAACAAATTGGATATGACTTCTACGGCGTCAGAGCACCAGTGAATGAAATAGATCATTATGGATTGAGTTATGCACTCATTACCGTTCCACTCGTCAAAGCCGTTCAGGAATTAAGCCTCGAAAACGAAACCCTGAAAGCCGAAGTAATTAGTCAAACGCAGACTATGCTACAATTGGGTCTTGAACTTGAGACCTTGAAGGCCGAAATACAGTTGATAAAAGCACTATTGCAAGACTAAATTCGCTAGTTCAATCAAACGTAATAAGATGTAACCACGTATTCGACAGTGTTTCGCGCCGAAAACATGTTTGCCTGAATTTCAAAGTAAAAACTATCTTGCCCATGCTTAGTATACATGATCGAATTTTTTCAGACCTGAAAAGCAAGTTGTTCGGACATGGCATGCATCAAGATTCTATGATCAAAACGGTAATTATCGATGACGAAAAGTTTTGTATTGAGGTCCTCGAGTCCTTGCTGACCACGCATTATCCTGATATCCAGATAACCGGAAGTTTTACGGACCCCATTCAGGCCATTGCTTTTATACAATCGCAGACACCGGATGTAGTCTTCCTCGATATCAATATGCCCGGGATGAACGGATTTGACGTACTGGATAGCCTGATGCCTTTCACCTTCAAAGTGGTTTTTACGACGGCGTATGACAATTACGCCATTAAGGCCATGCGGTATGGGGCCATAGACTACGTATTGAAGCCTATTGCCGCAGAGGATCTGGTCGGTACGATGACCCGTGTAATGGAGGACAAGAAGAAGGTAGACAATGCTCGGTTACATAATGAGCGAAATACAAATCGTAAAATTTCCATTGTCAATAGCGATGGCATGTTGATTTTATCGGTCAAAGAAATTCTATACTGCGAAGCCGATAATAGCTACACCATTTTCCATCTGTCAGGGGGCAAGAGAATCATAGCATCCCGTACGCTAAAGGACTTTGAGTCCATTCTGCTACCCTGTGGTTTCTACCGTATACACAATTCTTACTTGATCAATCTCGAACACGTTCAGCTATATTCTAAAAGTGATGGAGGTCAGGTGAAAATACAGGAAACCTTCCTTCCTGTATCCCGCACACGTAAAGATGAATTTCTAAGTGAACTGGATCGGTACCTCAATTTCGATGTTCAGTGAACTGGTCCAGGCGCATTTATCAGGCCATTTATGTCTTTGCCGGATATATGCTATGGGTGACGTTTCTTCCTACATTGAATGCCCAATTTTCAGCACTTGACTTCGAGCGATTGTCTTTGCCGGAAGGGATGCCTGAACTCCCTGTCTCCGGTATCGTGCAGGATAAGCGAGGCTATCTTTGGATAGGCACCCCTTCAGGCTTGTATAGATATAATGGAATTGTTTCCAAGACATTTCTGAAGAATGCCTCAACACGCGGTATTCCAGATAACCGCATTACACAAATCGAATACATCGAGGATAAAGTGATCTGCCTTACATTGGAAGGTATTTTCATTCATGACTGCATCACCGAAAAAGATACAAGCCTTTATTTGTCCGGAGTAGAAGGTGTCCCCGCATATTTGGTCAATACCATGACAGATGTGGCCAGTGACGGTCAGGGAGGATTGATCTTACTCTCCCGAGCCGGTTTTATGCATGTGGATTCAGTAATGCATAAAAAGTATGAATACATCCATCGCGACAGTTCCGAATCTCTTGATATTTCAGGATCGTATGGTCGTTCCATTGTCCCAATGCCTGATGGTCAATTTCTGATCACAGGCAATCATGGCATTACGCTTTATAACCCATTGGAAGCCTCAACTTTGCCATTAGATGTGGGCATCTATCCCATTCTAGATTCATTCGTAGTAGATAGAAGTTTACACTTCTTTGAATTGAGTCCGTTTGAATACTTCTTTTTCAGCCGACACCAAAGGAAGATGGTATACTATCATGCGAAGAAGAATTTGACCTTTGTTCACCAAATTGACGAGCATTTTATATCTAAATTTCGTTGGAATACGCAATTGATTAGCATCCCGGATTCAAGCTATTACCTACTAATGCCAGGCAAAGGGACCGTGCAACTTGAATTGAACAAAAGCTTGCAACGAATGTCATTGGAGGAGATCCAGCAAGGTGATATTCTTCCAATTACCCTGTTGATGGATCGGGACCAACGACTCTGGCTTGGCACGCATCATGGGCTCTACAAACAGCGAGATCTAAACAATGGCATTCGAAAAACCTCACCAGTATTTGATGCCCGGATTCCTGAAAAGGCTCATGTTCAATTCGCTATTTCCGGACCCTATCTGGTGACAGGTACTGCAGAAGGGAGCATCCTTAAATGTTATGATAAAAGATCACTGAACTTGACAAAGGAAATCAATGTGGCACCAAGTAACGCAACGTATCAGCTTGGTATTTTACATTTTGCGACCTATGGCCAGGATTCCATACTCCTATGTACAAATGGCCCACGTATTTGGCTTAATACAAAGACATCACATTTTCAAGCTATCGATCCAAGGATATATAATCCATTATCCTATGCATGGTTTGCTTTTCAATCTCAAATCAATGGCACTTTGTACACGATTCAAAATAGTAGTACGCTTGATTATTATAACCAGACCACCAAAAAATTTCAAGCTGTACCACTCGATAAAAAGGTAGAGCAACAGCTTCGAACTCCTACCCAATTGGCAGAGGATTGGGAGGGGAATTTATGGCTATCGCATCATGGATTTTGTAGATACAATCTTGCTACTTCCCAAATAGATTATTGCCGCGATTCTTTTGAAGGAGCATGGCTCGGTCGCAACAATGTCGGCAGTATGGTGATGGACTCCTTTCATCAGGTCATGTGGTTTGCACTTCAACGAAATGGTATCATTAGATATGATCCGGAGGCAAATACATTTCGACAATTCACTACCAGCGATGGTTTGCCTGATCAGCTTATCAGCGCCATGATCCTCGTGGATAGACATATATGGATTATGACGCCCTCAGGCTTAGCCTCTGTTTCGATCGACGACTTTACATTTCGAAGATACCCGTATGGCGCTGGTGCGTCAATTCATTTTAGCAGAAAAGCACTGACCTATGATCCTGAAACAGATCAACTCTTTTTTATGCATGGTATGAACATCATGGCTTGCAGGCCGGAGACACTTTTATCAAAAAACGGAATACCGCAATTGTTGATAGAGCAGGTACATTGTGGAGCTCATATTTGGCATTGGCTTGATCAGGCACAGATTGATATTCATGGCAAGGACAGGAAACTCTTCATTCAATTGTCAAACATATCCTATGATGACACCTCTCCACTCCAATACAGTTACCGTTACCTAAATGAAGGTGATACCCTTTGGAGAAGCATAGGTAATGATGGAGTAACCTCCATTGAGAATCTCAAACCAGGTGAGCATAAGATTATGTTTCGCATGGGAGGGGCAGGAGATGACATCGATCTCGTGTATAAAACACTACAGATTCAGGTCTTTCCGCTCTTATGGGAAACACTTTATTTCAAAATGCTGATTTTTTTGCTATGCCTGGGTATAATGTGGCTTCTGGTCAGGCGGCAATTTCAACGAAAGAAAATCAAACTGGAGATGGAGCGTCAAATGACTGCGCTAGAATTGAAAGCGCTTCGCTCACGAATGAATCCTCACTTTATTTTCAATTCCCTCAATTCGATCAATCGTTACATATTGAAGGAAGACAAAGGCAAAGCCTCTTATTACTTGTCGCAATTTGCAAAGCTCATAAGGCAGACATTGGATTACACAACAGAAGCTAATGTAAGTCTGGCCGATGAAATAGGAGTAACCCGGCTGTATATCGAACTTGAATCGCTACGCATGTCAAACCCCATTCAACTTGATATTCAACTTGACCCTCCTATTGATCCAGAGAATGTTCGCGTTCCACCTCTTTTCATTCAGCCATATGTTGAAAACGCAATATGGCACGGGTTGGCGCCCAAGAAAGAAAACCTTTGCCTCTGGATTCGGGTTATCAAACTGCCTGCCGGCTATGCTTTTGAAATAGAAGATAATGGGGTAGGGCGTGCAACAAGTGCTCAACAAAAACATCAGGAATCACACGTCTCCAAAGGCATGGACATTGCTAAAGAAACTTTTGAACGCTACGGACAAGTATACAACATGGCAACCAGGGTAGAGATTATTGACCTGGTAGATGACGCAGGTTTTTCACGAGGAACTTGTATACGTCTTATACTGGAATCCACCGAATGAAATAAAGTAGTATGAAGAGGGCCTATTTCAAATATATCTTCCTCCTTTTAAAAACGATAGATGCCAGTAATTAAATCTTGGTAAAAATCTCCCCGTCTTCTCCTGATACGCCTTATACTCCGGGTATTTCTCCGCTGAAATGGATTCGCTGAAGTCCGAACTTCCCTGAAACAATACAAGTAAAAGCAGACATCCTGTGATCGACCAGTTTAACCACGTGCCTGTAGCGGCTACACTAAATAAATAAAACGTGATCCAGATGGCTTGTTCGGCCATGTAATTAGGATGTCTGATCCAGCGCCATAGACCTGTATGTGAAAAGCCTAAGGCATAGATACCCGTTAGTTTCTCACCCTCTTTGATCCTTCTGTGCTTTTCCTGTTGATAATTCCATTGCTGCTGGTCCGCAATGGTTTCAATCACGAGGAAGAAAAGAAACAGCACTGTAGCGAGGTAGTCCAATAGGCCAAGAGGCGTCTCTCTGCCACGCAAGGCAATCAAGGTCGGAAGGGTGATGAGTAATAGCAGACCTTGTTGATAAAAAGAGATAAAAAGGAGGTTGAAAAAAAACCATCTGACTTTGCCTTTCAGTTCAGGTTTCTGACGGAGTACTTCCCATCGGTAGTCTTCTTCTCCGGTCCAGAATTTCCAGGTATATGCTCCGCATCTGGAGAAGTTGTACGTAAGTCGAATACCCCATAATGTAACGAGTAAAGCCATCACCACCAACCTCGACTCCATTCCGCCTTCAACAGCAATATACCATGCATAGACCAACGGTATGATACTCCACAGTTTGTCTACCTGACTGCAATTGCCGGTGAGTTGACTGACGATAAAGCAATAGGTTGCAACGCTAAGAAAGATATAAATGCAATTCCAAAGTATTCTGGATTGTTCGGCCGTAAGTGGGTCATCCAAATAATACGAGGCGATGGGAACAATGATAAACGTAATGATGAGAATGATACTCGTTTTGATCATGCGTTTTGTTTTAATTCAGGGAGGAAAGCTAAATAAATCCCTTGAATTGCATCCGGTCTCCCGTTAATAAAAAAAGAATCCCTCATTTGTCTTCACAGAACGTGGGATTCTTTTATAATTGATTTTGGTAATAACAGATTACACTTTGTTTTATTCCAGCACCAGCAGTCGCTCTACAAGTCTGCCCTTCTCCGAATGCATGATCACAAAATATAAACCTGCAGGCAGATCACCTGCCTGAACCGGGTGCTGTGAATAGCCAGAAGGAATGAGGATTTTTTCTGTTACCAGTGCATGTCCTGAAGCATCAGTGATCTCCAGCGTTGCAGCGAAAGCTTTTGTGGACGAAAGCGTCAGCCTCGCTCCAATATCTCCGGTGACCGGGTTAGGACTGAGTGCATAGCCGGTGATCTCTCTGATCTCATTGACGCCCACACCTGTGCCTGCTACAAAATTTTGTGTGGTACTGTAACCCGCACCTGTCATGGATTCATTGTACGGCCATACTCTCCAATAGTAGGTAATATTTTCACTCAATTGAGCCGTGATCAGATATTGTGATTCAGTGACGATCTCTTTGACAGGGTTAACCGTAAAGGACGCATTTCGTGCATACATCACAATGTACTTATTTGCCCCCGGTGTGTCTTCCCAGTCCAGAACAATATTAGTCGTACTCCCTGACTCTTCGCCGTTGATCGGGGTGATATACGCTACCGGATCAACTACAGCCGTCGTATTTGGTATATTTCCTGTGCGGATATATGAACGCTGGAAGGTAAAGAAGTCAGTGTTGATGAGATTTTTCTGTGTGGGGGAGAAGGCATAGACTGCGCATTCCCTGTAATAGCTCATAAAATTGTTGGTCATTGGCTTGATCACTTCCCCGTTTTTATCCCTGATGGAGGTATTTTCGCTACAATCGTTTTGGTAGAAAAGACCAAGATTGTAATCTTCCGGCGTATCGCAGATCCTGTCGCCAGCTGTGTTGCAATTTGTCCGGTTGTGTAATTCAATCAGGACTGACCCACCACCACCTATACATGGAATCGTAAAATCGACATTAACCGGATTGGTATAAGCATCGAGTGTATACGGGTTACAATCCCATCCGAAAAATGGATGCGGGAGACTGAAGAAATGCCCCACCTCGTGGGCCAGGGTAGAGGTAACGCCATTGATTTCATCTTTCCTGGAAACAAGCCAATCTTCCTGAGGGTCAAAATAAGCAAGTGTATTTCCAGGGCCAGTGCTTTCGATATTATTGACGATAAACACATTGATGGAATTATTATCCTTTCTCAGTCTCATCTGCGTTCTGCCAGCAGTGGAACCCGGTGTGTCATAGACCGCATCGTTATCGAAATAGTTGAAACGATCGATATATAATTTTGCCTCCTGGTCAGCATATGAAGCATTGATACTGGCGATCTGGAGCAATACGTTTTCTTCTGTAATACGTCCGTTGCCTGCTGTATTCGCTACCAGGTGAAAGGTAACCGGAATATACTTTTGTACACCCCGCTGAACAGGCATCATGGCTTTTTTATTGGCATCGGTGCGTTCCAGCAATGGTTCCTGGGGAGTACTGCAGAATTGGGCAGCGAGTATTGAACTAATGAAAAGGCCCGCAAGGGCCAGAAAGGATCTTAACATAAGTGTCTGTTTTGTGTTCGCAAAGATAACAATCAATTGGAGCATCAAATTCCAAAGGATGGTTAAATCTTCTTAGTTTTGCCGACACATAATCATTTTATGAATAATTCAATCTAAACATATGTCAAAAGTAACAGTTGTAGGATCCGGGAATGTTGGTGCTACAGTGGCTAATGTTTTAGCGCATCAAAACATTGTGAATGAAATAGTTCTGCTCGACTTGATGGCTGATATGGCAATGGGGAAGGCGCTCGATACATGGCAACAGGCACCTATTGACGATTATTCCACACGGATCACCGGAACAGGAGATTATGCCCTCACGGCAGGATCAGATATCGCGGTGATCACAGCTGGTGTGCCCAGAAAGCCGGGTATGAGCAGGGATGACCTGATCTCCACAAATGCAAAAATTGTCTCCTCGGTGACAAAATCGCTCTTGGCACACAGTCCGAATGCTATCCTGATCGTGGTATCCAACCCGCTGGATGTCATGACCTATGCTGCTCATGTGGTCTCCGGTCACCCTTCTACCAAAGTAATTGGTATGGCTGGTGTCCTGGACACAGCGCGTTACCGGGCATTCCTGGCCGAAGCACTTGATGTTTCACCCCGGGATATTCAGGCCATGCTCCTCGGCGGCCATGGTGATACAATGGTGCCGCTGCCACGATATACAACAGTTTCTGGTATTCCCGTTACAGAAATGATTGATACTGTAACGCTTGATGCTATTGTTGACCGCACCAAGAAAGGCGGAGGTGAACTGGTGCAGCTGATGGGAACCTCTGCCTGGTATGCGCCCGGAGCAGCCGCCGCACAAATGGTGTCCGCGATACTTAAGGATGAAAAGAGAATTCTCCCATGTTGTATCAAACTGGAAGGCCAGTATGGCCTGAAAGACGTCTATCTGGGTGTTCCGGTAAAACTAGGCAAGAACGGTGTAGAATCAGTTATTGAATTAGACCTGACAGCTGATGAGATGGCGTTACTGCATGAATCTGCCGGACATGTCAGGGACGTCATGAGTGCCTATGATAAAATGGGTTTAAGCTGATAATAAACGCTTTTGGAAAAACTTAGTTTTCTACATCATATTTATACGCAACGGGGAGACTCCCTGTGGGATCTTTCCTATAAACGGCCTGTCCTGATCGTATTTCTCAGGCATTTCGGTTGTGTTTTTTGTAAAGAAGCCATGACCGAACTTGGCAAAAGATGGGATCAGATCAAAGCCCAGAATACACAGCTGGTCCTAGTACACCTTGCAGACCCTGCCACCGCAGAGAGTTTTTTTGAACAGTATCAATTGTCTGATGTGGATTATGTGACTGACCCTGACGGCTTGGTCTATCAGCAATTTGGCCTGCTCAAGGCAACCTTGCAGCAAATGATGGGCCTCAAGGTGTGGCTCCGGACCTTCCAGCAAGGGGTTCTTCAGGGACATGGGTTAAATAGTCATGTAATCGGAGACGGATTTCAGATGCCCGGAGCATTCCAACTATATGAAGGAGAAATAAAAGAAAAGTTTATTCACCAGTCCATCGCTGACCAGCCCGATTATACTAAACTGGCGGATTGTTTATCCTGCAGGCCTTCCTGAAAAGGCTATAGTGTAAACTTATAGGGGTAATAATTGTATTCTTTCTGAATCTACCAAAATGGAAATTGATAATAATATAATTGTAACCGCACTCAGTGCTGTGAAGGATCCAGCCACAGGCCAGGATATCATCAGCAGGCGCATGATTTCTGAACTGCGAATACAGGGAAACCAGGTACAATTCAAACTTGCTACAGCAGATTTGCCAGAGGTGCAGAAATCAAGTTTAAATTTTGCCTGTATAGAGGCCATTTCCACAGTCTATCCTGCAGCTGAGGTGCATATCCATATGCAAAAGGCTGAGCAGGATGCAGCTAAGAAAAGCCCACTGCCTCACGTAAAAAATATCATTGCCGTTGCTTCCGGTAAAGGTGGTGTTGGTAAGAGCACTATTGCCGTCAACCTTGCACTCGGTCTTCAGAAACTTGGATTCCGGACCGGTCTTTTGGATGCCGATCTGTATGGACCTTCCGCGCCCACCATGCTTGGATTACAAGGCCAGAAACCTAAAGTCCAGGTTGTCCATGGTACCCACAAAATAGTCCCTCTCGAAGCTTATGGTATGCCCGTCATGTCCATAGGATTTGTCGTGGAACCTGAACAAGCCGTTATCCTCCGCGGGCCCAGGTTAGCAGGTATTATCAAACAATTTCTCGGGGATACGCTTTGGCCCGCACTTGATTATCTGATCATTGATCTACCTCCTGGTACCGGAGATATCCAGTTGACGCTTGTACAGACTGTTCCTTTGACCGGGGCAATACTCGTGACCACTCCTCAGGAGTTAGCCGTTATTGATGCTGTGAAGGCTATGAATATGTTTATGCTTGATTCCCTCAATGTTCCGATTTTAGGTGTGGTGGAGAATATGTCATGGTTTACGCCGGCAGAACTGCCAGAAAATAAATATTTCCTTTTCGGTAGCGGAGGGGGAGCCAAGCTTGCAGACCTTGGTAATACCAAATTACTTGCACAGATTCCACTTGTTCAATCCGTCAGGGAATGCGGTGATAATGGCCGTCCTGCTGTACTGCAGGAAGATACAGGTGGGTTGCAAGAGCGTTTTATCAATTTTGCAAAAGCGTTGCATGAACAAACACTGGTGCGTAATGAAGCCATCGCCCCGACTCGAATCGTAGAGATCAAAGAAGGATAATCAGTGAATCATAGGACTTGTTCCTAAATAACCCTAATTTTACCGGGCAAATGTCAGACCAGGAAAAAACACTTCTGCTTCATCAGATCGAATTAGCACTCGATGATATCCGACCACATCTCGCCGTAGATGGTGGTGATGTCACCGTCGTAGAGGTCACCGATGAAATGATCGTGCGGGTAAAATGGCTGGGAGCCTGCGAGCAGTGCTCTATGTCGATTATGACCATGAAAGCCGGCGTTGAACAGGCCGTCAAGTCACGCCTTCCTCAGATCCGTTCCGTCGAAGCGGTCAATGCAATGCATGTCTGACGTTAAAAAAGATAAGTCCTTTCTCACTTCGCTGATCCGCGAACGCCAGTCAGTTCTGACCATCGGTTTGGATGTTGATTCATCTAAGCTGCCTGCTATAATCCATGGAGACATTCTGGCGTTTAACAAAGCCATCATCGATGCCACACGGTCTTCATGCATCGCCTACAAACCCAATTTTGCTTTTTACGAATCACTGGGCACCACAGGATGGCGTATCCTTGAAGAAACGATTGGGTACATTGGCGACAGCCATTTTATTATAGCAGATGCCAAGCGTGGAGATATCGGAAATACTTCGGCCATGTATGCCCGCGCAGTATTCGAACAATTGCACTGTGATGCCATCACCGTCAATCCATATATGGGAGAAGATTGTGTAACCCCATTTTTCCAGGATGGCAAATGGGTTATTATCCTGGCCTTGACGTCCAATCATGGTAGTAGTGATTTCCAGCAAATTGCCTTATCGAGTGGACATAAACTATATCAGAAGGTAATGCATACAGCCTCCACATGGGGCCATGCCGGGAATACCATGTTTGTGATTGGAGCTACTCACCCCACAGATATCGAAGAATGCCGGAATGCGTTTCCTGATCATTTCTTTCTAATCCCGGGCGTTGGTGCCCAGGGTGGTGACTTGGAAGCCATCTGCAAAGCTGGACTCAATACGGATGGCGGTCTGCTCATCAACGCCTCCCGCACTATTCTTTATGCAAGTAATGGAACGGATTTCGCCGAAAAAGCAAATGCAGAAGCTCAACTGCTTAATATGGCGATCCTTCCGCATCTGATGCAAAAGCTTTCCCTTGACATTTGAAGTTTTTAAAAAGAGTAGCGACGCCATTCAACGCATTTAAAATAACACCGTCTTACAATAGGGATAGCTCAACTATCACAAATTCTTTTGTGCACAACTGTATCTATATTCCCACCACATAATACCACCACAGCATTTTCCACTTCCAGTCTTCGTGTGTCCTTTATCGCGGCAGCCATTGCGACACCAGCCGCTCCTTCTACTACCATATGATGTTGGAGATGGAGATGCCGGATAGAAACTTCAATCTCCTCTTCAGAAACAAGGATAAAGCGATCGATCACCATCTGGCAAATCGGAAATGTAATACTGTCGTCCTCCAATGGACCGGCGGAACCATCGGAGAGGGTAGTGAGTGACTCAGGAGCCATCACGACATGGCCTGATAATATACTTAGGTGCATTTCAGGAGAATTGACCGGCTGACATCCGATGATTTCTGCCGCTGGATGATGAAACCTGATCCAGCTGGCAATACCCGAAACCAAACCACCGCCGCCCACGGTAATGTATATTTTATCTATCGCTGATAATTGCTCAGAAATTTCAAGTCCAATAGTACCCTGACCTGCAATGATTGCCTCATCATTATAAGGACTGACCCATGGAAGATGGTGTAATGCTGCATATTCTTTACCCTGCATTTCTGCATCCAATGAATCACCATCCACGTTGACAAGGTCGGCCCCAAGGACATTTAGCTTTTCAATTTTCTTAGGAGATGCAGTTGATGGAAGAAATATCCTGGCGATGAGTCCGAAGAGTACCGCCGCATTGGCTACACCAAGACCATGATTACCTGTCGAAGCAGTGATGATGGTCTGACCAGGTTTAAATAGACTCAGTTTGGATAAAGCTCCTCTCCATTTGAAGGAACCTGTTTTCTGTTCATGCTCACACTTGAGCCAAAGGGAATACGTAGGATCAAACACTAAACGGGTTTGAATGACATGTTTCCTGATGCGTTGATAAGCCTGAGAAATCAGGCTGCTGATATACTCTGGATTCAGTTGGACTTTTGCTGCTTCTGGTATCACTTTCGTTAGGATAGCACATGGACACCCGCAGACAGAATACCAGCCAGTTGCTCGACAGCATAGTCTATATCTTCCCTGGTCGTATTCCTGCTCAGTGAAAAACGAACTGCCTTCCGGTCAGCAGGATGTCCGATTGCATTGAGGACGTGAGATTGAGATTCAGCACCTGAACTGCAGGCACTTCCACCGCTAACACTGATCCCGGCAATATCGAGTGACATGATCATCAGATCGGCATGAGGGCCGGGAGGAAAGGAGACATTCAAAACGGTATAGAGCGAATGCTCAGGATGCCCGTTAATATGGGCTTCTGGACAAACAGCCAGAATCTCTTGCTTCATGTATTCCTTTAGTGCTGAGATATGAGCCGTGTCCTCAGCCAATTCTCCATATGCTAGTTGAATAGCTTTTGCCAGGCCTACAATACCACTGATGTTTTCGGTACCGGCCCTCATATTACGTTCCTGGGAGCCTCCGTCTATAAATGGATGAATGTGGCAACGATTGTTGATATAAATAAATCCTATTCCTTTAGGCCCATGAAACTTATGTGCAGCACCAGACATAAAATCAATGGGTGTATGTTGCACATTGATTGGAAAGTGCCCTACAGTCTGCACTGTATCGGAATGCAGGTATGCGCCGTATTTTTTACATAAAGTAGAAAGCTGATCGAGGTCAATCATTGAACCAAGTTCATTATTAGCGTGCATGACAGTGACCAGCGTTGGTGTATCGGAGGCAGCCAGCAGTTCTTCAAGATGATTGAAGTCGGGAAGAGCATATTGATCAACACTCACCATGTCTACTTGCACCAAACCCATGGATTTCAAATGCTCCACTGAATGCTTTACGCAATGATGTTCCACAGGAGAAGTGATGATCCTCCTGACACCAAGATCACTGACGGCACATTTGATGGCCATATTATTGGATTCGGTACCACCTGAGGTGAAAAATATCTCTCCGGTTGATGCCCTGATGAGCGAGGCTACCATTTTCCTTGCACCTTCAATGGCTGCTCGTGTCGTCCGCCCTTCCTGGTGAATGGAAGATGGATTTCCAAAATTACTAGTGAGGAAAGGCAACATAGCCTCTAAAACCTCTTGTCGGACGGGCGTGGTAGCCGCATTATCAAGATAAATTCTTCTGGACATGACAAATAGCTCAAATAAGTTTGCAATTTACGGAAGTTAACAGAGATACGACCTGCCGGGATTAAATCAGGCCTTTAACCTTTTCTACAAGAGCCATTGCCTCCTCCTGGGTTTGGGCTTCAGCATATATCCGGAGAATCGGTTCTGTATTGGATTTCCTGAGCTGCACCCAGGCATCTGGAAGGTCAACCTTAAGACCATCCCGCGTATCCAGCGTTTCCGGATCGAATTGGCCAGCAACTTTGTCCAGAATCCCTTGGGCTGATAAAGCTGGATCAAAGGCTATTTTGTCCTTTACCATGATATACACAGGGTATCCGGCTTTGAGCTCTGAAAGTGATTTTCCGCTTGTCGCCAGATGCATTAGGACAAGTGCTATGCCAATGAGGGAATCCCGACCATAATGTAGAGACGGATCAATAATGCCGCCATTTCCTTCACCTCCAAGGACAGCCCCACGGTATTTCATCTCATTCACTACGTGAACTTCCCCAACCGGGGCGTAGTAACAAGGAACCCCAAAAGTTGCCGCCAGGTCAGCCAATGCCCTGCTGGATGACAAATTGGTCACCAGCGGTCCTTTCTGATGGCGCAGCACATAATCAGCTACACATACAAGCGTATATTCTTCTCCAAAAAATACACCGTCTTCGCTGACCAAGGCAAGGCGGTCAACATCCGGATCCACGCTGATTCCCAAATCTGCTTCATACGTTAATACAGATTCACACAACTGAGTCAAGTTTTCTGGAAGTGGTTCCGGATTGTGCGCAAATACGCCGGTCATTTCAGCATTTATCAGTGTAAATTCTACGCCTAAGGCATCAAGTAGTGGTGGGAGGCTGATGCTTCCAGTACTGTTGATACAATCTACGACTACCTTGAGGCCGGCTTTGGCAATCACTCTGGCGTCCACTAGCGGATGTTCGAGGATAGCCATGATATGGAGTTCAATAGCGTCTGCAATCTCTGTTAATCGCCCAAGGTTGTCAACAGAGGCATAGTTGACGTCCAGACTGCCGGATTCAGCCATGAGTTTTATCTCTTCACCTGATTCCGGACTTATAAATTCACCTTTGTGATTGAGAAACTTGAGGGCATTCCAATGAGCAGGATTATGGCTGGCCGTGATGATGATTCCGCCTGACGCCCCCGCATGCTTGACATACATCTCCACAGTAGGTGTTGTGGAATAATCGAGGTCCAAAACATCAATACCAAGGGCTCTCAAGGTGCTGATGGCAAGGTTTTTAACTATTTCACCTGATATCCTGCCATCCCTACCGATCACGACAGACGGGTTTTTGAAGTCCCTAAATAGACAGGAACCATATGCTGCGACGAAAGCAACGATATCCGGAGGTGTGAGGTTGTCACCGGTCTTGCCACCTATAGTTCCCCGGATTCCGCTTACTGATTTGATGAGAGACACAATATCTACGATTGAATTTGCCGTGCAAAACTATACATTTGATCGATGATGGAGACAATAGTTCAATGGGATACCTCACTGTTTCACTGGATCAACAGTGGATGGAGCAATCCAGTATTTGACCTGCTGTTAACTGCTGCGAGGAACAAGTATGTGTGGATTCCACTTTATGTATTGTGCCTGAGTTGGATCGTTTTCAATTCTTCAGTCCGCCAGATTGCATGGATCGTATTTTTCATTTCGGCCTCCATCTTTGCTTCTGATACGATTAGTTCTAAATTCATCAAATACCAGGTGCAAAGGCTACGGCCCTGTCAGGAGCAACAAATGGAGCCGGCTGTGATTCAGCGTGTATCGTGCGGCAGTGGGTATAGTTTTACCTCCTCTCATGCCACAAATCACTTTTGCCTCGCTGCTTTTCTGGTGACCGTCTTTGGTGGGTACATGAAGC
>Ga0163152_10004914_pt1 | contig 16126 bp, 16 predicted proteins | sample OliLakLV19MP8IB2_FD_148635 | JGI IMG/M metagenome (GOLD analysis project Ga0163152, IMG submission 148635) | Freshwater microbial mat bacterial communities from Lake Vanda, McMurdo Dry Valleys, Antarctica - Oligotrophic Lake LV.19.MP8.IB-2 | ecosystem: Environmental > Aquatic > Freshwater >... | reverse complement strand
CCTCTACCCTCCAGTTGGTTCTATCCCCAATCCCTGGCTGGTTCAGTTCAGCGATCTCGGTGACCGCCTCGGTAAGGGGGAGTCGTTGGTGCTTTTGAGCCTTGTGTTACTGGCGGTCGGGTATGGGTTGAAACATCCGCAGTGGAAAGACGCCGGACGGCAGAGCCTCATCGCGCATGGGCTCGTGGCGGTGATCGCGAATATTCTCAAACATGCCATTGGCCGTCCCCGCCCCAAGTTCATGCATGCCGGTAATCTCGAGTTCTCTCCAGCCCGCGGGAGCGGATGGGACTCGTTTCCGTCCGGCCATGCGGCAGCAGCGATCGCGGTCGCCACGGTATTAGCCGCGAAGTTTCCGCGAGCAAGATGGCCCATTTTCGCTACCGCAGTGGCGATTGCCGCCAGTCGGATTTTTCGCGGGTCTCATTATCTGACTGACGTGGCCGGAGGAGTGGCTCTCGGTTGTGTCATGGGAGTGGTGGCTGTCCACCCCTGGCGAGAATGGCGTTCATCGGCTGGACTAGCCCTGTATCGAATGGCGCCCTATTTTGTGGCGACCCTCGCGTTCGTCCTTACGATCGTGCATCTCCCGCGGGATGGCTGGCCGTATCAGCAGTTGCTATGGAGTGGCCTCTTACTCACCCTGGCAGGACTCGTGGGGCATGTCTTGTGGGCGGTGCAGTCGGCATGGCGTCCGACCTGGCTGTCAGGATCACTGACTCGTAGCCTCGTGGGACTGGGCGTAGGGATGACGACCGGCTCGTTGTTTGTGACGACCGCTGTGCTGCTCGTCTCAACGGCTCATTGGTTGGACGGCCTTCAGGGTCAGGTCGAGCCGGTGGATGGTCATGGGAGGGTCAGGGCGGCTTTGGCAGAGGGGCTGTTCATTGTGGCCATGCTGCTGGCGCTGGTGGCGAGCTTTGTCTTGAAAGGTATCGTGCCGATGTAAGCTGGTTTCTCTGGTTTATTTGTTTGTCTTGTTATTTGGTTGAACTAGACCAACCGGATAAACCAAACAAACCAGATCAACTGTTCAGTGTCCGAACACGGTAGGTGGCGGTGGCGGGGCTGCGCCTTCCGGGAGGGTCACCATCGGTTGCCTGGCCAGCAGCACGTAGCCGTAGCGTTTGAGAATGGGGACCAGCATGACCGCCTCAGCCGGCAATTTCGCTTGTGCCGCCTCCGGCAGCAAGATCATCACTTTCCTTGGTCCTTTTAGGGCCTCCCGTATTTTGTCCTCTTCTCCAAATGGCACGAAGAGGACCTTGCGTCTCGCGTAAAATACCGACGACGGCCTGGTTGTTCCATAGGCAATGAAGAGGTCCTGCGGATCTAGGTTCAGTCCTGCCGCATAGGCGAGCTCTTGCGGGGGGGCGATCACATATCGGTTGATGGGTGGGATCGTAATCACGATGACGGTCAGGGCCAGGCCGGCCAACGTCGCTCCAGCCGCCCAGAATGCTCCTCCGCGCCGTTCCTCGTTTAACCCTAGATATCCCACCAATCCCATGCCGAGTAACACGATGGTCGCGGCCACGTAGGGGCCGACTCCAAGACCGATCTGTCCGGCCAGGGGGAACTCCCGCACCATCTTGGTCGCATAGTTGGCATAGAGTGTGGGGATGCAGGCAAGCCCGATCGCCAAGAGATAGCCCAATCCAGTCATGAGATGAATGGAGCCTCGAATCCCTTTCGTCGTCGGATCCTGCAGGCATCGGGACCAATAGGAGGCGGTCAATAGGGCGGCGGCAGGAAACAAGGGACCGATATAGTGGGGTAAGCGCGTTGACGAGGCGGTGAAAAACAGGAAGACGCCCACGACCCACAGAGCGGCAAAGAGGTCGAGTTCCGATGGCCCTGTCGGATCAGGCTGAGTACGGTCACGCCGTGCGATATACCAATTTTTGAGCGTGCGATAGAGCGGGACCGGAAGGAGTGCGCTCCAAGGAAAGAAGCCCAAGAGCAGGACTGGGAGATAGAAAAAGATGGTTCCATGATGGCCTTCCATCGGACTCAAGAATCGGCCGATCGTGTGGGCTTTGGCGCCTGTGGCATAGGCGTCGCCATGGACCAAGAACATGGCCGCATACCAGGGGGCGGCCAAGAGAACAAACGCCAGCATGCCAGTCAGGGGGAATCCTTTGTGCCAATAGTCCTGCCATCGGCGCGTCCAGGTGAGGTAGAGCGCCGCGGCGATGAGAGGTACGGCGAATCCGACCGGTCCCTTCGTCAACGTGGCGAGCGCCATACCGATATAGAAGGCCCAGATCCATTGGCGCATGCGGCCGTCCCCATGCAGGCCCAGCCAGAATCCGTACAGCGCGACCGTGGTGAAAAAAATCAGGACGCTATCGGTCAGGGCCATCCGCCCGAGCCCAAGAACTTCCAGGTTCAGCAAGAGCATCAAGGCGCCAAAAAGTGCAACGGTTCGATCGCTCTGGTGCAAGAGAAAGAGGTAGGTGATGAGGATCAAGCCCACGCCGAAGAGGGCCGAGGGAAACCGTGCGGCAAACTCACTGACGCCGAACAGGCGATAGGACCGATCCATCAACCAATAGAGAAAGACCGGTTTTGCGACGCGCAGCTCACCGTTGAACGTCGGCGTCAGGCGATCCCCCGACTCGAACATTTCCCGTCCGGCTTCGGCGTTCCGTCCCTCGTCACGGTCGGTCAGCCCCATGTCGCCGAGCCCCAGGAAGAAGAGCAGTCCTGACAGTGCCAGAAGTGCGAGAAGGAGGACAGCATGGTGCGAGCGGTCAGTTGTAGTCATCGGTGTTAGGATCGTGTGGTGACTGAAACAGATGAGCGTGTCGAACTCCGGGTAGTCATGATGGTGGAGGGGATGGGCTAGCGAGATGTTCCGCCTGGCTCGCGCGCGAGATCAGCATCAGGTTGCGAATATAGACGATAGACCCGATGCTCTGTCCGGCGATGAAGACCGGATCTTTCCGATAGATCGCATAGGCGAGCGTGATAAGCCCGCCTATCAGGCTCATGTACCAAAACGAGACCGGGACCTGACTCGCCGCCTTTTTTTCAGAGGCAATCCATTGGATCACCCAGCGGCCGAAAAACAGCCCTTGGCCGAGGAACCCGATGGCGAGCCAGATATGTTCATTCGTGATGGTCATCATGGAGCCGTCATGCGCGATGGGCAAGGCGCGTGGGAAACGCAGGCCGCGGAAGGTCGCCGATTCTCACGGTCTAATAGAGTCTGCTGGTCACGCATCGCCCGCCTCTTTCGCTCGTCATTTATCACGGAATGTATACCGCAGCACTCGATTTTGCATCCACCGCACGGCAATTAGATCGTAAAGAGACTTGAACAACCGATTGCCCATGCCGTACTTAGAGATGCCGTGAATCCGCGGGTAATGCCGAACCGGCACCTCCGTGACCGTGAATCCATGCATGAGTGCGAGTGCGGGGAAGAATCGATGCATGCCTTCGAAAAGCCGGATACGCTCCAGCACGGGCCGCCGAAAGATCTTGAGCGGGCATCCCGTATCGTGGACGCCGTCGTGGGTAAAGACGTTCCGCACCCGGTTTGCGATGCGAGAGGACATTTTTTTGACGAAGCCATCCTGCCGCTGTTGCCTCCATCCACATACGAGATCGTAGGTGGCGGTCAGGGGAAGGAGTTTTAAGATATCTTCGCTGTCCTGTTGCAGGTCGCCGTCGATTTCGATGATGAGGTCGCCGGAGGACTGCTTGAAGCCAGCATCGAGTGCGCAGGTCTTGCCGTAATTCCGGTCGAGGTGGAAGACCCGAACCTGCCGATGTTGTGCCGCCAGGCGATCCAATTCCTCACTGCTGCCGTCGCTACTGCCGTCGTCCACGAAGAGAATCTCGTACGAGCGCGATCGTGAGGTCTCGTGCGAGTCCATCACCTTGAAGAGGCCCGTCAGGAGAGGGACTAGGTTCTCTCGTTCATCTTTGATGGGAATGATGACCGAAGCCCAAGCGCTGGATGAGGATGTCATAATGCGTGGAGACTCCAGCAACAGCCTGTAAGGTGTGTATTCACGCGCGCATTCTAGCGGATGGTCGCGAGACCGTCAAACGCAGGCGCCGGAGTCTGTTGCCTGGAAGCGATGGACAGGGCTTCGAGACGGCATCAATAATGTGAGCGTGCCGCGTCACTGTACGGCCAGTACCGTACAGGGCGACAAGCGCACGAGGTTTTGCGATGTCCCGCCCCAGATGCGTCCGAAGATGTTGGAATGTCCGGTGAAGCCGATGCTCAGGAGGTTGAAGCCCTCATTTTTGGGGAATTTGGTGATGGCCTCGACAGGATGCTTTGGGCTGACGCGGGGCGTCAGCCTGAGGTTCAGTGCGGTTGCCGAGGTTCCCGCCTTTGCTGTCACCCGGTGGGAAAATTCCCGAGCCTTCCTTCTAGCCCCGTGCTTATTTTACCGCCGCGGAGTCGGACGCCGCGACGCTAAAGCGCATGGTGCCCATCAGGCTCATCTCGTTGATCTGTTCTCCCACGTGAATGTCCACTTTGTATCGGCCTGGTTTCCATGCGTCCTGTGGAGGAGAGAGCGTGAGGTAGCCGCTTTCGTCCTCCAATGCAATATGCATGGCATCCTGTCCGATCATCACGGCGGGATCGAGGCCAGCGACTGCTTCCGGGAAGAGCTGTCCGAATACCTTGAACCCCTGATAATGTTGGTGCAGGTGGAACACAATGAAAACGGCTGGGGTATCGGGACGGAACCGGTCGGTCGGTTTCACCGGCACAATCTCGTGCGTGCGTTGAAAACCCAGTTCTTCGTCGAATCCTTCTGCTGTCGTAATGCTGAGGAACAGGCCTTGGGGAGGGGCATCGAAGTCGTAGAGAGTGATATCTTGGGGGCGGTTTTGAAAATCAAGGATGGGGGGATTCTTGGTGAGCGGCAGCTCCGCCGCCTGTAGTCCAGGCAATGCCGAGAGGGCCATGACCATGACCGCTACGATTGCCCCTCTCCCCGCTTGCCTCCGGCCTCTCGCCATATCTTCTTGGTACACCCCTCTGTAGGAGCTGTCAAGGTGACGACCCCAAGGCGAGAGGCCGGAGGCAAGGGGCGAGAGGTGGCGGTTGCGACTAAATTTCAGGTTCTGTTAGAATCCGTCTCCTTTGACCAAGCTTGTCGGCGCGGGATACGAGATAGTGGGCAAGAAGGGATTTAAGGATCTACTCGTGTGGGAGATGGCAAAGGACTTGGCGGTGAGCGTTGCGAGCAATTTTGCTGAGGGAGATGAGCGTAGCTCGGATCGAGACTCGGTGCGTTTCTTTTTCATGGCGAAGGGTTCCATCGCGGAAGTGCGGACGCAAGTCCAAATCGCCTGCGAAACTGGCCGTCTCAGAAAGCCGGAGTACGACAGCCTTGAAGCGGAGTATGAACAGTTAGCGAAGATGACCGGGAGTCTCATTTAGGGCTCGGAGCCAGGCCTCTAGCCATTAACTCACCCCTTGCCCCCAGCCTGGATTTATTTATGTTACAAGACGCAGATGCCTTACCGCAGCTCATCGGCGACTATAAACCGGTCGATCAGTGGCAAGTCCACATCAATACGCTCTTTTACCGTTTCCGGGGCGATCAGATCCGTAGCTTTTACCAAACGTTTGCCTCAGCCGACTATCGGCTTGCTCATGCCCTCGCGGCGGACTACTTCGAGAAAGTTATAAAACGCGAGAAGGCGTCAAGCTCCAAGCGTCAAGCGCCAGGCGAGAATGTTTCGTCGGAGTCACGTAGTACCACTCACGCATCCCCGCTCATGATCCTGGAACTCGGCCCCGGCAACGGCAACCTTGCCGCCTGTTTTCTCAGCCACCTCAAGGTGCTTGACGTAGATGGAGCGATCTATCCCCGCATTCGCTATGTGCTGGTCGATTGGGAGCAATCGGTGCTCGACGCAGCGCTGGCTCATCCGGAACTCTCGTCCCACCGCGATCGGGTTGAGACATATCGAGGGACCGTGGACCGGCTCGAAGGCATAGTGGATGGCAGCGTGGATCGCATCTTCTGTAACGAGCTGTGGAACGACCTCCCGACGAAACTGATGTCGCGGCAGGCGAACGATATCGAAGAAGAGTTCCTGCGACCGAACGTGAGCGAAGCCTTGCATGCGAAAATATCCGATTGGGCGGCCTTTGTCCGGGCGTTCGAGGCCATGGACATGGAGGCGCTCAAGGGTTTTCCGCCGTTTCTCGACGACCTGGTGTGGGAACGTGAATATCGGACGGTCGAATGGAAAGAAGTCCCGTACCGAAAGACGATCACGGAGTTCCTCAAGCGTATCGATGAGCAAGTGGTAGTCCCCGTCAATATGGGGGCCTACGCCACGATCAAAGAAGCGAAGCGTTTGCTGGCTCTCGATGCGATCGGGTTCAGCAGTTTCGACGCAGGCACGGCGGATATGGATGTGCTGAACGATCCGGAGAAGCCCTGCTCCGGCCAATTCGGCGGTCAACAGAGTTTCATGGTCAACTTTGCATTGGCCGAAGCGGTCGCCAAGCAGGTCGAGGCCGGCACCATGACCATCGAAAGCCAGCGTGAATTCGTGGGGCGCAGCTTGGGGACCAACGTCCTGACCTTGATGGATCTCATGGCCACCCATCCTTCTGCTGGCACGAACATGGCGCCGTGGGAGCAGGACCGGCTGATGCTCAAGACCCTCCGTGCATTGAACGAGACCTATCGGAGTCCCTATGCGCGCCAGCTGGACTTTCCCATTCCGTTGGAGATGCCGCCGGAGGAGCGAGAGATGCTCCAGGCCCTCGTGCGTGCGCTGAAGCCGGCAGGGATTCCCGACACCGTCGCCTATCTCACAGAGGAAGAGTTGATGTCGGCCTCGAAGGATCTCGAAGACATCGGGTACGACTCTCAGTCGTTTATGATCGCCTTAACTGCACCACCGAGCCCTGTCGATTACTTTCACGCCTATATCCGACCTCGCTGATTCCTCTCGCAAGAGGCTGAAAAAGTCCGCCAGCATCGTTCTCGCATCGTTCAGCCCTTCAACGTACCCCAAGGGTACGCCTCAGGCCTTCACTCGCTGCGGCCTTGCTGGACGAACTTTTTGAGCCTCTTGCGAGTTCCAGTTCCGATGGCTTGGACATGTGGGTCATTGGATTTCCAGCAGTCCTGCGACGTTTCTTCGCAGAGGGCTAGGGTACAACCGCTCTATTGCCGAATTTCTGCTTGACTAATTTCTTGTTCTTCTATAGCCTTCCCCCCGTTTGGGGAATAATGCCCACCTTTCGAGCGGTCTAACGCCGGATGGCCTCAGTGGGACATAACGAGAAAGCGAGTCATTGATGTTTGGATCATTTGGATGGATGGAATTGGTACTGATTCTGATCATTGTGTTGATCATTTTCGGCGCGGGCAAGATTCCGCAGTTGGGTGAAGGGCTCGGGAAGGCGATTAAAGGATTTAAGAAGAGCGTCAACGAGGCCGATGCCATTGACGTGACGCCTCCTCCTTCTGATGTTGTCCCTGAAGTTCCCCCGAGTCAGATCGCACAAGCTCCGACCGCCCCGCAGGCCAATGCACCAGTTCAATCAGAGCACCAGGTTAAACAAGGCTAACAACGCAGTGAACCGTGTGTGTGATGAGAGAAGGCCCTCGAAAGCGATCACTGATCACCCATCACCGATCACTCATCACTGGAATGCAACATGTTCGGATTGGGCGCCGGCGAAATTTTCATTATTTTGGTGATCGGGTTCTTGCTGTTCGGTCCCAAGCAGTTGCCTGAAGTCGGTCGCCAAATCGGCAAAGCGGTCAAGGGCTTCAAGGAAACGGCAGAAGACCTGCGGAAGTCGGTGGAGCCGGAGATCAACATGATCCAGCAAGAAGTGAAGATGGTTGAGCAGGACTTTCAAGCCTCGATCAAAGACGCCGAGGAGCAGATCAACGCAGCCGGTAAACAGGCAGAGGACGGAGCCAAGTCCATCAGCCAGTCGGGCCAGGCGTAGAAGATGCGATGAGTGAGCGGTGATGTGTGGCGCGTGAAACTGTTCGAGAGATGAAGACATCGACCGATCTCACCGGTAGAGAGTGAATGGCAGGGCCAAAACAGGAAAATTGTTTGTCAGATGAAGTCGGTTCGGGCAAGTTGGTAGTGGTTACGGGAGAAAGAGACGCCGTGGGCACAACGGGTCTTGGTTCTCCGGTAGAGACAGGCGATGAAAGCGAGCAAGTCATGATCGTGCATGCAGTTGGATGTCAAGTCGGCAGCGCAGCGCCGGAACGTGCACCGGTGGCGGCTGTTATCCAATTTACAGGAGGAACTCATATGCAAAGTATCCAAAGACGAATGGGGTGGGCCAGTGCGGCCACCTTCTTCAGTGCGGCCGTCATGGCTGCGAGCCTGTCGTTCGGGACGGCCCCGGCGCAAGCCGCGTTTGAATTGCCGGAAGGTGAGAGGATCACCAACGTTCCGGCCATTCCTCGCGCGATTCCGCAGAAGGAAGCCTACGAACTCTACGACCCGAAGATCGGTAAGAACTTCGATATCAAGAATTTCTGGATTCGCGCCGACCTCCGCGTGCGACCGGAAATGCGGAACGGCGTCTGCTTCGGTGGCGGCAGCCCATTGGGTGGTGCTTGTAACGCGCTGAATGGAAAAGCGAATCTTGGCAAATCCGCCAATGATTTTTACGTCCAACAGATGACCCGCTTGGGTATTGGGTACGATCTCTCGCCGGACGTGAATTTCTACATGGAAATCATCGATTCGGCCGTCTGGGGCGCTAACACCGGCGCGGGTGGCGATGCGCTGAACCATAACGGTGACAACAGAGGGATCAATGGTAACGGCGGACGCTTGGGCGTCCGGGCTGCCTACATGTTGGTGCGGAACTTTGCCGGCGTACAGGGCCTGAGCGTGAAGGCCGGTCGTCAATATGTGGTCTTCGGGAACCACTCCCTGTTCGGCCACTTCGATTGGGCCAATACGGGATTCTCCCATGACGGTGTGATGTTGCAATACAGCACCAAGTCCTTTGACAGCTATTTGGGCTGGTTCAGGACGCAAGAAGGCGATTTGGCGCAGGCTGCTCCAGTCGGCAGCGTGACAGGCAACGTGACGGGCGGCGGAGTGGGGCAACCTGGCGCCACGTCCGATGCCGACATGTTGATTTTCTACAACCAGATCAAGTCGGTGCCGGGCTTCCTGATCGAGCCCTACTATTTCATGTACAAGAACAATAATCCTACCGGTAACCCCTCTGCCTTAGCTGCAGGTCAAGGGTTGGGGGCGGCCAAGCACGCGAACCAGACCCGCCACAGCGTCGGAAACCGGATCGAGATGCGCAAAGGCAACTTCGATGCGACCAACGAAATCACCTACCAGTTCGGTTCAATGGGTGACGCGAATGGTCAGAATGCGAGCCCGGCTTCGTTGGGTAACCAGAAGAATCTGAGCATCAGCGCCTGGGCCACCAGAAACTGGATCGGCTACACGCATTACCAGTCATCCTGGAAGCCACGGTTGGCCTTCAACTTCGACTATGCCTCAGGCGATGGTCGCGCGAACTGTACGATCGCTGGCTCCGCAGCCACCGGCTGTAAGACCGCGAACACGTTTGAGAATATGTTCCCGACCAACCACATCCACATGGGTTACATGGATGTCCAGGCCTGGAAGAACATGATGAGCCCTTCGATCAACTTCCAAGCACGTCCGACCAAGGATGACCACATTGAAGTCTGGGCCACCAGTTTGAATCTGGCGAATAGCCAGGACAACTGGTACCGTGGTTCACAGGGCGTCTACGTCTTCTCGAAGAACGGCAATACCAAGAAGCACATCGGCGACGAATTGGACATCGCCTGGACCCACATGTTCATGGATGGAAAGTTGGCCTTCCAGGCGGCCTATGGCCACTTGTTTGCCGGCAGCTACATCCGGGAGAACCTGGGTACCAGCAGTAACCAAGACTGGGCCTATATGCAGCTTTGGATGAATTTCTAAGAAAAAGCGAAGAAGTATAAGCAAGGGTCGAGAGGATCTCTCGGCTCCTGCGAAAAAAGAAAGCCCCGCAGGGAGATCCCCAGCGGGGCTTCTTTTTATCTTGCAGCCACACCGATTGCCACGACTAAGCATTGATCGAGCGCAGAGACGTTACCCCTCCTACCCTCCCCTTACAAAGGGGAGGAATAATCAGCTCTCAGCCGAGAGCTGATTATTCATGTCGTTGACCATAGTCGTTGACCATGGTATGGTCTTGGCATGAGCAAAGCCCGCAAACATACTGAGATGGAAGAAGTCTCGATTTCTCATTTTAAGGCGACCTGTTTGGCTATTCTTGCCAAGGTCAACCGAACGAAAAAACCTATTCTGGTCCTTCGCAAGGGTGAGCCTATCGCGCAGGTGGGGCCACCTCCTCCCTCATCGATGCCACAGTCATGGCTGGGCTCACTCTCCAGTTCCGGTGCCATCACTGGTGAGATTATCGATCCCATCTCCAGCCCTGAGGAATGGGAGGCCCTTCGCGCGTGAAGCTTCTGCTGGATACCCACGTTCTGCTCTGGAGCGTGCTTGACCCGGATCAACTTTCATCAGCGATAAGAACCGAGTTGGAAAACCTCCACAACGAGCTCTGGCTGTCCCCCATCACGCTCTGGGAAGTGCATTTGTTGGCGGAGAAGAAGCGTATTCAACTTCAACCTGACCCGGCTGCATGGATTCAGCGTCTGCTGGATACGATTCCATTTCGGGAAGCTCCTCTTACCCATGCCGTTGCATTGATGAGTCGGCACATCGATCTGTCTCATCAAGATCCAGCCGATCGGTTTCTTGCTGCGACTGCCGCTGTGTATGGATTGACACTCTTGACAGCCGATGAGCGGATCCTGCACTCGGACCAGTTTCCCACGTTGGCCGCGCGATAATTCATGACGATGCTCCAGGGGCCTTCCCTCTCATTCGACTGCTACGACCAAGGGTTGATTGAGCGCAGAGGCGCTACCCCTCCTGGCCTCCCCTTTATAAGGGAAGGCGTAGATCGGAGCAGTCAGCCGTCAGGATTCAGCCTCTGCAGTATTTACCTTCGCAAGCTGATGGCTGGATTTCAACAGGTTCCCAGTAGGGCTTACTTTTTGAGTCCGGGCGATATAGTCTGGGCTTTGGAAGGTTGCCATGAAAAGTAAACCAAGAGCCAAAGCGAATTCTTTCTCCCCTGAAATAATCATGACCCGCGGGAAACCTTCGGCCGTGATCATTCCACTCGACGAATATAGGGACATGCTCGCACGGCTTGAAGATGCTGACGATATGAAGGTGCTTAAGAGCCTGAGGAAAAACCCGCTACGGTTCCGCTCACTCGATGCGTTTCTGAAAGAGACGGCGGGACGTGTATGAGGTTCTGCTTGAGCGCTCCGTTGAGCGCGCACTCCAACGTGTGTCACAGCCTGATTTTACTCGTATCCTTGTTGTGCTCAAGGAACTCGCTTCCAATCCAAGGCCGCCAGTCCTTTAGCAGCCGATTGCTGTGACCGCTCTTCCCCTCCTTCGTAAGGAGGGGCAAGGGGAGGTCTCTCCTCATGAGACTGCTATGATCAACGGTTGATCGAGGACAGAAACGTTACCCCTCCTAACCTCCCCTTACAAAGGGGAGGCATAGATCAATAGGCATCAACGCTCAGTCTCCGAGACCTGTTTTTTCACCAGCTGACGGCCGAAGGCTCGAATCCTCGGCTTGCCCACCGTCCGTCAGTCATCTATACTCAGCTCGCTATCTCACTCATCGCCACCTCCAATCTTTCTGAATAACCTTGCCGTGAATGATCTGACTCGACAGCTTAGTGAACAGTTTGGTTTTGCGACGTTTCGGCCTGGCCAGGAGGAGGTGATTCGTGCCGTGCTGGCCGGCCGCGACGCGATGACGGTCATGCCGACCGGTCAGGGGAAATCGCTCTGCTATCAATTACCTGCGACCCTCTTGCCGGGCCTGACTCTGGTGATTTCTCCGCTCATCGCCCTCATGCAAGACCAGGTGGCGAGCTTGAAACAGCGAGGGATCAAGGCTGCGGCATTTCATTCAGGCCTTACCGGCTCTGAAAAACACCGCGTGATTCAGGATCTCAATCAGAAGCGGCTGCAGTTGCTCTATCTGGCGCCTGAACGGATGCAGCATGAGGGCTTTCTCCAGCTCTTGCGTACCCTCTGGGTGTCGTTGCTGGTAGTCGACGAAGCGCATTGCATCTCCCAGTGGGGTCACGATTTCAGGCCGGACTATCTCAAAATCGGCCGCCTCCGTCAGGAACTGACCAATCCTCCCTGTCTCGCCCTGACGGCCACGGCCACCACCCGCGTGCAAATCGATCTGTGCAAACGTCTGTCGCTCCGTGATCCGCTCAAATTGGTCGCGGGATTCCGTCGGCCTAATCTGGCCCTATCGGTTCGCCCCTGTCAGTCCCGCCAGGAGAAGCTGGCAACCTTGGAGCGGTTGGTTCGCGAGAGGGAGAAAGGCACGATCCTGGTCTATTGCGCCACGCGCCGTGCGGTCGAGGAAGTTGCGGAATGGTTAGGACATTCAAACCACTCGGTGGCCTACTACCATGCCGGGCTTTCCGATGAAGAGCGTCGGCTCGTGCATGACGACTTTCGTCGGGGGACCGTCAGGATTCTCGCTGCGACGAATGCCTTCGGTATGGGCATCGATAAGTCGGATGTCCGGCTGGTTGTCCATTTCGATATTCCGGGAAGTGTGGAGGCCTATTATCAAGAGGTCGGGCGGGCCGGCCGCGATGGGCAGCCCGCTGCCTGTGTCTTGTTGTTCCATGAACGTGATTTAGCCACGCAGGAATATTTCATTCAGTTAGCGGCAAAAGATCCTGAAGGCTTAGATCGCGCCGCGCGGATGCGAACGCTGCTTCAAGAAATGCTGGGCTACGTGTCCGTGCTGATTTGCCGGCAACTCGCGATTCTTGACTACTTCAGCGATGAAGCCGAGCGAGCGGTGGGTCCTTGCGGCCTCTGCGATCGCTGTGTCGCGCCGGTGCAGCAGGCTTGTCGAGAAATCTCCCGAGACGATGCCGATTCCGCGAAGGCAGTCTTAGAGACGGTGTCCTGGTGCGGGGGCAGGTTTGGCGTGAGCCGCATCGTTGAGATTCTCCGAGGCAGCCGTTCGAAAGCGCTGATGGCCTTTGGCGGGGAAGCCTGTCCAACCTATGGGGTGTGCCGCACGCTTTCGAAGCCATTCGTGACCGGGCTCGTGAAAAGCCTGATTGATTCTGGCTATCTTCAGGTCGAAGGCTCGGAGTATCCCACCATCGATCTGACGGGTCAGGGGCAGGAGGTTCTGCGAGGGGCCAGTGCCGTGCTATTGAAAAATGCTGAGGAACGCCCGCGAGATATGCCGTTGAAGAAACCGTCCCGCGACAGCGCTGTGCCGATCGTGGCCCTTGGAGCCTCCCCGGCAGACCAGCAGATTTTAGAACGGCTTCGGCAACTACGCACGGAGCTTGCTGAAGAAGAGAACGTCGCGCCGTTCGTGATCTTTCACGACAAGACGTTGAAAGCCATTGCCAGCCACAAGCCTGCGACAACCGCGGCTCTGTTGGAGGTTCCAGGTATCGGCGAGTTGAAGGCGGAGCGCTATGGCCGGCGCCTGCTGGCGGTGGTGAATGGAACTCAATAAGCGATCAGCCATCAGCTTCTTCACCCCTCCTTCGTAAGGAGGGGGCAGGGGAGGTCGATCCTGACGATATCTTCCCGGCTAAATCTTCCAGAGCTCCGTCCAGGTTCTTCACAATATCGTCGTTGCAGTATCGAATCACGTGCAGGCCGAGTGACTGGAAGTATTTGTCACGCAGCTGATCCTTCAGGATCTGGTCGGCGTCGGCATGACTGTCGCCGTCTATTTCAATGACGAGAGACTGTTCCGGGCAATAGAAGTCCACAATGTATGGTCCGATGCCATGCTGCCGACGAAACTTGAGCCCATGAAATTGTCGTGCCCTCAGTTTTGACCACAACAGTGTTTCAGTGCCGGTCATGGTAGAACGAAGGCGGCGCTTGATATCGAGGTGGTTGGCTTGTCCTCTTATGGCTCTGGGCATGAGCCTCTACCCCTCCTAGCCTTACGATTCTCTACCCCTCCTACCCTCCCCTTACAAAGGGGAGGAAGTTTTTTGAGGGACTGAAAACTATCTGAAATTCCCTGCCTCTGCGAAACGCGCCTGCAGTTCCCCGTAGGTCTTGGTCACCGGAAACTGCGGGAATTCTTTGGGCAGATGATCCGGCGGGCAGAAGAAGAATCCCGCATGGGCCTCTCCTAACATGGCGGTGTCGTTGTAGGCATCGCCGGCGGCCATGGTGAAAAAGTTCAGCGATTTGAACGCGGCTACCGAATGTTTCTTCTGGTTCGGCATTCGCATGTGGAAATTGGCGATGCGGCCGGTTGGATCGATTTCCAGCTGGTTGCAAAAGAGCGTCGGGTATCCTAGTTGGCGCATCAGCGGCTGGGCGAACTGGTAGAACGTATCGGACAAGATGATCACCTGGCAGCGCTCGCGAATCCAGGCGACAAAATCGTTGGCCCCTTCCATCGGCCCCATTTTGGCGATGACGCTTTGGATGTCGTGGATGGTGAGTTTGTGCTGATCGAGAATGGCCAGGCGCCGTTTCATCAAGGCATCGTAATCCGGCATCTCGCGGGTGGTTATCTTCAACTCGTCGATGCCGGTCTTGATAGCGACGTTGATCCAGATCTCCGGCACCAACACGCCTTCCAAATCTAAACAGACGATGATGGGTTTGTGCATTCGCAGTTCTCCTTTGATGTTGCCGAAGTGATCGGTGATGCGTGATCAGTGATGAGTAAGGAGTGGAAGGTCATAGAGGTCTCGCGCAATAGCTCATCACTGATCACGCATCACCCATCACTTCTTACTTCTTCTGAAACGCCTGGCTGAGAAACCGCCACATGTTGTCGAGGACTTGGTCCAAGAGGGATGAGCCTGGCCAGGTCCGTCTGGATTCTTCTTTGTGCCGCTCGGCCCATTCCAAGGCCATCGGGAGCGGAATGAGTCGAGGCGGAGAATCGGTCAATGTTCCCCAGACCAACCCCAGGATGGACCCAATGCGCATCGAGACCGGCAGAGGGGTCACCGGATTCTGCACCAGATCCTGACAGAGTTCCGCCGGTGAGGTGACGAGGAGCTCCCGGCAGGCGGCCGGTCGTGCTTCGTAGATCGAGCACATCTCATCCTCTAAATAGGGACAGGGGATTCTCAACGCATAATAGACCCGGTTGATCGGGTCGAGTTCTTCATCCGGTATCGGCCTGGAAGCCTCTGCGACGTCGTTCAGCCGGTCCCAGACAGCCTCGCGCGTCAAGCGATCTTTCGTGGTGCTGATGCGCTGTCGCAGCTGGGTTTGTCGATCGGCCGGCAACTGCTCCACATACTCGCGGAGCGCGAATGCCTCCGGTGCGGACAACGGAACCAACATGCGGCAACAGGCGGCACAGCCCATCTTGCAGGAGATGGTCAAGCCTGCTTCACGCGCCTGCTGGACTTCCAGCTGTGCAGCTTCTTCCCCCAGGCGGAGCGTGACCGGGACAATCGCCGTGATGGGAATGAATCCCGTTGGCACGTCGATGGCCGTGGTCAGCCGGCCAGCTGGAGTATTCAGCGCGACTTCAAATCGTTCGACCATACAAATCCCTGGCCTCGTACTTCTGGCTCCATGCCATTTTCCCGTCGGCATCATAGAGAAGCATTGATTGACTGGTCAACCGCACGCGTGCGGCTTCTTGCTCCCTTTCCGGCATATCCGCATAATGTGGGCAAAGGAGAACGGTATGGCGTTGTCCGGTCATGTGGTGGGCTTGCTCAAAGAGTACATGTTGGATTTGGTCGAGCAGGCGAAGCAGGAGACGGCGGCGCATGTCTCTTTTGGTTTTTCTGATGCACCCTATCGGCCGGATCAGGCTCTCTCGGACCTGTTGGCCATCCTGGACGATCGCATTGAGTCAGAAGGGATGCAAGTGGGATTGCCGGAAGGGTTCCTCCACCAGATGTGGGGGCTTTGCAACGACGCCCGTGGCCAAGTGACGGAGCGCGTGTGGCTGGAAATGAACTGCAGTGACCTGCCTTCGTCAAAGGCTAGGGTTCGCGAACTCACC
>Ga0163152_10004909_pt1 | contig 16136 bp, 16 predicted proteins | sample OliLakLV19MP8IB2_FD_148635 | JGI IMG/M metagenome (GOLD analysis project Ga0163152, IMG submission 148635) | Freshwater microbial mat bacterial communities from Lake Vanda, McMurdo Dry Valleys, Antarctica - Oligotrophic Lake LV.19.MP8.IB-2 | ecosystem: Environmental > Aquatic > Freshwater >... | reverse complement strand
GTGCAGCAAATCGCGGTCAACGCCACGGGTGGCACTTATACCGTTAGCTACGCCGGGCAGACTACCAGCGCGATTGCTTACAACGCAAGCGCGGCTACCCTTCTCGCGGCACTTGAGGCTCTTAGCAACATTCCGAACGGTTCGCTGCGTGTGACGCAGACTGTCGCGGTGAGCCCTGCCTTTACCTACACAATCGAGTTCGGCGGCTCATTGGGCGAAACCAACGTTGCTGCGGTGACAACGGGTGTGGGCAGCTTGACGGGTGGCACGGCTGCCGCGGTTGTCACGACCCCGACCGCGGGCGCAGCCGTTAGCTCGATTGCGCTTGTGCCGATTCTGCCTACACAGGTCAGTATCTATGCCTTTGCCACTGCGCCTGCGAGTATTAGCGATACGACAAACGAGACAAGCACCTACCGTCTCAGCGACGTGATGGAAGCGGTGTGGACAGTCAGTTCACGCTATGGAGCGTACTACACGCTAGACGCTTCACAGTCCAGCTTTGGCGCGATGGTGGAAACGCCGCCCACCATGCAACTCACCACGAAAATGCAAGCCAATACCGAAGGCTTGGCTTATCTGACCACGCTTCGCAATGGCGGCACGGTCTACTTCCGCATCAAAGCGGTGGGCGCAACCATCTCAAGCGCAGAAGAATACGAGTACGTAATGGACTTTGCGGGCAAGGTAAGCGCAGCCAGCGAACTCGCCGACAGCGATGGTGTTTACGCCGTGACCTGGACATGGGACGCCGTGCCAACTCTGACAGGTGGCGGGCCTTTGGAAATTGCCGTTGTCAACAACGTAACAGCTTTGTAAGGGGAAATTATGCCAGTTGAACTAAGCGACCTGCTTGGCAACGAGCGATGGGTAGAAGTACAGGTAGCAGGCGGCACGTTTAATATTGCCTATCGCCCAGAATCCACGAGTTTGTATCGGCAAGCTGAATTAAACAAGAGAATGCGCTTGCTCCAAGCGCAGACGGATGCCGATGAATTGGAGCAAACAGACGAGATAGGCACCATCTTCTGCGAGGTGGTTAGCAACTGGGACTTAACTGACGGTGGACGGCCCTTGCCCCTCACGCCTCAGGTGGCAACGCGCGGTATTCCTGGCCCGTGGTTCAACGCCATCATGGAGGCAATTTCCAATGACCGTGATGCGAGTCAGGAGGAAAAAAAAGTGTCGAGCGTTCGCTCCGCCGCTGGCTTTCCACGGGAGGCCAGACCGGAGAATGTCCAGAATGGTATCCCGCAATCCGAGCGGCACGGTACCTGGGCGTAGCTCCGTGGGATTTACTGGAACAGCCGTCTGCATGGACGGATTGGGCCTTAGCTTCTCAAAACGCCGAGGCGGGCGCGCAACAGACGGAGACGCCAAGTGCCTGATGTAAATATCCTGATTAACGCGCAGGACAAAGCCACAAGCAAAATCAATGACGTTAGCGACGCGGTCAAAAACCTGGGAAGCCAGGGCAAGGGCAATAGTCCACTTGCCATCTTGACGGGAGCTATCGGTACAGGACTAAAAGTCGGAGCGGTGGCAGGCGTCACCGCTTTTGGCGCGCTTGGCGGCGCTGTAGCTGTAACGGGCATTGAATTCGACAACATGAAGCAACAGGCGCAGATTGCCTTCACGACGATGCTAGGCGATGGCGACAAAGCAAAAGTATTTTTAGACGATCTTCAAAAATTTGCCGCTTCAACCCCGTTTGAATTTCCAGAACTCCTACAAGCCTCGCAACGCCTTTTGGCAATGGGCTTCTCCGCCGAGGAAGTCAAACCGACGTTGACAGCCGTTGGCGACGCCGTGGCGGGGCTGGGCGGCGGCGGCGAGATGGTGGGGCGCGTGACCACTGCACTAGGGCAAATGCAAGCCAAAGGCAAAGCCAGCGGTGAGGAAATTATGCAACTTACTGAAGCGGGTATTCCAGCTTGGCAAATGTTGGCGGACGCCATCGGCGTCAGTGTCCCCGAAGCCATGAAAATGGTCACGGCGGGCACGATCAGCTCAGACACCGCCATTAGCGCGCTTGTCGCGGGCATGAACACCAAATTTGGTGGGCTGATGGAAAAGCAGAGCCAGACGTTTGGAGGGCTGTTCTCCACTATCAAAGACACATTTCAGCAAGTTAGCGGCACCATCATGCAGCCTTTTTTTGAGTTGATGACCAAAGGGCTGTCGAGCATTGTGGAGTGGATGAGCAAACCCGAATTTACGGCGGGTATGCAAAAGTTTACCGAAGGCTTGGCGGGTCTGTTGGAAAAGATGATTACCTGGGGGACTGACGTTCTACCAAAGGCCTGGGCAGAAGTTCAGAATTTATACGACCAACTCCAGCCCGTCGTGCAAGCCGTCATTGATTTTGGCGAGGGTATTCTCGAAATTATTCAGCCTATCACAGACGCTATTGGCAAGTTTATTTCCTGGAAAGACATTCTGGCAACTGTCGGTATATTGATTGCCGCTACAGTAATTCCTGCTATTGTTGGTTTTTTAGTTGCCATTGCGCCCGTTGCTTTGGCGGTCGGTGCTATTGTTCTTGCTGTCGCCACGCTCCGCACGGCATGGGAAAACGATTGGGGCGGCATCCAGGAAAAGACAAAAGTCACGCTGGATTACATCAGCGGGCGATTTGGGCCGCTGGTAGAAACGATTAAGGAATTCGGCCCAGATGCGCTCAGGGAGATTGGCGCGTTCGTCACGGGCAACGAAACCAAGTTTACGGCACTCGGCATAATTTGGGACACTACCAAAATGACCTTTGGTCAGTTCTTTGCCGACTTAGGGAACACAGCAAAAACCGCCAGCGCACCGCTCCTAAATTGGTTCGAGACAACATTCCCCGGAGCAACGACCGCGCTTAAGAATGCGTGGGGTGATGTGTATAAACGGTTTGGGGAAATATGGGTAGAAATTCAAAATCTGTTCAACACTGGTTCTGGGAAAGTGGGCAAGACGCTAGACGGCCTAAAAGAGTGGTGGGCGGATCACGGTGATTCGGTCAAGGAAATCGTTGACAACTTCCTCACGCTGGTGGTTACGATCATCGGCACGCAACTCACGCTTATTTCCAATACAATCAAGATGGCCCTGCAAATTCTGAATGGCGACTGGAAGGGGGCATGGGAAACCCTCAAGGACAGCGGAAAGGTTGTCTGGGAAGCCATCAAGACCATTTGGGGACTCTTTGTAGGCAATATAGGTGAAGTGTGGAAGCTGGGACTTGGTGACATTCTGACGAATGCCAAAGAAAAATGGGACGATATTAAGACGGCGATTAGGGATAGAATCGAGGCTATCTTTACGAATATCAAAGAGAAGTGGGAAGCCATTAAAACAGCCATTCGTGACCGCGTTGAAGATATTTTAACCAACAACAAAGAGAAGTGGGAGTCCATTAAGGCCGCCATCAAAGACAGGATCGAGGCTATCTTTACGAATATCAAAGAGAAGTGGGAAGCCATTAAAACAGCCATTCGTGACCGCGTTGAAGATATTTTAACCAACAACAAAGAGAAGTGGGAGTCCATTAAGGCCGCCATCAAAGACAGGATTGAGGCTATCTTTACGAATGTCAAAGAGAAATGGGAAGCCATTAAAACAGCCATTCGTGACCGCGTTGAAGATATTTTAACCAACAACAAAGAGAAATGGGAAGAAATCAAGACAGCGATTGCCACCAAGATCGCATCTATCGTGACCGACGTTACCACAAAGTGGGAGTCAATCAAAACGGTCATCACGACAAAGGTTGGCGAAATCGCCACAGCCGTATCTACTAAGTGGGACGAAATCAAGACAGCGATTGCCACCAAGATGGGCGAAATGGTGACGAGCGTCACCACCAAAGTTGGCGAGATTTTTACCGCCATGACTTCGCCCTTTACCGGCATCTATGAAAAATTCAAAGAGTTTGGCACAGGGGCCGCACAAGGGCTCATAGATGGCATTGGCGGCATGATCGGCGCGGCGCAGGACAAAGTTACGGAACTCGGCAACCTAGCGGCGCAGGCGCTTGGCATAAGCCTCGAATCGCAATCTCCATCGCGCCGCTTCCACCGTTATGGCTCCTGGGCCGGTGAAGGCTTTGTGAATGGTATAAACGGTTGGATTACGAAGGCTCGCGAAAAGGCTGCGGAGATGGCAACCGTGGCCGCGCAAGCAGCGCAAGCCGTCATGGGCATGGTGTCACCGCCCATACAAAGTGTCATGCAAAGAGTATCAAACTTGATCTTGCCCAACACGCCAATATCACAAGGTCAGTCAGCACAGACTCCTGTCGTGGATGCGCTCAGTAAATATTTATCGTTCACGCGCTCAAGTGGCGATTGGGCCAACGATTTTCTTACCCACTTGCCCGCCATGCTCAAAGACCCACTCAAAAATTATTTTGAATTTGCAGACCGCACAGGTGACGCCAAAAATGATTGGCTTACCCATCTACCCACGCAAATACGCAATGTAGTCAGGGAGATAGGTCAAGAAATTGCAACCAATCAAAAAGGTGGCTTTAACGTCTATGTGCAAAGCACAGGTGACGCTGTGAAAGATATTCGCAACGCCGTCGAACTATATGCGCTCACCTATGGCGCGGCTTAGACGCTGATCGATAAATCGACATCTATTGCATAGCCATCGCAGGCTGCGCGCGTTAATGTAAGGAGATTTCACTATGTCAAAAGGCAATACTTTTGAAAACGACCTCTTGCTTCTGATTTTCAATGGCACGGCGATAGCAAACGTTGCCGACAATGCGTCGTCGGGGCCGCTGACGAATCTCTATGTTTCGCTGCACACCGCAGACGTAGGAGAGGCGGGTACCCAAACGACCAACGAAGCGACCTACACCAGCTATGCACGCGTGGCCGTGGCGCGCAGTGGCGTGGGTTGGACAGTGGCAACAAATACCGTTACCAACGCGGCGGCTGTCGTCTTTCCCGTTTGCACCGGCGGCAGCAACACCATCACCCACTTCGCGATTGGCACCGCCGCGAGCGGGGCGGGCAAGGTGCTTTACAAGGGCGCGCTTGCCGTGTCGCTGGCTGTTTCTGTAGACATTCAGCCGCGCTTTGTTTCGGGAGATATTGACGGCACTGAGGATTAAGTATGACGACCGTCAATCTGCAACCAGATAGCACAGCGGGACTAGACACCTATATTCGTCAAGGTCTTGCGACAACCAACCTGGGGACGCAAACAGATATCAATGTTGGCCTTGGGTCAGGTGGGACATCGGATAAGGAGAGAATCCTTATCCAGTTTGACCTGTCATCAATCCCGACAGGGGCGATCATTACCACCGCTACGTTGCGGCTATACCTCAGTGGCGACAACGGGTTTCCCGCTAACCAAGATGTAACAATCCATCGCGGGTTGGTTGCTTGGGTGGAAGCGCAGAGTACATGGAACAACCGAATTACGGCGACAGCGTGGACGGGAGGGTCTGGTGGTGTTGCAGGAACAGAATACAATACGACGGCGACGGCCACGACCGCTGTCGGCGCGCAAGGTGCTGACTATGATTGGAATGTTGCCGTTGACGTGCAGGGCTTTATTGACGGAACGTACACGAATAACGGCTGGTGGTTGATTGGAACGGCTACACTAGCCGACCGCCTCAAGGCGTTTAGTTCGAGCGATCATGCGACTGCCGGCCAACGTCCAGAACTAATTGTTGTCTATACCGCCGCTGATATATCCGGCACATTCGCCGGTGTCGCCGCCTTTAGCGGTGCGCTGACAAGCACTACCATATCAGGTGAATTCGCCGGTGTCGCCGCCTTTAGCGGTGCGCTGACAAGCACTACCATATCAGGTGAATTCGCGGGTGTTGCCGCCTTTAGCGGCGCGATGAAGGCAGACGGATTCATGGCGGGCGCGTTCGCGGGTGTTGCCGCGCTAACTGGCTTGATGCCTGTGCAGGAAATGGCGGGCAGCTTTGCAGGCGTCGCGGCGTTTACCGGCGGGGGGCGTGCGGTCTTACTGCCCCGAGTGCCGATCTGGAAAGCGATTGTAGCAGGCGTCGAATACTCTCTGAGCGGCGGCAATCCCTTTCACCGCTTGCAAACTACCGGCATAGGCATCGCCAACATTCGTAATATCAAGCAACGTGGCCCTTACCAAGACGGCTCGACACGCCGCGACTTTCGTCTTGACGAAAGATTTATGAATCTCGTTTTCCTGTTGCAGGGGGCCACACGCGCGCAAGCGGATACCTACCGCGACGCGCTCATTGAAATTTTCAAGCCGTTAACAAATACACCTTGCCAAATCAATGTCACGCGTGACGATGGCGTCATCAAGCAAATTGACGCCTATGCAGTGGGTGTACTGGATTTCCCAGAAACAGAAAGCGAACGCTTCGCAGCAACGCAGCGCGTCGCCGTGCAGTTGGAGGCACCCAACCCGATATGGTACGGGCCTGAGCTTCAAAACTTGGGTTTTACAAGTGTTTTGGGCGGCACCGCAGGCTTTAAGATTCCGATCATGATTCCGTGGGCGCAGCAAGTTGGCGAGTATATCAACGTTACAGAGTCTTTTTACTACGAGGGCAACTGGAAAGAATACCCGGTGATCGTCATCACCGGCCCTGCGATTGACGCCAAGATTACCAACTTGACTACCAACGAAAAGATTGACTTTACCGGATACACCATTGCGGCGGGCGACACACGCACCGTCGATCTTAGGTTTGGCACAAAGACAGTTAAAAACGCGGCGGGTGTCCTCAAGAATAACGAACTGACCTCTGACAGCAATCTAGGTACCTTTCATTTGGCACCAAGCCCGGAAGCAACGGGCGGCATCAACGACATTCAGGTTGAGATACTGAGCGGAGGCACAACCGCAACACGAGTATCGCTTCAGTATTACCATCGTTACATACATTTGTAGAGCGGGGGTGTAATTTGGCGGAAAATTCTATTGGATGGACTACAAACGGGGTTGGGGATGGCATTAACTCTGGCTATACGATGGCGCAATTTACCGAATGGCAGCGCATGTTGTTCGCCGGTTTTACGGGTGCTGACCTTAGTGGCGTCTCGCCGGACTACCTCAATGAGATTGCCGTAACTGGAACAAGTTCACCTGTGGCCGTCAATACGGGCGGTGCGCTCGCCTACGGTTTCCCTTATTTCAACACAGCCTCGGTCAACGTCGTTGTGCCAACGCCCAGCACATTAACGCGCATTGACCGCATTGTTTTGGAAGTGAATTGGACGGCGCAGACGGCACGTATTGCGCGCGTGGCGGGGAGCGAGGGCGGCGTTGCAGCCGTCATTACCCAGACCGCGGGCACGACTTGGCACGTAAAATTAGCCCAGGCCAGCATCACGACCGGTGGTGTCATCACCGTTACGGATGAGCGCGAGTGGCTAACTACTGTCGGCGATGGATCAATTGTCACAGAAAAGTTGGCAACCAATGCTGTGACTACGGCGAAAATCACAGACAACAACATTACATTGGCAAAAATGGCAGACAATAGCGTGGGCACGGCTGAACTGGTTGACCTCAACGTGACCACTACAAAAATCGCCAATAGTAACGTGACGCTGGCTAAGTTGGCATCCGACGTAAAAATCGGGCCTACTGTGATGTATATCCCGATTGTTGCATACAATGCCAATCCGGGGGCGGGCGGCGGAATCAACGTCACTTCTGCGTCTTATGTCGAATTGTATCCCCAGATCGAGATAACAAAGGAACACTTTCCGTCAACATGCACAATGAAACTTGTTGCTCTCATTACTGCTGGCACTACGAATCTAAAGTCTATTGATTTGTACAACAAAACAACAAGCGCGACGGTGACTGGCAGTGAAGTAACGTCGTCGTCTTCTACGGCAATTCAACAACTTAAGTCTGGGGACATTCGTGCCAATCTAACCGCGGGGGCCAATCGCTATACCGCACGCATGAAAAAGGCATCTGGCAATTTTTCTATTCATGCCATTTATTTGCTGGTCGAATGGTAATCAATGGCTGTTGAGTACGAGATTAGCGTCATGGATCGCACGGGAGCCGAGCAATACCGGCTCACAGGAAGCGCAGAGCAAGACACTACCGCCCGCAATAATGGCGGCTATTTGTCTTTGGAGTACACCAAAGACATTAACGCGCCAGGTCTGTTGACCTTTGACGTAGATGCAGGTCATGATGTCATTGGAAACATTGAATTGGATTGGCAGATAGAAGTATTGCGCCGCGACTTGGCAGAGGGTATCGGCTGGTATGTGGACTTTGGCGGCTTGTGGCGGGCGCAACGGCGACAGACTGACCGCGAGGGACGTCGTACCTGGCGCGGCTTTTGTCCCGGCTATTTGCATTTCTTGACGCGCAGCAGCATACTTTATCCCGCTGACACGACGAACCGTGATTCGTTTAGTAACGGCAAAGCTGAGACGATTTCTAAATTTCTTGTCACCTATAACGCAACCGTCGCAGGGACGACAGCGGATGGTCGAGACCGAGCCGTTGACAGTTGGGGCGCAAACATTTCCATACAGGCAGACGCTTTGTCGGGCAACTCATTTGACTACAAATGTTCGCGTATGAATTTGTTGCGCGCCTTGCAAGAAGTGGCGTTGCTCGGCGGTGGGGACTTTGACCTAATTAGGACAGCCGCGCAAGCCTGGGAGTTTCGTTGGTATGCTGGGCAGCGCGGCACTGACCGCCGCACCACGCTCGTTTTTTCTCTGTTGTATGGAAACATGGAAAATCCAGACCTGTATGAGAATTATATTGATTACCCCACCGTGGCCGTTGTTGCCGGGCAAGGCGTTGAATACGCACGTCAAATCGAAATCCGTACAGCGAGTGACCATAACAGCCTTTATCGCAGTAGTGAGGCGTATGTGGACGCCCGCAGTTACTCTACTGTCGCGGGACTGCAAGCGCACGGTGATCTGTGGCTCGCTGAACAGCGGCAAAACCGTGTTCAGCTAAACTTTGACCCGGTGCAGACTGAGGCCTACAACTATGGGCTACAATATTTTCATGGCGACATTTTTACCGCACGCTACGAGGAAGTAGAAGCCGTCAAGCAATTTATCAAAACGACCGTCAGCGTGCAGCCAGGCAGCGACCAAATCGAGACAATTAAACTGGTGACAAAGAATGTCTGACCTAGCTTATTTCAAGGATTTGTGGAAGGAGGTGCAGACGCTTCGTAAGCGTATCAGCGAACTGGAGCATGACGATACCGCCATGCAAACGCTCGCGCTACGAGACGGGATTGCAACGCCCACAACCGCAGCCGCCATTGGTCAGATTTATGTGGATAGCGGCGGCACAGTGCGCATTCGCTTTAGCGATGGTACGGTGCGTGAGTTTACCACGACCGCCATTGTACTCGGTACAGAATCGCTCGATTTTAGCGTTGACACGAACAGCCAATATTTAGTTCTGATTTAGGAAAGCAATATGGCAAATTTAGAGATCAAAGATGGAGCCGCCGTCCAGAAATACGTTAAGTCTAGCGGGGCAGGGAGCATTGGCGATCCATTCATCCCAGAACATTTGGACACCAATAGCGCGGCTATCAAGACCGCAGTTGAATTAATTGACAACGCCATTGCGGGTACTGAGATGCAGGTGGACGTGATCACCATGCCTACCGTCACCATTAGCGATGGCGGCGGCTCGATTACCATAGATGGCACAATTAGCGTTAGCGCACTCCCCGCGGGAACCAATAACATTGGTGACGTGGATGTGTTAACGTTGCCTGCGTTGGCGGCAGGAACGAACAATATCGGTGACGTAGACATTCTCACCATTGCCGCGGGTGACAACAATATAGGTAATGTTGATGTTGTCACGTTGCCCGCACTCCCCGCCGGAACGAATAATATCGGTGATGTAGATGTTCTTACGCTACCAGGTACGGCGGCAGAGGCTACGGCGTTGCCATCTCTGCGCGTAGTTGTGGCTGCGGATGATGGCGTTGATACTCACACGTTGCAAACCGACGCAAGCGGTAATCTCAAAGTCAACATTCAGGCTGGCTCAAGCGCGGGGACTGAGTACACCGAAGGCGCAATTGACACCACGATTACAGGTACAGCGATTCTCGGCGAGGGGCCGAGTGACACGCTAACGCCGCTGAAACTAGACGCCTCTAGTAATCTTTATGTCAACGTGGCGGCGGGTGGCACGTCAGGCGTGCAGTACACCGAAGCCGACATTGACGCGACGATTACGGGTACGGCAGTGATGTGGGAGGATGCCTCAGATACGCTACGCGTGGCGTCTGCGACCAAGCCTCTGCCTACCGCGATTATTACAGCTCTTCCCGCTGGAACTAGCAACATCGGTGACGTTGACATTCTGACTATCGCGGCGGGCGACAATAATATAGGTAATGTGGACATTGTTACTGTTCCCGCCGACCCGTTTGGCGCGACGGCTGATGCGGCTGTTACTGCGGGAGCGACGGGTTCTATTTCCGCAAAATTGCGCTCAATTTCTCGTGACCTCGTGGCTAACGTTGTATTGGCAGCCGGGGCTAATGCGATTGGCAAACTGGCGGCAAATACTGGCGTTGACATCGGTGATGTTGATGTGCTAAGCGTTGTCCCTGGAACGAGTGCAACCTCATTGGGCAAAGCAGAAGATGCAGTTCACACCAGTGGTGATACTGGTGTGATGGATCTGTCTGTGCGTAAGGATGCGGCGACTGCTCTAGCTGGCACTGACGGCGACTATCAGCCGTTGATCACCGATGCGAGCGGCAGATTGCATGTAACTGTTGGTAACATTGCAGCCGGAACTGCCCACATCGGCGCGGTGGGTTCATCCGACACACTAATTGAGGTGACGCCAACAATGGATACATCGGCTTATGCAAGTGGTGATGTGCTGATTAGTGAGACTGATATAGCGAATGTTGGGCGTGCAAGTGGCACAACAGTTATTTTGCAAAGTGTTTTGTTGGTTGACAAGGATGATCAAAAGGCGGCAATGACGTTTTACTTCTTTGACCGCACGGTAACGTTTGGCACGAAAAATGTTGCACCCGCTATTAGCGATGCAGACGCGGCGTTCTACATGGGGCATGTTGATGTCTTAGCGGGGGACTGGGATGATTTGGGCGGTGTTTCGGTCGCAACGCTTCGCGGTATTGGGCTAGAGATGAAGCCGAATGCAACGAGCATCTTTTTCACCGCGATAACAGGCGGCACGCCTACTCATACAGCTTCAGGCTTAATTTGTAAATTTGGCTTCCTAAGATCGTAAGGATTTAAACTATGGCATACAGAGACACCTATCTATTAATCGAGGAGGAACAAATCATTCGCGCTGTCACGGTGGCGGTAGCATGACTTTACTAGCGGCAACGCGCCGAACATTGCTCTCCCCTAATTTGCCGTGGTGGCGTGCTAGTTCCCCTCTCTCCAATTCGCTCGTTGGCTACTGGAAACTAGACGAGGCTAGTGGCAATGCCCTAGATAGTCTTGGATCGAACACCCTAACTGACACCAATACGGTCACAAGCGCGACTGGCCTCGTCTATTCAACGGCGAGAAGTTTTGCTTCAGCGAGTAGCGAATATCTGAACATTGCCGACAATGCCGCATTAAGTACAGGAGATATAGACTTTTGGTTTTCAGGTTGGTTTTATCTGAATTCCTCGCCAAACACCTCAGGATACGACATTTTAGGCAAATGGGATGTCGCCAGTAATTCAGAATACTTCCTGGAACTCTATACAGCCACATCTCAGGTTCATTTCAGATGGGGTGTCTCTAGCAATGGAACGTCTGCAACAGGCGATCTGGACAATATAGAAACGGTTGCTAACACTACCTGGCATTTCTTTGCCTGCTGGCATGATAGTGTCGCTAATCAGACAGGATACCGATTAAACAGCCAAACAAGAACACTTTCCTACAGTGCGGGTGTACGGGACGGTACATCTGCATTTACCATAGGTCGTGCGATAACGACACGATATTTTGATGGTCGGATTGGCCCGGTTATGATGGGGAAAGGCTATATTCCGACAAGCGACGAATTGGACTTTCTATATAATAATGGCCTGGGGCGACCGTGAGAGCCAGGGTAACTGGCGCGGCCAGTAATTCTATCGTATGGCACGCGACAAGTAGGGTTTGGATGGTTTCGACACAGGAGCAACCAGAGGTTGCCTAGCAAACAGAAGCCCTGGCACAACCGCCAGGGCTTTTCGATTCTCCCTTTGCCCTGATGGGCGGGTATTTGCTGGACTCATTGCCAGCAATCTCTCAAGTGCGTTAACAGCCTGCGTTAAGCAGTTTATTGCCATGCTCAGGGCGTTGCTGTGTTCTGTGCTATTCCTCACCGCCAGTGAGGTTCTCGACGATGATGTCGATTGCCTCCTGCTCGGTGAGGCAGTTGACCGTCTCGTCGTTGCAGGCGACCCAGAATTTACCCTCCAGGTCTATCCCCACCATCAAGTCTCCTCGGTTGGCAGCAACCCATTGTTGGAGCCACGATTGCGTGATACTGCGGGGTTGATTGTTGTTCATGGTCTTTGTCTCCTCTTGTGCATGTGGTTGATTGCGCTAGTTGATTACTCGTCGGCTACCTCGATGGCTTCCAAGTGGGCAGCTACCTGTCGCCATGTTGTGCCGATGCCCCGGAAACTATGGGCGGGGCCGGCGTCTAAGCGGTAGAATCCCTTGATGCCGTTGGTTTCCAGTAATCCTACGTCTCCTCGGTTGGCAGCAACCCATTGTTGGAGCCACGATTGCGTGATACTGCGGGGTTGATTGTTGTTCATGTTCTCCTCTTGGGTGACTAGTGTGTCTAGTAGTTCTATCATCGTGACTTCGTAGCGTGCTGCTAGTACCTTGAGCCGTCGTCGTGTGCTGTCCAGTACTTTGATGGTGGTTACGTCGTTCATTTGTATTCTCCTTCGAGTTCGCGCATGGCTGCGACGGCATCCCGGCGGAAGGCCGCCAGCTTGTCGCCGAGCTTGAGCGTGAACGATTTTGGCTTTGGCCCGGCACCGGGGCGCGAGCCACCGTTGTTTGTGCGCTGGTCGGCGGCGCGCACTTTGGGTCGCGCGCCGCCGTGGTTGGAAGATGCGTTCATCGGTTTTCCACTGCGTCAAAAAAGTCAGAGAAAAGTTGCGCCTCCGCCTTTGGGCTTGTTTTCGGCATGGCGTTGAATTCGTCCTCGGTCATCGGGCGAATCTGACAGAACCAAGACATGCCCTCTGGGCCATTCATCTTCTTGACCGAATCGACCACAAACCATTCGTCGGTCTTGTGTGACTGGTAGAAGTCTCCAGCCGAAATGCTCTTGTGATGCCAGTGACCGTTTATGATGGTGCCATCTGCCGATTGGTAATATCCGGGTCTCATTGTGTTTCTCCTCTAGGTGTTTCGGCCTTCGTTCCGGCCTTCGTCAGTAGCGCCGATTGCGCTAGACACCGAGCAGTTTTGCGACTTGCCCAGGTCGGCGTGATTATTTGGCTTCAGCAACGATCTCGTTTTTGTTGTCAACGATTACGTCCGTACCATCGCGGTGAGTTTCGGTGAACTCAGCATCCCAGCCATTTTCTTGCGCCAGTTGTATCAGGTCTGCGACGGTGGTTTCGGCTGCCTCGTTGCCGTAACGGTCGTTGACGATTGTGTAGATTTTTATTTCTTCTTCGATTTCGCGCATGGCGGCGATGGCGTCACGGCGATGGCTCTCGTAGTCTGCGTCATTGCCCAACCGCACACTGTAATCTGCAATGCGCTCGCGCACGTCGCCGATGTCAACGCCCAGCTTGGTAGCCAGTGCCTCGACCTCTGCGTCGGTGGCCTCGCTGTCACTGATATATCTGGCCCACCAGTCGTAGGTGTGCTGGCTGGCGATGTAGGCGTTTTCTTCCTCCGACCAGACAAACTGGCCGTCGCTGAGTGCGCCTGTGTTGCCAATGAGGTCGGCGACCCAATTGACGCCGTTGTCGCTAATGATGGTCAGGTCTGTGCGCTCGTTGGTTTCTGTGATGATGATGTTCATCGTTCGTTTCCTTTTGGCTAGGTGTTTCGGCCTTCTGGCCTCATTCAGCGCCGGTCAATTTCCGGTCAGACACCGAGCAGTTTTGCGACTTGCTCAGGTCGATTTAACTAAACCAGTTTTTTGTTCTTGAGGTCGTCAATCAATTTTGACGCCTCGACGGAGGTGAGGCCGCGAGCAACCATCGCTCGCAAATTGTGGATGGCCTCGAAGGCCTGAGCCTTCAGCGTTGAAAGAGTAATCGGATTGCGACGAAGGCGAATGTTCAGAAGTTCAGCGTACCACAGCGAGACCTGGCCCTCAAGCATTTGGATTTTCACTTCGGACCCTCCGTTCTGGCGTAATTCCTCAATTGTGACTTCCAGTCCAGCGAAATAGGGAGCCGATTCGATTCCGTCAATCATGCTGTTGATATAGTCGAGTTGCTTCTGTGTGGCGGTCATTTTGTTTCTCCTTTTGGCTAGTGGTTCGTTTGTCGTCCTTGATACCATTCTACCACAAGTCAGACCCGATTGCAATAGGCAAAGTGACGAGTTTTGAATATTCGTTGCTGTGCGTTGGGCGACGCCAACACCTAGCTGCGGCTAGTCCTCTGCGCACTTGGGGCAGTAGTCGCGCCGTATCGCCCCCTTCCAACCGCCACCCACTATGCTCCGCACCCATCCTGTGCGTTTCGCCTCTGTCCTTGCCGCCCGTGGCGACAACTCGTGCGCGGCAAAGTGTACCGCGCCGCACTTGTCGCAACTTACTCGGTAGCCACGCTCAAGAGCCATCGCCCACCCCCTTCCATCCCGCCGGCAGCGCGTCCAACCAGGTGCGCACCGTCAAATAGTCGTCGTGCAGTTGATCCGGCATGTTGCCAGCATCGTCGCCGAACATCCCCGCCAACCGATTCAGCACGCGATCCGCGGCATCGGCTGCGTCTTTTGGCACACTCACCACCTCGCTCTGCACAGGGCGCACGCGTCGTTGCAGTCGCCAATCGTCGGAGGAAAGTGCGACCAGAACACGCCTTGGCTGTCGAGATTCGACATACATATTTCCGTCACTGTCTACGCCGATTATGTATCGTTGCCCGTCCTCTCCGTCAATGTAGGTTTCGCTGTCTGCCTCCACATTCTTCCACTCCCCCGCCGCCGCGCCAGGGGTCAGGCGGCAAAGGGCCAGGTCAGTGGGTGTAACCACATAGCTCCCCGCGTTGGACTCATCGGCATACATGATGCCAATCCCGCTGCCATTGGTATAGATTTTGTGTTGCCATGCGTTTTCGTCGCCATCAAGGCAGTCGCCACATTGGCAATGATACTCAAAGGCATCGCCCACAGGCTCCCACTGCCCGCGCTGTGCCAACTGCTCTTGCAGCTGTGCCACTTGTGCGGTGAGTGCGTCTATTTGCGCCTCGCTCTTTTCGGACTGTGCAATATAGTGCGAATACACGCACTGATATTCGTCGAGCTTGGCTTCGTAAATTTTGCAATACATCTCCGCAAGGCTGGTCGCTTGCAGAACTTCAATGTACGGCTCATTTTCTTTGAGGTAGCCCTTTGGCGTTTGGCAATTGATCATGTCTCTACGCACACGTTCACTCGAAACCAACGGCTCCACCGCTTCGCGTGCTGCCTTGTAGCCCTCGCTGTAGCCTAGTCCCCGCTCATAGCGGAGAGCATCATTCAACTCCTGTTGCTCGGTCATTGTGTCAATCCCTGCACCCATACGAAGCCTGGGTGCGTGGCGTCTAGTCGGCTATGGTGGGTGATTAGGCTTCGATGGGCTGCGCGTCGTCCGCGACTTGCACGAGGCGGTCTTGCAATTTCTTGTCAAGCCCTTTGATGAGTTTTTTGGCTTCCGCGTCATAGAGTTGGTTTATTGTGTTTCGCGCTCCCTGGCTGCACCACTCGGCACTCTTAGCTTTGTTCGCTTCCCATTCGCCGTCACCCGGATATGCGAGTGGCCCCAGCCGGTTGATTTCCTTCAACTGGTCTGCGTTGGCCCGCGCCCGCGTTGACGCTGGCTCCTCAAATGGATTCTCAATAGGCTTGCTCGCGGCCTTTGCCTGTTGCGGCTTGGCAGCATCCTGCGCGGCTTCTGTTTCGTGTTCGCCGTCCTCATTGCCTACCCCTACATTGAGAAGCTTGGCG
>Ga0163152_10004908_pt1 | contig 16139 bp, 21 predicted proteins | sample OliLakLV19MP8IB2_FD_148635 | JGI IMG/M metagenome (GOLD analysis project Ga0163152, IMG submission 148635) | Freshwater microbial mat bacterial communities from Lake Vanda, McMurdo Dry Valleys, Antarctica - Oligotrophic Lake LV.19.MP8.IB-2 | ecosystem: Environmental > Aquatic > Freshwater >... | reverse complement strand
GCAGATTACGAACGCGTCACAGGCGGAAATGGCGCCAAAGAAAAAGGCCGGGCACAGGGCCCGGCCTTTCCGTAATCAGTGATGTGGCCGATTAAGCGGCGGCTTGCGCTTGCTTCTTCGAAGCCAGAGACGCTGTCACCTTCTGCACCGCGTCATCGCGGCTGACCTTTTCGACGGCCGCCAGTTCGCGAGCCATCCGGTCGAGCGCGCTCTCATAGAGTTGGCGCTCTGAGTAGGATTGCTCCGGCTGATCGGAGGCGCGGTGAAGGTCGCGGACGACTTCGGCGATCGAGACGAGGTCGCCCGAATTGATCTTGGCTTCGTATTCTTGAGCCCGGCGCGACCACATGGTGCGCTTGATGCGGGCGCGGCCTTGCAGCGTCTTCATCGCCTGGTCGACCACTTCGGTCGAGGCGAGCGCTCGCATACCGCATGAACGCGCCTTCGCGGTCGGCACGCGCAGGGTCATCTTGTCCTGTTCGAACGAGATCACGAACACGTCCAGAGGAATGCCGGCCACCGCTTGTTGCTCGACGCCCATGACACGGCCAACGCCGTGGGCCGGATAGACGATGTGGTCACCGGGGCGGAAAGCGATCGATGGTTGGGCGGTCTGCATATTTGGAATCTCCGTGTCCCACGATGTTCTTATGGAACAACCGGGTCTTTCCTCGACGTCACGTCCGCTCACACAGGCAAAAGGAGCCATAAGGCCCGTTTTTGACCCTGTGTTCCCCTTAAACCGAGCAGATTTGCGCTATGGATCGATCCAGCTGCTCGGGACGTGACGCGCACGCCCCGATTTCTGGAACATGTATACCACAGTTTTGGGCGATTTTAAAGCTGCGGGTTTCAGTCGCCGCTGCCGGGCTCGGTGCTGAAGTATTTCTCGAATTTACCCTTCTCGTCCTTGAACGCATCAGCATCAGCTGGCGCCGTGCCCTTGACCACAATGTTCGGCCACACCTTCGAGAACTCAGTGTTGACGCGGAGCCACCTGCCGTCGGGCTCATCTTCGCTGTCGGGCTTGATCGCATCAATCGGGCATTCGGGCTCGCAGACGCCGCAATCGATGCACTCGTCCGGATGGATGACGAGGAAGTTCTCGCCCTCATAGAAGCAGTCGACCGGGCAGACCTCGACGCAGTCCATGTATTTGCAGCGCACGCATGCATCGGTGACGATGTAGGTCATTGGCCCAGTTTCGCTTTCCGCGCTGAAATGACGGTGCTTGCCGCGAGCGTCAAGCGAGCGTCTCTGCGTCAAGTTCGCTGTAAAGCGCGCGCGCTTCAGCCGGCGGCCCGCGCTTGGCGCCCAGCGCCTTCACTTTGATCGCGACCAGCTTGCCGTCGTGAGAGAACAACAGCGCATCCCCGGGCGCCACCTCCACCGACGGCTTTTCCAGCCGCCGCGGAACACCGTCATGGACGATCCGCACGCCGCCCTCCGAGACAAGACGCGAGGCCGCAGCGCGCGTCTTCATAAAGCGGGCGCGGAAGAGCCAAACATCTATGCGCTGGCGTTCGCTCAAGCAGGACCGCTCCTGCGGCGGCGCGGCGGAGGCGCTGTTGGCGGCAGCAGATTGGCGAGCGCGGAAAAGGCGTTGTCCTTGTCGGCCGGAACAACGCGCCTCTTGCGCTGCAAGGCGCGGCGCCAGCGTTTTGGTACGCCTTCCTGCGCCGGCATGAGGTGATAGCCGAGCGCGTTCAAAATGCCGGGCAGTTCGCGAACAGGTCGGCCAACGAGGCGCGCAAGCATCGCATCATCTAGCGGCGTATCGCCTTCGATCGCCTCCGCGAGCTTCTCAACGAGATCGAGCCGAACGGCGACCCAACCGCAGGCGCGATAGCCAGCAGCCGCGCCCTCTCCCCAGGACGGCTTCTCATTCAGCGGCATCGAAAGCGCACCGGCACGCGCGAGAAAGAGCGGACGCTCCGCATCTGGATGCGCGGCACGCCAGAGCAACGCCAAAGTGTGCGCAGCGCGCGGCTTGACCAGCGCCGGCATGAACACTGTGTGCCGCCCTAACCGGACGCCATGACGGCGAAGCGCGCCGAAGGCGACTTCGCTCATATGGTCGAGGTCATCGACGCCGCGATCCAAAGCGCCGGCGTTTTCGATCAAACGAAACGCAAGCCCTCGCGCATCCGGCGGCAGACGGCCGTCGCGCCAGGCATTTTCGAGCGCGACAAGCGGACGAAGATCATGCGCTACCAATTGCGCCAACCACAATTCCAGGCGCTCGCGCGCGGCGTTGCGTTCAAGTTCGGACGCTTGTTCGCCGCCGATCAGTTCGAGGCGCGGTTTCAACACCGGCGCGCCTTGCGCCAGCTTCGCCACCGCCGCGCGGCTCACATGAACACGGCCATCGCGTCCAAGTGTAATGTCCTCATCCGCGGCGTTCGCGATTTCAGCGAGGCGACGTGAGAGTTCGGGCTTCAGCGCACGCATCGCCGAATTACGGACAGCGCGCCCTTCGAGGCCCGACGACGTGCGCGGATCAGGCTTGAAGTCCAAACCTTCAAGGCGGCCAACATAGTGCCCCTCGACCGTCACCTCGCCTTCTTCGGTAATACCGGCAAGCAGCGCATCTTCGCGCTTTAGACCCTTGAGCAGCGCGCTGGTGCGGCGATCGATGAAGCGCTGAGTCAGCGCGTCGTGCAGCGCGTCGGAGAGCTTGTCCTCGACCTCGCGCGTTTTCATCCGCCAATCTTCGACGTCCTGCAGCCAATCGGCGCGGCTCGCGGCGTAGGTCCAGGTGCGGATATGCGCCAAGCGCGATTGCAGCACATCGAGATCGCCCGCGGTGCGATCAAGCTTTTCGATTTCAGCGCCAATCCATTGGCTCGGCACACGGCCCTTCGGCGGCACGATGTAATTCGCAATGCGCAGGGCAAGCTGAACGTGCTCGTCCTTCGAGACCTTCCGGAAGTCCGGCAACTGGCAGGCATCCCAGAGCCGCCGCACATCCTCCGGGCCGCGGACGCGCTCCATCAGATCGCTATCCTCGAGCATGCGCCGCAGCACCAATTCGTCATCGGCGCCGCGCACGCGAAGCAAGCCTGACCGGTTCGGGGGCTTCTCAAGCGACGCGATCAACGCCGCCGCGCTATCGAACTTCAGCTCAGCGTTGCGCCACTGCACGGCTTCGATGGTCTCGAACTCATGCGCCTCGACGCGTTCGACAATCTCTTCATCGAACGGTGCGCACTCACCGGTTTCACCGAATTGGCCGTCGCGTGTGAAGCGCCCGGCGCGACCGGCGATCTGGGCAATTTCGTCAGGGCGAAGATCGCGCCAGGAATGGCCGTCGAACTTGCGGCGCGAAGCGAAGGCGACGTGATCGACATCCATGTTGAGGCCCATGCCGATGGCGTCGGTCGCAACCAGGAAATCCACCTCCCCGCTTTGATAAAGCTCAACCTGCGCATTGCGCGTGCGGGGGCTCAGCGCACCCATCACAACAGCGGCGCCGCCGCGATGGCGGCGTAACAATTCAGCAATCGCGTAAACTTCGTCGGCAGAAAACGCGACGACGGCCGATCGCTTCGGCAGCTTGGTGATCTTCTTCGGCCCACCATAGGCCAGCGTCGAAAGCCGCTCGCGATGACTGATCTCGGCGTCGGGCAGCAGCTTCCTGATCATCGGCCGCATCGTGTCGGAGCCGAGCAGCATGGTTTCGCCGAAACCGCGCGCGTGCAGGATGCGATCGGTAAAAACGTGGCCGCGGTCGAGATCCCGCGCGACCTGGATCTCATCGATAGCGACGAACTCGACCGCTTTATCGAGCGGCATGGCTTCGACGGTGCAGACGAAATAGCGCGCGGTCTCGGGGACGATCTTCTCTTCGCCGGTGATCAGCGCCGCAAGCGCCTCCCCTTTGGCCGCGACGACACGATCATACACTTCCCGCGCCAGCAGCCGGAGCGGCAGACCGATCATGCCGCTCGCGTGGCCGAGCATGCGCTCGATGGCGAGGTAGGTCTTTCCAGTGTTGGTTGGTCCCAGGACGGCCTTGGTCCTGGCGCGCGCAGTCATAAGGGGACGATGGGTCCCGGCCATGGCGAATTCAAGCCGCGCCCGGCGTGGAATGACTCCCCGGAATAATTACCGCAAGTTGTTCAAGAGAAGGGAACAAGAACGAATCAAATGCGCGATACCGCACCTGATTCGTTGCTTAGACGTTCACGGCTATATCTTGGGGTTAATACTTAAGTAACACACCAGACTTGAAGGGCGCGACCCCTAAAAACCGCGCCCTCTCTAATTTAAACAAACAATATCATTGTCTTAGGCGCGTTCCGTTCACGGTGAGGCGGCGCGCCTCAAGGCGAACCACGCCAACGCCATCAGTCGGCATCTCGATCGTCACCGGCGCCCACATGCCGCTCTCGCTGCGGGCCATCGTGAAGCTCAGCGTCGCCGCTTCCTGCACATCGCCGAAGCCGGCGATCGGACGGAATTGCACGCGGCAGCGGACGCCCGGGCCCTGATAGGCGCGGCTGTTGACCGTGACGTTGCCGTTCGGGGTCATCACGAAGTCAAAGCGAGCGCGGCCGTCCATGTAGATGCGGAGCGTGCGCGCGCAAGGATCGCCGGTGGCGGTCGCCATGGCGGCAATTGCGGTGATCTGGTCGATGGTGTTGCGGCGCTGCTCAGCGGTCGCTGGCGGGTCGCCCATGTTGGCGGGGCCTGGGTTCGCGGTGGTGACCACGTCATTGGCGCTGAAAGCTGCGCGGATCTGGCGGCCATTCGGCCGGTCCTCACGCCGACGGCCACCCTGGTGGGTGTATTGGGTCGGGCGCAGCACGCCATCGGCGTTGACCGTGCCGGTCACGCTATAGGTGTAGTCCTGGCTGCGGTTCAGCGCAGCGCCGACCCAGCCCTTCATCTCGCGCGTGGCGCTGGCGGTGTAGGTCGCGCCGGTCTGGTTGAAATTGTAGGTGAAATCGCCGGCCTCAACGCCTCGGGCGTGGACCGAATAGATCGCCGAAAAGCTCCGGTTCGTGCCGGTTTGAGCGCCAGCGGAGCTCGCCATGGCGGCCATGCCGATCGCGAAGAGAAGGCCTTTGGCTGCGCCGAACGTCCTCATCGATCCCAAACCTTCCAATCGAGCCTTGCGAAGCGGGCTAACTCGTAAGGGGCGCCCACTGATCCAGACATGAACCAAATGGGGCTGTTTAATGGAAGCGGCTGCCGTAAGAAGCGTTTACCGGCCCGCCTCGCCTTGACCCCTGGGGGTCGTTCGCGTAAGCGTCCGCGCTTCAATTTTCCTTATCGTTTCGAGAATTCTCATGTCCCGCCGTTGCGAACTGTCCGGCATCAATCGCCAGATTGGCCACAAGGTCAGCCACTCCAACATCAAGACCAAGCGCGAGTTCCAGCCGAACTTGGTCAATGTGACGTTGGCGAGCGACGCGCTGGGCCAGAGCTTCAAGTTCCGCATCACGGCAGCGGCGCTCCGCACCGTCGATCACCGCGGCGGCCTGGATCAGTATTTGCTCAAGGCTGACGCCGCTGAACTCTCCACGCGCGCCGCAAAAGTTCGCCGCGACCTGAAGAAGAAGCTCGCCGAGACCGCCGCCGCTTAATTAGCCGGCGTTTCCACAATATCGAAAGCAAGCAAGAGCGTGCGTTGCTGCGCGCTCTTATTGTTGTCCGACACGATGTAGATGCGTGTCGCACCGTCCGGCATGCGCACAGCTGAGATGCCTTCGAAATTATCGACGGGAAATGGCGGCTCCAGCAGCGCCAGCACTTCAGGCTCAACCGCGCCGCCCTCGCCGCTCGGTGCAGCAAAGCGCGTGATGCGCGCGCGCGGGCCGATGACGGGCGCGTAGAAGCGCTCCAGCGCGACAAACCCGCCATCCGGCAAACGATCCAAGCCTGTGATCGAGAAACCATCACGCAACGGATAAGCAAAACGCGGCGGCGCCGGCGCGCTGGCATTCAGCGGCGCGACCCAAAACGGCGTCGTCGGCTGATCACCGCCCTCTGCCGCGAGCACCAACGCATCGTCCATAGTGGCGAGCGCTTCAAGGCTGGCATTGGCAGGCAAGCGCGCGACGCCATCCAAGCGCGGCCCCATCTCCGCGGCGCCAAACGGCCCGTCGCGGTTGAAATCATAAATGCGCACCAGATGCGTGCGCTCGAAGCTCACCGCGAAGCGGCCGTCAGCCAATTGCGCGAGACCTTCTGAATCGGCCTCGCTTTTGGTGCGCAGCACACGGCCATGCTCATCGCGCATGAAAGCAGCGCGCACGTCGGTGAAGCCGACAAGGCGCCCTGCTTCATCGAGCGTCAGCTGCGCTTCGATCCAATCGGCCTCGTCGCTGATCGCGATCAGCCGCCCGCCGTCGAGCGCTTCCATTGCTGAGAGCCCAACGAACATCGGATTGCTCGAGCGCAGCTCAATGCCGCCGCGATAGGCTAACCGCCCAACGGTCTCGACACCCGCATCAACGGGGATGACCTCGACGTTCACAGCCTGCCATTGCTCGTCAGTCGCTGACGAGCCGCCGCTCGACTCGCAGGCGCTCAGCACACACGCGCAGGCAATCGCCGCGAGAAAACGGATCACAGCGCGGCCTGCGCCATGCGCCGCTTCAACTCACGCGGCGAACGCGGCGGCGGGACTGCATCCGCGCCCGGCTCATCAAAGAGCTCCGCCAACTTGTCCGTCATCGCGCCGCCAAGCTGCTCGGCGTCGGTGATGGTGACAGCGCGCTTGTAATAGCGCGTCACGTCGTGACCGATGCCGATGGCGAGCAATTCCACTGGCGACCGCGCTTCGATCCAGTGGATGACATTGCGCAGATGGCGTTCGAGATAATTGCCTGGATTGGCCGAGAGCGTTGAATCGTCCACCGGTGCGCCATCGCTAATCACCATTAGCAAGCGGCGCTGCTCGGGACGCTCCAGCAAGCGTCCATGCGCCCACATCAGAGCTTCACCGTCGATGTTTTCCTTCAACAGCCCCTCGCGCATCATCAGCCCAAGATTGCGCCGCGCGCGCCGCCACGGCGAATCCGCGCCTTTGTAAATCACGTGGCGCAAATCGTTGAGGCGTCCCGGCTGCGGCGGTCGCTCGGCCTTCAGCCACGCATCTTTCGATGAACCGCCCTTCCAGGCAATCGTGGTGAACCCCAAAATCTCAACCTTCACGCCGCATCGCTCCAGCGTGCGCGCAAGAATATCAGCGCACAGCGCCGCGACCATGATCGGCCGCCCGCGCATCGAGCCTGAATTATCCAACAGCAACGTGACCACCGTATCCTTGAACGGCATGTCCTCTTCTTGCTTGAACGACAACGCCGCCATCGGATCGGTGATGATGCGCGTGAGCCGCGACGTATCGAGCAAGCCTTCTTCGAGATCGAAGCTCCAGGCGCGATTTTGCTTCGCCATCAAGCGGCGCTGCAAACGGTTCGCCAAACGGCCGACCACACTTTGCAAAGGCTTGAGCTGCTGATCGAGATAATTGCGCAGGCGCGCCAACTCTTCCGGCGGACAGAGATCCTCCGCGCCGATCACTTCATCGAACGAACGCGTAAACACCTTGTAGTTGGCGTTCGGATCATCCGGCTCGTTGCGCGGCTTTGGGCGCATCGGCTTTTCGCCGGGATCTTCCTGCTCGGAGTCCTGCTGATCATCCGCGTCGACATCGGCTTCGACAGAAATAGTGCGGTCGTTGTCGGTATCGATCTCGCCTTCGATCATCTCCATTTCTGAAGGCGCCTGATCCTCCATCTCGTCTTCGCCGTCAGAGTTGTCGGCTTGCGGCGGCGGCGGCTCGTCGCCCGTCGCTTGATTGTCGTCGTCGTTGGTTTCCTCGACCGTCAGCTCATCGCCCATGCCGAGATCGGTCAGCACGTCGCGGAACTGCTTTGCAAATTCGCGCTGATCGCCGATCACCGCCGCGAGTTTATCGAGATCAGCGCCGGCGCTTTTCTCAATCTCGGTGCGCCAAGCGTTGACGAGACCCTTTGCGTTTGCAGGCGGCGCTAAACCAGTAAGCCGCTCCCGCACCATCAGCGCAACAGCGTCAGCCAAAGGCGCAAGCGCGCGATCTTGCATCCGCGATGCGCCGCGACGCTCCAGCGAATCCGTCAATGCAGCCGTCAGATTGTTCGACACGCCCTTCAGCGCATTCGACCCCAACGACTGCACGCGCATATCTTCAACCGCGTCGAACACCGCGCGCGCGTCAGCGCCTTGCGGGCGCAGCTTTGCGTGTTCGCGTTCGTCATGATGCGCGAGCTTCAGCGCCAGGCCATCGGCCTGCCCGCGAATACGCTCGGCTTCCGGATCGGACAGCACGCGCGGCGGATGCGGCAGCACGATCTTGCCAGGCGACAGGCGCGGACCTTCCGCGCCAAACGTCACCTCAAGCTCCTCCTCCGCCCCAGCCAACGCACGCGTCGCCTGCGCGAGCGAGCGCTTGAAGAGTTCAGCGGGGGTTTCCTTGGCGGACATCGATGAAGCACTCTACTCCGGAAGTGGCCGTTGACGCACCTGGCGGGCGGTCACAATGGTAACCTTCCCTCGAAAATCGAGCTGACCTAGCGCGAGCACCTGAAGCAAGCGAGCGGCGCGCTGGTCCGGATTCGACTTCGGCAGAAAGAGAATGATAGCGCCAGGCGCGGTCAGCTGATGCCGCACGAGCAGCTCACCAAAATCGAAGTCTTCGCTGACAATCACGCGCCCTTCGGATTGCGCGAGGCCGACCAGTTCGACGTCGGTGGCGCGTCGGTTACCCTCCGCTGCATACACAACATCGTTGCCGGCTGCGGCGAGTGCCGCTGCGACTGCGCGCGGACACGACTCATCAACAAGAAACGCGGCCATCTACTCTGCCGCGACGATCTCATGAGCGAGATAATCTGCCGCGAAAGCGAGGGCCGCCGCCACGTCCTCGGCGGCCAGCCGTGGGTACTGAAGAGCAATTTCCGCCGCCGTCGCCCCGCGCGCGCATTCGCGTAGCACCTGCTCCACCGTCACCCGCGTATCGCGGATCACCGGCTTGCCGCCCATGATGGCGGGATCGATCTCGATGCGGGGGTGCTGGGACATGACGCTACTCGTATCACAAAAAGCGCGTCACGGACGCGGACCCTCCGCGCCGAACGTCACCTCAAGCTCCTCCTCCGCCCCAGCCAGCGCACGCGTCGCCTGAGCAAGCGAGCGCTTGAAGAGTTCAGCGGGGGTTTCCTTGGCGGACATTACGGTAGAGCCAATTCCTTGCCTTAGCTAACTAGGTTAGCTAACTTAGTCATATGACCAAAGTGACCATCCATGTGGCCAAAACCAACCTCTCCAAACTCATCGCCAAAGTCGAGGCCGGTGAGGAGGTCGTGATTTGTCGCGGGGACAAGGAGGTGGCGCGTTTGGTGCCGATGTCCAAGGGGCCCACGGACGGCGTGCGCTACACCGATGATCGCCAACACGATCCAACGCCACCGACCCTTCGTGAGTATCAGGCGCCGTGGGGAACGCCGGGCGCGTGGGATGGCAAGTCGCCGCGCAAACCGGGATTGCTCAAAGGCATCATTGGTCCGACGCCCGACGACGCGTTCGCGCCGCTGACCGACGAAGAGCTTGCGGAATGGGAAGACGGCGCAGTCTTTCCGAACGGTTCGAAGTTCGGCGAGTGAAGTTGCTGCTCGACACGCACGCGGCAATCTGGTGGTTCGAAGACGATCCGCGCCTCAGCCGACGCGCTCGCGCTGCGATCGGCGCAATCGACAGTCAAGTGATGGTGAGCACGGCGACGGCGTGGGAGTGTGCAATCAAAGTGCCAACCGGGAAGCTGCCGCAAGCGGCGCCCTTGATCGCAGCATTCAAGCCACTGCTGACGAAAGCCGGATTTGGCCTGCTGGATATGTCTCTAGAACACATCTTGGCGGCGGGCGCTCTGCCGCGTTTTCACGGCGATCCGTTCGATCGCGCATTGGTCGCGCAAGCACTGGCCGAAGGTATGGCGCTTGTATCGAAAGACGAGGAATTGGACCGCTACGGGGTGAAGCGATTGTGGTGAGCGCCGCGAGCGATTCTCCGAAGACATGGCGATCGCGAGCAATGACGAGCAGCTCAGCGCGCTGGGTGCGCGGCGGGGTATGGTGAGTCGATGCCGCATCCAAGGTTGAATGCGGCGCCCTTGACCGTAGCGAGAAGGCGCTTTGCCCAGTTCTGTGAGGTTTCGGAACGTCGCTCCTTCCTTGGCGTTGCCCTCGATCAAGGAGAACACCATGCGCAAAATATTTTCGACGCTCTTAGCCGTCGCCCTACTCGGGAGCGTCATTACAGTAGCTAATGCTCAGGACCGCCGTGGCGGTGATCGCAGTGACGAATTCGGCCCAGCCAGCGCACAACAAGTCGCCAACGCTGACCGCCGTCTGAACCAAATCTATCAACGCCGCATCGCCGATGCCCGCGCCGACGACCGCAGCGACCGCCGTGGTCGCGGTTGGTACAGCCAAGAAGCGGCGCTTCGCGCGAGTGAACGCGCCTGGATCACGCACCGCGACGCCGAGTGCCAGTACCTGACACAACAGGATTTGCGCTCACGCGAATACGGTGCGCTGGTGCGCGGCTGCTTGGTCGATCAAATCCAGGATCGTACCGAGGAACTGCGTGAAGCAGAACAAGTGCTCGCAGCGCGGTAACTGTATATGAGAGCGGGAGAGCGCGGCGCCAAGGCGCCGCGCCTTTTCCTTAAGCCACCTTCACCCTTGTCGCCGCCTCCGGCAAATCCGCCCCGAACGCGCGCTGGTAGAACTCAGCCACCGTCGGCCGTTCCAGCTCATCGCACTTGTTCAAGAACGTCATCCGGAACGCGAGGCCGACATCGCCGAAAATTTCGGCGTTCTGCGCCCAGGTGATGACGGTACGCGGGCTCATCACGGTTGAGATATCGCCGTTCATGAACGCGTTGCGGCTCATGTCCGCGACGCGCACCATCGCCATGATCGTGCGCTTGCCTTCCGGCGTGTTGTAGGTCGGCGCCTTCGCGATCACGATTTCCGCTTCTGCGTCGTGGTCGAGATAGTTCAGCGTCGTCACGATCGACCAACGGTCCATCTGACCTTGGTTGATCTGCTGCGTGCCATGATAGAGCCCGGTCGTGTCACCGAGACCAATCGTGTTGGTCGTCGAGAACAAACGGAAATACGGGTTGGCGCTGATGACGCGGTTCTGATCGAGCAATGTAAGCTTGCCGCTCGCTTCCAACACGCGCTGGATCACGAACATCACGTCCGGACGGCCAGCGTCGTATTCGTCAAAGCAGATCGCGACCGGACGCTGCAGCGCCCACGGCAGCATGCCTTCACGAAATTCCGTGATCTGCTTGCCGTCTTTCAGCACGATCGCGTCCTTGCCGACGAGATCGATCCGCGAGACGTGGCTATCCAAGTTGATCCGCACCATCGGCCAGTTCAGCCGCGCCGCCACCTGCTCGACGTGCGTCGACTTGCCAGTGCCGTGATAGCCCTGGACCATTACGCGCCGGTTGTGGGCAAAGCCCGCCAGGATCGCGAGCGTCGTCTGCGGGTCGAACCGGTAAGCGAGGTCCAGTTCCGGCACGTATTCCGTCTTCTTCGAGAAGGCGGGTATCTTCATGTCGCTCTCGACGCCGAAGTCGCGGGCGGACACGGTCTTGTCCGGCTTGGCGGAGAGGAGATCGTCAGCAGCAGTGCTCATGTTCAGAAAATGCCTTGGGAGGGTTCGCGCGCCAGCTTAACGCGCCGCAGCACGTCAGGAAAAGCGGCTAAATGACGAGTGACTAGACGAGGCCGCCGGCCTTGAGCGTCTGGTAGGCCTTGAGAGCCTTTTGCAGCTCCTGCTCGGCCCCACGGTCGCCGCCGTTGGAATCCGGGTGCCAGCGCTTCACCAGCTCCGCGTATTTGGCGCGGATCTGTGGGCCGGTCGCGTTCTCTTCCAGTTGCATGGCGTCAAGCGCCAAGCTCTGAAGCTTGGTGAGGCGGCGGCGGGCTTTTGCCGGCGCTGCCCCTGGATCACCGCCGAGCATGCCAAGCGGATCAGCGGCCCCGCCGATCTTGCCGCCGCGCCCTGCGGCAGCGAGCCGGTCGCCGCGTCCGCCGCGGAACGTCCAGGTTGGACGGTGGCCGGTCTCTTCCTTCTTCTGGAAGTCCGCCTTCTCGGCCTCGCTCATGCCCGCGAAATAGTTCCAGCGTTTGTTGTAATCGGCGGCATGCTGGGCGCAGAACTGCCAAAACTCATTGGCGCGCTCACGGCTTTTCGGGGCACGGTGGAGCCCAGGGCTTTTGCACCCTACATAGTCGCAGGGGCGATCGGCCGGTTCGGGCTCAACCTTCGCGGCGCCGGGTTTGCCGGCTTGATTGACGCGAATGTCCACGAACTTTGGACGGTAGGAAAACGTATCTGCCATCGGATCAACGAGTATGGTCGCCAGAGGTTAAGCGGACAAGGAATTGACAGAGCACAAAACGCATCTTTCGCGCGCTTCGCGCATAGAAACGCAGCTTCGGGGACTTTTTACGCCCGTTCACTTTGTCTTGACGGATCAATCAGGCCTGCATGCGGGCCATGCCGGCGCTCGTCCAGGTGGGGAAACCCACTATCATCTCGCTCTGCACGCGGCGGCGTTCGAGGGCCTTTCCCGCGTAGCGCGTCAACGCTTGGTTTACGACGCGCTTCGTGAAGAATTCGACACGGGCCTGCACGCACTTACGCTCGACCTGAGGCCAGCGGCCGGAGCATAATTCGCGGCGTGGGGAGCGGCTATGCTACGGCGAATATTGGTCTGGATTGCGGCGATCGGAGCCGGCGTTCTGCTTGGGCTGGTCTCAGCCTGGGCGGCGCTGCAATTTGGCGGCTCATCCTTCACTGAACACTACGGCCACTGGGTGCACAGCCGCGCGGCGGGATCAACCGCTGCCGGTCCGTACACGCGCGCCATCATCGCCCGCGACGGCCTCCTGGCGCTCAGCGCGCGCGAGGCTGTTTACTTCTCGCTCTACGAGGACGACCAAGGCCGTCCCTTGAGCGAAAGCTGCATCTACGAACTCAATGGGCGCCCGCTCGATGCGCGCTGGTGGTCGGTCACGCTCTACGCCGATGACAACTTCCTCGCGCAGAATACCGACAACGCGCATTCGATGGATGCCTCGCGCGCCGGCAACGATGCGCCGTGGAACGTGCGCATCTCACCCGTCCGCGGCGACGCCACACGCTGGGTATCGTCGCGCGAGGCCAGGCGCGGCTTTATCGTCATGCTGCGCGTTTATAATCCGCAACGCGACTTCCGCCCAAGCGAGCAATCGCTGCCAGTGCTGACCACCATCTCATGCGCAGGAGAAGCGTCATGAGCTGGGGCAAGTATATCCTCGGAGCGCTGATCGTCGCGGCGCTCGTGCATTTCGCCGCAATCTTCGCCGTGCCGCGTGTGCTGATGAATGTCGCCATGGAGCGCATCGGCGCGGCGGGCGCGAACGTTTGGCACACGACTGGCCGCGTCACCGCCGCATCGCGCCAGATCGTGCGCCCCTCACCCGACTTCGCCTACTCCGCCTGCGTCTTCGATTTGAGCGGCGGCCCCGTCATCATCACCGCCACGCCCTGGGACGATTACTGGTCGCTCTCGCTCTACGGCGCCAACAGCGACAACTTCTTCGTCATTGACGATCGCGAAGCCCATTACGGCGCCGAGATTACGCTGGTGCGCAAAGGCACGGCGAATCCCGAAGGCGCATCAATGGTGGTGGAAAGCCCGAGCGCCCGCGGCATCGCGCTGATCCGGCGCCTCGCGCCCTCGCCGAGCACTTATGAAGCTGCGGCGCGGATCGCACCGGAAGACGTTTGCGCCAGCGTCGCGCAGCTGACGAACTAAAACTCCGCCGCGCGCAAAGCCGCGATCCGCGCAAACAGCAGCGTCACCGCTTTGCGCCGCGCCGCCACCAACGGCCGCACCGGGCTATCGCGTAAAATCGCGCCGTTAAATCCGTCGGCAACGATAAGCCCGCACTCTTCCGGGATGATCTCACGCGGAAAATCTTCGGTGACGCCAAAGAAGAAGCGGTCGCAATACTCAATATACTCCGGCCACTTGGAATCACACGCATAGTCCTCAAGACAAGACTTCGTCTCGACAATCCAAATCTCGCCTTGCTGAGTCAGCGCCATCACGTCGGCGCGGCGGCCATTGGCGAGCGGAACTTCCAAGATCGGCGCAAGCCCACGGTCCACGAGCATGCGTGTCACGCCCCGCGCCAAAGCTGCGGTCACGTTTGGGCGCGAAGGCGGAAGCCCTTCATCCATATGCACATTCTCTCACCCGTCGGGCGCGGGAACAAGGTGGCTGGAACTGCAACGGTAGCGCCAGCGTTCGCCCGCCATCGAGAGAAGGAATAATTTTCATGCGCACCAATTTCTTGTTGGCCGTAGCCGCCGCCGCGATGCTGTCCGCCTGCGGCATCGGCGCGCCCAGCTACCCAGAGTTCAACGAAACCTCGTACCGCATTGAAGGCGCTACGGCCTCGCTGAATGGCGGCGCGCCAGTGCAAACCGTCATCTATCGCAATGGCCCGCAAATGCGCGTTGAAACGGTGCTGCCAAACACCGGCAACGCGACGATCGTGTTCGATGAATCCACCAACGCTGCCTACGTGCTCAATCCTACCGGCCAAGTCCCAGCCGTGACGATCCCGGCCGCGCAGCCACAAGCCACGGCGCCCGCTGGCGCGACAACCACGGCGCCGGGGGCAACGCCAACGCCCACCGTGCAAGCGCCTGCGTCAGCACAACAAGTGCTCGGCGTCGCGGTTCGCATTGAAGATGCAGACGCACCGCAACCGCTCGAAACCGCATGGGCCGCTCTCGGCGCAGAGAACGCACGCTCCACCGGCAAGTGCGAAGTGGCTGGCGAAAGCGGTCACGAATGGACGCCGCGCCAAGCGCCAGCGCCAGGCGTCGAACGCACCGCCTGCATCACCGATGACGGCATCGTTCTGCGCGTCAGTGAGAGCGGCGCTACGCTTTGGGAAGCCACGTCACTGCAGCGCGGCCAACAAGATGCAGCGTTGTTTGGCGTGCCCACCGGCTATCAGCTGATCGATCCGCAAGCCATCGCTGAACAAGTCGGCCAGAACATGGAGCAACTCGACAGCGTCACCGGCGCGCAGCCCACCCCGCAACCGGCGCCCGCTCCGCGCGGCTAACGCAATCGCACTACGAGACAAGCGGCCCCGCCGAGAAATCGGCGGGGTTATTTTAGCCTTTTCCGCCGTCGCGACACCCCCGCTCGCCGCAACCAGCACAAACAAAAACGCCCACTCAGAAGAGTGGGCGTTTAGGTGCTTTGAAGCTCGCGCTTACTCGGCAGCGACCGCGGCGGCCTTCACATCGTTCAACGCGCCGGTGTTGATGCCGAAATTGATCGTCTTCAGATAAGCAATGCCTTCGTCAGCGATGGCGTCGCCGACCATTTCATCGCCTTCGGCCGTGAACTCTTCGAAGTCGATATACATAGCATAGAAGCTCTTGGTGCGATCGGTGATGATGCCGGCGTTCCACAGCGTCTTCACCAGCACGCGGAAGATATTGGTGCCTTCCTTCATTTGCTCGCGGCGCGCTTCGTCGGTCGCCACTTCTTGGAAGCCCTGCATCACCTTGTCCGGATCGAGGCCGAACTGGCTGTAGATCGCGGTCATCTGGTGCGGCGCGACCAAGTTGAAGAGCAGCGTCTGGAAGCAGTGCGCGGCCCAGTTCTCAACGATTTCGTGCTCTTCCGGCGACAGCTTCGGGATCGTGCGGTCAGCCCAGATCTTCCCGAACTTATGGTGGAAAGCTTCGTCGGTCATGACGAGTTGGGTCAGACGCTTCACCAGCGGATCGTTCCACTCTTTGAAGATCGTCGCGAAGGCGCCCATGGCCAAGCCTTCGACCAGCATCTGCATGCCGATGATCTTTTTATAAACTTCCGGCGCGTGCACGATCTCTTGCAGCAAACCTGCGAGCACCGTGCCGGCCGGCAGCGGCGAGCCCCAACGCGCGATGATGTACTTCGCGAACGCCGTGACGTGGCGGCCTTCTTCGCGCGTTTGATTGGCGGCGTATTCTTGAGCGCCCGGATCGCGCAGCACGTGGCAGAGCGAAGCCGA
>Ga0163152_10004905_pt1 | contig 16145 bp, 13 predicted proteins | sample OliLakLV19MP8IB2_FD_148635 | JGI IMG/M metagenome (GOLD analysis project Ga0163152, IMG submission 148635) | Freshwater microbial mat bacterial communities from Lake Vanda, McMurdo Dry Valleys, Antarctica - Oligotrophic Lake LV.19.MP8.IB-2 | ecosystem: Environmental > Aquatic > Freshwater >... | reverse complement strand
CCCATTCACCACCAAATGAACCACCCCCGCCCCCGGCATACGCCAGTTTCATTTTGGCAAAACTTGCGTGCTGCGGATCGCGCAGACTGCGATACTGGGGCAACGGACCACGAGGGGCGATGGGGTCGGCCGCATAACCAATTTTTTCAAGTTCACTACGTTTGTACCAGGCGAGCGACATGATCGGTAGGCGATAACCCATGGCCGAATCGCCAGGGATGAGGAACATTTCCTCGCTGCGGACAACCCATTCGCCGCTTTCCCAATACGGCTCTTGGGCCCACCACACCCGACGCAACGGCAGCACACATCCCACGGGCGACGTGATGCCTTGCTCGAACACACGCGCCAAGCGAGCGCGTTCGACTTCGTCTTCCAATTTGGAATCGCGAATGTTGACATTCACCGGCAGACGGCGTTCTTTCCAGGTGTAATAGAGCGCGTCTTCGTAGCCGTTGATGACGTGGGCTGGATTCACGCGGAGCTTTTCGGCGAGCAACTGGGCGAATCGCTGCGCGTCTTCGGCGGTGTGAGTTCCCGGTTTCACGGGGTCCGCTATGAGCGTGTCGTCTTGCCAGATCGGCTCGAAGTCTTTGCGCCAATAGCAACGTAGCGCCCACCGGGGCAAGGGCTCGCCGGGATACCATTTTCCTTGGCCAAAGTGAACGAGAGCGCCGCTGGAAAAGCGATGCTTCAATCGCCACAACAAATCGCCGGCTAGCTTGCGTTTCGTTTCGCCAAGGGCTTCGGTTTTCCATTCGGCCGCTTCCATATCGTCGACGGACACGAATGTTGGTTCGCCACCCATGGTGAGCCGCACGTCGCCTGCCTGCAGATGCTCGTCGATTTGTTGGCCAAGGCTGTTAATCGCCTGCCATTGGTCGTCGGTGTACGGTTTGGTGACGCGAGGGTCTTCGTGAATCCGCGTGAGAGTCATGTCGAACTTGAAATCGGCGGGGGGTTCGGACGTGGTGCCCGTAATCGCCGCGGCGGAAATCGGTTCTGGCGTACAGGCGAGCGGAATATGCCCTTCGCCCGTGAACAATCCAGAGGTGGGGTCCAAACCGACCCAGCCCGCCCCTGGCAGGAAAACCTCGGCCCAGGCATGGAGATCGGTGAAATCGACGCTTGTCCCGGCGGGGCCTTCGAGCGGTTTTTCATCCGGCTTGAGTTGAATCAAATAACCGGATGTAAACCGCGCGGCGAGGCCCATGTGCCTCAGCAAATTCACCAAGAGCCACGACGTATCGCGGCACGAACCGCTCCGCTTGGTCAGCGTTTCGTCGCAGGTCTGAACACCCGGCTCCATGCGAATCAAGTAGCTGATGTGCTCGCTCAGCTTTTGATTCAGCTCGACGAGAAAATCAATAGTCCGGCGACGAGTGCGATCAATCGATCGTACATAGGTGGCCAGCAACGAGTTATCGAGCGCTGGCGACACATGTAGAAACGGCATTAAATCGTGGAGCAGCGTCGGATGGTAGGCGAACGGATACTCCTCGGCATCAGGCTCCAGGAAAAAGTTGAACGGATTGATGACCGTCATCTCGGCGGTCAGATCGACTTCAAACACCAAGTGCTTCGAGCGTTCGGGGAAGACGAACCGACCGACATAGTTGCCGTAGGGATCCTGCTGCCAATTGACGTAGTGCTCGGCTGGCTCGACGCGCAAGGAGTAGCTCAGCACGGGGGTGCGAGTATGAGGCGCGGGGCGCAGGCGGACCATGTGAGGACCGAACTCAGAGGGATCATCGTACCGATATTCGGTACGGTGATGCAAAGCAACACGGATAGACATGGCGGGACCCTAGGCAAGGGCTAACTAAGGGCGTAGGTAACTTTGGTGATCAACTGGGTTCATTCCACGGCATTCGGCGATTACAGACCCATTGCTGGGAATATCCCTGGGGATTCTCCCAAACGCCCCGCCTGGGGATGTGGTTCTCGCCGCTGCCGCTAGTCTATCCTGCCTGGGGAAAGGATGCGCGCCAATCGGATTCGTCCCCAGTATACCCAAATTCCCGACAAGTGCAGCCCAATCTGCTGCCGGTAGCGGGTTTTTCTTGGGGGGAAAATAGAATCAAGTTGGCAGACCGGCAATTTGGCTGCGAAACTGGCTCTGTTTAGCCGCGAGGCGTAGACGAGCGGGCTAAGGACGACGGGCAACTAAGGTCCCGCACAACAGCATGACAAGCAACAACGAACTCGGCTCCGGAACGGCTGTTACGGCGCTGAGAGAACCAAAGCCGTAGTTGCCTTGCCAGTCGGACAGGTCCGCGGAACTGAACGGCGTGGGAGATTCACCGACCGATTGCATACCAGCCATTGAAGCGAGCCATGATTATTCTCCTTGCTCTGAGATTGTAAATGAAAACGATCCACAGACGATCCTTCTCGCGGCTTCTTCGCTTGCCTTTTTGAGACGATTGCCCGCATCTGGAGAGCGAATGACATTCATGCGGTACTTTCCGTCAGGTAGTTTGCCCAGAGGAATTATCGCGATGTACCGTTCAGTTACCTCTTCTTCATGCGGAACAAACCGATAGTAGATATTAATATTTTTTCCTTGACGCTCAACTTTGTGCAGGTGAACGTAGGGCTGTGTTTCGTGGGCAAAGAACACCACCGAAACTTCGCTTCCTGGGGGAAAAGTATCTCGCGGTTTCTTCTTATTGACCAAAACCTCGTGTGCCCCCCGAAGCGCGTCCAAGCCCGTGCCCAAGACAGCAAAGGCGGGTTTTGCATCTTTGTCCTTCTGCGTAAATCCGATCGCTTCTCGAATCTCGTAGACCAGCGGTTGTTGCGTGTTCAATTCGCTAAACTTCTTAGTCCCCGGCATGCTATTCGCCCAGATTTGATCCAAAGGTATTTCAACCGAGTCTTCGGCGTAGCTGGTAGAACAGCAAAGAACGAGCACCCACAGAGCAAAAAATCGAACGACCATAGAGCCTCCTATTTCCTAATCGCAAAGTGATTGCCGCGCCCGCTATTTTCCCGGTAGCGGCTGTGGATGGCAAGTTAATTTCTCAGATTCGAGGTGCTCGCATAATGCACGCAACTTGCATTGTCAAATTAGTGAAGCAAGCAGGTGCTGCGAAGGAAACCAGTCGGCGCGTTTGCTGAGCAGTTGAGAAGATAAGTCCGAGGTCACGGACCTCAGCCACAGTCTGCATGGGCGCACATGGTGGGTGATTCTGTGCGTAAAACTCCGGGAGCTTACGCAACCCGGCTCGCCGGCGAACAGCGCCGTGTTGCTTCGGTCACTCAGGCGAGAATTCCGCGCACGACGTGGGCTTCTTCGACGCCCGTTAGCCGCACATCGAGGCCGCGGTAGCGGTAGGTGAAGCGCTGGTGGTCAATCCCCAAGCAGTGGAGAATCGTCGCGTGGAGATCGCGGAGGTGGACCGGGTTTTCGACGATGTTGTAGCAAAAGTCGTCGGTCCGCCCGTATTCCATGCCGGGCCGAATGCCGGCACCCGCGAGCCAGACGGTAAAGCAGCGGCCATGGTGATCGCGCCCCATCGCGGGATCGCCAAACACGCCCTGGCTAAAGACGGTTCGGCCGAACTCTGTGGCGAAGATCACCAGCGTGTCGTCGAGCAAGCCGCGTTGACGCAAATCGTTCATCAGTGCCGCCGTGGGTTGATCAACATCGCGGCACTGGTTGGGGAGTTGTCGTTCGAGGGCGATGTGCTGATCCCAACCGCGATGGTAAAGCTGCACGAAGCGCACGCCGCGCTCGATCAGCCGGCGTCCCAAGAGGCAATTGGCCGCGTAGCTACCTGGTTTTTGTACTTCCGGGCCGTAGGAGGCGAGCGTCGTGGCTGATTCGCCACTGAGGTCGGTGAGCTCCGGCACGGAAGTCTGCATGCGGAAGGCCATCTCATAGGCATGAATCCGCGCCAAGGTTTCGGGGTCGCCGATCTCGGCAGCACGGAGTTGGTTAAGCTCATCCAAATCGTCGAGCAGCGCGCGGCGCTGGGGGCGGGTAGTGCCTGGTGGATTATCGAGATAGAGGACAGGCTCGGTGCCGGAGCGAAGCCCGACGCCTTGGTGCGACGACGGCAAAAAGCCGTTGCCCCACAGGCGCGAAAAGATGGGCTGGCCTGGATTTTTGCCGGAACCTTGTGAAACCATGGCGATGAACGTCGGCAGATTATCGTTCTCGCTGCCGAGTCCATAGCTGACCCAAGAACCCATGCTGGCGTAGCCGGGCTGCTGGTTGCCGGTATTCATGCACGTCATGGCCGGATCGTGGTTGATCGCCTCGGTGTACATCGATTTGACGAGGCAAATGTCATCGGCGATGGTCTGCATGTGGGGTAACAAGTCGCTGATCCAAGTCTGCTGCTCGCCGCAGAGCCGGCCAGTACGGATCGGCGCGACGACCGGATAACTCGTCTGGCCGGAGGTCATGCCGGTGAGGCGCTGGTTCCCCTTAATCGATGAGGGGATTTCCTGGCCGTGAAACTTGGTGAGTGTCGGCTTGTAGTCGAACAGGTCAACGTGAGAGAAGCCTTCCGCCTGAAAGAGACAAAGCACCCGTTTGGCCTTCGGTAAAAAGTGAGGCAGTTCGCTAAGACCTCGGTCGGACGATGCCGCCTGAGCAACTTGTGGCAATTGCCCCGCCAACAGTCCGCCGAGCGCAATCTGGCCGACACCGCAACTTGCGGTGGTGAGGAAGGTGCGGCGGGTGGTTTGGTGCTGGAAGTCGTGCAGGGGAGGCATGGCAACACCATCCGTTAATTGCGTGTTACGGTTTCACTTAAATTTAGCAGTAGCGTCGCCACTTGCGACCAAGCCGCGTGCTCGGCAAGTGGAATTGTTTCATCGCGGGGGGACTCACCGAGCGCTAGAAATTCGCGCGCGGCAGATTCGTCCGCCGCGTAACGGGCTCGTTCACGCCCGAGCGCTCGCGCGAGAACTACGAATTCCTGCTCGGATGGTGGCCGGGAGACGCACTCCTGAAACGCCCAGCGAAGCCGGTCGGCATCCTGATCGGTCTGCGCCACGACCCGCTGGGCAAAGGCCCGCGCTGCCTCGACGAATTGGACGTCGTTTAAGAGCACCAGCGCTTGCAGCGGCGTGGTGGTCGACGGGCGCGCGACGACGCAAGTTTCGCGGTTGGGGGCATCAAAAGCGACCATGTTCGGCGGCGGCACGGTCCGTTTCCAATAGGTATAGAGCGATCGACGGTAGAGTTTTTCGCCATGATCTTGCACAAAGGTTTGCGCCGTTGCGGGCGTGCTGCCGTAGTGGCTGATTTCGCGCCACAAATCACCTGGGGTGTAGGGATTGACGCTCGGCCCGCCCTGCCAATCGACCAAGAGACCGCTCACCTGCAGCGCTGCATCGCGGATGAATTCCGCCGGCAGGCGAAATCGCGGACCGCGGGCGAGCAGCCGATTGGCCGGATCGCGCTCGGCGAGCGCGACATCCGCCACCGACGATTGTCGGTAAGTGGCCGAGGTCACAATCTTGCGGACCAACGCTTTCGTGTCCCAACCACTGTCAATGAAATCAACGGCGAGCCAATCCAGTAGTTCCGGGTGGCTGGGCCATTCGCCTTGAGCACCGAAGTCGGCCGTCGTTAGAACGATTCCCGTGCCGAAGAAGAGTTGCCAGAAGCGGTTGACGGCTACCCGCGCGGTGAGTGGGTTATCGCGCATGACAATCCATTTCGCCAATCCAAGCCGATTCGCCGGGGCATCGGCGGGGAGCTTCGGCAGCACGGTCGGTGTGCCTGGGCTGACTTTTTCTCCCGGCTGGGCATAATCCCCGCGCGTAAGCAGGAACGTGTCGCGCGGCTTCTCGGCCTGATCCATAACCATCGTGGGGAACTTCTCGGTGAGCGCCTCGAGCCGCTGCTCGAAATTCTCCAGGGAAACGCGGAGTGGCCGCGTTGCCGATGCGTGGGCGGAATAATAGGCCCGCAACTCGCCCCGTTGATCTGCGGTCCGATCACGGGTCGGAGTCTGAAGAATGGTGATGATGGACTCAGGCAGTGGGCTGCCATCGTCACGGCCCGTGACCGCGAAAATTTCAAAGCGAGCCGCCACCAGCTTGCGGCCGTGGCCAAAATTCACATGAGCAGCCACGAAAGGCGTCGCCGTCGAGGAGAGCGGTTCCGCAAATGTCATGGTAATGTGGACCGGCCCGTCATGTGTTAGGTCGGGCGACCAACCGTTCTCGTTCCGTGTATCCAACACATTCTCGGGTCGATAGTTGGGATCCCAGCAGTTGGCGGTGGCGTGATCGAGGCGCGCGAGACGATTGAGATTCGCTTGATCGCCAGGCACGGCTTCAGCGCTGGCGGAAAACGATGTGAGCACGAAGCTCCCCTTTTCAGGCCGTGATGGTTTTTCGCTTCCTGTTGGCTTGTCGCTCACCGAGCCATAGCCCCAACCACCGCCCGGCGCGGACGGCACCGGATGAAACACAATCCGCAACCCGGTGACTGGCTGACTCAGTTTTGGCAAGCGTAGCGAAACGTCGTAGGCCAACAATTCCGCCGGATGCGAAATCCGCACGAAGCGGGCCTCGTCGATATCGAAACCCGCCCCGGCATTCGGCGTGCTGACGTTGAGCAATTCCGTGCCGTGTAGCTGGAAATCCTTGCCGCGCAGATTAAGTTCACGCCGCTGGTCGGCTTCCCAAGAAGCCACGTCAGCGTCAGTGGGGTGGGCCAATTGCTCACGGAGGGCGGCGATCTTTTCGCGCACGGCGGCGAGGTCGGCCGCCAGCAACACTGTTTTGGCCTCGAACATAGGCCGAGCGTTCTTGCCACTGTTGCCATCGAGACCCTGATCGCTCAGCGTGTTGAAGTACGCGAACAACTGGTAGTAATCGTGCTGGGTGAGCGGGTCGTACTTGTGGTCGTGGCATTGGGCGCAACCAAGCGTTAGGCCGAGCACCGCCTCACCTAATGTCTTCACTCGATCGACGTTATAATTTGTGAGATTCTCTTCCGGGATCGTGCCCCCTTCGTGGGTCACCATGTTGTTGCGCTGAAAGCCGGTGGCGATGAGTTGCGCAGCGGTGGGCCGTGGCAACAGATCGCCGGCGAGTTGTTCGACGAGGAATTGGTCGTAGGGCAAATTGCGGTTGAAGGCGTCGATCACCCAATCACGCCAAAGCCAGAGGTGGCGTCCACCGTCGATGGAATAGCCATTGGTGTCGGCATAGCGGGCGGCGTCGAGCCAGTCGAGCGTCATGCGTTCCCCAAAGTGCGGACTCTCCAGTAGGCGGTCCACCAATTGTTCGTAGGCGTGTTCGTCCTGATCCGCGACAAAGGCTTCAACCTCTGCGGCACTGGGGGGCAGGCCGGTGAGATCGAGCGACAAGCGTCGGATCAACGTGCGTCGATCCGCGGCAGGCGACGGTTTGAGATTTTCGGCGTCGAGCCGCGCGAGAACAAACCAATCGATTTCGTTCTGAGGCCAGGATTCGACAGCGACATTGGGAAGTGCCGCCTTGGCCGGGGGAATGAACGACCAATGCTGCGCATATTTCGCACCCTTTTCGATCCAACGTCGAAGAATGTCTTTTTGTTCGTCGCTCAGCACGAGATGCGAATCGGGCGGCGGCATTTGCTCCGTTTCGTCAGTGCTTGTGATGCGCCGCCAGACTTCGCTGCCGGCTAAATCACCTGGCGCGATCGCCACAATGCCGTCACGATCATCATACGCCGATTCGGCGACATCCAAGCGGAGATCGGCTTGCCGACTCGCTTCATTAAAACCGTGGCAGCGGAAGCACTTGTCCGAAAGAATCGGCCGGACATCGCGGTCGTAGTGGAGTTCGGCAGGCTGGGCAATCACGAGGCCGATGCCATTGGTCCACGCCAAGAGTGTGAGAATGAGCCTACACGCTGCCATGGTCGTCTGTTCTTGAGAAGAGTTAACGATGCCGCCAACCAGGGCAATGATACTCTGGCGAGACCGCAAATGCCACGGCTGACAATCGGGAGCCCCAAGAGAACCCCTTAATTCTTGACGATATTGGCGTGAGCCTAGGTGCCGTGCCGTTCAGAATCGTGCTTTTGTCGTGTACCTTGTTCGGAAAAAACCGACCGTGCCATGAATTCCCAATCGACCTCCAGCGTACCGTCAGTTCATTCGTCGTTTGACGCCAACGTGAAGGCGCGACACTCAATCATTGCGAATGCGAACACACTGTGTGAAATCTTTTGTGGGTCTTTTTGGTTGATTGACCTAATTCAGGGTTCCTCCCCACGTTCCCCGCGTATCTGAGTGAGAAACTCCGGGAGCTTACGCAAGCCGGCTCGCGTACGCCAATAATTTTCTTGCTAGCTTGGCGGCCCATTCGCCTCAAATACGGTTTATGCATGTTGCGTGCATGTTGGCCGTTAAGGCTCTCTCCGCGCCTTGAGTTACGCAAAGCATTACCACGTATGGTGTTAACGATGCCTCACAGCATAACAACCAATCGACCTATGGAAACCCAATCGTGGTTTAACGCTCGCTTGCTCAAATCTCTTCGTAAGGAGTTGGGTTGGACCCAAGAAGATTTGGCCGAGCGCTGTCCCTTGAGCACTCGCGTGATTGCCAAAGCCGAGGCCAACCGACGAGTCTCGGCACAGACCGTCGAAATCTTGGTACGAACGCTGCAAGCCGCTGGCAAAGCGGTTTCTTTCGGCGACTTCACCTGCGATTCGCTGAGCCTCGCGCGCAAGTTGTTACGAAACTATGCCGCCCATGGTGCCGAGTTTGTCGAGCGCTCACGAGAATTGATCGCGCCCGACGTCGTCGCATACATGGATGGTGATCCCATCACAAATCCCCTGGCGGGAACTTATCGTGGTGTCGATGAGTTCGACGCGCAGATGCGTAAATTTTTTGCCGTCTTTGTTCGGGACGGCGGCACGCTCGGCGATCCGTCGCAGATTAAGCTGGTCGAGCACGAGGTTTTCGCTTGGGGACACGAATACCTCCGCGTCCCCGAAGCGCCACCTCAACTGCCGAGCTTTGTGTTGTTAAAGATGCACTTTGAAAATGGGTTGCTCGTCCGCTTTGAAGATTACTATGAAGCCTCGGGCATGATGGCCCGCATTGAAAGTTGGGCCAAACTTTATCCCCATGCCGATTGGGTGAAGCATTTTGATCTGAAAGTGCTTACGAATGGGCAACACTGGCTGCCCGCAACAAATGGCGACAACAAATACAAGCCGGGGCTTCCCAATATTTTCAACCCGTAGGCGTGTTCATCCGAGAAACCGCGCCATTCATGATCGTGCTTTCCTCGGGAATTTTATCCGGCACGAAGCGGCCGTGCAGCGAGTCCCAATCGAGTTCCAGCGTGCCATCGGTCGACTCGTGTTGTTTGGCCCAATTCATCAACAAATCCAAGCAGGCGTGGTCGATGTAATCAAGATGCTTGAAATCGACTTGCAAGTCGGTTCCGTCGGGAACTTTTTCCAAGACGGCGGCCAGCTTGGGCAAACGAATGAATGTTGCCGAGCCGTAGAGTTTTAGGATGGCCTTATCGTGACGGTTTTTCGGGAGTTGCAACTTGACCTTCAAGTGCGTGAAGGTGTACAGCAACTTGAGCGCTGACAAACCGATGCCCACGAGCACGCCCGTGAGCAAATCGGTAAACACAATCGTGGCGACGGTCACCGCGTAGATTGCCACTTCGCCCCAACCGTATTTGCGGAGCTCAACGAGCGCTTTGACGTTGACCAGTTTGTAACCCGTGTAAACAAGCATGGCCGCCAGACTGGACGTGGGAATCAGCCGCAAGAGAAAACCGAGCAAACAAACAAACACCAAGAGCCACGCCCCGTGCATGATCGCCGACAGGCGTGTCTGGCCTCCCGCTTGGATGTTCGCGGAGCTGCGGACGATGACCCCCGTCATCGGCAGCGCGCCCATCAGCCCGCACACGGTATTGCCCAGACCTTGCGCGAACAGTTCGCGATCGTAGGCCGTGCGTTGGTCAGGTTTCATTTTGTCGACCGCAGTGCAGCACAACAGCGTCTCGGCACTCGCCACGGCAGCAAGCAGCAATGCCAGCTTCAACAAATCAACCCATGGCGCGTTGCTCATCACTTCCAGCGAAGGCCAGCGAATGTCGCTCGCCAAGTTGTCGGGAACCTCGACATACATGACCGGGACCACCAAGATCGTCGCCAGGATCGTGGCGGTGCCCACGGCCACCAAGGGCGCGGGCAGCACTTTGAGCGATTTGGGGGCGAAGCCTTGCCAGAGCAGAATGACTAAAATCGTGAAGGCCCCGATCATGGCGGCGTAGTTGGGATTCTTGAGATTTCCCAGCAAGTTTTCGAGCGACAGCACAAATTCATCCTGCGCCGCAATCGCTACGCTGAGATTCTGTCCTTCGAGTGCGCTCAGCGCGTCACGTCCCTTGGCAAGGGCCTCGTCCGCTGCGGTGATGATGTTCTGCGCGCGATCCGTCTCCGGTGCTTTTTGCTCGAATTCAATCAGCTTGGCTTCCAGCAGCGTGAACTGGTCGACCAGTTCTTTTTCTTGTGGTATCAGCGACTGCACATCGGCGGCAACATCCGCCGAAATTTCGCCGGGAGCCTCGCTACCGTCGTGCGGCAGATGCTCGGCGAGTTGCTCTTGAATGTTGACCTGTTGCCGATGCAACTCGCCGACGCCACGGAGCATCTCGGTATGGACCTCGCGAACATCTCTCGGCAACGGACGGGGAACCTGGGCGCTTTTCCAAATCGCGGCGGGAATCGTGGCAAGATTATGAGCGCCGCTGCCGCTAGGCTTGTCGTCGACCATGACATGAAATTGACTTGCCAGAATCAAAAAACCAATCCCCGCGAGCATGCCTTGAATCACGGCCGGCGACACAGCGCGGAACCACTGTCCCAACCGCATGACCCCAGCGATCATCTGCATGATCCCCGCCAACAAGACGACGAGGCCCAGCATTTCTAGGCCTTGCTGCTGGATGATGTCGTAGACAATCACCGTGAGTCCCGCCGCGGGCCCACTCACCTGCAAGGGGCAACCAGCGAGGCTGCCAACCAGCAAACCACCCACGATGCCGGTAATCAAGCCGGCTGCTACGGGCGCGCCCGAGGCGATGGCAATACCCATGCACAACGGCAGTGCCACCAAAAAAACGACAATCGAGGCGAGCAAGTCGCTTTTGAATGTTGATTTCTTTGGAGTGCTCGGGGAAGGACTGATTGGATTCATGGCAGGAAGAAGGGGCTAGGAGGTAGGGGCTGGAAACGGAAGATTACGCGGCCACTTCGTCGGCGTAATCATCTCTCTCGAAATTGGCACGCTTAGTTGGCAGGATATTAGCTTCTTCATTTGCGGTTGCTGATTTGTCTTTAAGCAAACCGATCACGCCCAGTATCAAATAAAACGCACTGATCACGAGGAAAGCACTCAGCGTCGTTTCCGTCCTGGTGAGCGCGTCAATACCATAGCCAATTATTCCCAGCACAAAACATCCTCCCGCAGCACCGAAGCTGAGCTTCGCTTCCGTGGAGAGCGCGGACAACCCTACAATGTTTGTCGCCTGTTTCTTAATAGGTTTCATGATCTTGCTCCTTCTTCTAATTTCCGAAATAAATTCAAGGGTGATGCATCAGATCGCCGGTAGCTGTAATTCCATGCCACCCGGCTCGGTCACCACTTCTTCAATTGTCAAGAACTGACCTTCTTGTGGCTCGTAAGCAAAAACTTCACCCGATTCGAATTTGTAAACCCAGCCGTGGATTTTGACATCGCCCCGCATCATGGCGGCTGCCACCGAGGGATGCGTCCTCAAGTTTTCTAACTGGACTAAAACATTCTCTTCGACGGTGGCAGTCAGCAAAGCCTTCTCGTCGCTGATATGTGCATAATTCTCCTTGAGGATTCGCGCGGTTGCTTCGGCATGGTTGAGCCAATCTTTCACCGCGGGCAGCTCCTCAATCGCTTCAGGGTGCAAAATACCAGCCATGGCTCCGCAATGCGAATGGCCGCAGATAATAATGTCCTTCACCTTCAGCACGCTCACCGCGTATTCGATCGTGGCGGCCTCGCCCCCGCGCACGGCCCCATAAGGGGGCACGATGTTCCCCGCGTTCCGCATGATGAACAACTCGCCGGGATCGGTCTGGGTGAGCAAATTCGGATTGATCCGGGAATCGCTGCAAGTGATAAACAACGCGATCGGCTGTTGACCCTTACTCAGCCGCTCAAACAGGCGCTTCTGATGCGCGAACGTGTTTTGCTGGAATTGATGAATTCCCTTGACCAACTTCTGCATAATTGAACTCCCTAACTTCTGGGAAGTGTAGGCTTTGAAAGTAGTGGGACCGACACAGCGATCCGCCAGCGGTGGGAGATGACAAATTTGGCGACTTGTTGTCAGACAAAAACTGAGTTGACAAGCACCTGAAGATTGAAGCTAAGCCGCGAAGCATTGAACTTCCCCCCTCGGGAAACGTGCGCAACAGCGCAGCGATTAAGCACTAACAGCGCAGAGGTGCGAGAAGTTCGTGAGAAAGAGTATGGCCAACCAGCGGAGCTGCTATTTGCTGCTTAAGTGGCGAATGAGCGAGCCCCGCGGGAACGAAATCCACGGTAGTCCAATGCAGGCGAACCCGTACCAGCCGATGCTCGATGCCGACGATGGATTGGGGACAAGCCTCTTTGGACTCGCTGGGGGTGGTACTCGTCTCGGCAGTTTCGGCAGACATCAGAGGGCCGGTTGTGAGCAACAGCGCAAGTAAGCACAGATTGCCAAGGGCAATCCGCAAACAAGCTAGCATGCGACGCTGGGAAGTACGGTTGACCATGAACACGAAAGTCCGCTTAGTTCCGAAGGTTTGTTGAACTTCATCCAGACAGCCCAACCGTCATAGTATCGGTAATAGAATTCCCAGCGTCCAGGGAGAATGTCGTTTTCTTTGCAACTAAAGTATTGCTTTGACAGCACTTGCGGCTTGAATGAGCACGCGATTTTGACCCAAATTTTGTCCAGCAGACCTCTATACTTTCGGAGCAATCCGCTACCGCTCAGGGCTTCACGGTGTTCGCTACGCCGCGAGGGCGGGGAGGGTTCATCAAGGTTGCGAAAAAACTTCCGAGCCGCTCTTCTCGGGGAACTCTTTGCCCCGAAAATTGGCACTGCTTGCACTCCTTGCCGAGTGAGTGCCTATAATAATGTCCGGAAACAGATTTTCGAGAGGCTGCCTTGTCCACACTCAGCGCACCACTCATTCAGCGATCAATCGTCGAGCCCTCGTCGAAGCGATACGAGTCGGCCCCGCCCTGGTTGTTGTCGATGGTCATCCACATGGCGCTCGTCATCGCACTGGGGATGATTCAAATCGGCATGACCCCCGGCAACAATCTCAAGTTGCTATTCTTGCCGGCGGAAAGTTTGAGTGCCACGGAGGCCGACACGTCGGGCCTTGCTGACCTCGACGTTCCCCTGTCCGCTTATCCCGCATCCTTCTCCACGGTCGATGATGTTGCCGCTCCTTTGGCCGCGAGCGAAATGCTCACCAGCCTCGACGGCGATTGGAATAATCTCATCTCAAGCGATAGCGGCGCGCCTTCGCTGATCCCCGGACTTGGCGAGGGGACACTGGGCGAAGGTGTTGGCGGCACGGGAAGAACGAGCCTCTTTGGCCTGGCGGGCGAAGGGGGTAAGTTTGTCTATGTGTTCGACCGTTCCGAAAGCATGAACTCCATCTTCACGCTCTATTCACAGCAACGCGTCTTGAGCACGATCACACCATTGCTCTCCGCCAAAATGGAGATGGCTCGCAGCCTGGGTGCGCTCTCCAAGGCGAGTGAATTTCAGATCGTGTTTTACAATGACACCGTCGAAATTTTTGGTGCGGGCCACTACGACCAAAAACTCTTTCGGGCGACCAATGACAACAAACAGATGGCCCGAGAATACATCGAAAACACGCCCGGCGAGGGCTTTACGAATCATCTACTCGCGCTCGATGCCGCGATGGCACTCGAACCCGATGTGATCTTCCTTCTCACCGACGGCGAAGCCAAGGACGATTTGCATCCCAACATGGTTCGCAAAATTGCCAAGTTCTGCCAACGGCGGAACATCGTGATCAACGTGGTCCACTTCTGCAATTCGCCGCGCGGGAATTGCACGCTTGTGCCCCTGGCCGAAAAAACCGGTGGCCAACACGTCTTTATCAGTCTCGAAAGCCTGGCCGCAGCGCTGGTTGATCCCGTGGCGTTGTAAGAATCGAGAAGCGCGCCCTTTCAGGGCTATCTTTTGTTGGGTCTTTCTTTTCCCAGGACTTCGTCCTGGGCTTTCATAGCGCGGCCGTACCGGCCTGAATTTTTAAGACCTGCATACACGCCTGAATTCGTGGGCTTATAATTTTCGCATTATCAAATATTCTGCTCCACGTGCAGTGCTTCACTTGCTTAGCGTAACGCACTATATTGTCCGACGATTCAGCCCCGCAGGGGCGCGCTATGATAGCTCAGGGCAAGGTGATGTGAGCACCGCGAGCATCAGCGCAGCCCTGAGTATCATAATCCATAGACCATCTCTAGCCCTGAAAGGGCGCGCTTGATCTCAGGACTTGCAATCATGCCACAATCTTTATCAAACATCTTGCTGCACGTTGTTTTTAGCACCAAACACCGTCAACCATGGATCGATGTGGAAATTGAAGCTGAACTTGCCCCCTACGTTGCCACGTTCTGCAAGACGTTGAATTGCCCTTCCCACGCCATCGGTTGCGCGGACGATCATATCCACATTGGCTGTACACTCTCGCGTACCATCACTGTGAGCAAGTTGGTTCAAGAATTGAAACAAGACTCATCGAAATGGCTGAAAACAAAGGGAGAAAAATACGCTGATTTCGCCTGGCAAAACGGCTACGGCGCGTTCTCCATCGGCCAATCGCAACTGGACGACCTGCGCGGTTATATTGCGAACCAACGGCGTCAGCACCACGCCATTTCCTTCCAAGAAGAATTTCGACTGATCTGCGAGAAATATGGCGTGTCGCTTGATGAACGATTCGCCTGGGACTAGCGCGCAAAAAAACCGCGGCGAAGCGGCCATCAAATGACCTCTTCGCCGCGGATGTCAATTTCAAATTCTCGTCTTAACCACTTCTTTGCTTAGCCGTTGCTGGGCGCGAATTGGGCGGTGCCTTGCGACACTTTCTTCAAACCCAATGCGAGCATGATCCACGCCCAGCCGTTGAAGATCAAGTCGATGCCGATGAACAAACCAATGACCCACAGACTCGATGCCGGCCATTGCTTGTAAATCATCAAGCCCAAGATGAAGGTGACCACGCCATTGAGCATGACCCAACCCGAGCCGGCGAAGCGCTCGGCGACAGCGAACACGATACGGAAGACGCCCGTCACCATCAAGAAGATGGCGATCAGCAGAGTGAGTTGTACTGCGGCTGTTTCGGGCTGATCGATGACCATAAAGCCCACGAGGGTGTACATGACGCCGATCAACAAGTGGAGCAACATGCCGCTCCAGCGGCCGACCCAAAACGAGTTGATAATTTCGCCGATACCACCCGCCAGCAAGAAGAAACCAAACAGCCATGTTGCGGCCACCGTGATCGTAGCAATGCAGGCCCAACTAATGGAAATGGTGCCCAGGACGACCATGCCGATTCCCAAGGCCAAGAACCAGGGCCAATACTTTTGCAGTCTTTCGACTTCGTGGGCGACAATGTCAACAAAGGGAGTAGGAACGCCGGTGTTCATGGTGCGACTCGACTTTCGATAAAATGATTTGTTTTTATTCCGTGGCAGGGTGACAATTGAGCCCTACCCGTGCGGAATCTTTGTTTAATTGTAGCTCAAACGAAGCGAAATCTCAGCAGTTTCAACCCCCCGCCGCCGAGGTGCCCGCAAGTCGAGCGAGAATCAGCATTTCCGGCGTACCATGACGGATTGAGAAAGGCGGCATATCTGGCAAAAAGCGTGCATTTGGACGGGGCTTCATTTACCTTTGGCATTGTGGCTAAAGCCCCGCAGGGGCGTAATAAGAAAGCCCAGCGGCTGTGTTGTTTGTCAATGATTTTTTAGCAGGCATGGAGGTCTCTCCAGGGAGTATTGTTCCTGATCATGGTGTTAAGAATCACCAAGAGCTTTCTCATGCAGGCGGTGATGATGACC
>Ga0163152_10004902_pt1 | contig 16162 bp, 14 predicted proteins | sample OliLakLV19MP8IB2_FD_148635 | JGI IMG/M metagenome (GOLD analysis project Ga0163152, IMG submission 148635) | Freshwater microbial mat bacterial communities from Lake Vanda, McMurdo Dry Valleys, Antarctica - Oligotrophic Lake LV.19.MP8.IB-2 | ecosystem: Environmental > Aquatic > Freshwater >... | reverse complement strand
GAATACCCCCACCCCCGACCCCTCCCCCATGGGGGAGGGGTCGGGGGTGGGGGTATTCCGGGTGATAATAGCTAGAACTTCCGCTATCCTCTGCCGGTGAAACCCTATTCCACCTTCATTTTCGAATCCTATAGCTTTGATGCGAACCATGGCGAGATACAGCTGAATTACAGTTTAGATGGCGAATTGCAGTTCACAGAGACGCTCAAGCTGCCACACCTCAAACATGTGGCATATGATAAAGAATTACTCAACAGAGCCTTATTTGCGCTACATATGATAGGCGGCATCAGCTACTACAAAACGTGCCTACCAAAGACCATCAAGATCAAATCTGGAAAACTGAGCCAGGAAGAAGCCAATTTTTGGAACAGCGTGTACAAAAACGGACTCGGCGAATTCTTCTATAAAAACCAGATCGATTTCAGGGATTTGATCCATTTTCCAGCCGAACCTGGTTTCAAAGAGCCACTGTCTTCCCTCTCCAGCCTATCCCCAAACCAGAGAGTGCTAGTCCCCATTGGGGGCGGAAAAGATTCTGCGGTCACACTTGAGCTTTTACGGGCGGCTGGGCATGAAGTCGCGCTATTCCGTTTAGGTCAGCATCCATTTATTGACGCATTTGCGGAACGTGCCAATGTTCCACTCTTAACAGCTGATAGACATTTGTCCCCTCTTTTATTTGAACTGAATGCCAAAGGCGCCTTAAACGGTCATGTTCCTATTACTGCCTATGTGAGTATTATGAGTTATATTATGTCCATCCTCTATGGCTATGAAGCGGTCGTCATGAGTAATGAAGCTTCAGCATCGTATGGAAACGTGCAGTATTTAGGGCAGGAAATAAATCATCAATGGAGCAAAGGCTTAGAATTTGAGCAACGCCTCCAAAAGTATTTGCATGAAACGGTTGGAACGAACATCGGTTATTTCAGTTTGCTCAGGCCAATGACCGAACTCATGATCACCAAACTCTTCAGTAATTATCCCCAGTATTTTGATGTGACGACGAGCTGCAATACAAACTGGCGGATTATAAAAGACAAGCCAAATGATCGTTGGTGCGGAACGTGTCCAAAGTGCGCATTCGTCTTTGCCATGTTGGCAGCATTTGTACCAAAGCAAACAGTAGTGGAAATGTTTGGTGGTAAGAATTTACTGGAAGATGAAAAGTTGCTTCCACTATTCCGTCAGTTATTAAATATTGAAGGCTTCAAACCATTTGAATGCGTGGGCACGCCGGAAGAAACATTAGCCGCATTAGTGCTGGCCGCCGAAACACGCGAATGGGATGACGCGGTCATTATAAAAATGGCGCAGGAAGAAGCCGATATTCCACAAGACATGCATGCGCTTATAGAACAAGAATTAACCGTAAGTGATGAACATGCGATCCCCGAACCATTTGAAAAAACTCTCCTCTTTGTACATGCACATTCGTAAATTAAAAACAGTTGTCACCCTGAGCTTGACCCAAAGGGTTCCTATAGGGTCGAAGGATGCACTGAGTCACTACTTCCACTAATGCATATTCGCGATCTCAACGGCAAAAATGTTTGTATCCTCGGCTTTGGTCGCGAAGGTCAGGCCATGCTCGCGGCACTTCGGCTTCATACACCAGAATGCGAAATTACAATTGCCGATCAAAACGAGCATATTACAGTGGATGATGCACATTGCTGGAAACAAATCGGCACCGGCTGGTTAGAAAATCTTGAAAAGTTTGATGTTCTCATTAAATCACCTGGCATTCCTCCAACTCCACAGATTGACGCACAAAGTTCTAAGCTCACATCCTCAACCCAAATCTTTTTCGATTCCATTAAAGACACTGGTGCAACTGTCATCGGCGTTACGGGCTCCAAAGGCAAAAGCACCACGAGCAGTTTGATGTATCACATCTTAAAAGCAGGTCACAAAGAAGTGTATCTCGTCGGCAACATTGGAAAACCGGCAATCGAGCACATTGCCGATGCAAAAGCCGACACTATCTTCGTCTTAGAAATGAGCAGTTATCAGCTGATGGATATGACCGTGAGTCCTCACATTGCTATTGTTACCAGTTTCTTCCCAGAACATTTGGATTACCACGGTTCATTACAAAATTATTTGGAAGCAAAAATGCATATCACCAAGTTTCAATCAAAAGATGATACTGTTTTTTATGCCCATGGATTTGATGGGACAAAACAGATTGCAGATAAAAGCCCTGGTCAAAAAATTCCCTACTCTTTGCATGATGCACCGGTTGCGCTGAGCGAAACAACATTAATCGGCGAACATAATTTGCAGAACATTGGTGGCGCCTTTCTTGTATCAAAATTTTTAGGCATTGATGCAAACACAGCAATCGAAGCCATCAAGAATTTCACACCGTTGCCGCATCGTTTGCAGATGATTGGGACATTCCACAATATTCAATGGATTGATGATGCCATTTCCACCACACCAGAATCCACTATGGCAGCGCTTGATGCATTGGGTGATCAAGTCAGTACACTCATTGTTGGCGGCCAAAATCGTGGCTATGACTTTGAAAAACTTGCTGCACGCATCGCGGAATCACACATTCAACACATTATCGCTTTCCCCGGTTCTGGCCCCAGCATTGTGAAAGCCATTCAAAATACAGGCTCAAACGTCAACACCTATGAAGCTTGGGATATGAAGGCTGTTGTCGAAATAGCTAAGCGCGTGACGGAACATGACAAAATATGTCTGCTCTCCACAGCATCGCCCAGTTACAACATTTTCAAGAATTTTGAGGACAAAGGTGATCAGTTTGCGGCTTGTATCAGAGCATAAGGCATAAATCTAATTATTGATAATATATGTAAAATGTGTTAAAATAACAGTAACATGCACATACCCAAACTTCAGTATCCAAAACTTAACTTATTGCTGATCTCTTTTTTGATCACCTATTTGCTTGCACGGGAGGGGGTTTTTGAATTTATGACACAATACATGAACGGCCATGGATATATATCAGCATTCATTGGCGGGCTGTTTTTCAGCTTTGGACTAACAACCGCTGCGGGCATTGCCATTTTTATTGCGATTGCTCCGCATGTTGCAGTGATACCGGCTGCGATTCTAGGCGGCATTGGAGCTATGATAATGGATCAAACTATTTTGAGATTTGTGCAGTTTTCATTCCAAGACGAATTTGACAAGCTGCGGCAGACCACAACGGCTCAACGCATTTATCTACTGTTTCACCACGAACGGTTATCGGAGAAATTGCGCAAGTACTTGCTCTGGTCCTTTGCCGGCATTCTCATTGCCTCCCCATTGCCGGATGAAGTAGGTATTGCGATTCTTTCAAGCGTGCATGATATTAATAAGCGCACATTCGGCATCATGTGCTTCTTCTTAAACGCCATTGGTATTTCGCTTATTCTTCTGGCTACAAAGCTTATCGCATAAGCAAACAGTACATTATGCACATGGGCATCGCACTTGTATCCGGCGTGCACAGCATTGATGCAAGCGGTTTGAAGTGCTGTGCTTTGTCATGAATAGCGTTGGCATTTTTGTGCTGATCGCCATTGCGCAGAAAGTGGCATCCTAAATTTTCTGACCCGCCTTCACCTTAGCCGGACGAATGACTTTGCCATGCAGTTCATAGCCATCTTCAAATACTTCCAAAATCACACCGTTCTCCCCTTCTCCGGTTGTGACTACTTCATGCACATGGGCATCCACCGGTTTTCCCACAGATTCAATCTTCTTTAAACCAAGGTCGGACAATGTTCTAATGAAGTCTTGCTCCACCACAGCAACACCCTTCACCCATTCATGATTCTTCAACTCTTCTGGAAGATGCTGAAATGCACGCTGAAAATTATCCACAGTTGGCAGTAAACGCAAAATAATTTGTTCTGATGCATACTGGCGCAAATCTTTGGCATCCTTTTCCATACGCACTTTGGCATTCTGCAGCTCCGCCTGTGAACGCGCTGCAAGGTCTGTAAATTTCTGTACCTGAGCTTCTAAGATTGCCAACTGTGCCTGATCATTCATTACAGGTTGCGTACTTGGCCTTGGGGCTGATGGATCGGCGTTTGTTAACGATGCAGGATCAGTAGGCGAAGCGGAAGCCATTGGATCTGGAATAGGAATTGCGGCTGGATCAGTCATAATCATAGGGAAACAGAAATGCGGTTCTCAGTCTAGCGTGCTAAAGCCTCATCGTCGACCGCTTCTTCAAAGAAATCTTCAAACATCTGCCAAAAAACATTGTTCATGCTATACTGTATGCATCGCTTTTCTATGAAGAAAAACTCACATCAAAGCGGCGCAGCTTGTACATGTGATGGCAATTGCTCCTGTCACCACACAGAACATCGAACGAATTGGTTAGAAGTTGGTGGCATGCTGCTGCTGGCACTTTCGGTATTTGAATTATTCAAGCGATTGAATGTGCTGGCTTTACCGGGCTACACTCAGGAGGCCGTAAGCCTTAGCGCCGTATTCTCCATTGGACTAGTAGCTGCGTTTTCTACATGCATGGCACTTGTTGGCGGGTTACTGCTTTCCGTCACGGCCGCATGGACACAAAGTCATACGGTCGCTACTCACTATGAACGGTTCCGTCCATCACTATTCTTTAACATTGGTCGCCTAATTGGCTATTTTTTGCTTGGCGGAATCATTGGATGGATTGGCCAGGCATTCACGCTCACGCCACGGCTCAGTGGTTTACTCACGATCATGGTAGCCGTTGTCATGGTGTTGCTTGGCCTGTCGATTCTCCAAATCATCCCCAAGCGTTACTGTCGCGTTCCTCTGCCAAGTAGTTGGCACGTGAGACTCAAGCAACTCAGCCAATCCAGAAATCCCGCCATGCCGTTTGTGATAGGTGCACTTACTTTTTTTATTCCGTGTGGTTTTACGCAGTCCATGCAATTGCTAGCACTCAGCTCTGGGAATGCGCTTTCTGGGGGATTGATAATGTTGGTCTTTGCACTGGGAACACTCCCCTCTTTACTTGGCATAGGCGCTGCTAGTGCTGCGTTTGATGGCCGCGCTGGTAAAATTTTCCTCCGTTTTGCAGGAGCATTCGTTCTACTACTTGGTCTTTCCAATTTCCAGAACGGATTACTGCTGAGCGGTGTTGATGCCAAAAATTTCTTTGGCCGATCAGCCATGACAGACATTGCACCAGATCCATACGTAACTATCGACCCGCAGAACCGCCAAATCATTGCACTCTACGCCAGCAACACTGGTTTTAGTCCCAATCATTTTACGGTGAGACCAAACATGGATACGTGGGTGTATGCCGTATCGCCAGATGGCGTGAGCAATTGCGCAAGCATTCTCACCGCTCCTCTTTTAAATATTAGTGTTCCCATTCAACAGGGCGGCAACTGGTTACATTTAGGCACACTCACAAAAAGCACGTATCTCACCTGTTCCATGGGCAAATTCCGCGTGGATATAGATGTTGCTTCCTCATAAATGCGATTGAAAAATTGGAGGCGTAGCATGTATGAAATATTCACGTAATACGCAAAGCATACTGATAACTATGCTATAGTGTCTGTTCACTATGGCGTACGATCCGATGCAAACCATCAAAGGGTATTGAGCTGAGACTCTGGGCTGCTCTTGTTCTTAACGCATGTGTTGCCATCATCGAAATTGTCATGAGTGCTATAACAGGATCCACCGCGCTCCTTGCAGATGGATTTCATAAAGCGGATGATGTTGCCGCACTTGTATTGAGCATTTATACCGAGCGCCAGACAAAAAATAATCCCGGCATGCGTCGTATGCTCGGTTTTAAGCAACTTAATAAGCTGACGGGATTTGCAAAGGGATGCATTTTCCTTTTGTCATCGGTCATTGTGGCATTTAAAATTATCCAAAGCATGATTGATCCAAAGGCAGTTGATGGGCAAACCGTGCTCATCGTGGGATCCATTGCATTTATCATAAATTTTTGCTCAGCTCTCATGTTGCGCGGATCTCAAAAGCGCTACGACGTTAAAACAGCATATAATGCTCTTGTTTATGATGCACTAGGCTCACTCATTGTCGTTATGGGTGGCGGATTGGACATGATTTTCGGTCTGCCGTATTTTTTCGATATTATCGCATCAGTCGTGTTGGCACTGTACATGGCTCGTACAGGCTGGGTACTGATCTATAAAGGCCGAAAACTTTTTCTAAGGCAGACGCCGCCATCATTCGATCATTCTGCTTTTGAAAAAAAGGCGCTCGACATCCCAGGTGTCATTGCCATTCAGGATTTGCACTTTTGGAGACTGACAGAAACTGAATATCACCTGACATTCCGCGTTGCTTTGCGCGTGCATGAAATTCGCCAGTCAGCACTTATTTTAACAAAACTGGAAAGCATCACGCGCCTGGATTTTGACATACAGCATTCAACCATTCAGCCGGTATATATGTTTGATGTCTTGGATAACCATGCGGCTCTCTACTCCACACATGGCACTTCCGGATCCGCGATGCAATTTTCTACTGGCGGATCGCCACGCCAAGGACAAGTTTGAGAATACAAACAGGCATCATTTGTTATCTGGTCGAAAAGAGATGTGTGATCATCGCCAGCATCGTATGTCAGAAGAATTTTATCGCCATCTGAAAACTCATACGCAAAATTCATTGGTATCTGGGTTCCATTGACGTACATACTCCAGTGAAATTTTCCCGTATCACACAGTGTTGGTGTCAGCGCAAAATCGGATGCAACATTCGCATCAACTTGGCTGAAAAGATTCGTATCCAGTGTCAGGCATGTTCCCGTTGCCGTAAGGCCGAGTGACTGCAAGAAATCGGCCACGGTTAAACCTGTCTTATGCCTATGAATGACGGTTCCTACACCATCATGCAAATGCAAATATTTTTTAAGACCTTCCGTAGGATGCGTATCTGAATCTGTTGAACTGCCAGACATAAATGCATCATCAGAAAAATTCAGCTGCGTACCGCCAACCCACACCGCAAAATCTGCATGCGTATGATTAGGATCCGGGTTTTTTGCGTTCAACATCTCGTTTGCGTTATATGCTGCAGCTCCCAACATTAAAAGAATGATGAGTAGCGCTGGTAGCAAACGTTTGAACATGTGTGAGAGAAAGAAAATTTATGCCTGAATAATAATAGATCCCTTCATATCACGGTGACCTTCACCACACGGAATATTGCAGAAGAAATCAAACGTGCCCACTTGATCCGTTGGAATAGTGACACGTATTGTTTCACCAGGCCCTACAGCTTCATCTATGCCCAGCGCAGGAACGGCAAAACCGTGCACGCCTTCCACACCCGTTAATTGGAGTGTTACGTTTTCACCACTTTTTACCGTAATGCTGTTTGGCGCAAAAGCAAAGTCCGTCACGCTCATAGTGATCACGCGGCCTTCTGGAACGAGAGCTGTTGGTGAACTTGCCTCATCAGACATGGCGGATGACGACTCCTCCATCATGACAGCGGAAGAAGCAGATGAAAATTCATCGCCATCTTCATAATCCGTTATTGTGTTGCTGCCATTACAAGCGGCAACGAGAAAAGCAAAAGACAAGAGCGACATGCGAGCGATATGCTTCATAAGGAATCTTGGAGAGTGAGTAGGTATGATAAATGACTTTTTGGCTTGGTAAAGAACATTGATAAGGTTTTTTGGGGATGGTTTTTCAGGGTCATTCCATTCGTATGCAAATACTCTCGTGGTTTACCATGAGCGAGCAATGCCCTCTTGCGGGCTGCGAGTCGAATGGTGCCACCGGCCCCAAAGGGGCCTATTGTAAATAGTTCGTATTTGATTGATGAGCCACGTACAGATTCTGGTGCCACCGGCCGGTTTTGAACCGGCGACCCCGGGCTTATGAGTCCCGTGCTCTACCAACTGAGCTACAGTGGCATGAATACCTGAATGACAGAAAGAAACGACTCCACGTGGGCTCGCCGGCCGTAGTTCCGCAGGACGAAGGCTGGAGCTACAGTGGCAATTGCTTCTAAAGCTGTGGGATTATACGCATGTATTCCTGTCTTTGAAGGCATTTTTCTCTATACTCCTGGCCATGAAACCCATTCTCATATGCTTACATGGCTGGGGCGGTTCTAAAGAGTCTTTTAACGAGTTACGTCAAGCGCTCAAAGGGACTGATATAGAGATCCTCACACCGGATCTCCCCGGCTTTGGCGATGAACCAGAACCGAGCAAGCCGTGGACCGTAGATGATTACACCGATTGGGTGGAAACCTGGATAAAAAATAAATTCTCAATTCTCAATTCTTCATTCTTCATTCTTGGTCACTCCCACGGCGGCCGCATTGCCATCAAACTTGCTACCCGCAACACACTGAACATCGATCATCTTTTTTTATGTGCTTCCGCCGGCATTCACCGACCACGCCACATCAAAAGAGCATTAGGCCTTACGTTGGCAAAAACGGGAAAATCTCTGCTGATGATTCCAGGTTTGCATCTACTACAACCCATCGGTAAAAAATTGCTCTACAAATTGGTGCGCGTCCATGACTACGAAAAAGCGAGCGCCGTTATGCGCCAAACACTCATTAATGTCACCCGCGAAGATCTACGTCCCCTCTTATCTCACATTACCATCCCAACAGATATTTTCTGGGGAACAGATGACGGCATGACACCAGTAGCAGATGCACACGTGATGCATGAATTGATGAAGAATAGTCAGCTCCATGTGTACCCAGGGATTCGTCACGGCGTACATCGTGATAAAGCCAATGAAATTGCCAAAGTCATTTCACAAGTCCTTGCGCCATAATCCTTACGCCTTGCTCCTTCTCATATAGCCAAGCACCAGAAAGATCTATATCATTGTTCCGAGATGGAACCATTTGCTCTGCTACTGGTTTTGATTCCGGTACTTTCACCGCTGCTTACTCTTGCGTGGTTATGGCAAGTGAAGGAATGGCGCTTAGACCGTATACAGGAACATTTCCGTAGCCAGGGCTTTTTTCGGCAACTGTTTGGGCGCTCACGACCTATCATGATTGGTATCTACCTGAGCGTGTTGCTTGTTCTTTTGTTACTCAGCAATAGAGACAATGCAGAACGCGTGAGTAGCTGGGCGGGCTTTTGGATTTTAGGAATCCTGATTGCACTGGCCGGTATTTCCGTGATCCAACTGTTAAGTGGCCGCCAACGCATGCCTAAATGGACTGCCAAAGCTATTTCTATGGTTGGTGTTTCGGTGCTCCTCACGTTGTTCTTGGCTTGGGTATTCTTTATTAACCCGCTAACCACCCCATTATTACCCCTGATTTCCCTGCTCGTTCCGCTGATTTTGCTGGGAGCGTGGCTTTTGTTAGTACCTCTCGATACTGTTTTGAAGCAACGCATTCTTACGCAAGCAATGGCGCTGCGCTCTCAGTACACTATCACCGCAATCGGTGTTACGGGCAGCGTTGGAAAAACAACAACCAAAGAAGTGTTGGCACATATGCTATCCGCACAAAAACCACTTGTGACACCAGAATACGTGAATACAGAAATGGGTATTGCTCAGTGGTTGCTCCGCGAATTACCAAAGCATTCTGTACAAAAACCACTACTACTGATTGCAGAAATGGGAGCGTACCGCAAAGGAGAAATTGCCATTCTTGCACGCATCGTGCAGCCATCTTTGGGAATTGTGACATTTGTGGGCACTCAGCACTTGGCATTGTTCGGCTCTCAACAAAACTTGATGGAAGCCAAGGCAGAACTACTTCAAGCGCTTCCTAAGAGTGGTCATGCGTTTATCAATACCGATTGTGATTTATGTAAGAGTATGACGCAATTTTGCGCGTGCCCGATTACAACAGTGAGCGCACATGGCAAAGCTGATATGTCTGCAACAAATATTCATGAAACATCAGAGGGCTTCAGCTTTACCGCTATGAATACGGCTTTCAACATTCCCCTTCACGGCACACACAATGTGACAAATGTATTACTAGCGATTGCAGCAGCAAAAACATTGGGTATGTCTGCAACAGATATTCAGAAAACTGTAGAAAGTTTTAAAGGACCTAATGCCACATTTTCCGTTCGCACGGAGCGCGGCATTCGCATTGTAGATGACACACATAACGCGAGTGTCACCAGTTTGATGGCCGCCATCGCTTGGGCAAAAACACAGCCAGAGAAACAAAAAATTCTCATTGCCACTGGTGTCATTGAATTAGGGCCGATAGAAAAAGTCATTCACAAAGAGCTTGGCGAAAAAGCCAAAGATGTCTTCCACGAAGCCGTCATTTTACACCCAACGTATGCCCCTGCATTCCAACTAGGGTTTGGAAAATCATTAGCATCTCTTATGGAACTACGGCCGCTAGCGGCTGGCACGTTACTGGTGTGCGTAGGCCGCATGCCGTCTTATGTAATAACGGATATTTTGCCCTCTGACCACACAAAGGTTCCGGCTACGCGCAGCTAATGCACCCTATACATCACACCTTTGGTCCCCTTGCGGATAACGAGCAAGTTGCTTGCGCCTTGCGCATGACGTATACACCATGGAAATACAAGCACGGTAAAAGCACAGAGCTGTTGCGATCATCGATCCAAGCATTTTTTCATGAGCCAACTTTTGTATTTGCTTCGGGCAGACAGGCACTGCTTGCATCTTTGCTGGCTATGGATCTGCAACCAGGTGACGAAGTGATAGTACAAGCCTACACGTGCATAGTGGTTCCAAACGCCATCATCGCTGCAGGTGCTTCACCCATATATGCTGATATTGATCGAGATACGCTGAATCTGGATGTGAATGACATCAAAGCTCGCCTCACCAAAAAAACGCGCGCCATAATTTGTCAGCACACGTTTGGTATTCCAGCTGATACCAAAGCTTTACGTACACTCTGCGATGCACATGATCTGTATTTGATAGAAGATTGCGCGCATGTATTACCGGATGAACATGATTCCACCGACATAGGGAAAACTGGTGATATTGTCTTCGCGAGCTTTGGGCGTGATAAAGCCATTTCAGGTGTGGCTGGTGGTGCCGTCATTGTTCGCAATACATTGCTGCAACAACCGATTGAAAAGCTGGCCAACTCTGCAACACCCCTGTCGTGGTGGACGATTCACACACTCATTCATTATCCCCTCATGTACCGCCGTGCATTGCCGCTGTATAGTATCGGAATTGGAAAACTCTATGTGCGACTAAAACGTTTTTTGAAACAAGTAGTTCCCATAGTAACCAATGATGAAAAACGTGGCAGTATGCCTGCGTTAGTACAGCAGATGCCCAATGCGTGTGCGTTTTTGGCACTTCCACAATGGAAAAAACGTCAGCACATCAATGACCATCGTCGCAAACTGACAACTTTTTATCTGGATGCTTGTGGACAGCATGGCTGGTGTGACACGGCATCACCGGTGTACGTACCAACAGGGATAGAATCCACACGACCATTGCAAAAATTTCCGATATTTGTAAAAAATGCGGCCGCGCTTCGATCAGCATTAAAGAAAAAGCAGATCTATCTTGATGATGGTTGGACAGGCTGTGTGGTGTGCCCAGCTACGGCAGATGGGGAATGTGCGGGCTACACGGAAGGCATGGATCCCGTTGCAGAAGCAACAGCGCAATCCATTCTGTCACTCCCAACACACCCCCAAATGACGCTAGAACAAGCCACATATCTGGTACAGGAATTAGCCACATTGATCCATAAGAAATGATATCATGGCGGCCATGATTATCTCTGAGGCCACCGATCCGCAGGAATGGGATGCATTTTTGGCAGATCAGCCCGTATCGCCATTTCTGCAAAGCTGGACCATGGGCGAAGTGTATAAAGACGTAGGCCAACAACCTATTCGGTTGATCATGAAGAATGGAGAAACCATAGAAGGTATTTGCATGGCACTGTTTGTTCCGGCACGCCGCGGCCGGCATGTGTCTGTTCCCTATGGACCCGTTTTGCGTTGTGCAGGAACGCAAAATTTTGCGTTCCTGCACAACGCATTAATTGAACAAGCCCGCATCCACCACTGTGCATTCATTCGTATCAGTCCGCATTGGAATCAAGATCAAACGGGAATCTTGGAATCAGTGGGTTGCCGCCGCTCCCCTCTCCATTTGCTTGCGGAACATATTTGGTACTTACCACTCAGCACGAACAATCCCTGGCAGACGTACAAAAAACATGGAGGGGACATGCGCAAGGCGGACGATATCTTCAAAGAAATGCGCTCGACTACGCGTAATTTAATCAGGCGTGCAGAAAAAGATGGTGTGACGATTGAAAAATCAGAAGATCCTTTGAAAGATCTGCCGTACTTCATCACATTGCATGAGGAAACACGCAAACGTCACGGATTCACTCCGTATACAAACAAATTTTTTGAAACACAGGTAAAACATTTTGCAACAAGAAATGAATGCACGCTGTATTTGGCCAAGTACCAGAACGAAGTAATCAGCGCTTCCATTCACATGCATGCCTTTGGTGAAACCAGTTATCATCACGGCGCAAGCACATTTAAGCATCGTAAAATCCCTTCAAGCTACTTGTTACAATGGACAGCCATCAAGGACGCAATCGAACGTGGCGATCACATTTATAATTTTTGGGGAATCGCGGAACCAAATGATAAAGGCGAAGCAGAAGATAAAGCGCATCCATTTGCCGGAGTCACGTTATTTAAAACAGGCTTTGGAGGACAATTGCTCTCACTTGTGCATTGCATGGATCTTCCTCTGACACCCATGTATCAACTAACAAGAATGATTGAAATACTGCGGAAGTGGAAACGCGGCTTTTGATTCAATCTTGATACTTCAACATTATTACTGAATACTTGTTCTCATGCCTAATCCATCTGATCCACAGTCCATTGAATCTAAACTTGATGAAATTGTCATGCTCATGCATGCCATGAATCGCCGTGATCGTTTACGAACCATGGGTGGATTTTTTAGGGGTTTGATCAGCATTATTCCGATAGCGATTTTAGCATGGAGCACGTGGTATTTTATTGCGCATGGTGAAGAACTCATGAACCGCATTACCAAGCAGGCAGCCGAACAAGCCCAACAGAGCGTGCAATTAGATGGGTCTTTTATGGAACAATTAGAATCAATGATGAATGCTCCAGAGCCTCAGTAGGAAGATATCAGCCGTACCATCTTTGCAATACCTGCAAGATTTTTACTGCTTTGATGACCAAGAGTAACGCAGCAATCCGCGTAGACATAGAAAGCAGCTTTGAATTGAAAAAGAGCGACATCATGGGCGGTTTTGTGTAAGAGCAACTACTTGATCAGGTGTTAAAGCACCTGTAAGTGGAATACTAGGAAGCATGAGAAATCTAGAACGATCAAACAATGTATCTGGAGTATTTCCCACACCAAGTAAGTAGCCCGCTGCGCGTGCGCTGTCTTCCACTCTGTCATTGCTTCCACCTTGCGGATACCACACCGCAATAACTGGCGTTTTAGTGAGTTTTTCTAAAAGATGTCTACTTTGCTGTAATTCGTACTGCATTTGCTGGGTTGTCAGTGTGCGTAAATCTTTCCCGCTATCTGTGGCTGATTGAATATCAAATCCATTGGCAAGTAACGTGAGTGTCACTTTTTCTGTAATACCCGTAATACCAAATTGATCCGACTGCATGAAGAGCGTTACCGGTAGCGCTTCTGCACTAAATACATCAGATACTTGGCGGACATTTTGTGACGTTAATCCCGTTACTCCCAGCATCACACTGCGCGGCGGCAAGCGCACATCGCGTTGCTCTTGAGATTCCAGTAACTCTGCAAATGATTTGAAGGTGAGCACTTGGCTGCCAGCATTTTTGAGAGCTTGAATATAGGATGGAAGTTTTGGTAACAATGTTGGATCAGAGGCATCAAACAAAAGAATGGGAAGTGTGAATCTTTCCTGACGGACAACAAAGTTTGGCAGAAAAGGATCAAGATATTCTCTGGAGACAAATCCTTCTCTGCCGCCAAATGACACGCGTGCCCATTCGGAATCCATACTGATAGGCTTAAGAATGGCCTGCCCCGGAATCTCCAAAATTTTCTCACTCTGTTGAGTTGGCTGGTTGCGCATATTTACAAAGCCAAAATTCACGTAAAACTGATTTTCAAATGCTTTCTTATCTTCCGCAAATTTGTCATCTGTTGTCAGCTTACTTATGTAACGCGATGCGATGAACCCTGTTTTACCAGGTGACAACTCCACTTTCACCCATGATGCATTGGTAAACTCTATCACGTTCACCAGTACTCCATTTTCCAAGCGAGCAACAAATGCTGCTGATGGATCTGGGCCGGCACGCACATTCACAAAGCCATTCGTCACTTTATAGGCACCTTGCTTCCCTGCTGAACGAATAGCATCGTAGAGAGACATTTTTGAAAGATCCACGGGTGGCACATCTTTCGCAGAAAGCAGAACCCCGCTCGCACTCGATATCAAGGCAAGATCATCCTCAGAAACTGTGACAGAGCCTGAGTTATTCGCATCTTTTGCTCGCATGGCTTCTAAATCATCTTCTGTAAATGCAAATTCTTCCATACCAGCGTCCCCTGGACCACGAATAGCAGGGCCGCAGCCAGCAAACAGTAATCCAAATCCTGCCAGCATCAAGAACATCACTAGAGAAGTGTGTGACTGCCTATGGGAATGATGAGAAGACATAAAGAGAGGAAGTTACATCCGCTCCGGAACGCGGATGGCAAGAAGATGAGCGCACGTTTTAAGCGTGTCTGCAACGGTCTGCGTTAACCGCAGCCGCAATGAGCGATGATCAGGCGGTGCCTGTAAAATAGAATCGGCATTATAGAATTCATTAAATGTTTGCGCCACCGCGTACATGTACACGGCAATCTTATGAGGCATGTGTTCCTTTAAGGCATCCTCTAGTGCAAGCGGCAACGGCAACAACGCATGAATCAAGTGGCGTTCATGTTCGGTGAGCGTTGCTGGGATCGATTGATCAATATTGATATGTTCTACCTCGGCTTTGCGTAACACAGATTTTGCCCTGGCATGTGTGTACTGAATGTACGGTGCACTGTTCCCATCAAAGCTCAGCATTTTATCCCAATCAAATACTAAATCCATTTTGCGGTTCTGGCTCAAAATGCCATACACCAGCGCACCAATGCCCATCATTTCGGCCAAATCATCCGGATTATCTGTTTGGATGGATTCACCACGTTCGGCAATAATTGCTTTTGCTCTATCCACCGCTTCATCAAGGACGTGTTCTAATTTCATGACATTCCCCTTTCTGGTACTCATGGAACGATCCGTAAATCGCATGCGGCCAAAAATAATATGCTCAAACAAAGACACATCCCAACCAAGCATCCCGCAAGCTTCACGTAGTTGTTCAAAGTGCAACTTTTGAGCCACATCTGTCGTAATTAAAATTTTCTTTGGATGATACGTATCTATGCGATAACGCATCTGCGCGATATCACGTGTGGAATACAGCGTTGCTCCATCGCCTTTTACAATGATATACGGTGGATATTTGTCTTCGGGAAATTTCACAATGAGCGCACCCTTTTCCCCCTCTACAAAGACACCTTTTTGTGTTCCTTCACTCACAATGGATGCCATTTTGTCTTCATAGAAACTTTCACCCAAATCCAAGTCAAAATGAACATCTAATTGACCGTAAATGTGTTCAAGTGATGCCTTGGTTGTTTTCACTACTTCTTGCCAAAATTTTCGTAATTCAGAATCACCTTGTTCAAGCTTTTTAAAAGTTTCCCGTGCTTCATCTTCTAACTCCGGATGACTTTCTGCCTCCTGATGAAAACGCACATACAAATCCAACAAATTATCAACAGTGTATGAATCAATTGGCTTATCGGCCCATTTTTTAAACGCTACAGACAGCTTACCAAATTGCGTTCCCCAATCTCCTACATAATTCCATCGCAACACCTGCTGACCTTTGTGTTCGTATAATCTGCTGATAGTTTCCCCAATCATTGTTGAAAGAACGTGATGAATGGCAAGCGGCTTTGCAATATTGGGTTGTGAATATTCTACAATCACTGGCGCATCTTTTTCTGATGCTGCATTTGCCTGCAAAGATGCAAGTGAATTCGATAGCTCTCTTAAGAGTTCTTCTTCACTTAGCCACACGTTCACATACCCAGGCCCGGCAACTTCTGCT
>Ga0163152_10004901_pt1 | contig 16166 bp, 16 predicted proteins | sample OliLakLV19MP8IB2_FD_148635 | JGI IMG/M metagenome (GOLD analysis project Ga0163152, IMG submission 148635) | Freshwater microbial mat bacterial communities from Lake Vanda, McMurdo Dry Valleys, Antarctica - Oligotrophic Lake LV.19.MP8.IB-2 | ecosystem: Environmental > Aquatic > Freshwater >... | reverse complement strand
GTAGGCCTGAAGCAGCACAGCCATTGCGAGCTGAGCCGGCGCCACGGGATCCTTCCCTTCGCCGGTGTCGCGGTACATGCCGATGAGCTCGTCCTGGAACGCGTCGCTGAACAGCTCACGCCTGTGCTCACGCAGAAAGGCGAAGAGCTTCTTCGTGCGCGTCAGTCGCTTGAGGAGACGCTGCTCCCGCGCGCTCGGCTCGGACGGTGGATCCCATCGCATCGTGCTCATCGTCGCCTCCCGCGAGCGCAACGATGCGCCCACGAAACGCGAGGGGATCACACCGCAAGGCGACCTGTCGATCCCTGGCCGCCAAGTGATCGGAATGATCGAGCTTTCGAACCGATCGGTGTTCTAGGCTCTGTGAGCCACTCGCCTTTCCGATTGACCCTGTGAACCGGGACGAACTCGACTTCGCCATCGAACGGCTCGAGGCGAGTCGCACCGCAGAGGTTGCGCTCACTTCGCTTGCGATCGCCGCTGCCTGGGATCGCAGAGGGTACGCGTCGAACGAACTACGTAAGCTTGGTCTGCAACTCCGCAACGAGTTGTCGCCGATCGATCCGACAGGCCGAGAGGGCACGTATTCCCTCCAAGGAGACCAGCTAATCTCGGCGCAACTCCGCGAGTCACTTGTCACCACCATCGGCGAACTGCAACGGCGAGATGCCACAGACATTGACAGCCTGCCGGCATCCGTGTTTCAATTTCCAGGCCGACGGGCCAATTCGGAAGGCGCCGCGACTCGCGCAGGCGAGTCATCCAGAAATCCGGGCGTACCCGCAATCCTTCCTGAGGGAGTGGAGGCGCCCCCCGATTCGGCCCGTCAAGCCGCACTTTCCAACCCACTTCCAGCGGCGGGTGCTCGGAACGATGTGGAGAATGCACCACGCGAGCCTGAGTTCGAGGCGTTTGTCGACGCCGAGATCGCAAAGGAGCCCCACGCGCATGAGAAGCGGGTGGCCGCGCGAGCAAGTCACTACCATCCGTACTTCGACCACACGGTCGATTTGTCTGTGCTTTCGGCCGATGAGATTGAACAGGTCGACCGATTAGTGTCCAGCTACGAGCGCGGCAAACGTCAAGCGCTCGCACCCTGACATCTAGCGGTCCGCTAGAACCAAACTAGCCTGGTAAGAGGTGTGTTGTGTTCACGACTTCCGAGACGATCCCCGCTGACGCAAGCGTCAGGGTCACCTTTCTGTTGCCGACTACCGGAGATGACCGACGGCAGGCAGCTGAGCGTGTCATTCAGGACCTGTGGCACCGCTTCCCAGAGGGCGGCACAGTCGTGTCACTGCCCGGCTCTGCGGCCGTCGCCTGGGGCTGGTGGACCAACCGGCGCGCACGCAGGCCGGAGCGTCGGGTGGTTCGGGACACGCATGTCGTGGTCTGGATCGATGTACCGGTGCCGGCGCGTGACGATCGCAATTCCGTCATGCAAGCAGCATGTCGAAAAGTTGTATCGGCGTTTCGCAAGCACTACGTTGGAGAGACGGCGGAATCGGTGATCTACCTTTCCGCATCCGACACCCTCTCGCTCTCCTGTCCGGGGGCGACAAAGTAGACTCCTACGAGACGGCACGAGCCGTCTCGGTTTTTGTCTGCCGTACACAGATGGGGGACGAGCGTGGTCGTGTGATCGATGTCGCCGGGGCGAACGGGTCGAGGCTCCGTACCAGCGACTCATGAACCGATCTGTTGCATCGAAGCAACCCCCAAGGTCGTCCTGAACGCTTTTTGTGCCCAAACCGGTGCCCATGGTGGGCACGCGAACGATAGTGAGTGATGTCTTGAGAGTTAGCTGCTTCGAGCGTAATGGCGCTATGTTGACATGCTTTCGCCATCAATGGCCATCCTGAGCGCGGTCGGTGCCGAGGGTTCGAGTCCCTCTAGCCCGACCATATAAAATACCCCGCCATGGCGGGGTATTTTATTAATGTCGATGCTCGCTACCTTTGCTATCAATCGGAGCGCGGAGCGTGGCCCATGCGGCAAGGAGCGCCGTGATCGGAACGGTGAACACAAGACCAATGGTTCCGGCGAGTGAACGGACGACTTCATCCGTCACAGAATCAAAATTGATAAATTTGAGCCAAGAACCACCGAACTGTTGGTAAAGCAGGAGCGTTGAAAGCGAGGCGCCAACATAGGCAAAGACAAGCGTGTTTGCGAGAGCACCCATGTGATCTTTGCCAATCACCATTCCTGCCGTAAATAATTCCTTAAAACTCAATTTATTATTTGCGCGGCGCACTTCAGAAACTCCGGATGCGATGGAAACGGCGACGTCTTCCAAAACACCAACCGCCGCGATGATGATTCCTGCAAACAAAAGTCCACGCGGATCAAGAAGTGGATTTTTATTGAAAAAACTTCGATCTTCCTCTGTACCGAGACCAGAGAGACGAGTTGAATCGACAAAGACGAGCGATATGAGATAGGCCACAAGCGCACCGCCCATTGTTCCAATTGCCACGACCAGTGATTTACGATTCCAGCCGATCGTTAAACCACTGGAAATGAGCGTGAACAATCCGGAGAGCGCGATGGCGAGCGGTACAGCATTTACCCCACGCAGGTAAAGTGGGATTAAAATGTAACCAATCATCGCAATGGAGATCGCGATTGATAACGCGACCTTTACACCCTGCCAACCGGAAAGAAGTACAAGCGTAAACACGAACAGCGCGATAAGCCAGAGCATGGCCGTACGTCTATCAAAACCTTCCAAATAGAGATTCCAGCCATTGTCACCGCTCTGCATAAAAATAACGACCTTGTCGCCAGCATGAGGATCAATGTTATAGGGATTGGAGCCGACGTCCGAGTGAATTTCTCGAACCTGACCCAACAATGGGCCCGATAAAAATCGAACATGGAATACCTTTACCTGTTCTGCGCCACCGGGAATTGCATTGGATCCGCTACCGATTGATTCCACGACACCTCTTTCATATTGCCCCTCCTGAGCTGGACCGTTTACCGGAGAATCTGCGCCATCTGTTCCCGCTTGATTATCAGAAATAACAGCCGGAGTTGTCGACGCGACTGCATCAGCCGTACTTGTTGTTTGAGCGAGCGCTGTCATGGGTAAAAACAACAGCGAGGCCGTGGCGACTGATGCAAATAGATTGATCAAACGTTTCATAATTTATGATGCGTTCCAAGGAAAAGGATTTTTGAATTGAGCTTGTTCTTTTGCAAATTTACGCAGCCAGGAGAGCACATGAGCCGTCGCCTGAACGTCACATTGATTGTACTGGATAATCGAGTCGAGAATAGTACGGTTGCCGGACTCTAGCCATTGCTCATAGGCAAGCACGGACTCTCCCCCGCCCTTCACATCGCCCTGCCAAGTAAAGCCGAGGAATTTTGCAATCGCTTTCAAGCTATAAAAGTGAAGCGGGAAAACGGCTTGCACACGAACAACCTCTTTCAGATCACACATCGAGTTACGGAAACGTTCAAGGTAGATGTTCTCTTGGTCGGCGTAGCGTCTGGAAAGAACGGAGAGGCGCGTCACTTCGTAATTTCCATAATGGTAAACCGTGTAACGTTCCGGCAACGTCTCCACCCAAGACAAAAAGTCTTTCCAGAGTCGCTTCTCATCACCTGGAGTCTCGGCCACAAAGAATTTGTATCCATCGGGCAACCAAAATCCAAAAAGGTAGTCGAGGTCTGCTGGTGGGTAGCTCTCAATATCAAAATGGATTTCCAAACCCATGGTCGGGTCTACAAATGGCTCACGGATAATAACGGAATCTGTGACAAGACACTCCGCCTGTCTACGAACCGACTCGAGGGCGTTGCGTGTGAGCCCGGGGACCTGTCCTTCCAGAGCGTCCACATCAAGAATTGCGGCGTCGTCGATTGTGAGTACACCGAGTAAGCGCAATGCCTTTAACTTTCTGACATCGACATTATAAAGAAGGGCAATATCTCGGCGCGACTCAGCTAAACGCAAACAAGCCTTACCCCATGGTGACGTGTCCTTACAGCTTTTGCGATAAACCGGCGCTGGCATTTCTCCAGAGCGAATGCGCTCCAGCTGTTCAATGATGTTTTGAAATTCCGATTGAAAAGCTGAGGCGTCAAATGTCAGACGCTCGCCGTCGCCGTTAATAATAGTCGGGTGCGTCGGAAAATAGCCCTGCGTGCGCTCGAGTAACGTTGCGTAGAATGTGAGCTGGCACATGTGCTCTTTTTTGATTTCATGTGCGCGCTTTACCTCGACCGGAACGTAGAACCAGTCGCCGAAAAGGCTTTTACCTTCCTTACGTTCCAATAAGTCTGGGCGACCGATCCAGTCGCCGTCACGCAAATAACCTTGATAGATGACGGGCGTTCCGGATCGCATCAGCTCAAGCGTACGGGTAACGCCGTCATCGACATTTTTGACGTCGCTTACATCAACCGGCGTGCCGTATTGCTTGGTGACGATGTCGCGTTCATGTGCCAAACCATCGGCTAAGCGTGCCTCTTCTTCCTTGGAAAGAGGTCGGCGGTCGGCGGGGTCACCAAAACGTTCCCAATACGGCCAATGCGGGCATTGGAAAAACCGGTAAAAATCGCTTCCGGTGAGTGGCGCAGACCGTTCCATGAACTGCATCAAACCCGATTTTTCCATTCTTGTATAGCGATCGCCAGAATGCGCATTGTTGTGATGTGCCCGATCACCAGACTGGATACCAAAGAGAGGGTATGCCAGATCCACCATGCGCGTAGATAAAAGAGGTCGAGAAGAATGGCCAGTCCTTGAAAAACAAGAACCCAAAACAATACGCCGACATAGTAGACGCGGCGAGAACCCGGTGGCCACGGAGTCGTGACGAGCGGATGCAGAGGTTTATTAGTAGGCATCGCGGAAAACGGGAGAGAGGTAGCGATCAAGCGGAGCGTAGTCGTCGGTGAGGATAGGGACGTTCTCGTGTGTCGCCAGAAATTCTTCTATTTGTTCCGGCGTCAGGCGTTTTGAGGAAGACTCGATCGAGGGATTCTCTGGTTCAAATTCAAATGAGGGCGTATCGGCTTGTGCAAAGCGCTTTGCATCGAGAGGAGTGTCAGATGCCATGAGGACGATTGTGTTGCGGCCGGGTAACAGCTCGCTTTCTAAGGGGGCGACTTCAACATATTTCCAAACCTGACGTAGCGTCTTGATCATTGCGGCAAGAAAGTTTCCGTAACGTGCATCGTCGATCAAATTTAATGCGTATACGCCGTCTGGTTTCATACGGGATTTGAGCAGCTGATGAAACTCGAGCGTTGTGAGATGTTGTGGGACGCCAAAATCGTTGAAGGCGTCGCCAAAGACCAGATCATATGGCGCATCTTCATTGCGCATGAGATGGCGACGAGCGTCTCCCGGTATCGCAATAATACGGGAACTTGTTTTGAGCTCCATGAAGTGATGGTTGGCCTCGATCACAGCTGGATCGATTTCTGAAACAGTAGATGTCGCTTTTGGGTAGAAAGCCTCCAAGTATCTAGGAAGAACAAATCCCCCACCACCGATAAAGTATGCGTGGAATTGATCACCTTGCACGTAACGTGAAGCAATTAAACGCGCGTAGACCTGTTCATAACCGTAACCAAGATTTGCGGGCTCGCGCGGAGAGACATAGGAATGCAAGAGATGATCGAGACGCAGGGTGAATCGCGGTTTTTCTTCTGCTCCTTCTGTTGTAATGCGGATACAGTAATAATTACTTTCCAACTTACAAACCCCGGGTAGAAGAAGACTCCCTATTGCCGCGACAAACAAGAAACCTGCCGCACGCCAATTCAATACGCGCTCGCCTGCAGCGAGATATGCTCCAAGGAGAAGCAGTGCTATCGCGACGGATGACAACAACAGATTGGTTCCGAGCGCCGCAATCAGAATATAGCCACCAAGACCAATGCCAAGCAGGCTCCCGACGGCACCAGCGGCAGAGAGACGGCCGATCGCGGTACCACTCGCACGCAATTCTTCAACCGCAAACTTGGCGAGCTGCGGACCTACCATGGATAGGAAAAATGCTACGGGTGCAAAAACAACAATCGCGAGCATAATGGAGCGGAATGCCAAGTCCATTGGATAGTCAGCGAGTTTGGTTGATAAAAATGATAAGGCAAAACGTGCCGACAAGGCCGCAATACCGGATGCAAGAAATGTCACGGATAAGGCACGGCGTCCGCCTTTACGATCCGCGATCAAACCTCCGGCATATTGGCCAAATGTGAGCCCGATCAAGGTTGCGCCGATAACAGATGTCCACGTGTAGACCGATGTGCCGAGGAATGGCGCTAGTGCACGGCCCGACAAGACCTGAATCAACATCAAACAAAAACTTGCAAAGGCGTTCAGGATCCAAACTGGTGGAAGTCGAAATGGCTTCATACGCGACGAGCTCGCAAAGACTGAATCAATCCAACGAGTACAAGGAGTAGTGCGAGCGTGAACCAGACGAGTCGTGTCGAAAAATATGCTTGGAACAGAAAGCCGGTCAGATAAGTCCCGAGAATACTCCCTGCAGAATTCCAGGAACCAAGAGAGCCGTACACACGGCCGGTGTGCTCAAGCGAGTCGAGCAGTGTGCGTGTTGCCGCAGGCATGGTCGCGCCAGAAAGTAAGGCTGGAGGAAAAAAGACGAGAACAGAAAAAGTGAATGCGAGTATGGGCATTCCCAAATTTGAGGCAGAGAAGCTTGGACCGAGTGCGTAAGCAATCGTATAGGCAAGAAGTGAAACCAGGCCGCTCGCCAAAAATAGGCCACCGAGGACACGAACGGGTCGATATTTGTCGGACAACCAACCGCCGAGCGGAGCACCTAGAATGATTCCTAATAAAATAGAGCCGATGATTGCCGTCCACGTATAGAGTGATGATCCAAGAAATGGAGCGACCAAACGTGCTGCGAGAATTTCAAAAGCCATCATTGAGAAACCGGTCAGAAACACAAACGCCCCAACCATTGTCGGGGAGTTTGGTGAAAATCGGGAAGGCGTGGCCATAGGCCACAGTCTACCTTATTTGGTCTCCTTGTGCGGAGAACGACCTTTGCAGGTTTTACAAAATTTAGCGATCTCAAGGCGGGCCTTGATCGTCTTTTTGTTCTTGGTCGAGTGGTAGTTGACCTTGCGGCACTGTGTACACTCGAGCTTGATGAGATTGTCTTGTGACATATGGAAATTTTTTGTGGAGCCGCCTCGCGGATTTGAACCGCGGACCTTCACTTTACAAAAGTGTTGCTCTACCAGCTGAGCTAAGGCGGCGCGGGTCAGGGTGAACGAACGCGCACGAGCATGCCATAGGACCCCAATTCCGTCAATGCGCGTAAATACGAACGCCCCCGTGACCAAAAGGCCTTACGGAGGCGGGGCAGTACGAGCAGGTCAACCCGTAACCAGCAAAAGCTTCTGGTCGCTGTGCGCGATGCCAAGCGGCAGATAGCCGTCCTGAGCAAGATCGAGCAGCGGCTTTAGCCAGGAGACCAAATCCTCGTGTCCGAGCAGAGCGAGTACCGTCGCGTAGAAAAGAATGATACGCGTGTTCTCCATAAGCTGACTCCGGACCGTGATGGTTGACGGAGTCCTGAATAGCTCTTCCCATGAGCCAAAGGACATGGATCTTGGGTAGAGGGAACTCAAGCGAGCGCGCATCAGGTGGCCGTCAAAATTCTGGCTCTTGATGCGTTCAAAGCATAGCTCGCGCACAAAGGTGTCGATGCCTCGCCACGAACAAGTCGCAAGACGTTCCAGCGCATCGGAATTCACGAGCGTGACTCCTTTAGGCTGCATGAATGCGCCAGCATCGAGCGCACGCATCACGAGAGCGCTCACATTTTGTGGAGGCTTCAGGTGCGGCGACCAGCTCCCCCATCCTGCGATAATCGCTGGTGGGGAATGCAGCTTCACGGGATCGAGAGCTTGCTGCATCGGATTTACCTTTCTTCATCTTGTAACGATGATCGCTGTCAAAAGAACAGGCATACATCGTTGTGCAAAATGCGCTCTTTGTCTAGACCTCCCAATTTCTGAAATGTGCATAACTGGACGGAAGCGTGCCTTCCGGAGATGATGGTGATATATGAAACGCTATGCTTATGCTGCACTTGCGATCGTTATCGCTCTTTGTGTCGGATTAATTGTTGGTCGGTTTGCACTCGTGCCGCGCGGAATTCAAACACATGTCTCCACGCAAACGATTTTGACAGCTTTGCGCGATCAAGGATTTCTTGTGACGCAAACCTATGTGTTTGATCAACCCGTCTCCATTAAAAAGACAACGGGAAACGCCTTCCAAGATTTTTTTGTCGGACAAACGATCGAGGCTCGCGGGAGCATGGAAGCAAACCTTGGTGTCGATCTCGCCAAACTTTCTGCGAGCGACGTGCATATCGATGGAAACCGAGTCACGATTGAAGCAACCGGTCCGAATCTTTTTAATACGCGTCTTATTGGGCCAATAGAAGTACGTAACTCCCAAGGAATTTTGAAGCGCGTCCTTGAACCGGATGACGGCTACAATCAAGCGCTCGCGGAACTTGAACGCGCGGCAACGGAAGCGGCCAATCGACCGGAAATTGTGACAAGCGCTAAAAGCAAGTCAGAGCTTGAGCTTTCGCGATTGATTCGCCTCTTGGCGAGCGAGGCAGAAGTAACGGTTATTTGGAAATAACGAAATATTGACTTTTGGTGTAAAATCTGTTAAACTTCCTAGTTATGAGCAATACAGAAATGATGAACAATGACGAAGGCGCGTCTCCTACGGAGCGTGTTGCCGTCGATACTCCACTCGAAAAAAAGGGGAAGCTCGTGGGTTTTGACATGGGTGAGATTCAACAGCGTGTGGCGCGGATGCAAGAGCTGGAAGGCAAGACGCTCCCCGAGCAATCCAAGCAGATTGTTGCCTTGAAGCGCGAGCTTGAAACAACCAACCAAGAATATAAAAGCATACAGGAAGATGTCGATATGGGCATCGCTTCCTTTGCTGACTTACAACGTTTTGACGCACTCCAATCCGAGCTTCAAGCCACGCAATTAAAGCTTGCAGAAGCGGAGTCGTCGCGCGCAGAGTCGCGACGTGAGCTTTCCTTGCTTAACCCGGAAGAGCATGGCGATCTTTATCAGCTCGAGCGTGCCCAAGCCGAGTCCGCTAAAACAGGACTCAAGAAAGCATTTGCGGAAATGGATGAAGAAATGATCGACAAGATCAAAGGACAAATCAACAAAAAATCCAACTAACAAAACAAGAAACGCCCCCGATCCAGAGATGGACGGGGGCGTTTTCAGGACACAGGACCGAGGATGCGACCCCACCAGAGATTGGGAGCCATCCCGTGTACAGCGAGCAAGAGCTGTGGACGGAATGAAGGCACAGAAAGACGTGGGAACGGGATGCGACGTTGTGCATCGCGGTCGAGCGACTGAAGCAGGGGCGTGATGTTGCTCGCGTACCCACGACGTCGGAGCAGAACGGTGACGCACTCCAGAATCTCACGCGAGAGCGCGAGGAGGAGGAGTTCATGCATGCTCCAACCCGTGGACTCGATGTGCCCCAGATCCGTGCCGAGGTTCAATGCTTCTTGTTCAGCAAGCTGAGCAAGACTTTTCAACTCAACATGACTTTGAGCCATGAGCCAGATCGTAATCTTGTTATCGAGCTCGACGTCATGCTCATCATTGATGAACTTGTCGAGCTCGGAAGGATCGTCCGGAAAGAAGCGATTGAGCACAAGGCCCATCGCCGCAAAACGACGATACAAGTGCTCACTCGTTCCGAGCTCGTTGAATTGCGTGACGATCCAAGACGGAATGGACCAAGGCTGGACTAACTCGTCCAGGCGTGGAAGCGCGTGGGATAGAGGCGGTTTCGTGACCATGGTTAGCCCTCCTATTAGGAAAGAACGAACGGCTTAGTTAACCAAAAAATAACGTTTTTGTCAACCCGGCGACGAGCAGGTAGGATCACGTCCATGTCGGACTTTTCCTTGTCCTCCGATCAAGCCAAAGCATTAGAACAACTGCTAGGCTGGATCAAGAAACCTGTTGGGCCTGCGATCACGCTGGGTGGCTATGCCGGTACCGGAAAAACAACCGTAGCCGCTGCGCTACGCGCTGTTCTTGCACAGAAAAATAGCGAACGCCGCATTGCGTTTTGTGCTTTCACAGGCAAAGCAAGTCAGGTGCTGCGTAATACACTCGATCTGCATGGCGCTATTCGTGAAGGCGATACTTGCGGGACGATTCACTCACTCCTCTACTCTCCCCTTGTCGATAAAAAAGGCGTGATTACGGGCTGGGCAAGATCCAAGGAAGTTGAAGCGGATTTGATTGTGGTCGATGAAGCCTCGATGGTGAATCAACGGATTTGGTTGGATCTACTTGGAACGGGTAGGCCTGTTATCGCTATCGGTGATCATGGTCAGCTGCCGCCGATTGAAGGAAGTTTTAATTTGATGGACAAGCCCGATCTCACGCTTGAACGTGTGCATCGACAAGCCGAGGGAAATCCGATTATTCAACTAGCGCATGAAGTGCGTCATACGGGTGAAATCGTCGGAGGCAAGTATGGAAAAGGTGTTCGTAAATATTCTTGGGCGACGGATGATCCTTCCGAAATACAAAATGCGATTGATGATGTGATGGATGGCGATCAAGAAGATCGGCTTTTGCTGTGCGGAAGAAACAAAACACGTATCGAGTTAAACAAAAGTGTCAGGCAAAAGATGGGACGTGAGACGGATGAGCCTGAAGCTGGTGATCGGGTTGTGTGTTTGAAGAATGACTACAATCAAAGCCAGCCGATTTATAACGGAATGACGGGAATCATCGAATCATCGGAAACAGAACGTCAGCACTGGTATCAAATGGGTATTGATTTTCCAGATGATGGCCGGCGTTTTGATGGACTCGTTTCCAGACACGGTTTCATGTCAGAAAAAGGTGGAGAGACCGTAGAGGGTTTATCCCCAAAAGAGATTGGAAGCCGTTTTGATTTTGGATATGCACTGACGGTTCACAAAGCACAGGGCTCGCAAGCCAAGCGCGTTGTGTTATTTGAAGAACGCTTTCAAAAAATGGATGACGAACAGTGGAAGCGTTGGCTGTACACCGCGATTACCCGTGCAAGAGAGGAGTTGATTGTGATTGGGCAGAAGTAATTACTTCTTTTCCAAATCGATTGAAGCGGAGTTGATGCAAAAGCGTTTGCCGCCGTGCTCGGATGGGCCATCGTTAAAGATGTGACCGAGATGGCCGCCGCAATTTGTGCAAGTGACTTCTATGCGCTCCATACCGAGCGTTGAGTCGTCATGGAATTTCACACGGTCTCCTGCTGCGGCGGCAAAAAAGGCTGGCCAGCCGCAACCAGAATCGTATTTGGCCTTGGAATCAAAGAGTTCAGCTCCGCATGCAGCGCAGTGGTAAATACCGGGTGAAGTTTCTTTGTCGTAAATGCCCGTGAAGGCGCGCTCCGTGCCTTTGCCGCGCAGGACCTCATATTGCTCTGGCGTGAGAACCTTCTTCCACTCTTCCTCTGACTTGGGCATGCTCTCCTTGGTGAAGTTGTTCATATCGACTAGAAAATTACTGGGATTTCAAAGGAATCGGAATTCTCTTCTAGGCCCGACGGGTTGTCATTCATGAGAACGATCGTTCCTTTACTACCTGGAGCTTGGTCAGGGAAAGCAAATCGGACTTCAAACGGAACCCACTCTTCTGTCATCCAATCGCTCTTGGCTTGAGCAGGACCGAGGCCGATGGTACGTCCTTGGGCATCGTGTAACGTGACAGGAAAAACGGCCTCAAAATACCAGAGACGCGCTTCACCCGTAATCTTGAGCGGATTCACAATCTTGCCTCCCGTGGACTCAACCACGATATTTCTTAAACTGTCGGTTTTACTTTTTTTTGTGGTTACTGATTTAAATTCAAGAACGCTTGGCATCGATGGTGCTGTGATCGCAGGGTTTTCTGGAGGAGGTGTTGGCGCACAACCGCCGCCGATGAGGGACATGGCGACGCCAAAGGCGGCAAGAATACGGAGTGTGGATTTCATATCACAAATATCTTGGCACGAATGAAAACACTCCGACAATGTCGGAGTGTTTTCGTGGTGGGTGGGGAAGGATTCGAACCTTCGAAGGCGCAAGGCCAGCAGATTTACAGTCTGCCCCCGTTGACCGCTTGGGTACCCACCCATGGAGCCGTAGACCGGAATTGAACCGGTGACCTTTTCCTTACCATGGAAATGCTCTACCAGCTGAGCTACTACGGCATGAATTTTTACCCTTCGATTGCCTCCACTTTGTCTTTTAAAACTTGGAAACGGGCCGGATCTTCTGAGAGCAAACGCAGACGATTATAGCGTGCGCGGGCCTCTTTTCGATCGCCGAGGAGTATAACAGTCTCTAAGGATTGTTCAAGGTATTTGGCGCTTCCTGGCTCAAGCTCGCTAGCGCGCTTGGCATGAGGCCATGCTTTAGCGGCATTTCCACGCTCTAAGAAAAATGCGGCAAGCTCAGCTTGGCGATGCGGTTGGCGAGGACTTGCGTCGGCGGCCTTTTGCAACATCGCTTCCGCGATTTGAAAGTTCCCTTCCGCTTTAGCGATTTCCGCGAGGCCAGCATAGGTTGCATCGTCGGCTTTGCGTGTTTTTACAAGGAATTCAAATGTCTCACGCGCTTGCGGATAGAGTTTTTGACGGAGATAGAGCGTCCCAAGCAATCGGTAGGCATCGATCTGCCGTTGATCCAGAGCCAGCGCTTCAAGCAAACGACGTTCTGCATCGGCCCATTTGAGATCGCGAATAAGAGAACGAGCTTCCGTGAGAAGCGTCTTGATTCTTTCACGTTGAGAAGGCGCCATAGCTGAAAACGGGCTCTTCACCTTCTTGTAGAGATTATCAAAAGATTGCAAACGTTCTTCCGTGCGCTTGTACGACTCTTTGGTTTTACGGGCGAGAGTTCTGCCAAAGCGATGCAAGGCGGCTAACTGCTCGGCACTGACACGCTCAAAGCGTCGCGTGATCAATTTTTCACGTTCTTGTTTTTGACGTTCTTCTTTAATGGATTGCGGGTCGAGCAAACGAATCTCTTTCCAGTGACGCGCAATAAGAAACAACGTTACGCCGAGCGCAATTATCGCCACACCGTAAGCGATCCAAGAGACGTACATGGGACAAGTTTAAGCCGGAAGGGCTGCACGACACAACATGCCAAAGGCACGCGGGTCGAGTGACGCGGAGCCGACAAGCACACCATCAATATGCGTGGTGGAAAGATACTCCGCAACATTCCGCTGATCGACCGAGCCACCATAAAGGACGGGAATCTCATTTGCAGATTTCCCGAATTTCTTTACGAGCATTTCATGAATCGCTTCATGTACGACTTTGGCGTCTTGCGCGGTACATGGCTTTCCAGATCCGATCGCCCAGATTGGCTCATAGGCAATAATCGGACTACCGGCACCATCGACTTTTAAACCGGCCGAGAGTACGGCGGAAAGTTGAGCGCGGACGACTTTAAGCGTCTCCCCTTTTTTGTGTTGCGCATCAGTTTCACCGATACAAATCACGGGATGAATTCCATTCTTTTGAAGCGAGATCGCTTTCTTGGCGACCATCTCGTCTGTTTCACCAAGATGCTGGCGGCGCTCACTGTGGCCCACCAAACAAAATGATAAGGCGAATTCCTTAAGCATGGCTGGGCCAATCTCACCCGTGAAAGCCCCTTCATTGGCCCAAAATACGTCCTGAGCGCCCAGAGAGGGCACTCCAGCGCGTCCAAGGGAGGCTCGAGCGGCAGGGAGCGATACAAAGGGCACAGCGACGCCGATATCAAGATCCTTGGGCAGTCGCTCACGACGGAAAGCGCGAATCCAAGCACCGGCCTTTACGGGGCCATAGTGCATCTTCCAATTGGCAATGACAGTCTTGCGCATAAGCGGCTTATTCCTACCGCAGATCGGCAAAACAATCAAGAGAGCGTAAACAGCTTTTTGACCTTGTCTTTACTCTCAAAAGGCCCGATCAATGCCGATGCCATTCTCTTAGGTTGAAAAATTTCCTTGGCAACGCGACGAATATCTGCGGCCGTCACCTTCTCTATTCTCTTCAGCTTTTGTTCCGGTGTCTCGATCTTGCCTTCGTAGATCCATTGCTTGCCATACCAATCGGCTTGGGTGGACGAGTCTTCAAAGGCAAGTGTGAGCTTGCCGCGAATATGATCTTTTGCGCGACGTAGCTCATCGGGCTTCACAAGTTCTTCAGTTGTCTTCTTTAACTCGGCCCAAATAACTTTTACGGCTTCATCGACACGTGTTTTGTCGAGTCCGGACATCACGCCAAAAATACCGATGTCTTCTAATGCTTGATGTGATGCGTTTACCGAGTAGCAAAGACCGCGACGTTCACGAACTTGAATAAACAAACGTGAGGACATGGTGCCTCCAAGAATCGTGGCGAGTAACGACGCGGCGGCCAAGTCCTTGTGTCCAAGTGGCAAGGCATGAAAAGCCATTGCAAGCTGTACTTGCTCCGTATTTTTCTGTTGGAATGCTACAGGGTCTGTGAATTTTTCTGGCGCAATGAATGTTTCAAAGTTGTTATCGATGCGCTTTTTAGGTGACTTCACGCTGCCGAATGTTTTTTCTAGAATCTTCATCAAGTCCGGAACGATTTTTCCAGAAACACACACGGCCATACGCTCGGGAATGTAGTAGGCATCGCGATACGCGATCAACTTTTCACGCGGAACGGTTCGGATCACTTCACGTGGTCCAGCGATATTCCAACCGAGAGTAGAGTCTGGAAATAACACTTCCTCGAGCAAGTCCTCAATATGCATACGTGGATTGTCCTCGTACATGTTGATTTCCTCGACGATCACACCACGCTCGCGCTGCAATTCCTTTGGATCGTATTTGGAATGGAACAACATGTCGTGAAGAATGTCTGCGGCGAGGCTCGTTTTTGCGGCGTCCATCTTTACGTAATAGGCCGTCAGATCTTTTGACGTGAAGGCATTGTATTCCGCACCGTAACGGTCGAGCTCTTTTGAGAGGGTGAGTGTGTCTGGACGACGCTTTGTCCCCTTGAACATCAAGTGCTCAATGAAGTGCGAGGCGCCATTAATATCTTTCGTCTCATAACGCGAGCCGACACGACAAAAAGCCATGAATGTCATTGAGGTCGCCCCTTTTTGTGGGACGATGATCGCTTTCATGCCATTCTTCAAGGTCTTTACGATGGGTTTCATGTTTTTATTTGGAAAGTTTTGTAAGCAACCAAGGAACAACTTCATCGATAGCGATTCTTTCTTGTGTCATGGCATCACGGTCACGGACGGTGACGGTGTTATTTTCTTTGGTGTCGTAATCGACGGTGAAACACCATGGCGTGCCGATTTCATCCTGGCGGCGATAGCGCTTACCGATAGAACCGCTCTCATCGTACTCGACGACGATACCTGCTTTGCGGATTTTGGCAGCTAAGTCGCGGCCAATGTCGGACAAGCCGTCTTTCTTTTGGAGCGGGAGAACAGCGGCTTTTACCGGAGCAAGGCGCGGCGGAAGGCGTAGCACCATACGCGGTTCGGTATCCCCTTCCGTTGTCTCTGCTTCATCGATGTCGATATGTTCTGCGAGCACAGCAAGAACCGTGCGCGATAAACCCCAGGTCGGTTCAACGACATGCGGCAAGATTTTTTGATTGGTTTCTGGATCGAGCCAGCGCAAATCCTCGCCAGAGAACTCCGCGTGGCGCGAGAGATCATAGTCCGAGCGGTTGGCGAGACCGTAAAGTTCTTTTTGACCAAAAGGATAGACGTACTCGATGTCGACAGTGCGCTTGGAGTAGAAGGCGCGGTCGGCTTCTGAGATTTCTTTGTAGACAGTTTTGGCTGGATCAAGCTCGAGTACATCCTCAACCCACGATTTCATTTCCGCGAGCCACATATCAAAGGCACGCTCGGAATCTTCCGGCTTCACAAAGTACTCGATTTCCATCTGCTCAAACTCGCGCGTACGGAAAATAAAGTTGCCTGGGGTGATTTCATTACGGAAGGCTTTGCCGACTTGAGCGATACCAAATGGAAGGCGCTTGCGCATCGTGTCACGTACATCGCGCCAAGCCGTGAACATGCCGGCGGCGGTTTCCGGACGGAGATACGCGACGTTGG
>Ga0163152_10004895_pt1 | contig 16177 bp, 20 predicted proteins | sample OliLakLV19MP8IB2_FD_148635 | JGI IMG/M metagenome (GOLD analysis project Ga0163152, IMG submission 148635) | Freshwater microbial mat bacterial communities from Lake Vanda, McMurdo Dry Valleys, Antarctica - Oligotrophic Lake LV.19.MP8.IB-2 | ecosystem: Environmental > Aquatic > Freshwater >... | reverse complement strand
CTTGAAGGCCAACCCACTGTTTTATAGCTCCCAAGTAATTGCCGATGTGGAGATTTCCTGAAGGTTGTATGCCTGAAAAAATAATTGCTTTGTTCATTTGCGACAATAATACCATATTTTGGAATTTGAAGAGATATAAAATATTATCCCAAATTTATCACGTCTGTTTATTTTATAGGCTACTTTTGGTATAATATGGGTATGACACACTTAGAGGGATATATCTTAGAAAGACCCACAGGAAAAGGACCTTCCCAAACAGGTCGGTTTACTGTCGAAAAAGTAGACCACAGACAATCTCCATCTCCAAGGGGGATTCCAGTGATTCTAGACGAGGGTAAAAATGCAATAACTGAAGATGGTAGACTTGCCCTTGAAAAAAGCCTTTTGAAGGGTCACGCCACAGTCCAATATCAACTTGAACAGGGTGGTATATGCTTTGTACTGGTGGATACAACTCATTTTGCACCTGGAATGGCTATTACACGGGCTGAATTTGATCGACACAGTCCTGGTAGGCTAAATTGGGCAGAAGTTTCTCAAGATGAAATTAAACATCCAAATGCAATAAGCGATCAAGACTTTGCTTCACTGCTCAGAATATCTCTTGATCCCTCAGATCGCATTCTACCTTATTTACGTATTTCGGGTCATCCTAAAAGACATCCACATGGCGAACCTGTAACATATCAAATTAATCAAATACTGCCAGGATGTGGATTTAATTAAATTAATTACATAAATAAACATATGCCAATTGATGCTATCACAAGGAGACAAGTCGGAGTAAGAGCTATACAGCTAGGCGTAGCTACTGGACTTGGATTTCTTGTTGGCCAAGGTCAACAACCAGAAACTGCAACAAATGCTCCAGTCGAAACAATAGCCAATGACCCAGTACTTTTTGCCAGTTTTCCTGATATTGGTTTTTTGCCGGTAGCAGAAAAGGGGGCATTAAATACTCAAACTCCTGTTACCTGGGCAAATTGTACAAACGAAGCTCACTTCAATCCCAATGTAGCACAAAGCTTGTATGAGCAGATAAATATAATAGGACAGCAAGAAGAACCATTTACAATGCAGTTTACTTTTCAGGGTAAACTTGAGGTACTTGAATTCAAAGTTGAACCAAGGGATTCTTATCCTAATCTAGTCGTGCTTGTTCCCGATAATATCGTAGCGTATGACGAAGACAAGAAACCTCAGCATGCCAATATATGGATTGACGCCAGTGAAGAAAACCATGTACAAAACACTATGATACGAGTACCACAGCTTGTTCGATCAAGTCATGATGGCGACCCGTATACATCAGTGGGTTCATGGATAACCTATTTACTTGCTACTGCCGTATGTTTACAACGACTAACAGTAACATCTAATAATCCAACATTGAACAATGGAGTTGCCGCTGGATTTATGAGTCAATCGATTGGACATGCACTCGCATGTCGTGCTCTTTGACTCGACTTTGAACAATATAACAAGCATATGAATAACACTTCTGGCGGATTGAGCATTGAAGGCGACGCAATAGGTCTTTTTGAATTCACGCAAGATCAATATGAAGAATTGTCAAGTGGGGGTTCAATTTTCCCAATAGTCCCAACTCCGGTACCTGTAACACCAAGCGACCCGAATGCTATTCAGGCCAAAATCACCACAATCACTGATGCGCGAGTGTAAAATCATGCCTGCATATACTTTTCCATTTTCTGCTTCACTCCATCTACCTTTAGCCGCAAAACCGACGTTTCCATGGTTTTCATAATCTTTGCAATAATCTGCTCTGCTTCTGGCAAGGAAAGCGAACGCACATTATGTGGAAAGTAGTGAAATACCTCGTTGCGACATTTTTTCCACGTTTCCCATATGTCATCGGCCAATTCGCAGCCTGAATTATCACACAGCTTTTGATAGACAGACTTGTCACCAAGTTTACGGACGAGATTTTTTGAGAGCACTTTACCTAGCCTGAAATGATCGGAGATATAGTCAAGTCGACTGATAAAATTAGTATCAAGAAGAATTTGTTTTAAAAAACCCTCATATGCCTTCGCATAAGGAAAAACTAAAAATGAATAGTCACGAAATTGATATTTTCCATGCTTTATGACGTCTTCGAGCAAGTATCTTCCCTCTTCAATCAAGTCTCGCTGACCCTTGGACATATACTTCCACAAATACGAGTCCTTATTCAAATCCATAGATTTTTAGTATAGGAAAATTACAAAAAATTAACAAGAGATGCATTTTTATACAACAATACAGTATAAATTCGCACTATAATAAATATGTCCTATTGGACGAAAAAATGAATATATCCTTAATTCAATTCGTAGTTTTTACATGGGTATTTTTAGCTCTTCCCCAACCTATTTCCTATGCTTCTCGCTGGCATGGCTCAACGGATAAACTTACAAATCAAAGTCGCACACAAATACTCGGAGAATCTGTTTCGTGTGAAGATAGCCGACTTACAGGTGACTACAATTGTGATGGAAGCATAAATCTCAATGATTTTGAAACCATTCGTCGAGATTACAATGCGGGAGATAAAAACTTAAAATATTTTGAATTTTGGCGTCGTGCTATGTTTGCCAAAGCAATTCCAACACCTACGCTAACTCCAACTAAGCCCATGCAACTACCCACTCCATCACCTACTCCAATTGTCCAATCTAAACAACAACTTATTACTGAAGGCATACAACGTGTCAGTAGGCAAAACATAGTCAACACAGTCACCAATATTGCCGATGACGATGACAAACCTGGCGTTGACGCTCAGCAAACTCGATACAGCAATTCTGGCGGCAATCAAGTCGAACGCGCATATATAAAACGGGAATTTGAAAATATGGGATATACGGTCACTATTCAGTCATTCTCAGCTGGATCGGTAAGTTCAGCCAATATTATTGCTCGTTTAAATGGAAAAAATACTTCCAAATATTACGCACTCACAGCACATATGGATACAACGGCGGCCCGCTCGGGCACCAATGACCCAGCCCCCGGCGCAGATGATAATGGAAGTGGCACGTCAGCAGTAATTGAGGCAGCACGAGTGCTTTCCTCTCTCAAAGGCGAGCTTGCCAATTCTGTAGAATTTATCCTTTTTTCAGGCGAAGAGCAAGGACTCTATGGAAGTGACTATTATGCTTCACGCATCCAAAACCCGTCCAATGTGCTCGGCGTTATCAATATGGATATGATCGGATGGAACCCGCCAAGCCGCGGAGACTGTGTGCAGTTTGGCTATATCGCTCGAAACGGTGGCAACGTATTGGCTGACGCTGCAGTAAATATAGACAAAACCCACAATATTCAACTCAAATCTACTTCCGTATTAACTAATATAATGGCTTCAGATCATGCTCCATTTGTTCGAAAAAACATAAAAGCAATATTTGCATCAGAGTGTGCCCTTATGGAAGCGCGAATAGGCACAGTGCAGCCCAACTATCACAGTGTTGGCGACGTACCAAATACGCTCAACTATAGTCAGATAGAAAAAACAGCAAAAACAGTTGTTGGAACAATTATAGAATTAGCATATTAATATGAAAAAAATACTATTATTTGTACTTGGATTAAGCACGGCAGCTATCATTTTATTTGCATATCAATACTCATCTCGCGCTACTAGTTCACAGCTACTACTTGCAAAAATTACCTACAATACCGACGTAGAATTTGAAACTGCCTTTGATGGAAGCACGAGCGTCCACTATTTTTATGAACAGCCAACAACTACCGATTCGTACATGATATCTCAGCTTACAACAGAGCAGTATGACAAACTCACGTCTATGGGTTTTATCGCACAAATATTAGAAACAGCTCCTGAAATGTCTAACTATTTAGTTGTTTACACTCCACAAGACGTACCAGCGAGCAGTCTTTCTGTTATGGGTACTACGCAGGAATTAGATGACCACTTTACACTCGTAAAAACGCAGACCGAGGAACAGTCGTTAAACCATGACAGCCTTGCAGGCCCAGATATTGCCGTTTTTGTCTATGACATAGAAAAGCCCCTCTTAAAACCTCTGTATAAAACTGTACGAATTGAGAGTGAGTATGAGTAACACTACATAAACCAAGTTCACGTTTAAAACTTCCCAGCAGTCTAAATAAAATTATGATATACTTTGATATATATGATTAATCGAGACGAAGCCATACAAGAAGGTGTCGGGCTATTTGGATGTATAATACCAGCCGCTGCTTTACTTGCGGCATTTGCGCTACACACAAGAGAGTATTTGCCAAAAACATGCACTATTGTTCAAAATAACACGTCCGGAACAACCGATCTCACTGATGTCTACCGTACTAATTCTGAAACTACACTTTACAAATATGTTGACCCGACAGCACAAATTGTGCGCGCAGCCAGAGCAGACGAACTTTTGATTGGTACCAATAATACCTGTCAATACAAAGGTGATGCGTACCAACAGATATTTGATCCACATACCAACCAACTCTTACTCATTGACAGAGATACTTTAAATAAGCAACCAGACAAGCCATTTGTACAATCCATAACTCTTCCATAATTGCTTTTGTCATCGGTTGACAATTGTATTGACCCTATTTGTTCTAGATTTACCCCCTTGCAAAGAAAATATAAAATGTTTAGACTGTGTTCGACGCAACATGAAAAAAGACACTAAGCTCTATTCTCTAATAAAGCTCGAGGAAAAGCGCCAAAAGCAAGGCGTTGAACTTATTCCTAGTGAAAATTATGCCTCTTCTCATGTACGAGAAGCTCTCTCTTCTGTTCTTGTCAATAAATACTCAGAAGGATACCCACATAAGAGATATTACGGAGGAAATGAAGTAATCGATGAAGTTGAAATACTTGCACAAGATCGCGCAAAGAAATTGTTCGGTGTTCCTTATGTAAACGTCCAACCATATTCTGGTTCACCTGCCAACTTTGCTGTTCTTACAGCACTTTGCAACCCTGGAGACGTAATCATGGGCCAAACACTTGTTGCTGGAGGCCATCTTACTCACGGACACAAAGTTTCTGCTTCAGGTATTTATTTCAAAAGCTTCCAGTATGAGGTAAATATTGAGCGCGGTGGTGAAAAAAATGATTTATTTGACTACAAAGCAATTCGAAAGATAGCAAAAGAACACAAACCAAAACTCATTTGGGTCGGCACAAGCGCTTACCCACTTACACTGCACTACGAAATGTTTGCCGCTATTGCCGATGAAGTCGGAGCATATTTGGTCGCCGACTTTGCCCATATAGCAGGACTTGTAGCAGGCGGTGCTCACCCATCACCGGTAAAACACGTGCATGCGATTACTACAACAACTCACAAAACTCTACGAGGTCCACGAGGGGCAATGATTATGGTCACGCCAAAAGGACTTAAAAAAGACCCTGACATGCCTGAGAAAATAAACAAAGCAGTGTTTCCAGGACTCCAGGGCGGACCACACGATAATCAAACGGCCGCAATTGCTGTCGCACTCTATGAAGCACTACAGCCTTCATTTAAAACTTACGCCAAGCAAATTGTCAAAAACGCCAAAGCTCTCGCTGCAGTCCTTAAAAAGGGCGGGCTAAAACTCGTAGGTGACGGCACCGAAGTGCATCTTATTTTGGTCGATCTATCAAAAACTCATGGCGCTGGAGCGGGTATTTTCGGAGAAAAAGCACTTGACTTGGCCGGGCTTACCCTCAACAAAAATACTATTCCTATGGAACCTATGTCACCCTTTTACCCATCAGGCATACGATTGGGCACACCGGCTGCCACCACTCGTGGAATGAAAGAAAAAGACATGCAGTTTATAGGTGGCGTATTACTTAAAGTTTTAGACGAGATAAAACACTATCGAATGCCGCAAAACAAAGAAGATCGCCAAGCTTATATCAAAAAATTCGATAAAGAAATTGCCAAAAACGCAGCTATTAAAAAACTTCACAATCAAGTCATTGCCTACGTATCCAAATTCCCCATTCCATAAATTAGGCTACATGTAAGCCTCCCAACGTGCTTGGAGGTAAAGGCAAATTACCTATTACCAATGGGGTCTGATAACTTTCCATCACTTCTGCAAACGAAATCCATGGCATCACCTGCCCAAACCGCGTGGCGAGATCTTGCTGTGTTGATGTATCCATTTTCAATATCCTTCCAAAATGATCCATACCAAAGTCTCGACCAATTTGAGCAACACCATGATTAAAATCATAACTAATGGAATAGCTAGGAAGGCCATATTCTCTTTTTTGAGTATTCAAAAAGATTGGATTTTGTGAGCGACTCACAAGTGTGTCAGCCGAAGGAGTAATTACACCTCGATTATATTGACTTGGCCCTACCAAAACTGCATTTAAAATACGCTCGTCCACAACACCCGCTTCTTGCAGTAGAGTAAATGCCCCTCTTTTTTCTTCATATGCCAATTCATTAATTCTTCCCAAAAAACAACTTCTCTGCATAATAAATAAAGGGTGTAACGGATCAAGTACTTTACCAACATTTCCAGACATTCCCGTTGCAAAATCAACGTGACCCGCATAGACTTGGGAGTATCCAAATTCTGCTGCCTGCAAAAGCATTCTTCGAAGAAAATCTAGATATGGAGCGCTTGCAAGAGCTTCGGGATGGTTTGGTAAATTCTGACGCACATAATCTAAATAAGTAGCATTTACAAAGTTTTGATTAAAATAATTTGCAAAGTCAACCATTGTAGAAACCCACTGCTCATCAGGATTTCGCCTCTCATCAAAGGCCATAATCGCACCTTGTTCTTGGGGTCCAAATGCACGAGGATCTATTGGGTCTTCAGATATGGGCCTTGCCATAGCCTATTATATCAAATCACACGTTCGTGATATAATATATATATGTCACTCGATAGAAGGCAATTTTTGGGAGCTGCGGGACTTGCTGCGGCCGGTATATTACTAGACCCGCTTGCAACACTTTCTACACGTGCTGCAGAATTACAACTTCCGCGCGATGCTTTCTTAATTGAACAATTGCACAAAATGGGAGTTGATGGAAGTGGTATTTTTTCCTCAGATAACCTTCCCGTATCGATAGAAGGTCTATCAGGCAGTAGATGGGAATTGAAACTAAATGGAATAGATTATACTGCCACAGAGCCACAAATATCGTCTTCTATTGTTCGCAGTCGTGCTGATGCAGAGCCTCGCCTCGTTACTACTACCATTCCTTTCAGCACAGGTCTCCCTGCCCATTATAAAAGTCACATTGGATCAGTAGACCAAAATGGCACGCTTTCGACCAGTCTTGATAGAAACCCACATGCGCTTGCCACCTATTTGCTCATCGATCGCTATTATGACAATAAATCTGTCAACGCAATGCTTGCAGTTTTGGAACTTACCAAATCTATGAGAGAAACTTCAATTGAGCCTGGGGAGGAATTTTCATATTTGAGCCGGGCACGTATTGGCGATCTACTCGAAAGCAATATTCCACTTGATGGGTATGGAATCAGCGCTGGAAAACGCGTCCGGATGAGAGCAGGAGGAATATGTTTGTCTGTTACAACTATCGCAAAAATGGCACGTGTAGCAGAACACCAAGGACTCGCACGCATAACTCGACGCAAGCCACATTCTGTTGCAAGTCTACAATATTTCTACAACCCTGATGATCCAACGCCTCACCAGGTTGATGCGACTGCCTACTATCCAAGCGTAGATTTTAGATTTCAAAATATAACCAGTCAACCTCTATACATTGTTCCACGCGTACAAATCATCCCTGATGGAACTATTCCCACGAAATACTCCGGACTTGAACACGCTAGCGCTATTTTAGCACTTTCAACCACGTTTCAGACCACCCCGCCAGTCCAAGAAGACATTGATGCAATCTCTTCTCAACTCACCATGTTTAGATCGATGCGAGGAATATAACACTTCTCCTTTTTAGCCTCAATTAGCATTACTTATGCATATCTGCTAAATATTGAACTGTTCGATATAATCCCACAATTTGCCCCAAATTGTGGGATAAGGATAATATATTCTGTCAGATCAACTAAAACAAAATAATGACAGTAAATACACGGACGTGTGGTAAAATATATATTACTAGAAAAGCCTAAACCTATATGAACCCACAAGAACTTCGTTGGCCACACGAATACATTGCCGACCTTCCTGGTGCTGCAGGACACCGACTTGATAGGCAAATGCTAATTTGGAAGTCAAATTTCCAAGCTCTTGTAGATGGACTATATATACAACTTGGTCAAAGAAGTCCGCTCATTGAGAGAGAGCGAACTGAAGCCTATATTAATGGCCCTGAAAATGGCCGACTCTATGATAAGTTTACATTTGGAGAAGCAGTTAGGTCGATTGGATATATTAGTCCGAAACAAGTATTTGCGCCCAAGAGAGGCAATCTTGCTGAAGTTGAAGCTGAACTTGAAGCTACATTCCCCAATCCAGATGAAACGCTTCTTTTTAAGCCCGCATATGGATTCCAAGGCTGGGGAATTCAAACAGTTCCCAATAGATCTGCCGCTATACCACTACTTCGTGCAAGAAATGAAGCGAGAAGCGACCTTGTTCAAGAATACATTCCATCCGCTCGTGAATTTCGATATGTAATTCACAGAGCAGGAGACGAAACATATCGCATAGCTTACGAAAAACGCGTGCCCGTAGTATTTCCCGATGGTACACAGAGACTTGGATCACTTATACAACAAGATCCTACCATACCAGATCACGCCAAAACTGCCCTTCTCAAAATACATGCAAAAAAATTGCATGAAATACCCCACGAAAATCCTGATGGACTAAGACTTGCACCCACAGGCAATATTTCACAAGGTGCATATGGAGTATTGCCTAATGATGAAGAAGTCAACAAAATAGATGCATTCATGCTCCAGTTTATTGAAGATTTGGAAAGACATCTGGGCATTTCGCTTGTAGCGATGTGTTTTGATATTGGACTTTTACAAGATAATTTTGAAAACTTGCGAGAAAACACAGTATTTTATGAATATAATGAGCCTGCAATGATGGGTCTTGACGGATATTTTACCTCACTTGGACTGTCTAAGAGCGAACGCACAGATTTAGAGAAGAGATTTTTTAGATCTATGAGAATTCATCGCTGGAGGCAAAATTCTCCCAAACAATCTTGATTTAGCACTATTTTATTAGGTCTGCCAGTATTTGGAAAGTTCGATATAATCCCACAATTTGCCCCAAATTGTGTATTTACCCCTTTACATTTTAAAAAGAATTATGTACTATGAAAATAGTTAGATAAGTTATGGTTTTACTCTTTCTAATTTATATATCCATGTCTCATTTCAACAATCCAATCCGAAGCAAAACTCTCAAAAGCCAGACCCAGATACTCAAAAAGCTGTCAAAATTTTCAAGTGGCACGACAGTAATTAACGAAACTGAGCTTGATACACTTGTCCAGACTCGTCTCCACGAGTTGCTGGCTGACCTTAAAAAACAAGCGGATGAAAAAAGGAAAGAAATGAAGGAACATAAACTCACAAAAATACTCGAACATCTAGAAGAAAACACTACGATTACCAACAGACAAATAAGAACTATTACAGACGTGTCAGAAATGACAGCAGTATATTACCTGCGTGAACTCATCGAACGAGAAAAAATTGAGAGAATGAATAAGGGAAGAAACGTGGCGTACAAACTGAAATAATTTTTATTTTTCTTCGAACAACTTGTCAATCGTACGGATAGCAACACGAGCATATAGCGGCCCACGCAGATAAGCCTTTTGCATTTTAGTACCAAGATCATCCTCAAAGATACTACCTCCTTTTAAAACTGACATAAGAACTGAAAATGCCGCACTGTTTTGAGCTGTAGCAGCATCATCTCCAAACCCAATACATTGATGCTCTATGCCATTGACAACAACATAGAGCAAACACGAATACGGCTTTTTACGTCTTGAATCACTCTTTATAGCTTCTTCTTTTATCTGCAAACCTTCTATGCCCGACATTATGTCATAATTTTTACGAGACATATTAAGTCGATGGATAAAATATCGCCTAATAGGAAGTTCGGCAAAATTAGCCGGCACTGAGAGAAAGATATCTGCTAAGACTCGTATATTTCCTTCTTTAAATAGAAATCCTCGAGCAGCTCGAGCCTCCCATGCTACGCCTGGAGTAAGACCTTCAAGTGTCGATAAATCTCCCGTTTGTATAAACTCTCCTATTTGACTAAGTTCTTGACGCGTATAAGGACTTCTACCATCTTTTAAAATGCCGGTTATTATGCGTTGATTAAAATACGCAGCTGGATTTCTGTAGGGAGCAGTAACCGGTGCATTCAACATGCCTTTAACCATTGCATCTCCTTCGGGGACTATTGATAAAAAACTACGTGGATCTTTTGGACCTCTGTTTAAATAGAGAAGATCTACTCCTTGAGCTTGTGCCCACTGGGCAGCTACGAGATTGGCATTATGAGCAAGACGGTGAAGCGTTCCCTCACTCTCTCCCATTTGTCTGGCGGCTTTGAGTATATTTTTTAATTCTCGAGCTTCAGGCGTCAGTGCTAAACGAGCATCTTCCAATATTTCACCAGGATTGTCCAAATTCACCTGCATAACGGGTTTTAATACTCCAGCTTCAACGGTTGCATCAGAAAAATCTATATCTTTTGGATTGGCGCGACTTCCGATTCTATATGAAAATGAGACAACGGGACGATCACCTTTATTTAAAGAGCTAAAACGAGGACTATTACGTTCAAGCGAATGTCCACGAGTGATAGTAAAAGGAACACCTAATTGCTCAGCTCTATAATCATAGAGTTCTTGCAAAACAGCAATATTTCCATAAGCTTTTGACGCCCAGTCTGGATCAATAATATGTATGTTAACCATATACCCATCACCATCTTGGCCTACTGAAATGCCTTGTTCACACATTTGAGTGCCTTTTGCATCAAAAAGCGCACCTCTTACCAACGGAAGGTCAATCGTATCGGGAGAAGGCTCATATTGATAACTCTGATATCGATCCATTCGTCTTTGTAGTTGCCCAAGAGGATCGACATATGGAGAGCTTTGCTCGTCTGCCCAAAATTGGCGTCCGACTCTTTTCCACGTTTGAAAAGGTATTTCATCAAGATACTGGCCATACGAATAGGATTTTGCTTCAGACATAGTAGTTTAGATTATTAGGACAGTACATATTATATATTATTTTTATCTAACAGAACATATAATATATGACATTGGCACAATAATACGAACGTGTGATAATTGAATAGAGTAAGTTATTCTTTCTCGAGCGTAATTTGAACCGAAGGAGTCATGGAAGATGAGATAAAAAGGTTTAGGATATTTTTCTTAACAATTGCTTTCACAAGTGCTTCGACATTTTCTACAAGTTGGGCGTCAGTGTGTGACATTTTACCAACTACCTGATGAATTATAGGGAATTTTGCTTCAGTTTTAAATCTAAGAGTTCCGGACGAGAATTTTTTGACTGCTTCAGCTGTTTTATCGGTTACTGTGCCTGTTTTGGGATTTGGCATGAGCCCTTTTGGTCCAAGAACACGGGCAAATTTGACAAGTTTAGGCATAAATGATGGCTCAGCAATAAGAATATCAAAATCGATTACACCATCGTTTATTTTAGCCAAGAGCGCATCATCTGCAACAACTACTCGCACTGTTTTGCCGGTACCATGTGGCAGAGATACTTCACCTTTAATATTTGCTTCTTTGGTATTGACATGAAGCTCAACACTCTCGTCAAATGTAGCATATTTCATAGAGCGAAGTAGGGCTACAGCATCTTTTAGCGGATAGGTTTTTTTTGCATCGACGAGTTTTTTGGCTTTCACGTAGTTTTTACCCCGTACGCGTACTTTTCCTCTTTTTCCCTGTTCTTTTGAACTCGATTTTTTATCACTTTTTTTAGCAGCTGCGCCCACTTCTTCTGTTTCAGTCTTTTCTACGACTTCTACTACTTCAGAAAGCGCCTCTTTTTTTGATTTTTTTGTCTCTTTAGTTGCTTCTTTTTTGTCTCCTTTTAGAGCTTTTTTAGCCTCACGACGAGCTTTTGCTTTTTGGCTTTGCTCTTTTTCAACGTCTTCAAGTCCAATTATTTTTGATCGTATTTTTCCCATAAATTTTAGTTTTCGACATCAATACCCATTGAGCGTGCGGTTCCAGCAACTATTTTTGAAGCTGCTGCTACGTCATAGGCGTTTAAATCTTTTAATTTTTCTGCTGCTATTTCTTCAAGCTGAATTTTGGTCAATTTACCTGCTTTTTCACGACCAGCCTTACCACTTCCTTTTGGAACGTTTAGTTTTTTCTTGATCATTTCGGCAACTGGTGGCAATTTAGTGACAAAGTCAAATGTTCGATCTTCATATACGGTAATAACCGCTGGGATAATTTGACCCTTAAGATCTTTAGTGCGAGCGTTGTACTGATTGATAAACTCCATGATAGGCACGCCATGTTGGCCAAGTGCAGGACCGACTGGTGGAGCAGGAGTCGCTGAACCAGCTGGAAGATTGAGTTTTATGAGTGTTTTAATTTTTTTAGCCATGATTTTTATGATGAATCGATATTATATCACACCAACATAATTACAATTTATTTACTTGCAGAAAGTCGAGTTCAACAGGTGTTTCACGTCCGAAGATTGAAACCAAGACCTTGACTTTGCCTTTAGCATCATCGATTGATTCAATACTTCCAATAAAATCTGAAAAAGGACCGTCTGTTACTTTTACCGCTTCGCCTATTGAGAATTTAGCTCTAAACTTAGGCTGCTCTTGAGTTACAAACCGCTTGATCGCCTCTACCTCTTTTTCACTAATTGGCGTGGGCTTGGTGCCTGCGCCGACAAACCCAGTGATTCCTTGGGTCGTGCGTACGACAAGCCAGCTATCATCATCGAGTATCATTTTGATGAGAAGATAACCTGGAAATACTTTTTCTTTGATCGTTTTTTTCTTGCCTTTTTTAATCATGACAACATCGCGTGTAGGAATAACTATGTCGAAGATTTTGTTTTCATGTCCAAGTGTTTTGATACGCTGTTCGAGTGATTCTTTTGATTTAGCCTCAAAACCTGATTGAGTATGCACTACATACCATCGCCCACCTGTTTCATCGACGCTGGCGGTGACTTTTTCAATTTCAGGCGCTTCGACTTCCTCTTCGAAAGCTTCAACAGCTGGAGTTTGATCTGCTTGCGGTACTACCTCCTCTTCAACTTCAGTGGACACCTCCTCTATCTGTGGAGCTTCGACTGCGGATTCATCTTGTGAAGCTACTAATTCGTCGACAACAACATCTTGCGTCTGCTTGTCATCACTGACTTCTTCCACGCCAGATTCATCCTGAGGAGTTACCTCTTCGAGCTGTTCGTCTTGGTTTTTGGTTTGATCGTCATTCATAATTTAAAAATGGATTATTTGGCTTTGGTGAGAGTTTCAAGTAACTTTGCCAACAAAACATCTATTGTACCAACATAAAACGCCACAATCAATGAGATGATAATAACAGTAGCTGTAAGTTTGAATGTATCGGCTTTGGTTGGCCAGGTAACCTTGGTAAGTTCACTGCGAATATCTGAGATAAATCCAAATTTGCCCTGCGTTTTTTGCGACATGTACATATTGTATCACAAATTGTAAGTTGTGTGATATTTAAAAAAACTTGCATAAAACGTTGATTTATGCTATAATGAAGGTCTAATATTGATTTCAAATATATGTCACATCCAAATCGACCTATGCCAAGAGAGCTACCGACACCACCCCTAGATCGATATGATCGTTTAACTGGTGCAGTTCGTAATAATAGGCATGTTCTAGATTCACTCGATAGAGGTGACGGGTCTGTAACTTTAAATTTAGGAGTAGGAGAGTATCGTTTTTCTCAATACTTAAGGCTACCCGATGATACTCAGCCAACTCTCGACCTAACCATCATTGATCCTCGAAACAAAGATGGTATAACCTCAAAGTTTCGCCACGTAACACTTCGACCTATTCCTACTGATCCAGTAAGATACGCACGTGGACAAAGATATGATGCTCCAACTGCAAGCGGATCTGCAGAAGAAGAAGTATTTTTGAATTTTGACGATCCTACTTCCCCCAATACAACGGTGGGCTCTGTTACTGATGGTATGATTGAAGGTTTTACCAACACATTGAAAGCTATGGCCGATGCACATGCACAAGTCGTTATAGCACACGCAATGTAAGCTCTCTTACTTTTTTATTTTTTTACCTCCTTACTTTTTCTGCTATTATGAATGTATGTCTGTTGAACTGGTACATTCACTTATATTGATCTTAACCATTATTAGCTCTTACGCTATATCTCATGGACCTCTGCAGCAGTATGATTTGCAAATATCTACGGGCGTATTTGTTGTGTATTTTTTTATGCAAAAAATACTTAAGATCAAAAGGATGATTCTCATAGATGCAGTAGTCGCAACATTTGTCGTCAGCTCAATTGTCGCCTCAACAGGCAGTATCTCCTCTCCTTTTTTTTTCTTGAACTATTTTCTCATTTTTTCACTTTCTCTTCTTCTTGAGCCCATGATTTCAATCGTCACCACAATCACACTTGTAATTGTCTATCTATTTACCACAAATCAAAGTGTAGATTTTGCAACGTACTTGCCACTTTTTTCTCTCCCCTTTCTCACGCCCTTTGCAAGCCTTTTGGGAAGTGAGTATCAGCAAATTGTGAAAAAAAACCGCCAAGTTGAAAATAGCTTTTTGTTTATAGCGCTCGTTATGAAAAACCACATAAAGCACCTATCTGAGAAACTTGATAATTTCAGCGGTGACCACGAACTATCTGAGATGAAAAAAACAGTTGTCGAAATGAACAAGGCGATTGATGAATATGAAAAAAATCAATAATAGCAAAGTATCTAGAATTGTGTATTTAGTATTGAGTATTGTGGGAATAGCTTGCTTTGCTTTTTGGACTATTCCAGTGGTACGCGCCACAAATATGGAGTCGACTGACTTCCAAATACAAGCTGGTACGATAGGCATAGGCGGTGGGAAAACATCATCATCCAACTATTCACTAAACACAACACTTGGTGAAAGTGCGGCCAGCGAATTTGCAACTGACGGATATCTTATACGGGCGGGTTTTCAGTATACATCTTCGATAATTCCATTTGCATTTACTATTTCAAACGCCCGTGCAAATTTTAGCCAAATGCTTCCTAACAAGCCTAAAACCGCACAAACGAACCTTTCTGTCAATTTTGGATCAGCAGGCGAATATCAAGTTACAGCGGCTGCTGAAAAACCGCTGACAGCCTATGGGGGAACCACAAGTATTCCTAACACGTCCTGTGATGGAGAAGGACAAACATGCACAAACCAAGAAGCTGCTGCGTGGACACGATCCGACGTGTATGGCTTTGGCTATACACTTGCCGGGGATGACATCTCAAGCGACTTTGCACAAGGACAAAAGTATCGGCCTTTTGCAAATTTAGCAAACAATGAGCTCCCCGTTATTATTATGCAATCTTCCCATGTTGCAAAAAAGAGAGAAGCGACAGTTACATTTAAATTAAATGTTGCAAGCACACAACAAACTGGAATATATGACACAGTTATCCGTTTTGTTGCAACTCCAAGCTATTAATATGAAAAAAGTATCACGTATCACGTATTTAGTAATGAGTATTATTTTTCTTTTATCATTCTTATTTATTCACTCTACACCTGTCTACGCACAATCAATTTCACTATCTCTGTCTCCCCCGCTCGTCCAAGGAATCATAAAGCCCGGTAAGTCGATTCTTGTGGCCTACACGATACGCAATGGGGGCGATCCGGCAATTGTAGTGCCGAATGTACTTCCCTTTCGTCCTGGGGGTAAAAACGGCCAAATCGTGCTGCAAAAAAAGCTGTCAGGCCCGTTGCAATTTAAATTACAAAATGATGCAAACGCACTCGACGAGGAGTTTTTATTACAAACCGGAAAATCAATGCAGCTTCTGTTAGAAATTAATGTGCCTCAAACCACTCCTGAAAATGATTATTATTACTCGTTTCTAATAAGTACAAAAAACCCACAGACGGAAAATTCTGATACCACCTCCATAGCGCAGAGCGCGATAGGCTCAAATA
>Ga0163152_10004893_pt1 | contig 16181 bp, 15 predicted proteins | sample OliLakLV19MP8IB2_FD_148635 | JGI IMG/M metagenome (GOLD analysis project Ga0163152, IMG submission 148635) | Freshwater microbial mat bacterial communities from Lake Vanda, McMurdo Dry Valleys, Antarctica - Oligotrophic Lake LV.19.MP8.IB-2 | ecosystem: Environmental > Aquatic > Freshwater >... | reverse complement strand
CACCCGGGGGCCGTGATCGCCGTGACCAGGAAGAAGGCGAGGCCCGCCAGGAAGTGCCGCCGAATCGTTATGTTAATGTCGCGAGGTGACAAGAAATTCATGCTCGATTCACGGTTCCAATACAGCGAGGCGAGGCCAGCTCCCGGCTGGAGCCGACCCCGTTCATTGTAACCTCTCGCTCCCCTGCCGGCGCGTGCCGATTCTTCTCTTTCTCCTCCTCCTGCTGGTGCGCCCGGCTCATGGCGCTGATGATCGTCCCGAAGCGGGTCCGGGCGGCGTGTCGCGCGGCCGCCTCACCTTTTATGCCGATGTGGCTGCCCGTCGAGCGGACCCGGGGGGGACGATGCTCGATGTCCTCGTGGAACTGCCGTACACCTCGCTTCGCTTCGCGAAGGGTGGCGGTGGATGGGGGGCGCGCTTCGATGTCACGGTCCTTGTTTATGACCGGAGCGGCAATCAGGTGAACGGCGATCTCTGGACCATTCCCCTCACCACCCCCAACGCCAACCGTGATCAGGCGGCGGGGCTCGCCCTGCGCCGCCACTTTTCCCTCCTGGTCACCGATGGACGCCTCCGCGTCGAGGTGCTGGTATCGCAAACCGGCAGCGGTCGGGAAGGAAACTGGTCGCGAACGCTCGACCTGCCACGGTGGGCCGGCGCCGAACTGGCCCTCTCCCTGCCGATCTTCGGTCGTTCCGACCTAGCCGGTGCCGCGCTGGACAGCGCCTGGGCCGTGCGTGACTCGAACTGGACGAACGGCTTCACACCGGTGGTCCGCCGACGATACGGTGACAGTAATCCGGACCTCAGCATCCGGGGCGAAATTTACGATCAAATGGCCGACGATCTGCCGTGCTACCACCTCGAGTGGGCCCTCCTCGGTGAGGGAAATCTCCCCGGCCCGAGTGGTGCCATGGATGTGCCGAGACAGGATCATCGGGGTAGCTGGCTGGTGCGTCCACCCATTGATTCCCTGGCCCACGGGGCGTGGCGACTTCGCCTGACCGCACGCCTGGCCACCAAGACGGCCACGATCAAGGAGCGCTTTGAAATCGATGAGTCGCGGCTCGATCTGCGGAAGGATGCCACCATGATCCGGGGCGTCCTCGCCTACATCGCTGGAAATGAAGAACTCGTACTGCTGGACGAAATGCCGGCCGACAGCCTGGCGGCTTTCTGGGATTCCTTCTGGACCCGGCGGGATCCCACACCGGGCACGCCACGAAATGAAAATCGCGACGAATTCATGCGCCGCGTGGAACAGGTCAATAACAATTATTCGATCCTGCAACCGGGCTGGAAATCCGACATGGGGCGCATCTACATCCGCTATGGCCCGCCCGATCAGGTGGAAAAGGAGCCGTTTTCGTCGATCGGACCCCCACGCGAAATCTGGTTCTACACGGCCCGAAATCTCCGCTATGTCTTCGTCGACACCGAAGGGTTTGGCCGGTATCGCCTCGTCGGCCAGGAGCGGCCATGAAGCGCCGTCGCCGCGTCCTCATTGGTGTCAGCGTGGCGGCAATTCAAAAGGAACCCGCCCACGCCGCCGAGCGGGTGACCGAGGCGCGAATGGGCGAGCGGCCATGGGTCCTCGATGAGGCCGACGACGGCCGGTGGCTTAAGGTCCGCCTGGAGGACGGCTATGAAGGATGGCTCCGGTCCTGGCTTGCTGAGAAGGATGATGTTTCCTGGCCCGGATCCCGGGTGGCCGAGGTCGATGTCCCGTTTGCCTGGATCCGGGCGAAGGCGGGGCAGGGGGCCGACCCGGTGTCCGATGTCGTGATCGGCACCCGATTGAAGTCGGTGGGCCGCGTCACCGACGGATGGGCCCCCGTGGGCCTTCCGGACGGCCGACGCGGATTCGTGGCCTGTTCTGAGCTCTGGCGCGGCCGACCGGGCAGCGCAATCGCCGCTCGTCGGCCAGCCACGGTGTCGGCCCTCCTCGCCACCGCCCGACGATTTACCGGCGTCCCCTACGTCTGGGGCGGAAAAAGCCCCAAGGGGTTCGACTGTTCGGGCTTGACGCAGTTTGTCCACGAACTTCACGGCCTTCCGCTTCCTCGCGATTCGAAAGATCAGGAAACCTGGCTGAAAAAGCGGAGCAAGGCAATTCACGACCCTCTCGGTGTCCCGTCGGGCGGACTGATTTTCTTCGGCAAACCGGGTCAGCCGGCCTCCCATGTTGGTTTCTCGCTGGGTGGCGGGGCCTTCTGGCACGCGCAGGGTCGGGTGCGGGAACATGGGCTTGATGCATCTAAACATGATTATCACAAAGAGTTAGCCGCTATTTTCCGCGGTGGATTTTCACCTCATCCGGACATTCGAACCAGTCGCTGACGTACCCCGGCAAGAAATCCCCTTCCCTCCCTTCAACTTCCCTGTCTGCCCTGCTAAATTGCTCCCGTTTCTTAAGTGGGGGGTGTGCGACTCCGGGTCTGATCCCGGTGGCGCCGTTTGGACACGTCACAGGGGGCCTGGCCCGGCGTGTTCGAAGGAAGAGGAGGAGGAGAAATCATGAATCGTGCGACGACTGTTTTGATCTGCCTGGTGTCCGGTACCGCATTAAGCGCGCCGGCACGGACAACGGCCTCCGACGCCCGGGTCGAGGCGCTGACCATCCCGGGCTTCTATATCGATGACCAGCAGGGTCGCCTGGCCTTCCCGACCGTGATCGCCCGCGTGTCCAATATGGTCGAGGCCGGCCTCGGCACCTCGGGCACCACCGAAAATGACAACCATTTTGGCGTCATTGCCAGCGGCAATCGTGATGGCTACGGTGTATTCCAAATCTACATGCGCGGCGCAAATCCGTTTCTCGAATCGCTGAGCAGCACCTTCGGCGATGCGGCCGGCCCAAACATCAACATTCCCAGCCAGCAGTTCGACATCGGCTGGGCAAAGCAGTTCGGATCCACCGCCTTCGGCGCCCGTTTCGAGCATGCCCGTTCCAGCCTCACCGTGGGTGACGACGAATCATCGCCGATCTTGAACCCGGGCCAGAACAACTGGAATACGAGTGCCCTGCACCTGGGGGTCAAGTTCGATACCGGCGAACGGAATTTTCTGGAGCTCGGCGGCGAACTCCGTAATCTCTCGTACAAGAACTCGTTCGGTGGCGATGAATTGACCGACGACGCCGGCCTTTCGTATCGGGCTTCGGCGCGCTACTGGTCGAAACTCAACGACAAGACCGATTTTGTTCCGGCCGTCAGCCTGTCCAAAGTTGATGCCACTCAGAGCGGCGCGCAGGACAACCGCACCTACTCCTCGATCCATGCCGGAGCCGCTTTCCTGTTCGACGTGAACCAGGACAACCTGCTCTCGCTCGGCGCGGCCTTCAATTACCGGAAGGATGATGCGAGCGATGTCTCGTCCACTCTCTTCCCGACGCTGTTCGGTTCGCTGGAGTGGGATCTGAAGTCGTGGTTGACCGGTCGGGTGGGCGCCCAGCAGGCCATGCGGATGACCTCGCTTGGCTCGGACACCGACCGGCTGGACTCGGAGTTCAGCTACGGCCTTGGCCTCGGTTTCCACTTCAACAACTTCGACCTCGACACCGTGCTGAACGAGCGGCTGCCGTTCTCGTCGGGCTACCTTGTCAGCGGCGATTCCACCAGCGATCCCTTCCTGCGCGTCACCGGGGTCTACCGATTCTAGGTTCCTTCGCGCCGAGTCTTGCCGGTCAGGGGTCGGGTTCGAAAGAATCCGACCCCGCCGTTTTTGTTTCAAGACCGTCGCCCCATCGAGCGATAACACCCGGGTGTACTACTTCTTCTACATTCCGGTGGGGACCGAACTCCCGGTCAGAAAGCCGGCTCCAGCGGTCATCGGGCTGACCACGCTCAATGTCCTCTGGTTTCTCCTCTTTACCTACTGCCCGCCGCTGGCCGCCCGAATGCCGGCCATGGCGTTCGATGCCTCCCACCCCCTCCTGGTCAACTCCATCACGGCCTGCTTCATCCATGCCGACTGGTTTCATCTCTTCGGGAACATGGTTTTCCTCGCCACGCTGGGCCCGGCGCTGGAAGACCGGGTCGGGAGCGGCCGGTTCCTCCTCCTGTACCTGGCATGCGGCATGATCGGGATGGCGGTCCAGGCCGAGGCCTGGCACCTTGGCATTCTTGGCGCCGGTGAACCGTTGATTCTTGGCGCCTCCGGGGCCATCGCCGGTATTCTCGGCCTCTTCGTGATCCGATGCGGGTTCGCTCGGATCCAGGTGGCACATGTGACGCTCGCACTGGTTCAGGGGCAGGCTCGCGCCGGCACGAGTCCCGTCAATGGCTACCTGGCGGTGGCACTCTGGGGCTTCCTCCAGTGCGTTTATGCCATGGTCTCCCAGGTGCTCGGTGGTTCGCCGACCGCCTACGCGGCCCACCTGGGGGGACTGGGGGCCGGAATTCTTCTGGGCCTCGGCCTCGGACTTCATGCCGAGGCGCGCACTGAGAGTCTCTGGCTACGCGCCCGGCGATACAGCCAGCGGGGGGATTATTTCGCCGCGCTCGGCGACGTCCTCGCCTACCTTACTTGGCAGCCGAAGGAAGCCGACGCCTGGTTGGAGGCCGCCCGGTTGCAGCGTCTGCTCAAGCGCCACCGCGATGCGACCCGCTCCTGGTTCCGCGGTATCGTTCTCTTCTGGATTGAGCGGCGCCGACACGAGGCCGTGCTCGCGGCCCGCGAATTGCGCCGGCACTACCCCGGCGCGCGCCTCCGTCCCTCGATCCTGTATCGGCTTGGACTTTTCCTCGAGCGGCAGGGGGATCTCGGCTGGGCCAGTCACACCTTTGAGGATTACGCCCACTACTATCCAACCCACGACCGGGCTCCGCGCGCCCTGGTGCGTGCCGCCCGACTGGAGGCACGACTTCGGAATGACCTGCCTCGTTCGCGTACCCTCTACGAATTGGTCACCACCAATTATCCGCTGGCTTCCGAGGCCGTCATCGCGGCCGATGAGATCAAACGGATCGATCGGATCACGACCCATCGCAACCGGGTGGCCTGAGAGTTGAAAAACGTTCCAACTGGCCGTCCCACTTCCGTTTGGGACTTGTCGCCCTGTACCGCCTCTGTTAGCGTACCGGCCCGTCCCATCTCGCGTTTCCATGGCGAGCAACTCAACATCATTGAACTGACAACAACTGATTCACGCCGGGTGAGCGAAGCCTGAGTTCGCATGCCCGCCGTTGTACTTTTTCGGAAAGGAAGGTGCCTGGATGTTCGACCGGCTGATGGGCATGTTCTCGAACGACGTGGCCATCGATCTGGGCACGGCGAACACTCTTGTCTACGTGAAGGGGAAGGGAATCGTCCTCAACGAACCCTCCGTCGTCGCGGTTGAGAAAGCCACAGGCCGCGTCGTGGCGGTGGGCAAGGAAGCCAAGACAATGCTTGGCCGCACGCCCGGCGAGATCGAAGCCATCCGGCCGTTGCAGAACGGCGTCATCTCGGACTTCGAGAAGACCGAGGACATGATCCGCGAGTTCATCATGAAGGTGCAGAAGCGGAAATTCCTCGTGCGCCCCAGGATCATCATCTCGGTGCCCTCCGGCATCACCGAAGTGGAAAAGCGTGCCGTGCGCGATTCGGCCGAGCAGGCCGGTGCCCGCGAGGTTCTCCTGGTGTCCGAGCCGATCGCCGCCGCCATCGGCGTGGGACTGCCCGTGGAAAAGCCGGTGGGGAACATGGTCATCGACATCGGCGGCGGCACCACCGAAATCGCGGTCATGACGCTGAACGGCATCGTCAACTCGACGTCGGTTCGCGTCGGTGGCGACAAGATGGACGAAGCGATCATGCAGTACATCAAGCGGGCCTATAACCTGCTCATCGGCGACCAGACCGCCGAGATGATCAAGATCAAGATCGGCTCCGCCTTCCCGCTGGAACATGAAATGGAGATGGAGATCAAGGGGCGCGACCTGATTGGCGGTATCCCGAAGACGATCAAGATCTCCTCGACCGAGGTGCGCGAGGCGCTCCAGGAGCCGATCAACCAGATCGCCGAAGCGCTCCGCTCGAGTCTCGAGCAGACCCCACCGGAACTGGCCAGCGATATCGTCGATCGGGGCATCACGATGACCGGGGGCGGATCTCTTCTCAAGGGGCTCGACACCCTTCTGCGCGAGCACACCAACCTCGAGCTGCGCGTGGCGGATGACGCCCTCCTGTGCGTCGTGCTCGGCTGCGGTCGCATTCTCGACAAGCTCGAGCAATATGAAAAGGTTGTCATGAAGCCGTTCCGCGATTGAAAGAGTCAGGGTAGCCAGGAACGGTTGGTGAGCCCATGTGGAGCCCCGTCGAACTGCTGACCTGGCTGCTCGGTCTGATCGAGCGTCATCGGAATGCCGCCGTCCTCGCCTTTGCGCTTGTCCTCTCGCTCTGGCTTTTCAATGCCGGGCAGGCGGTAGGACCGCCGCTTCGGCGCCTTGCCGACATGGCGCTTGGCCCTGTGCACACCCTCACCTCCAATACGCTTGCACTCCTCAACATCTGGGTCTGGAAGGAAAACAGCGACCTTCAGGAAAAACTCCTGAACGAGCGGATGGATCGACTGGCGCTCGATGAGGCGCGCCTCGAAATCGCCCGCCTCCGCCTGCTTCTCGGCTTTCGTGCGCCCGCCGGCTTTCGCACGATCCCGTGCATGGTCGTGGCGATGGATCCCGAGCCGTTCGGCGCCAGTATCACGATCAATCGTGGCACGTCCGCCGGCCTGGTCGGTGATGAAGCGGTCGTTTCGGTGGATGGCCTCGTCGGCCGGATCGTCGAAATCTATTCCGGCCGCGCCCGGGTTCGTCTTGTCACCCATTATGAATCGCCGGTGGCGGTGCGCCTGCAGCGCAATCGAGTTCTTGGCGTCGTCGAGTGGGATCCGATCACGGCCCGGCTTCACATGCGCAATGTGCCGGCCACCGAGGACGTGGCTGAGGGGGATTCGCTCATCTCCTCCGGAATGGGCCAGCAGTACCCGGAGGGGCTTTACGTCGGGCAGGTCGAAGCCGTTCAGCTTGATCCGATGGGGCTCGTTCAGGACATCGTGGTCCGGCCGGGCGCCCGGTTCAATCGCCTCGAGGAACTCTTTGTTGTCCGGCCACTGGTCCCCTGATGCGACCTCTCCTGGTCATCGGCCTGATTTTGGCGATTCTGTTCGAGCCGACGTTGATGCCGCGCCTCTCGCCGGTGGGTGGACGACCACTGCTTCTGCTTTCGGTCGTGGTCTACTATTCGTGGATGCGGGGGGCCGTGCCGGGCACGCTGTTCGGGCTGGCGATTGGATTGCTGGCCGACCTTTTAGCCCTGAATACACCGGGCTTGCGCATGTTCGGCATGAGCCTGGTTGGCGCGGCCGTCGGCAACATCTGGGGATCGATCTACAAGGACCGGACGCTGGTTCAGTGGCTGGTGTTGGCCCTGGCTGTCTGGCTGTACGAAACGGCCGTTTTTCTCGTCGGCAGCTCGCTCGACCTGGCAGCCTATCCGGCCTGGTTCCTGCGGCAGATTCTCCCATCGGCGGTTCTCACGGCGCTGGTCTTTCCACTTTTGATCGCCGCCTGGGAACAGGTGACGGGGCGCGAGGTTTCCTTCGATGCTGAGCGGGTGGTCGTCCGCCTCTAACGAGCGCCGGCAGCGCGCTCGCCTGATCATATCCATTGCCGGATTCCTGCTGCTGGCGATCGCTGCGCGGCTCTTCGCACTCCAGGTACTGCACGACGACGTGTATCGGAAGCTGGCCGAAAGCAACTATCTCCGCCCCGAAAAAATTCCGGCGATGCGCGGCATGATTCGCGATCGAAACGGCATCCTGCTCGCCTCCAGCACACCGTCATTCACCGCCACCATCGATCCGTGGCACGAGGCGTTCCGGAAGGGGCCGAAAAGCGCTCCGCCGCGCGCCCGGCTCGAGGTGGTCGTGGCTCGTCTCGCCGGCATTCTCGATCTCGATCCTGCCTTGCTGGTCGAGGCGATCGACCGGCAGAAGAAGTCCTCGTACCAACCGGCCCGGATCCGGCGCAATCTCGACATGAGTCAGATAGCCCGCATCGCGGAGGACCGCTCCGCGCTGCCGGGCATCACCGTGGAAATGGAGCCGCTTCGGAACTACCCCCATGGCGAGGTCGGGGCTCATCTGCTGGGCTATATCAACCAGGTCACCGACGTCGAATTGGAAAAACTCCGCGCCCAGGGATACCTGCCCGGCGCCTCGATTGGACGGGCCGGACTCGAGCGTTTCTACGAACCGATGCTGAAGGGTCAGGACGGTCTCCGGCTTGTCGAGGTCAATGCGCTGGGACGACGCAGCAACTACTTCGTGTCGACCCCGCCGATCCTGCCGCGGAAGGGCCGCGACCTCGTCCTGACGATCGACTGGCGTCTGCAACAGGCCGCCGAGGCAGCCCTCGATTCCGCCGGCTGGAACGAAGGGGGCCCCGCACCGGAGGCGCGCGGGTCGGTGGTGGTGGTCGATCCGAGGAACGGCGAAGTGCTGGCCCTGGTCAGTCGCCCGGCCTACAACCCCAATGAATTCGCCGAGGGGCTCACCAGCGCCCGGTGGGCCGATCTCAATCGAGAGGGGCGATTTCCGATGATGAATCGGGCCGTGCAGGCGCGCTACCCCCCCGGTTCGACCTTCAAGCCGGTCACGCTGATGGCTGGACTCAGCACCGGCAAGGTGTCACCCGCCACCTGGCTGCATGGCTGCGCGGGTGGCTACCAGTTCGGTGACCGTTTTTTCCGGTGCTGGAATCACAGCGGACATGGCAGCTCGGACGGCCTTCGCGCCCTCGAGGTGTCGTGCGACGTCTACTTCTACCAGCTCGGCATCATGCTCGGCGTCAACGGGATTCACGCCATGAGCCAGCAGTTGATGATCGCCGAACGAACCGGGATCGATCTCCGTGAGGAGCACGCCGGCCTGGTCCCCGACGTGGCCTGGTACGAGAAGAAGCGCGGCGGGAAGCCGGGCACCGGATCGGCACTCAACCTCTCGATCGGACAGGGTGAAATCCTGATGACACCGGTTGAAATCGCCTCCATGGCCGCGACATTCGCCACGGGCCATGTGCCACGACTTCACCTGGTTCGCTCGATGTCGGAGGAGCCCGGCTTCGAACCGTACGTGGCGGACACGACGGCCCGGGCCCGGGCGCCGATCGCGGCCGGCATTCTTGATTATGCCCGGCGCGGCATGTGGGACGTGGTCAACGGAGGCGAGGGCACCGGCCGCCGCGCCCAGGTCGACAGCATCGAGGTGGCCGGCAAGACCGGTTCGGCGCAGCATTCCGGCGAGGGGCCATCCCATGCTCTCTTCATCGCCTTCGCGCCCATGGTCCAGCCCGAGATCGCGGTCGCGGTCATTCTCGAGGCGCGGGGCGGGGGAGGCGCGGTCGCCGCCCCCGTGGCGCAGAAGGTCCTCGACCACTACTTTCACCCGGAGCGCTATCTGCCGAAACCGGATTCGTTGGCGGTTGATTCCACTGTCGCGGTGATCGATACGGCGATCGTGGCCTCGTCGTCGGCACCGGACAGCCTCTTTCCGGAGGGCGATTGAGTACGGTGCGACCGCGGCTTCCCGGCCGCACCTTTGACTGGCCGATCCTGCTGATCAGCCTGACGCTCGTCATCTTCGGCGTGGCCATGGTCTACAGCGCGTCCCATGTTCCGTCTTCGCCGGGCCGCCTGGACCTGTGGCGCTCACAGGTCCTATGGGCGGTGCTTGGCATCCTGGTGGCCACGGTGGCGGTCATCGTGCCGCATCGCATCTTCGAAACCTTCGCTCACCTGCTGTATGCCGGGAGCCTCATCACGCTCCTCCTGGTGCCGATCATTGGGGTCTCCGAGTACGGCGCCCGGCGCTGGCTGGACCTGGGCGGCATCAATTTTCAACCTTCCGAGCCGGCCAAGATTCTGACGGTGATGATGCTGGCCCGTTACCTCGACCGGCGCCGGCTCGATCTGACCCGCCCGGGCGAGGTGCTCGGGGCCGTGGCCATCATGTTCGCGCCGTTCATCCTGATCCTGCGCCAACCCGATCTTGGCACCTCGCTCTCCCTGCCGGTGGCCACGGCGGCCATGCTCTACTGGGCCGGCCTCCCGGCCGGCATCCTCCTCCTGTTCGTCACGCCGGTCATCAGCATGATCACCTCGCTCTGGCTCTGGATCTGGATACCCTACATCCTTGGCCTGTTCGGCCTGCTCCGCGCCTTCCAGGTGCGTCGGGCGATCCTGGTCGGTGTCATCCTGGTGAATGTGAGCATCGGACTGGCCACTCCACAAATCTGGAATCAGATGAAGCCATACCAGCGAGAACGGCTCAGGACGTTCATCGATCCGAACCGCGATCGTTCCGGTTCCGGTTACCAGATCATCCAGTCGCGCATTGCCATCGGTTCCGGCGGCTTCTGGGGCAAGGGATACATGGAGGGAACGCAGAAGGCGCTGGCATTTCTGCCAATGCAGCACACCGATTTCATCTATTCCGTGGTGGGGGAGGAGTTCGGCTTTGTCGGGACGGCGCTTGTCCTCCTGTTGCTGGGTAGTCTTATCATTCGGGGTTACTGGCTGGCGGGCCGCGCCCGCAATCGTTTCGGCAGCCTGCTCGCCATCGGCATCGCCACGACGCTGTTGTTTCACACGCTGGTCAATACCGCCATGACCGCCGGCATCGCCCCGGTCACCGGGATACCCCTGCCGTTCATCAGCTACGGGGGCACGTTCATGATCACCTGCCTCTTCCAGGTGGGGCTGTTGCTCAACGTGGCGGTTCGGCGGAATGAGTATTGAGGGGGAGATCGCGATGAATGACACGACCTTGCGTTTTCCGAGTGGTGTGATGAAAACGACGTTGGCGCTTCTCCTGGCGTTGACCATTACGATGGGTGCGCCGCTTCCCGGCCAGGCTTGCTGCGTGGCGAACTTCGCCGACCAGCCGGTGCGAATCGCCGGCCAGGAAGTGCTGATCGTCTGGGACGCCGAGACTGGCACCGAGCATTTCGTCCGGCGTGCGAACTTCCGGGCAGGCCAGGCGACGGAGTCTTTCGGCTTCCTCGTGCCGACACCGAAGGGGGGCCTGTGGAAACTGGAATCAGCCTGCTGAATAGAGCGGCAAGAGCACGCTGGGTGGCGGTTGCTCTATTGGCTACGGCGGTAGGATGCGAGTCCCTGACAAGAGTTCATCAGGCTCCTCGGCCCACATTTGATGAGATTCAGGCAGCGCCCGAGACTCTGCTTGTCCGGGGACGACCCACTGTACGCCATGGTCAGCGTTAGGAACGAAACTGCGAGCATTGGACCCCTCAAGCGGCCAGAAGTTGTAACCTACGTTCTTGTGGGGACCTACGATGGGACGGGCCTCCCGGACAGCCTTGACGTCTGCCAAGTGTACCTCGCAGGGAGTCGGACATTCTGGTCGACGGATATCACTGATGCCGAGTATGAAAAGGGGGAAGAATTCCCCCCCGGGCCGGCGGGAACTGCAGTGCCAGGCACTCGACTCGTCCGTTGACTTGCCATGCTTATTTGTGAAGTCGACGATATCGAGTAGAATAAGACCATGAAGATCCGCGTCTACACGGACACCTCGGTCCTTGGTGGCTGCGAGGACGAGGAGTTTGCCGAATATTCGATTCGGCTGATGGAGGCCTTCGTAACAGGCGAACGTGTCCTCGTCTTATCGAACCTGACGGTGCAAGAACTGGCCGCGGCGCCAGCCGACGTCCGCAGGCGACTTGCCGCCATACCTGAGGCGCACATCGAAGCACTCCAACTCGATGCCGAGGCCAGGGAGCTTGCGGAAACCTACATTGCCGCCGGAGTGCTCGCGGCATCGATGCGGGCGGATGCCCAGCACATCGCCATCGCTACCATGGCCCGCGTCGACGTCCTGGTGAGTTGGAACTTCAAGCACATCGTCAATCTGCAACGGATCCACGGCTACAACTCCGTGAATCTGCGCAAGGGTTACCCCATGATTGAAATACGGACCCCGCGTGAGGTGCTTTCCGATGAGTAAGCCCGAGAAAAAGTTTGATGCCGTCGCGATGATGCGATCGGCCCGGGACAAGATCTCCTCTGAGATCGAGGGGATGACATTGGAGGAAGAGTTGAAGTGGCTCGCATCGCAGGAGCTCGATGATCTGTTCTTGAGGCGCCTTCGAGAGCGGGCTGCCCAACAAGCTCCCGCAGCGGACCAACATCCGGCCGGTCGCTGATCGCCAAGAGCACTCGGCCGCTCCCTTGACGACCTCACCCCCCTCATCGCACCCTCGATGCCGCCCACCCCGCACGGACTCCCCGTCCGAAGGGATGCTCCGCCTTGTCCTTTCTGCTCAGGCGACTTCGCGATGTCGATGCCTTCTTCTTTCCGGCCACCTGCCTTCTCTGCGGTGATCTCCGCCGGAGTTCGCGCCTGATTCTGGTCTGCCCCTCCTGCCGTCGGTTGTTGCGACCGGTCGACGGTGTCACCTGCCTCCTCTGCCGTTCGCAGAATCGGGAAGGGGAGGGCTTTGCCGCGGGTCGCTCCTGTCGTGACGATGCCCATCAGGACTTTCACGTACACGCCGCCGTCCAGATGGTTGATCCGGCGGACCAGATCGTTCATGCGCTGAAGTTCAAGGACCGCCCGGAGCTGGGGATGACGATGGCGCTGCTCATGGCACGGCGGTTGCGGCGTTCGGGCGCCGACCAGTGGGATCTGGTGACCCCGCTACCGCTTCACAAGACACGGGAGAGGGAGCGGGGCTACAACCAGGGGCTGATGCTGGCCTTGCCATTGGCCCGGCGGCTCAAGGCCCGGCTCGAGCCGCGCCTGTTGACGCGCAGTCGCTCGACCGGCCGGCAGGCCGATCTTGACTATGCCGCGAGGGCCGCCAACGTGGCCGGGGCTTTCCGGGTTCGGGATCGCCGCCGGGCCAGTGACCGGTCGCTGCTCGCTGGAAAACGGGTTCTCTTGGTCGATGACGTGGCCACGACCGGTCACACCCTTGTCCAGGCGATCGAGTCCTTCCGGTCGTGCGGCGTGGCCGCCACATCGGCAGCCGTTTTCGCCCTGGCATGACGGGCGGGGGGCCGGTTGAGTCCGGGATACGCCTGTGATAGCTTCAAGCGCTTGGAACGTGCTGGGTTATGACCCGCCGGCCTCACTTGCGAGACGCTCGCGGCCGTTTCCAGCGGGGGATGACATGACTTCTTCGCGCCTCCCCGCGCCGGGCCGCTCGCCATAGGAATTTCGGGACGCCACATGAATTTCGTCAAGAGCGGAGCGGTGCGCTCGCTTCTTCCGCTCGTCGCCAAGCCAGGCCGCTATGCAGGGCCGTTGACTTCGGCGAATCCGGGCCGGTTTGCCACGGCCAGGATTCGCGTGGCGGTCCTGCATCCGGATCATTTCGAAACGGGCCTGACCCACGAGGTGACGCGCGCCTCCTTCCGCGCCATCGAATCGATCTCCGGCGTCGCCGCCGACATGGTCTTCCTCCCTTGGTCCGACCTTGATGACCGCCTGTCGGCGCATCACGCCGCGCCCTGGGGAATCGAATCCGGCGCGCCGCTCGATGCGTTCGATCTCCTGTTGTTCACGCCGGCCACGGCGCTGCAGTACGTGCACCTGCCACGGCTCCTGGCTCGCGCGGGTATCCGGCCGGACTGGCAACGTCGGGCTGAAGCCGGTGATGGCGGGACCGTTCCCCTCGTGGCCGCCATCGGGCCACTCATGGCCAATCCGCTGCCGTTGGCCGACCTGGTTGATTGCGTGTTCCTTGGCGAACCGGAGGGGGTGCTGCCGCAAGTTGCGCGGGCGCTCGTATCCCTGTGCGCCGAGGGTGCCGGCTCCATGAATTCCGTGACTCGTCGGGAAGAGCGACTCGCCGCCATCGAGTCCCTTCCCGGCGTGGCACGGACTGATCGTGATTTCTCGGCGATCGCGCCGGCGCTGGCATCGGAGTCGATGCTCGCGCTCACGGATCCCCTGATCCTGCCGCTGGTTGAGGCGTCCGGCGAAGGTCTTCGCCTGGCGATCCGTGTCGGCGATTGCGGCGAGACATTCCGTCATGTCTGGCGTCCCGCGGCATCGGCCTGGGTGCGCTCGGCGGACGAGGCGCTGGCCTCGGTCGATCGCGTTCTCAAGGAGACGGGCCTCGAACGGATCGACCTGGTCGGCGATGCGCCGCGCCTTCATCCGGCGCTCCAGCCGCTGGTCGAATCGATCAACCGGCGCTTTCCCGGGGTTCGGATCGGGCTGGATGATTTCGGGCTCTCGGAGCCTCGCCCGGCGCTGGCCCGCGAGATCCTGCGCGGCAAGCGCGGGCCCGTCGTGATGAGCCCCTGGGCCGCGACGGAACGGCTGCGGGCAACGCTGGGCTTAAGCGGTACGAACGACATGCTGGTCGAGGCGGCGGCCACGGCACTGCGGGGCGGCGCCATCCCGATCACGTTCCGTTTCGGGATCGGCTGGCCGGGCGAGACCGATGCGGATCGGGCCGGGATTGTTCAGTTGATGAGGCGGGTCCGTTCGGAGGCGGTTGGCGCCCAGCCGACGCGATTCGTGATTGAGCTCCTGCCGTTCATTCCGCAGCCGGGTTCCACGCTCTCGGGGGCGATGCCGTTTGGCGGTCTCGATCTCGCCCGCGTGGCCGGTGAGCTGACGGCGTCACTCGAGGCGATCGGTCCCTGCCAGGTGCGAACGCCGCCGGCCGATCTCGTGGCCATCGAGGCGTATCTCACGAATGGTGGGCGAGAGGTGGGCGCGGCGTTGATCCGGGCTGCCGAAGCCGGCGCCACGACTCCCGATCCGATCCACCCGTGGCAGGGGGAACCCTGGGTGACGGCGTTTCCGGCGATCTTCGAGAACGGCGGCACGGTGAGCTCTGCCGCGACGCCCGGCATGTCGTTTGCGCTCGCGCCGCCGGTCGTCATGACCGACACGCCCGATCGACGCGAGTCGTCCACCGGCGACGCCCCGACCATCGCGACCTCCGACGATCCCGCCGGTTACGGCCGCAAGTCGCGCCGAAAAGGCCCGGTGTCGGCCCGACCGGCGTCCCGCTATCGACTCCGCTTCGCCAAGACGGCGCTTCTCACCACCACATCTCACCTGGATGTCGGGCGAATGTTCGAGCGGGCTCTGCGCCGCCTGGAGCGCAGCCGCATGGCCTGGCACAATAAGTCGGTCAAGCTGTCGTTCGGCCCGCCGCTTCCCCTGGGGTGGACCAGCGAGGACGAGTATGTCGATCTGCAGTTCGCGGACGACGTGCCCGAATCGATGCCGGCGGCGATCGGCGAGGTTCTGAACGACGGACTGCTGTTTCTCGAGGTGTCACCGATCCGGTCCTCCGTCGAAAGCCTGGCTCACGCCATCGATCGTGCGCACTACATGATCGACTTCGGTCCCGAATTTCTGGAGTCGTCCGCAGGCCGCGATCACGCCGATTGGCAGCGTCGTCTGACCGACGGCGTTGCCCGCATCAAGCTGGCCCGGGAGATCCTGGTCCGAAAGAAACCCGAAGACGAGATCCCCCAGGTCGATGTCCGGCCGGGCGTTCTCGCCGCCCTTCTGTCGCCGGGCGAGGGGCCCGTATCACAACTTCATCTTCACCTGACTCTGGGGGTGCCCGGCAGCGTCCGACCCGAGGCTCTGCTGCCGCACCTTCTTGCCGACGATCACCTCGAGGCGCGCCTCGCGCGCATCCACCGCCGATCGCTTCGCATTGCCGGGGCCGGGCGCGAGTGGACTCCGCTGGAAGTGGTGGAGCTCGATTTCCCGTGGTGGCGCGAGTCGCCGCGGCGTTCGGCGGCCGGGGGGCCCCGTGCGTAGAGACATCGTAGTCAATGCCGATCCCAACGAAACTCGGATCGCCATTCTGGAAGAGAAGCAGCTCGTGGAATTCCTGGTGGAACGCCCCGGCGAGCGGCGCATCGTGGGAGACATCTACAAAGGAAGGGTCAATGCCGTCCTGCCGGGCATGCAGGCGGCATTCGTCGACCTGGGGCTGGCCCGCACGGCCTTCCTCCATGCGTCCGATCTGGCCGAGGGCATTTTCCAGGAGGAGGTCGATCTCGACGCTGACGACGACCCATCCGACAACTGGCTCGAGGACGACGCCGAGGAAGAGGGCGAGGAGTCCGAGGCCTCCGAGGATGGCGAGGGTGCGGACTCGGCAGCACCACGCGAGGATCGTCGGGGCGGCCGGGGT